>JAABUQ010001764.1_pt1 | contig 45173 bp, 38 predicted proteins | sample 5560001 | NCBI WGS metagenome assembly JAABUQ01 (sample SAMN10711888, study PRJNA513371) | rock metagenome | isolation source: Antarctica rocks | place: Antarctica: Victoria Land, Finger Mt nord | collected 2015-12-18 | reverse complement strand
CGGCATAGGCGGGCTCCAGCAAATCAGCAGGGGATATGAGACTCCGCACTGCCACATCCGGGGTGCTCCTGACTCGGGACGCCGTGCCTCAGTGCTGCCCGGCAGTGACGATTGTTGCCAGCGTGTGGCCGCCCAGACTCAGCCCCCGACGTGACATGGAACGGAGTCGCAACTTCCGGCGAGCTGTACTAGGGCCTTCACGGCGGCGTCGGATCGTCGGGGTGGTCAGCAAGCCAGCCGAGCAGGGCGGCGTGGAAGCGGTCGGGTGCTTGGATCTGGGGCGCGTGGCCCAGGTCGGGGAACTCGACCAGGCGGGCGTGCGGGATGCGGGCCGCTGCAGCCTTGCCTAGGGCCGGGTAGTCGCCCAGGCGCGCCCGAACCGCAGGCGGCGCGAGGTCCTTGCCGATCGCCGTGGTATCCTTGTCGCCGATCATCAGCAGCACCGGCACCGCGAGCCGGTCCAGCTCGTGGACGACTGGCTGGGTGAAGATCATGTCATACAGCAGGGCCGAGTCCCACGCCACGGCCTCGCGCCCGGGGCCGCGATACATCCCGGCCAGCATCTGCACCCAAGGCTCGTACTCCGGACGCCACTGGCCCGCGTAGTAGGTCGCACGTTCGTAATCCCGGATGCGTCCTGCAGTGGTGCCCAGCTCGCGCCGATACCACTCGTCCACGCTTTGCCACGGCACGCCTTCGGCCTTCCAGTCCTCAAGCCCGATCGGGTCCACAAGCGCGAGGCGCCCGACCTGGTCCGGATACATCAGCGCATAGCGGACGGCGAGCATGCCCCCTGTCGAGTGCCCGACCAAGGTCACGGGTCCGTTGATGCCGAGCGACGCAAGGAGCGCGCGGGTGTTGGCCGCAAGCTGCTGGAAGCTGAACTGGTAGCTGGCGGGCTTGCTCGATTTGCAGAACCCGACCTGGTCGGGAGCGACCACGCGGTAGCCTGCCGCGGCTAGCGCCTCGACGGTCGCCTTCCAGGTGGCCGCGCAGAAATTCTTGCCGTGCAACAGGACCGCGACGCGCCCGTTCGGCGCCGCCGCCAGTGCTATGTCCATGTAGGCCATCTGCAGCGCCTGACCCTGGGAGGCAAAGCGGAAGCGCTGGACTGGCCAAGGATAGTCGAAGCCTTCAAGCTCGGGGCCGTATGTCGGGCCGGCGTCATCGGCCGGCGGCGCGGCGGCGGCCCGCGAAGGCGGAGCAGGCGCCAACAACATTGCCGCCAGCACCAGCAGCGGCAGGAAGATGAGGGGGCGGGTCATCGGATGTTCCGCAGGGGTCGCGACGCCATGGTCAGCAGCTTGGCGGCCCGGTGATGCCGACGCAAGGCGGGGGCCGGGTCGCCACAGGCCACGCGACACCACCCATCACGGCATTCATGAATAGCCGGTATGACTGCATGCCGTTTTTCGCTGGTAATCCTGCTGGCCGCCGCCACGACATAGGTTGGCCAGCATATGGTCGGGACACACCTCGATCCCGCAGTCACCCAATAGGAAAGGCGCTGCACCGTGTCTCCCATCAACGATCCAAACCTATCGCGACGCGAAGTCCTGATTGCCAGTGCAGCGACGCTGGCGACTGGTGCCGCAGTCCCGGCCGATGCCGCCCCGGCTGGAGCACCGGCTCCTGCAACACCTGCTCCCGACACGTTGGCGCCCACCATGATGCCGGTATCGCTCGACGTGAATGGCCAAGTGCATCAGCTCACGCTCGACACCCGCACCACCCTGCTCGATGCGTTGCGCGAGCACCTGCAGCTCACCGGCAGCAAGAAGGGCTGCGACCATGGCCAGTGCGGCGCCTGCACGGTGATGATAGACGGGCAGCGGATCAACTCGTGCCTGACGCTCGCCGTGATGCACCAGGGCAGCGAGATCTCGACGATCGAGGGCCTCGGCACGCCTGACAAGCTGCATCCGATGCAGGCCGCCTTCGTGAAGCATGACGGCTACCAGTGCGGCTATTGCACGCCGGGCCAGATCTGCTCGGCGATGGGCGTGCTGGCGGAAATCAAGGCCGGTGTGCCCAGCTACGTCACCGCAGACCTGCTGGCACCCATCGAGGCCACCAACGACGAGATGCGGGAGCGCATGAGCGGCAACATCTGCCGGTGCGGCGCCTACTCGAACATCCTCGAAGCCAAGGGAGAGCTCGCATGAGGCCCTTCACCTACGAGCGCGCCTCGACGCCGGCGGCCGCCGCCGCGGCTGCCTCCCGGATCCAGGGCGCCCGCTTCATCGCCGGCGGCACCAACCTGCTCGACCTGATGAAGCTGCAGATCGAGACGCCGGTCCACCTGATTGACGTGAATGGCCTGGCGCTCGACAAGATCGAGCCGACGCCGGAGGGCGGCCTGCGCATCGGTGCGCTGGTTCGCAACACTGCCCTTGCGTCCGATGAACGGGTGCGGCGCGACTATGGCGTGTTGTCCCGCGCCATCGTGGCGGGCGCCTCCGGCCAGTTGCGCAACAAGGCCACCACGGCGGGCAACCTGCTGCAGCGCACGCGCTGCCCGTATTTTTACGACACCAACCAGCCCTGCAACAAGCGCCAGCCCGGCAGCGGCTGTGCCGCCATCCCCGGCATCAGCCGTCAGCTCGCGGTGATCGGCGGCAGCGAGTCGTGCATCGCCACCTACCCCGGCGACATGGCCGTGGCGATGCGCGTGCTGGACGCCGTGGTCGAGACCGTGCATCCCGATGGCAGCACGCGCCAGATCCCCATTGCCGATTTCTACCGCCTGCCCGGCAGCACGCCGCAGGTGGAGACGGTGCTGGACGCTGGCGAGCTGATCACCTCCGTCGTGCTGCCCCCCCCGGTGGGCGGCAAGCAGTTTTATCGCAAGGTGCGCGACCGCGCATCCTATGCCTATGCACTGGTTTCCATCGCGGCGGTCGTGCAGCCTGATGGCACGGGACGCGTGGCCGTAGGCGGCGTAGCTCCCAAGCCGTGGCGCATCGAGGCAGCCGAAGCCGAGATGCCGCACGGCGCTAAGGCCGTGGCCGCCCGGCTGATGGACGGTGCCCAACCCACCAACGACAACGCGTTCAAGGTGCCGCTGGTCGGGCGCACGCTCGCCGCCGTCATCGCCGAAGCGAAGGCCTGAACCATGAAGTTCGACACCCCCGCTGGCACCAACCCCATTGATCAACTGAAGGTCGTCGGCAAGCCGCTCGACCGGATCGACGGCAAATTCAAGACCACGGGCACTGCGGCCTACGCCTATGAGCGGCACGACGTCGCGCCAAACCAGGCCTATGGCTTCGTAGTAGGCTCGGCCATCGCCAAGGGCCGCATCAACGCCATCCATGTGGAAGAGGCGATGGCAGGTGCCGGCGTGATCGCCGTCGTCACCACGCTGAACGTGCCGAAGCTCGGCCTCAGCAAGATGAACACTGCGTCCCTGTTCGGCGGGCCGGATATCCAGCACTACCACCAGGCAATCGCCATCGTGGTGGCGGAGACGTTCGAGCAGGCGCGCGCCGCCGCGATGCTGATCCAGGTCGATTATGCGCGGACGCCGGGCAAGTTCGACCTCGCCAAGGAAGCCGCGAACGCCAAGCCGGTTGGCGCCAGCAGCGGCGAGGGCAGCGGCGCCGGGCCTATGGACGAGATCGGCAACTTCGATGCTGCGTTTGCGGCGGCTCCGGTGCAGCTCGATGCCACCTACACCACGCCCGACGAGACTCATGCGATGATGGAGCCGTTTGCCACCATCGCGTCGTGGCAGGGCGACCATCTCACGGTCTGGACCTCAAACCAGATGATCGCCTGGGCCAAGAGGGACCTCGCAAAGACGCTCGACATCCCCGAGGCGAACGTGCGCGTGGACTCGCCCTATATCGGCGGCGGGTTCGGCGGCAAGCTGTTCCTGCGCGCCGACGCGGCCCTTGCGGCCCTGGGTGCCCGCGCGGCGCAGCGCCCGGTGAAGCTGGCGCTGACCCGGCCCATGATTGCCAACAACTCGACCCATCGCCCGGCCACCATCCAGCGCATCCGCATCGGCGCCGCAAGGGACGGCAAGATCACTGCGATCGCGCATGAAAGCACGTCGGGCAACCTGCCCGGCGGCAGGCCGGAAACCGCAGTCGCGCAGACCAAGCTGCTTTACGCCGGCGCCAACCGTCTGACCGTGATGAAGCTGGCCGAACTGGACCTGCCGGAAGGCAATGCCATGCGCGCGCCGGGCGAGGCGCCGGGCCTGATGGCGCTTGAGGTGGCGATGGACGAGATGGCGGAGAAGCTCGGGATGGACCCGGTTGAGTTCCGCGTCGTCAACGACACCCAGGTGGACCCGGAGAAGCCATACCGGCGGTTCTCGCAGCGGCAACTGGTCCAGTGCCTGCGCCAGGGCGCCGAGCGGTTCGGATGGGCCAAGCGCAATGCCAAGCCAGGCTCGGTCACGGACGGGCAGTGGCTGGTGGGCATGGGCATGGCAGCGGGCCTACGCAACAACCAACTGACCAAGTCGGGCGCGCGGGTGCGGCTCGACAGCAAGGGCATCGTGACGGTCGAGACGGATATGACCGACATCGGAACCGGCACCTACACCATCATCGCCCAGACGGCGGCGGAGATGATGGGCGTCGGGCTCGACAAGGTTGTGGTCAAGCTGGGTGACTCCGACTTCCCGGCCTCTGCCGGCTCGGGCGGCCAGTGGGGGGCGAACAACTCCACCGCCGGCGTCTATGCCGCCTGCACCAAGCTTCGGGAGGCCGTGGCGCAGAAGAACGGCTTCAACTCCGCCGACGTCGTGTTCGCGGACGGCGAGGTGCGCTCGGGCAACCGGGTCGCCAAGCTGGGCGATGCAGCACGGGATGGCGAGATGGTGGCCGAGGACGCGATCGAGTACAGCGACCTGTCGAAGACGTATCAGCAATCAACCTTCGCCGGCCATTTCGTCGAGGCGGCTGTGGACCGCTTCACCGGCGAGGTCCGCATACGCCGCATGTTGGCGGTGTGTGCGGCCGGACGCATCCTGAACCCCAAGTCGGCGCGCAGCCAGGTGATCGGCGCGATGACCATGGGCGTCGGCGCCGCACTGACGGAGGAGCTGGCCGTGGACACCCGGCTTGGTTTCTTCGTCAACCACGACCTGGCGGGCTACGAGGTTCCGGTGCACGCCGATATCCCGCACCAGGATGTGGTGTTCCTCGACGAGGTGGACCCGGTCTCCTCGCCGATGAAGGCCAAGGGTGTAGGCGAGCTGGGATTGTGCGGGGTGGGTGCCGCGGTGGCCAACGCCATCTACAACGCGACCGGGATACGGGTGCGCGACTACCCGGTTACGCTGGACAAGCTGATCGGCGAGCTGCCCGAGGTGGCCTAGGGCTTCATCGGGTCAAACGTGTACGCGTCCCGATAAAGATGCCCGCAGAGACAACGGGCAGATTGGGCTTGGTGCTTCTGCCTGCACCAAGCCCGCTCTAGCGCTGCCCTGCCATAAGGCGTGGTAAGCACTTGAGAAATCTGCCCCCGGTTGTTCCAGGCCCTTGCTTAAGCCATTGGGCCAACATTGGTTTCCGGCGGCTTGGGGGAGTAACGCTAGTCTGTCCGCAAAGGCTTGCAGCAGGGTCCGGTACTGCACGCCCGGACCCTGCCGCACTCTGCTTTAGGCGGCGAACTTGTAGTCGGTGGTGGCCGTGAGGGTGATGTTGCCGTTCAGTTGGAACGTGTCCACCGTGGCGCCGGCGACCTGCACGGCGTAGCTCGTCGGGATCGCCCCCGCGCCGGTGGTGCCGGTGACGGTCTTGACCAGTGCCACGCCGGTGGTGCCGTAGCCGGAGAAGGTGATGAAGTCGTGGTTTGCCCCCGCAGTGGTGGTGAAGTCGGTGATCCGGTCGCCGTTCGCATCGCCCTTCGCCAGGTTGAAGGTATCCGTCCCGCCGCCGCCCGTCAGGATATCCGCCCCGGCGCCGCCGGTGATCACGTTGGCCCCGGTGTTGCCGGTGCCGGTGAACACCCCGGTGCCGATGAAGGTCAGGTTCTCCAGGTTGGTGCCGAGGGTGTAGCTGTTGAGCGTGGTCTTCACCGTGTCCGTGCCGCCGTTGTTGTTGCCCTCCGTAATAGCGTCGGTGGCGTTGCGGACGATGTAGGTGTCGTCGCCGGCGCCGCCAATCAGCTTATCCCCCGCACCCACGCCGCCATCGTCCAGCACGTCGTTGCCAGCGCCGCCAGTGATTACGTTGGCCCCGGTGTTGCCGGTGAGGGTGAAGTTGCCGGCACCGACTGAGGTTAGGTCCTCCACGTTCGCACCCAGCGTGTAGCTGAGGGCCGTGGTCTTCACCGTGTCCGTGCCGCCACCCACGGCTTCGATGATGATGTCACCCGTGTTCGCGACGAGGTAGGTGTCGTTGCCCCCCTGGCCGATCAGCGTATCCGTGCCGCCGACGCCGCCATCGCTCAGCGTGTCGGCCCCGGCGCCGCCAGTGATCACGTTGGTGAGGCCGTTGCCTGTTCCCGTGAAGCCACCCACCCCGGTGAAGGTGAGGTTCTCCAAGTTGGCGCCCAGCGTGTAGGTAGTGAGCGCGGTCTTCACCGTGTCAATACCCTCACCTGCCTTCTCCGTCACCACGTCGCCGGCGTTGCGGATGAGGTAGGTGTCGTTGCCCGCGCCGCCGATCAGCGTGTCGTTGCCGCCGGGTCCGCCGTCGAGCGTGTCGTTGCCTTTGCCGCCGGTGATGATGTTGGACAGGTTGTTGCCCGTGCCGGTGAAGTTGCCGGTTCCGGCGTAGGTCAGGTTCTCGACGTTGGCCGCCAGGGTGTAAGTGTCGAGGAACGACTGCACCGTGTCCGTGCCGCCGTTGCCAGCCTCCGTCACCACGTCGCCCACGTTGCGGACGAGGTAGGTGTCGTTGCCGGCCCCGCCGACCAGCGTGTCGAAGCCGGTGGTGTTCTTGCCGCCATCCAGCGTGTCCGCCCCGGCACCGCCGTTGATGTTGTTGGCAAGCTCGTTGCCGGTGCCGGTGAAGGCGACCGCACCGGTGTAGTCCAGATTCTCCAAGTTCGCGCCCAGGGTGTAGCTGGTGAGCGTCGTGCTCACCTTGTCCGTGCCGCCGCCTGCCTGCTCGGTGATGACGTCGCCGGCGACGGAGACCACGTAGGTGTCGTTGCCCGCGCCGCCGATCAGCGTGTCCACGCCGGTCCCGCCGCCATCGTTCAGCGTGTCGTTGCCAGCGCCGCCGGTGATCACGTTGGCGAGCCCGTTGCCGGTGCCGGAGAAGTTGCCCCCGCCGGTGTAGGTCAGGTTCTCGACGTTGGCCGTCAGGGTGTAGCTCGCAACGCTGGCCAGCACCGTATCCGTGCCGCCGCCCGCCGCCTCGGTCACGCTGTCGCCGGCCGCATCCACGACGTAGGTGTCGTCGCCGGCCCCGCCGATCATGTTGTCGTTGCCGGTGCCGCCGTCGAGGATGTCGTTGCCCGAACCGCCGGTCAGGACGTCGGCGCCGCCCAAGCCGAGCAGCAGGTTGGCGCCGGTTCCGGACGGACCCGGCAGCGTGTTGTTGGCAGCCGTGCCGACGGCGACGCCGGCCGTGCCCACAGCCGAGACGTTGCCAGCGGCATCGGTCGCCGTCGCAGTCAGCAGCGTGGAGAAGTTGGTCGTCGAGGCCGGCGTGACGGCGAACGACCAGGTGCCGTCAAGCGCGGCGGTCGCAGTGCCGAGCGGCTTCGCGCCGCCGTTCGAGACCGTCACCGTGCTGCCCGCTTCCGCAGTGCCGAGCAGCTTGTAGCTGGTCAGCGCCGTGGCCGTGGACACGTAGGTGAATCCGGTCACGACCGGCGCCACCGGAGCCGTCGTGTCGAGCGTGAACTTCAGGCTCGCCGCCCCGGTGTTGCCGGCCAGGTCGGTGGGTCCTGTCACGTTCACGGTGTGCGTGCCGTCCTTCAAGCCCACTGGCACATAGGACCAGTTTCCCTTGGCATCGGTCGTCACCGTGACGCCTGCCGGCGCCCCTCCCACGGGAACTACAGCGGGAGGGTCAATCACGATGATCACCGGCGAGTTGGGGTCGCTGATGCCGGAAAGCGCCGGGTTCTGGGTGATGTTGTCGGTCTTGGAGATCCCGGTGTCGTTGGTCAGCAGCACCGTGACAGGCGGCGGTATCGTGTCCAGGGTGAAGCTGACCGTGATCGTGTCAGTCTTGCCGAAGGTCTTGCCCGGGGTGCCGTCGGTCTCGGTGATGAGGATGCTGTCGAGGCCGTCAGGCAGCGCGCCCTTGGCGAAGGTGCCGGTCCAGACGCCGGCAGCGTCGGCGGCGCCGATCTTGAACGGCGCGCCGGTGCCGAACGTGGCGAACACGGCCGCATTGGCGAACCCAAAGCCGGTGAGCGTGGGGTCATTGGTGATCTTGTCGGTCTTCGACGCTCCGGTGTCGTTCTTCAGCGTGGCCGACAGCGGGTGGACGACCGGGTCCACCGTGATGGTCACCGTCGCCGGGTTGCTCGGCTTGAGGAAGCTGTCATTCGCGACGTAGGTGAACGTGTCGGTCCCGAAGAAGTCCACGGTCGGCGTGTAGATGAAGGTGCCGTTGGTGTTCAGCGTCAGCGCGCCGTGCGCCGGGCCGGTCACCAGTTGCGCCGTCAGCCGGTCGCCGAGGTCCGGGTCGGTGTCGTTGGCCAGCACGCCCACCGTGTTCGGCGGGGTGACGGTGGCTGCCGGCCCCTGCTTGGCCAGGCTGATGTTGAGGGACGCATTCTCAAGGATGGAGTAGGCGTCGTCCTTGGCCACCGGCGCCCCGTCGGCCGGCAGGATGTTGATGAAGAAGGTGCTTGTCCCCGACAGCGGCTGACCGGGGCCGGCGTCGGTGGCGGTGACGCGGACGGCGAGCTGCCCGGCGCTGAGCGGGTTGCCCTGCGGATCCACCAGGCCGTTCACGGCCTTGAACTCGCCGCTGAGGATGGTGCCGGTGGCGTCCAGGACGGTCGCGAACGTCAGCCCGGCCGCGGCCAGGCTCGACCCGTCGGCCAGCGTCGCCGTGTAGGTCAGCGCCGTCGAGGCAGTCTGCTCGTCGGTGAAGATCGAGGACAGCGGGGAGAAGAAGTCGAACGGTTGCCCCAGCAGCGCCGTCGTGTTGCCGACGCCGTTGAACTGCTGCGCCACCACGATCTTGGGCGCGGTGTTGACGTTGCCCGGCAGCGTGACCACCGCGGTCGAGGCGGAGGTGACCGTCTCCTTGTAGCCCTTGCCGTCCACGTAGCTCGCCTTCACCCGTATCCCCAGCGCACCGTCCTGGAAGGTGGTGGGGACGAACGTCGCAGCGTTGGCCCCTACGATGTCCACCCACTGGCCGCGCAGCACGTCGTTCTCCTGCCATTGCAGGGTGAACGGCGTGCTGATGCCGTCGGCGTCGGTGACGGTCACCACGCTGGCGGTCAGCGTCTCGCCGACGGTCACGGTGTTGGCCGGGTTGAGGCCGTTGCTCTCGGTGATTGTGGGCGTGTTGACCGGCACCGCGTCGTAGGCCGTCCGGGTGATCGGGTTGAGGTCGGTGAACCGGCCGTCGGACGAGGTCAGGACGTTGCCCTGGTTGTCAATGGAGACCGTAATGTCGGCAAACTGCAGCCGCTCGATGTGGCGTATCCGGTCGGTTCCGTCATCCACCTTGCCGACCGCAGCGGTCGCGGCGGCCGCGCCGAGGTTGTGCTTGATCGTCAGGAACCCTTCCGCATCCACGGTTGAGAAGTTGGCACCGGTGATGAACGGGGTGCCGGAGAACCCGTCGCCATAATTGGCATAGACATCGTTGAAGACCGCCGTGTCCACGTTGCCGGGGTTGATCGGCGCCCCGCCGGCCAGCACATCGAACGTGTTCCCGTTCGGGTCGAAGTTGATCTGCCGGATGATCTGCCCGCCAGCCGAGTAGCTGGTCAGCGCCACGTGCAGCCAGGCGTCGCCGTCAATGATGTCGTCGCCGCCGCCGCCGGTGATGACGTCGTTGCCGCTGCCGCCCAGGAGGATGTTGCCGCCGCCGAAGTTGACCGGGCCGGGGTCGAAGAAGCCGGCCAGGCCGGTAATAAGGGCAACGTTGTCCAGCGAGTCCTTGGTCGCCAGCAGCTTGGTGTCGTTGGTGCCGATGATGATGTCGTCGAACGCCGAGCCGCTGGCGCCCTCGGTGTGCTGCCAGATGTCGCGGATCGTGTCCTCCGCGCCGTTTGGCGAGATGAACTCCTTGCGGTTCATGTCCTCGCTGACGCCGTGCGTGGCGAACTCGTAGGATCCCCAGTCGAAGCCGAGGCCGCCGATGAACTTGGTGAAGCTGCCGCCGCCGACCATGATGTCGTCGCCGCTGAAGCCCTTCATGACGTCGCCGCCGGCCACGCCGCCGATCATGACGTCGTTGCCGCTATACAGCGGCACTCCGCCGGTCGGCGCGCCGGAGTCGCCGAACATCAGGTCGCCCTGGCCGCCCTTGCTCTCGAGCCAGTCGTCGCCCTGGCCGCCGATCAGCTGGTCCTGGCCCTCATTGCCGATGATGATGTCGTTGCCCAGGCCGCCGAAGATGATGTCGTCACCGCGGCCGCCCTCGATGTAGTCGTTGCCGTCGCCGCCGAAGATGTTGTCAACGCCGTCGCCGCCGTAGATCGTGTCGTTGCCGGCATCGCCGTGCAGGGTGTCGTTGCCGGCGCCACCATACAGGGTGTCGTTGCCGTCGCCGCCGTACAGGAAGTCCGCGCCGCCGCCGCCGTCGAGGACGTCGTTGCCGCCGTAGCCCCATAGCGTGTCGTCGTCGGCGGCCCCCGCCGTCAGCCGGTCGTTGCCCTCCGTGCCGCCCATCACGATGGTGTTGCCGAGGAAGTTGTTGTCACCCAGGAACTGGACCGTGTGGCCCCCGTCGGCATCGGTCGTGACGTTGACCAGCAGCTTCCCGGTCTGCGGGTTGCGCAGCCACGTGGCACCGCTCGGGTCCTTGATGCTTCCGTCCGCATTCAGGTAGGTGGACGAGTCAATCGTGAATTCCGGCGTCAGGAACATGTTGCCGGGCAGGTCCTTGGCGCCCGTGTCCGCCTGGATCATCGAGGCGAACGAGTTGTCCTGCAGCGACTCCTCGTAATCCATGCCCTCGATGCGCGGCAGGTAATAGAGCCGGTCGCCGTCCTGCAGCGACTCCATCTGCGTGCGGAACACGTATTCGAAGGTGGAGCCGAGCTTGCCGCCGAACAGGTTGATCTTCTCGGCCAGGCCGCCGATCCACATGTCGATGTTGTCAACGCCGGTGACCGAGCCGGTGCTCCAGGGCGCCGGCGCCCCGGCCGCGTTGTGGATGGCGCGGGCGTCGTTCGTGTTGTTGCCGTAGATGCCGCCGCTGTGCATGAAGTCGAAGGCGTCGCGGTTGTTCGGATCGAACAGCGGGTCGCCGATCGTTCCCGCGTGCACGAGCACCGTCGCGGCGTCGCGCCGCTCCTGCGCCGTCCTGTCGCGAAGCTTCAGCGTGACGGCGTCGGTGACCTGGTCGCTGATGGACTTGTGGATGCCGTAGGCCGCCACGAAGTTGATCAACGAGGCCGGGTGCTTGAGCTGGCTGCCGAAATCGGTCCAGTTGGCATAGGCCTTGAGCTGCGACTCGCTGGTCTGGGCGAACAGCTGGTTGCGGATCAGGTTGAGCGGCGGCACGCCGGTGTCCCGGCCGCGGGCGATGTTCAGCGCCGCGAGGTCAAGCGGCAGGCCCAGCAGGTTGTTGCGCAGCGACCCGGTGACGAACTCGTCAATCGAGTTGCTGACCTGGCCGACCGTGCCGAGCACGAGGTCAGCCGTCATATCGGCGGTTTTGTTGAACAGGTCCGGGTTGGTGAATGCCTGGATCAAGCCGGCCTGGGTCAGCACCGGCTGGCCGTTCGCGCCGATGACCGCCTTCCCGTCGGCGCCGACCTGATAGATGTTGACGTTCTCGTCCAGCATCGAGTGGCCGAAGCGATAGACGACGTTGGCGAACTCCGACGTGATCGCCGCGTCAATGTGCACGTTGACGCCGCCAAAGACGTGGATCGAAGGCGCCACGTAGCGGGCGAACTCCTCGAACACCATGTGCTGGTATTGGGTCTCGGTGCCGAACTTCGCCGCCTGGAACAGCCGCTCGCCGTTCCACTCGTTGGCCCCAATCTGGTGCGGCGCCAGGCTCGCGCCGGGGATCAGCCAGTTTCCCGCGAAACCGCTGTCGCCGGCATTGAGCCGGTCCTGGACCGTCTGCTTAATCTGCGCGAGCAGGCGGTCGTGCTCGGTGTGGAAGATGTCCTGCACTGCGGTCAGGCCGATGTTCTCGTTCGCCCGGCCGTCGCCGGCGACGTAGTGCCGGTCGAGCAGGTCAGCGTCATAGGAGCCGGCCGGCGGCTGGCCGCCGACGGGCACGTTGTGGGCGGGCGCCAGCGGGCGGCCGAAATCATCGGTCGGGGACGCGCTGTGCGCCTTGTCGTTGATGAACGCATGGCCGGTGCCCAGCACGGTGTAGGGCGGAGGAGCGCCTGCCGGGTGCAGGTTGACCGGGTTGGCGAGGTCGCCCTCGACCAGGCTGCTGGTGCCGTCGGCCAAACGGACGACGACCTGCGGCAGGCCGCGGGCAGGGCCGGCGATGAAGTTGCCGTAGTCGTCGGTCGCAAGCAGCGGCACGTTGCCCACGTCGGCGTCGGTCAGCAGGATGCCGAACTTGGCGGCGGCCTGCGCCTTCAGCTCGCCCCAGTTCGCCATGCCGTCCGCGCCGTTGGCCTTCGCCTGGCCGAGCAGGGCGCCCGAGGAGTGCAGGTGGCCGTCAATGCCGATCATGTAGTCGCGCAGGAAGACCTGGTGCGACGGGTCGGACGCATAGGTCTGGCTCTGGTCCACGAAGGGCGAGGTCTGGTTGGTGAACTTGTGCACGTCGTCGGCCGTGCCCAGGATTCCGTCCGGGCCGGGCTGATCGGCGGCGCGGCTGAGGACCATGAAGTTGGCGTGGCCGTCCGGCACATAGAGCGGGTCGTCCGGCAGCAGCGGGATGAAGACGAAGTTGTTCGGGTCGTTGCTCTTGTTGATCATGTCGAGGCCGTGGTCGAAGAACTGGCCGAAGAAGGTGAACCAGCTGTTCGACGGGGCCGACAGGCCGTTGTCGGGCGTCACGTTGTTGATGAAGGTGCTTTGCTTGAGGGTGGGGATGGCCAAGCTGCTGGCCGACGCGTCGGTCGGGGTCGCGAGGTTGCCGAAGGTGGTTAGGTCGTCCTTCGTGTTGATGAGGCCGTCCGGACCCGCGAAGGTGGTGGGCAGGTCGTCTTTCGTGCCGAAGATGCCATCCGGCCCGGCCTGCGTGGAGTTCTGGTAACCCGCGCCGAGGAAGGAGATTTCCTGCTGCTGCGCCGCGATGGCGGCCGGGTTGGCCGTGGTCTGGTCTGAGATCAGGTTGCTGATCAGCCGCGGCTGCGCATCGGTGACGATCCCGGTCGTGGACAGATACGACGAGCCCGCCTGCGCCGGCTGCAGCAGCGGGTCGGCAATGGTCGGGAACGTCTGGTCCGTGGACCCGAAGGTGCTCTGGCCCGGCACCAGGTTGTTCTTCACCCCCGACACCGTGCGAAGGCCGAACGACAGCAGCGGGTTCACGGGCGGCTGCCCGGCCTCGGCCATCTTGATCTGGACCAGGATGTAGTTGAGGTCGAGTGGGGTGAGCTTGACGGCCATGGTGCGTTCCTTCGGGATCGAGGTCGCTTAGTTGAGCGACGCTCAGACGTGCGTTGCGGTGTGCAGATCCATTCTGCCTACGGTCAGGAAACCGACAAGGCAGTCCGGGGTATTGATGAATTTTGGCGAAGCATCGGGAGTATTAGGGAATTAGTTGAACCTACGTCACGTGAGCGCTTCGCATCCCTTGCCATTTCATGGCAGGACTATTGCGCAGTATGCGTGATATTGTCTCTCCAGCTTGCCATTATTTAGCTCCATACGGGATCATGAATATCGGCGGCAACACCGCAGGCATGAGGACATGCCCACGTCTTGGGTTTACTTGGCTACATCTCGGGATGCTCGACCTCGCGTCATGGCCAGGGTCGGTACGGCGAGAAGGTTCGACTTCAAATCATCATTCTACATAACAAATTCCATCGTTCGACCGGAGTAAGCGACAGCCCGGGCCGGCGGGTCAAATGCTCCTGGTAACCCGAATTGATGGTTTCTTAACCACAACGTCCCGCCTGGCCGCGGTGCACAGGGCCGTTCTATGTAACTGGGGCAAAACCCCGGGCACGCAGTTGCAGCAGAACAAAGGTCAGAGTGGGTCGGTAACTCTACCACCTTGAATATATGCGGCTTTTTTCGTTCTTTTAGTGATATAGATTGGAATGCGGTTCGTCTTTGCCCGGGGTTTTGCCCCAGTTACCGTTCTATCCATTAACCAACTGACATCCCGGCAATGTCGTCGGCTCGCCGAGGCTGAACCGGGGGTGCATCACCCAAACACGCTATCGCCGCTGCCTGAAATGCCCAGAAAGTCTGGAATATTTAGAAAGAGGGTTGCCATTCTCCCGGCACGGCGCCAGCGCCGCTGCGGCGTTGCAAATCGGCATTCATCGGAACGGCCGTTTTGCCGCAAAAGCCTGGCTGAGCCGGCGCCGTTCCGCCTGGTCCCCATTCGATCCCTTGGTGAACCGGGGGATCGCTTGGCAGGGCGGAAAGGAACGCAGGATGCGGGCCAGGACGCATCAGGCGCGGCATGATGCGCGTCGGAGGGGCAAGGCGCGGCGCGGCTGGTGCGGACGGACGCGCCGCGGAGCTGGCGGAGCGCACCCTTTGCGGCAGCCGCGCGGGCGCTGGCCGGAGGCCTGCCGCCGTGGCGCACCGTGCGTGGCTGGTTCCGCCGCCGGCAGGCGCCGGGGCTGTTCAACGCATTGATGCACCGGGGCTGCACCGGGTGCGGGCCGCGCCAGCACGGTCCATGCCGGGCAGGGCCGGCCACTCGGCGCCGCTTGCCGGCGGCGACCTCAATACGCCGTTCAGGCTACGGAAGCAGACCAGCGTGACGTTCAATGTACCTTTGTAACGGGTTCGGAAGGTGTGAAGATCGCACCGTATTGAATGGCCGTGTTCCATCACGGCATTGGGGAGGCCGCACCGTGGCAGCATATGTTTGGCAGGCCGTGGACGGCAGCTTCGATGCTGCAGGCAATTGGGCAAACACCACCTTCAAGATCAACCCTGCCCGGACCTCGCCCGGCATCAGCGACGCCGCCACCCTCAACACCGGCGGCGGGACCGTCTCCGGAGCAGGATCGGTCGGCAGCCTGAACATCACCGGCGCGAACCTCACGGCGTGGAGCCTCGCCGGCCAGATCCGCTCCGCCTCGACGCTCATCAACGGCCGGACGGGCATTACGGCCGCCGGCTCCATTGACGCCGGTTCATTCGCCCTCGGCGTCGCCGGCGCGCTGTCAGTGGCCCTGGGCGGCGTCCTGCGGGCGAGCAGCCTGACCCTGTCGGCCGGCGCGACGCTGGACATCGCGGGCGCCGGCGCCGCCATCGTCGGAAGCAGCGCAGGCACGGCCGGAGCGCTGACGGTGGACGCGGGCGCGACCCTGACCTCGCATGGCGGCACGATACGCGGCGACCTCATCCAGAACGGCGCCCTGTCGAACGATGGCGGCCTGACCGTCACCGGCAACCTCGACGGACCCGGCGCCGTCGGGCTGTCCGCCGGGCTGCTGTCGGTGGGCGGCAGCCTCGGCGCTGCGGCGCTCAGCTTCACCGGCGCCCATGCCACGCTGATGGCCAACGGCCTGCAGGGCGTCAGCACGGCCAGCGGCTTCCAGGCTGGCGACGCCATTGACCTGGCGGGCGTCACGAATGCCGTGCTCACGACAGGCGCCGCAGGCGCCATCGTCAGCGCGGGGGGCGGCAGCATCGTGCTCGGCGCGGCGCCGGCCGGCACGGCCTTCGCCCTGCACGGCGACGGGCATGGCGGGACCAGCATCCTGCTCGATGCGGCGGTCCCGCCGGACATGTTCCTTTATACGGACGTGAGCCTCAACACGTCCGCCTCTGCCGCCGGGGAGGTTTATGCCGGGCCGCTGACCTACCTCCAGCATCAGTATATCTGGCCAGGCGCCGACAAGGCCTGCATCGCGGCCACCGTGTCCAACGTATTCCTGAAGGGCGGCACCGGGGACGACGCGCTACAGGCCAGCGGCGGCAGCAACGTCCTGGACGGCGGCACCGGCTCCAACTTCCTGACCGGCGGGTCCGGGGGGGATGGCGGAACCGACACGTTCTTCGTGGATTGCCGGCCAGCGGGCGTGACCTGGAGCACGCTCGTCAACTTCCACTCCGGCGACTCCGCGACGATATTCGGCTTCCATGCCGGGCTGAGCACGATGCCGCTCACCGCGTCGGACGGGACCGCCGGGTATCAGGGCGCCACGATCCACTCGGAGATCGGCGGCGCGGGCACCGGCATCCAGGGCAGCATCACCTTCGCCGGCATCAGCGAGGCAGCGGCTGCGGCACAGTTCGAGTTCACCACCGGCACGCTGCCGGACAGCACGGAGTACCTGCTGATCCATTTCCGGTAGCGGGCCGATCCCGGCGTCCCCTGCCTCGTGGGTGCAGGCCGCCGGTGGCGACGGGCCTGACGATCCCGTCCCACACGACCGCCCTGCACTGGGCGCGCGGCTGGGGCCGGAGCCTCTGGCGCCGCCGTGACCCGCCATACCTCGTCGAGCTGAGCCTGCGATCCGGCGTAATGCCAAGCGGCGAAAGTCCTGACTGGTGGTGTCTCTCGTCATTGCGAGCCGCCTCTTGGCGGCGTGGCAGTCCAAGGGCGGCAAGGACTGCGTTGGCGGCCCCTGGATTGCTTCGCCGCTGCGCGCCTCGCAATGACGATGGCGCGGCACCCCGCAGATCAGCACTTCTGCCGCTTAATATAATACCAACCGCTCATTGCTTTGACTGTTCTGGCGGCTCCGGCCTTTGTAGGGCGGAAAAGCGTCAGCGCCTTCCGCCACCACTCAGCGCTGCGTATGGCGCTTCGCTTATACGCCCCACAAGAGCCGTCGGGAAAACGGTCAGAGCAGATGACGGCTGGTATAACACGCCCTGCTGCAGCCGGACTGAACCGGCGCGGCCGGGGCGTCAGTGGCGGTGAGCGGCTCCGGTCGCCGGCCCGGCCGGCAGCGGATGCCCTGCCAGCGCCTCCACCCTGGCCGACAGCAGTTCGGGCGTGGGCCAGCCGCCGGGCTCGCCGGGACGCCAACGGGCGCGGAGCCATCCATTCGGATCAACCAGCAGCTCGGCCCCGGCGAGCTGTTCGGGCGTGGCGCCGAGCAGGATTGCAAGCGCCGCCTGTGCATCCGGCTGCGCCACGCACTCCGCCGCCTGCGGCTCGGCGCCGGGGGCCAGCAGGACGGTGACGGCGGATGTGACGGCGGGGATGGGGCGCCCTGCCGGCCCAATCAGGCGCAGCACCTGGCCCTGCTGATGCCCCGGCTCAATGACCCGGCCGCCGCCGCATGACGCGGTGAACCGGGGCAGGCGCAGCGGATGCACCCCCCGGCCGGCGGTCCGCACGAACTCCCCGCGGTTCCGGGCGCGGAGGTAGTCCACCAGGTCCCACTGCTCCGCCTCCGTCAAGCCGCCTTGGTGGCCTGCAAACCAGAACAGGTCGCCGTCGCCATACGCCAGGACGCGCGCCGCCGTCAGGTCGGCGGGCGCCGTGGGCAGCGTGCCGGCAGCCGGGCCGTCCCCGTGCGCGGATGCTCCATGGCAGGCGGCGCAGCGGGCCTGGTAGGACGCCTCCCCCCGGACGATGGCGTCCGCGGCAAACCCGGTCGGGGACACGAAGAAGCTGGTGGGATGGGCGGCGGCGAGCAGCGGTCCCGAGGCATCCGGGTTCAGCCGCCAGGGGAACGGCCAGACCGGCTGGCCGTGGACGCCCGGCGTGAGGTGCGACAAGGCCGCGCCTGCGAATATCACAAGCGCCGCAACCCCGGCCTCGCCCATGATCGAGCGCCGGAGACTGGCGCCGGGCTTGACGCCGAACACCAGGCGGTTCAGCGCCGCGAAGGCGAGCAACAGCAGGAACAGCAGCGTCTTCAGCAACGTGAGGCGGCCGTATCCGGTGCCGACCAGGGCGGGAACGCTGCCCACCATAGCCAGGCCCTGCACGACCGACGTTGCCGCAATCACCAGGACAGCGCCAAGTCCGAGCGGGAAGAAGCGGCGGAGCGCAGGCGCGGCCTCCGTCGGCACAGTGGCCAGCAGGATCAGCAGCGGCATCAGCGCCCCCAGCCATGCGCCTGCCGCCAGCACATGCAGCGTTTCCGCGGCGACCAGGCCCGCATCGTCCATGGCGCCGGCATGGCCGATGGCTGCCTGCAAGCCGAGCGCCCCGGCGGCGAGAAGCGTCGCCGCAGCGTCGGCGGCACGGCGCACCGGCGGCCGCATCCGCCAAGGCGCGCACAGCAGCACCAAGGCCAGCAGCAGCGCGAGGCGGAGCAGCAGCAGCCTGCCGAACCTGGTGTCGAGGGCGACGGCGGGGACGGCAGCAAGCACGTCTGGCCATGCCTCCGCCCCGGCAATCGCCGCCGCCCGTGCGGTGAACCAAGCCAGGCCGACCAGCAGCGCCAGCGCCAGGCTTCCCCGGACCAGCACCGCGAGCCGGCGCTGCAAAAGCCGGGAGTCTGGCGTGTCCGGCGGCGTGCGGACGACCACGGCGGAGAACACCAGGGCGCCGAACAGGGAGGCCATGGCAGCCAGGTGAACGCCCCGCAGGACCGCAGAAACCGGGTCGGCCTCGATCATGGGGCAGCACGCCGCCAGGACCGCGCCGCACGCGAGGCCGGCAATGCCGTGCCGATGGCGGGCCGTCCGGGGTCAAAGACCATCTGCATCATGCCACCCCCCGCGGTAACTCGTTCCAGCCAGCAGGTTGGATTGCGGGTCAAAAATGGAACCGACCTAATCCGCCGGAACGGAGAAACACCCATGCGAACCATCAGCCGTGTTGCCGCGGCCTGCTTCCTCCTTGCAGCTCCCTCCCTGGCGATGGCCCATGCCCGGCTGCGCCAGGCCGAGCCGGCGGTGGACGGGACGGTCAAGGAGCCGCCCACCCAGGTCGAGATCACCTTCAGCGAAGCGGTCGAGCCGCGCTTCAGCAGCATCACCGTCGCAGACCCATCCGGGGCGCGGGTGGACAAGCAGGACGTGCATGCCGTGACTGGCGAGGCGCGCCGCCTTGCCGTCAGCGTCAACCGTATGCAGCCGGGCACCTACAAGGTTGCCTGGCAGGCAACGGCGGTGGATACCCACAGGACCGAGGGCGCCTTCACCTTCACGGTTGCACCGTGACATGCCGGGGCGTGATCTCCAGGGCGTGATCCCATGACGCATCCTGCTTGATTGCGCCACCGGTTTATAACCGCGGCAGCGGTGCGGCGGTCATGAATGGCAGCGCCAGCGTTCTGACGGCGCCGTCGTCTTCAACCACGACCTGGCCCTTGCCGATCTCGCGGACCACGGCGCCGCCGACGCGGTCCCCGGCCTCGACGACGACCGGCTTGGCGTTGCACGCGACCACCAGGATCGCCCGGCGCCCGAAGGGTCCGGCGATGACCCCGGTCAGCCGCATGTCCTGGGCCGCTTTCGCCGCCGTTGCGTCCACCGCGTGCACCGGACGCCGGTCGGCGCTGAACAGGGGGCGCCCGAGCGCCGTTGCGGCCCAGTCCTGTGCAGCGTCCTCCCTGTGCGGTGCCGGAGCCGCCGCCGCAGCCGGAGCCAGCGGCCTACCCGGCACGGCGCCCGCATCCGGCTCGGCAGCGCCTTCAAGCTCCAGGTAAACGACCCCGGCCAGGCCCGCCGCCACGGCCAGCGCTATGGGCAGGACCCGCTTCATCGCGCCGTCATCCGCGCCGCGCCGGACCGCAGGGCATACAGCGTGCACGACACGTCGAAGCCGCCGGGGACCGTGCCGATCCGGTGTAGGGCCGGCTGCACCTGCAGCCCATCCACCATCAGGGTCGGCGAGGCAAGCTGGGCCTCCTGCAGCAGCGCGACCAGCACCGGCCATGACGCCGTGAACGACAGGCGCAGGCGGACGCGGCGATAGGCGCCTGCGTCCTCGCCCGGCAGCATCTCCACGCTGCTCAACTGCACCCCGGCGTGTACGAACATCTCCTGCAGCCGTTCCTGCAGGGAAGCGCCCGCCAGCGAGTCGCTGTCCCCCGCAAGAAGGGACAGGTCCCCGGCGCCATCCGCCGCCGCAGCCGACGCCTGGCGCCGCAGCGCCGGCAGCGAAGCCGCGAGGCCCTCCATCCGCCGGGCGAGCGCGGCCCGCATCTCCAGCGCCTCCGCCCGTTCCTCATGCCAGGCGGCCAAGGGCAGGACGACGCCAAACCCCAGCGCCGCGGGGACGGCCAAGGTCAGGCCAAGCGCCAGGAGCCGCGCCAGCGGGCCGGTTTGCCAGTGCCGCATCGTATTACCCTCCCAGCTCGAGGCGGATCGAGAACATCTCTGCCCCGCTGGCGTCGTCGCGGATGACCGGAGCGGTGAACGCCGGGTCGCGCAGCAGGGGGTGCGCCGCCAGGGTGCCGAGCAGCCGCGCCGCTCCGGCGGACCGCCCGCTGATGGTCAGCTTGCGCTGCTGGGCGCTGAGCTGGGTCAGGACGGTATCGTCCGGCAGCGCCTCGGTCAGCAGCGCGAGGGCGTGCAGCGGCGCGCCGGCTTGGCTCCGCTCCGCGGCGACGGCGCCCGCCGCCGTCGCGCTGCGGGCGATCCGGCCGCGGAGCAGCTCCGCCTCCGTCACATCCGCCTTCACTGCCTCGACCCGGGCCTCGATCACGTTCCAGGCAAGTGATTGCAGGACGAAGGGCAGCGCCGCGGCAACGACCGCCAGGGCGCCGCATCCGGCCAGCGCCAGCGCGTCCATGCGCCGCTTCAGCCGGCTGCGGCCGGGCTGGCCGCCCAGGGGAATGGCACGGCCTGGTCTCGCCTCGTCCCCCGCTTCCAGGCAGGCCGGGACGACGCCCATCCCGCCCAGGGCGTCCAGCATCGGCTGCAACGGCGCCCGCGGCACGATCCTGAGCTGCACGTGAAGCTGCTTGCGCGCTGCGTTGCGATCCAGCGTCTTGCACGACCAGACCACCGCATCCAGCCGGAACGGCGTCAGCCTGTCCATCTCGTAGCCGACCACGCGGAGCAGGTCCCGTTCGGCGGCAAGCGGCAGGATGAGCGTCCGTTCCAGCAGCAGTCCAGGCGGCAGTTGCAGCACGGCTGCATCGCGCTGCGCCTTGGGCAGCCGCGCCAGGGTTTCCCGCAGCGCGGCGCTATTGGCGCCGTACTGGCCCAACACAGCCGCGCCGTTCTTGCCGCGGAGCGACAGCCGCACCAGCGGGAAATCCCTGGCCTCGATGACCAGCACGGGCCGCCGGGTCTGCCCGGGCATGCGGAACAGTGCGGGCGCCAGCTCCCGCATCTGGTCCGCCCACCATGTCGCCAGGCCCATCAGCACCACCGCCTCCCCGTTGGTCCGGCGGCGTGAGGGGCAGCGGAGCAGGGCGCGGCCGGACCCGGCCCGGCAAGCCGAACCCGCAGCCGGCCGCAGCCCCGGGCCAGGGGCAGGCAGCCTGGACCTGGGACGGTGGCGCCCTGGCTTCGCGCATGGCCCGCTGCCCCGTTGATCTCGGCCAGCGCCACGTCCGGTTCGCTGCGGTCAGGGCTGGCGATGTTCCACGTTCCTTCGATCTGCTCGCCTTGGACCTAGCCAGCCCCGGCGATGATTGCCGGTCTGCAACGTCCAAGCAAAGCGGGTGCCGTCCTGGGAGCATGGCAGCATTTCTACTGTGCGTTCCAGATGCCTGCACTAGCGTGTTTGGGTAATGCATCACTGGTCCGGCGCTGGCAGATGGAAGACGACGCCAGAAATTCGCATGATTAATGGCCAGCCTGGTGTCGTGCATCACGTCCCGGCAGGACGTTGTAGGCAAGAAACCATCAATTCGGGTTATCGGGAGCATTTGACCAACCGGCTCAGACCATCTCTATATTTCGGCCCAGCGATAGCCTTTGCTTCGCTGGACACTGAAATGAAGTCGAGCCTCCTCGGCGTGCCGGGACCTTGTCGAGAACCGAGGCCGTGCATCCCAAGGTATTGCGAAGTAAATCCCAGACGCGGGCATGTTCTCATGCCGGCGCCGTTGATGTGAATACTATTGACCCCGGATGGAGCTGAAGAATGGCAAGCTGGAGAGACAAACTCGCGCTGACGGCGCAACGCAACCGGCAGGAGATCGTCAAGGCGAAGCTGAGCCGGCGGGAGATGGCGCGGCTGGGCCTGATCACCGCAGGCGGCAGCCTCGTGCTCAAGTCCGGGCTGAGCTCGCGGGCCTATGCCGCCCTGACCGACCCGGACACCCGCCCGTCTCCCCCTAGCCCGCCGATCAGGCCGTGGACGGCGACCATGCCGAGGCTGCACATCCAGGAGTCGGTTGCGCCCGGCGCCATGGAGTTCGGACCCCCGGATGGTACCACGCCGATTGACGGGGCGACCAAGCGGATCAACCACCAGTATTGCACCTACACCCACGACCCGGCGACCGGCCAGGACGTCTATGGCGGCAAGTTCCCGCCGAAGAAGTTCTACGAGCTTAAGATGAAGGAGGCGCAGCACCAGTTCCACCCGGACTATGCCACAAGCACCATGTGGTGCTTTGACGGCCTGGTGCCCGGCCCGCTCATCCAGGCGAAGTACGGCGAGCCGATCATGGTGCGGTTCCACAACAAGCTGCCCTCGGTGAACGTGAAGCAGAACTTCGGCATCGCCGAGATCACGACGCACCTGCACAACGCCCATACCCCGTCGGAAAGCGACGGCAACCCGGTCAACTACTTCAACTCAATCAACGATCCCAATGCGATCAACCCGAACGGCTTCAAGGACCAGCACTACCCGAACGTCCTGGCCGGCTTCACCGCCCGCAAAGACCTGACCGGCGATCCGACCGAGGCGCTGAGTTCGCTTTGGTATCACGACCATCACCTCGATTACACGGCGCAGAACGTCTACAAAGGCATGTTCGGCTGCTACAACCTGTTCGACGACAAGGACACCGGCGACGAAGGCTCCGGGCTGCACCTGCCGAGCGGCGACTACGACGTGCCGATCTTCTTCAGCGACACCGTCTTTGACAGCGCCTGCCAGCCGGTATTCGACCTGTTCAACCTGGACGGCATCCTAGGCGACAGGCTGTGCGCCAACGGCGTGATCCAGCCGAAGTTCGAAGTGGAGCGGCGGCGCTACCGGTTCCGGTTCTACGCCCCCGGGCCGTCGCGCTGGTATGAATTCTCAATCTGGGACGGCACGAAGTTCCTGCCATTCTGGCAGATTTCCAGCGACGGCAACCTGCTGCCCCAGGCCATCCAGGTCACCAGCGTCCGCGTTGCCGTCGCGGAGCGCGTGGACATCATGGTTGACTTCAGCAAGCTCCCTGCAGGGCAGACCAGGCTCTACATCGTGAACCGGCTGGAGCAGGTGAACGGGCGGGGGCCGACCGGGCGCGTCCTCAGCCCCGGGACGCCGATCGTGCAGCTCCTCATCGGCGGCCTGCCGAAGCAGAAGGACATCAGCTTCGATCCCACCTCCCTCAGCAACGGCAACCCGTGGAAGTTTCGCGAGCTGCCGGACCCCGACTTCGGCGCCCTGCTGGCGCGTGCCAACAAGGCCAAGGTCCGCACCTTCCGGTTCGAGCGCGGCAACGGCGCCTGGACGGTCAACGGAGCGCTGTTCGACGAGACCGTGGTCAGCGCCGCGGTGCCGCAGGAATCCGAGGAGGTCTGGGTCATCCAGAACCCCGGCGGCGACTGGCGCCACCCCGTGCACATCCACTTCGAGGAGCACCGCACGCTGTCGCGCAACGGGCAGCAGGTCGTTCCCAACACCCAGAACAACGCCAGCGTGGACTACGCCCGCAAGGACGTGGTGGAGCTCAATACCAACGAGGAGGTACGCATCTTCATGCGCTTCCGCGACATGAAGGGACGCTACGTCATGCACTGCCACAACGTGGTGCATGAGGACCACGCGATGATGGTCCGCTGGGATATCGTCTAGGCCCCCCTGGCTGCACCCTTGGTTGGCGCCTGCCCGGCAACCGCCGGGCAGGCGCCGGTCATAGCAAGGATTGGACACATGAACCGCACGCCCCTGCACAGACGCACCCTCCTGACCGGAGCCGCCGCCGTCGCCGCGCTTGTCCCCACCCTGCCCGCCCTGGCTGACCCGGCACGGCCGATGCACCAGGACGGCGCCGAATGGTTCACCAACGTCGAGGTCACGGCCCATGACGGGCGGACCTACCGGTTCTACGACGACCTGCTGCGCGGCAAGGTCGTGATGATCAACTTCTTCTACACCGACTGCGACGAGCTGTGCCCGCTCGCGACGCAGAACCTCGCAGTCGTGCGCGACCTGCTGAACGCACGCACCGGCGCCCCCGTGTCCATGTACTCGATCTCGCTGCGTCCGGCGCGCGATACGCCGGAGCGGCTGGCCGCCTATGCACGGACCTACGGCGTCGGCCCGGGCTGGCTGATGCTGACCGGCAAGCCCGACGACATCGAGCTGCTGCGCCACCGGCTTGGCTTCGTGGACTCGGACCCGCTGCAGGACGCCGACCTGGAGCAGCACCTCGGCACCGTGCGGATCGCTAACGAGCCGATGCACCGCTGGATCATGACCCCTGCGCTGCTGAACCCAGCCGCCATCCTGCGTTCGGTGAAGCGCGTCATCCCGGAACCCGTATAGCGCCGGGACGCCACGAGGCCGCGGCATGGCCCGGCGGGATCATGCCGCGGCTCCGGGCGGCAGCGTCATGCGTCCGGGCGAGCGCGGCTTCACGCTCCTGGAAATCCTGATCGCATTCGCCATTGCCGCGGCTGCGCTCTCGACGCTGGTCCAGGTGGCGGTCGAGGGTCGCCGGGCCGTCGCGACGGCCCTGCGTTACGAGGATGCGGTGTCGCGCGCCAGCTCGCACCTCGATGGCGCCTATGCAGCCCTGACGCCAGGGGAGCAGGACGGCAACGAAGGCAGGGGTTTCCACTGGCGCGTCGCCGTGCGGGCGCTGGAGTCCACCGGCAAGAAGGACGCGGCTGGACGGCAGGTCGCACACACCGAAGGCTTCGTCCTGACGCTGTATGCCGTCACGGTCTGGGTCACCTGGCAGGAAGGAGGCAAGGAGCGTGCGGTGCGTCTGGATGGCAAGCGCCTGGTTGCATCCGCCCCCGCCTAGCGGGACGGCCCCTGCGGATGCGCCGGAGTCCGGCTTTACCTTGCTGGAAACGCTGGTGGCGCTGGTCGTGCTCGGCTTCATCATGGCGGGCCTGACCCAGGGACTGCGCTTCGGCATCAACGCCTGGCAGGCGCAGGCCAGCGCGCTCGCGGGGCGCGGCGACCTGGACGCGGCGGAGCGGACGCTGCGTGCGCTGATCGGGCGCATGGAGCCCGGCGGGATGGCCGGCCAGCCTCCGCTGCTGCGCGGGACGCCGCACGGCATCGCCTTCACCACCGAGCTGCCGCAGGAGGCGGTCGGCCTGGCCACGCCCGACGCCGACGTGTCGCTGGCGGTGACGGACGGGCATGAGCTGCAATTGCTGTGGCTGGAGCACATACGCAACCGGACCCGCCCGCCGCCGCCGCCGCCGCCGCCGCCGCCGGGCCGGGTCGCGCTGCTGCGCGATGTCAAGCGTCTGGACATCCAGTATCTGGGCGCCGCGGGATGGCGGACAGACTGGGCCGGGTCGCCCTTGCCGAAACTGGTCCGCATACGCATCGTCTTCACGGAGGCAAGCGGCCGTCACGGGCCGGACATCGTCGTCATGCCGATGCGCGAGCAATGGCGGCAGTGACGCGCCATACTCCAGCAACCGGGCGCGAGGGCGGGTTCGCGCTGCTCCTCGTCCTGTGGGCGGTGGCGCTGCTGGCGCTGCTGGTGTCGCAGCTCGTGGCAACGGGACGGTCGGAAACGCAGATAGCCGGCAACCTGCGCGCCAACGCCATGCTGCAGGCCACGGCGGACGGCGCCGTCCATGAAGCGATGCTGCGGGTGTGGCGAGGGGAATGGGCAGCGGATGGACGGCTGCACGAGCTTCGGGCCGGCGATGCCGTGATGGCAGTGCGCGTCAACGATCAGGTGCGCCTGGTCAACCCGAACGCCGCACCCGTAACGGTGCTGCAGCTCCTGCTGCGCTCCATGGGTGTGGACAGCAACCAGGCAGGCATCCTTGCCCGGGCCATCGTGGACTGGCGCTCGCCCGGCCCGCAATCGCTGTCAGGCGGGTTGAAGCTCGCCCAGTATCAGGCAGCCGGCCTGCCCTATGGGCCGCCGAACCGGCCGTTCGACAGCTTGAACGAGCTTGGGCTGGTGGCCGGGATGACGCCGGCGCTGCTGGCGCGGATCAGGCCGGTCATGTCGCTCTATCAGGAGGGCGATGCGGCGGGGCTGTTCGAGCCGGCCGCAGCCGGCGGCCCGGCTGACACTGCGGGCGGCTGGCAGCTTGGCGCCTCGGGGCAGGCGATGACGGTGATGATCAACGTCGCTGCAGCTAGGACCCAGGGCGGGCGGTTCAGCCGCCAGGCAATTGTGCGCCTGTTGGCAGAACCAAGCCTGAGCCAGGCGCCTTACCAGATCCTGACCTGGTCCAACCCACCGGAGTGATCCGGGGCATGGCAACGGCTACTTCCTGATGCAGTCCGTCCGTAAATCCGAAGCGGCAAGAAGCTCATCGTTGGCTGACCGTGAGCCGCCGCCGGTTTCGGCTGCCGCGCCCTAGCAGGATTCATGAAGAAGGTAAGTAAGAGGCGCAGCAATCGGGTCGGAGTGACACCGGCTGACTGATTCTTCAACTGACTGCTACCGCACAAAGCAATGCTTAGGGATGATTGATATTAGCCAATCCTTTAATCAGGACCGGGTATTCCGCACGACAAGGCATAGGGGGATAATTCTGGAATTTACCTGCACAGGTATCGTGATGTGTGATATATATCTTAAGCGGAACGATCATCTTCGCACTAGAGATCAGTCACTAGCTCTGTAATAGAGCGGCGCGGCATAGGGAGGACCGAACCTTGCACTCTTCCGTCGTGGTTAGCTTCAAGAGCCTGAACAGCGCGTGTGGACTAAAGTTCCATACAGCAACCACAGAATCCAAGATCGAGCTTTCTGACCTCGAGTCCGAGTTCACACGGCAATGTGTTCGTTCAGCCCTCATCGTCGTGGATGGCGGGCTGAACATCCTGGACTCAACCCAGTGCGCGAGGGACTTGCTGGCCGGCCAGCACGGCATCGAGGATTGCGGCGGGGTGGTGAAGATCAAGCGTGGCTCGGTGTGCAGGACCGTCACGCAGTTGGTGCACCAAGCGGCCGGGGGCAACACGGGCGTTGATGCAGCGGTGGATATCGTCGGCATGCCGGACAACCAGGGACGGACGCGTTTCGCGGTCCGGGTGCTGCCATGCCAATATCTGGACAGTGCCTGCGCCCTCATCATGATCAACGATATGCTGTCCACGTCCCATGCGCCTCAAAGCACCCTCGCAAAGCTGTTCAGCCTGTCCACCCGGGAGGCAGAGTTCGCGGATTGCTTTGCGGCAGGCTCCAGGGTGGAGCAGATCGCGTCCGACATGGCCATCTCCAGCAACACGGCGAGAATCCATCTCCGGCACTTGTTCCTGAAAACCGGCTGCAAGACCCAGGCCGAGCTGGCGCGGCTATTCGCCAAGGTGCCGCAGGTTCTCGGCTTGACCTTTGCCTTCCTTCAGCTTGACTTCGACCTTCTTGTCGCTTTTAGACTTGAACTTTGTCCATTCCTCTTTGGGTAGCATGCAGCTTCGGTAAAGCGTTCAAGGGATGCGCGCTGGGTTGATGTCATGTGCGTGTGGCGATGTCGCCGTGTTTGACAGCCGGGTCCATGCGGTTGCAGCCCACCTATCATTGGCTGCTCCCGGGGCTGCCCGGCCTCGGCCTGCCGGACCGGACCGGCTGGGCACGGTCCAACTGGCGAGGCTGCCGCGTGCGGCTGCCCCCCGGCGCGGACCAGCTTGCGGTGATGCGGGCCGTGCTGGACCGGAGCGTCGCGACCCGGCGCGGCCTCATGTGCGCGCACCTGGAACCCGCCTATGCCGGCCTGGAAACCCGGTTTCCCCCTGCCGGAGTCGAAGCGCACGCGAAGGCTGCATCCTGCCGCCGCTGTCCCCCGGCCTGACCCGCGCGGAACAGGACGAGGTCGCCGAGGGACTGCGGGCCGCGATGGCGATGGCCGATGCGCCGGGGGACGCCGCCTTGGTCTGACGCCCGGCCGAGGGCCGCGGCGGCCCTGGGACACCGGCGCGGCCCGCTACCGCAGCAGGTTGCGGAAGTTGGTGCCCCGCCCGTCCAGCAGCCCCAGGGGATCGAGGCTCCAGCGGTCCTCGATGGTGCGCAGGATCGAGCCGAAGTCATACTGCGTGTGATCCACCAAGCCGCGCCGCACCGTCGGGCCGACCGCAATCAGCGGCACCCGGATGCCCGGCCCCCAGCGGTCCCGCACCGGCGGCGCCACGTGGTCCCAGAAGCCGCCATGCTCGTCATAGGTGATGATGATCAGCATGTCGGCAAACTGCGGGCTGGCCTGCAGCTTCGCCACCAGGTCGCCCAGGTGCTCGTCGCCATCGGTGATGTTGGCGTAGCCGGGATGCAGGTTCAGCTCGCCGATCGGCTTGTAGAACGACACCGGCGGCAGGGTGCCGGCGGCGATGTCGGCATACAGATCCTTCAGGTCCTTCAGGTGCGCCTTCTGCCCCGGCGTGCCCGGCGCCAGGTCCTTGAAGTAGGCCATCGGCTGATGATGGAACTGGAACAGCGGGTCGGGCTTGCCGGCGGCAGCGTTGTCGTAGCCGCCGGCATACCAGCGCCAGTCCACCCCGGCCGCGTCCAGCCGGTCGCCGATGTGCGGCATGATCTGCGGCGGCACCAGCAGCGCCGGGTCGGTGTCGGACGGCGCGTGCAGGTAAACCGAGCGCGAGGTGTTCACCACGAACCCGTCCGGCGTCACCTGGCCGTCTCGGACCATGTGCCCCTCCGCATCCACCTGCGCCACGATGCGCGCGGGCGCGTCCGGCCAGCGGTAGGCCTGGGCACAGGCGAGGAAGGAGTGGTTGAGGAACGACCCGCCGAACGCCGAGTGGAACATGTTGTCCCCCAGCGCATACTCCTGCGCCAGCCGCCAGCCGTTCGTCTTGGACAGGTCGTAGTAGCCCATCACCAGCGCGCCGGCATCCGACAGGGTGGCAAAGCGGTCCATGCGTCCGCCGTTGATCTGCGCCTGCTCCTGGTAGAAGCGGTGCACGAGGTCCCCGGTGGCGACCGTCGGCGGCAGGTACTGGCCGATCTCGAACGGCGCGTTCGGCAGTTCCGCCGGGAAGCGCATGTCCACGGCCGAGGGGCGCATGTTGGTGTTCATCACCGGCGGCAGCACGGTGAAGGGCTTGCCGTCCGTCCCGGTCTGCGACGCCCGGTCCCCGACGCCTGCGATGCCGTTGGCGCCGGGGAATAGGCCGAACATGTTGTCGAAGGAGCGGTTCTCCTCGAAGATAACGACGATATGGCCGATGCCGCGCAGCGGGTCACCGGGCGGCAGGCGTGGGTTGGGCAGCGCAAGCTCCTGCGGCCCCGGCGGCGGCAGGAGGCGGCCGTCCTGGGCCGGCTGGGCTTGGGCGAGCATGGGCATGGCCGTGATGGCGGCGAGCAGGGATGGCAGGCGCATGGTGGGCAAGGCTCCTTTGTTGGCGGGACGCTACGGAACGGTTCGCCGGCGCGTCAAGAACGCCGTCGTGACAATCCTAGCCGCAATGCTGCTCGCCTCGTCCGCCAGCGCCACCAGCGTCGCGGACGTGCTGGACGCCTTATCGGCGCTGCAGGTGCCGCCCGGCATGGATTCGGCGGCCTGGCAAGCCTACCGCACCGCGCACGAGGCTGGCCTGCAACGGGCGCACGCAACCCTGGCCATCGCTCATGCCGTGGAGGAGACCGTGCTGGAAACGGCCGCCGCGGCGTCCCTGCACTTCGGTCATCCGCTGCTGTGCAACTACGACGAGGAAACCCGCGCCGGCTTCCCGGAGCTGGCGGAACTGTTCGTGGCGGAGGGCGCCCGGCGTCACGGCGTGGACCCCGCGACGGCCCGGCCCCGGCTGCTGCAAGCGGGGATCGAGGAGATGCTGCCAGTGGCGCTGCTGGCCCGCTACCCGTGCCCCGCCGCGGGTCCTTGACCCGAACAGACTCTCAGCGGACCCGGAAGTCCTCCGACGGCGGCAGCTCAGGCACAGCCATCGGCGGCGCGGGCAGGGCGGCGGGCAGGCCCAGGGCGGGGCGCAGCTCGGTCCGGGCGATGTCGTCCAGCGCCGGGGCAGGGAAGGCGGTGCCAATGGCCGCGGCGGCGGCGTAGCCGGCCTCGGTATCCCCCCGGGAAGTGTAGGCCGCAGGCCTCCCGGTGCTCGGCATATTCCCGGGCGCGGGCGAACAGGGCGGCGCGGTGCTCCGGCAGCATGCGGCCCAGCAGGCCCGCATAGACCATGCCCAGGACCGCATGCCCGTTCGGATAGGAGGACGTGGCGGGCACGGGCAGGCAGGGCCGCAGGTGCGGTGCGACGGAGCTGGGCCGCGGCCGGTTCCAGACGGCCTTGGCCCGGTTCATCGCCGCCGACGCTGCCTCCCCGGCGCGGGCCATCAGGTCCGCGGTGCGCGGCAGGCGGCGGGCGTCGAAGCCAGGGCCGAGCACCGATTGGAACAGGAAGGCGCTTTCATCCACATCGGCCTGCGCCGCCCGGACCCCGTCTGGGGTGCGGGACGCCTGCAGGCCGCGCAGCATGGCGATGTCGCGGATGGTACGCGGGTCATCCGCGGCAGGGGGCGGCTGGATCAGAACGGTCAGGTCCTGTGCGGATGCCGGGACGCCCGGCAAGGCCGCAAGCAGCAGGACCGCCGCGATACGCGCCATGCAATGCCCAGCTGTCCCGCCATGCCGCGGCGCTGAAAGCATCATATCCACGACCGCGCGATACTACCGCCAGGGAGGGGGCCATCAAACCTGCGGAAACCATGGCCGGAGCCGCCGGCATTGCGGCTGCACCGTTCTGCATCCAAGCCCGATGCCGCTCGCGCTTGCGATGCGCCCGGCACCACCCGGCAGCAGGGCGCGAGTAACAGAGGGTCCGTCGTCATCCCCGGCGCTTGATGACCAGCGGCCCCGGCGCCTGGCAGGTCGGCATCATCTCGACCCGGTTGATGTTGACGTGCGCCGGCAGGTCGATCACCCAGGCGACAGCCTCGGCCACGTCCTCCGGCGTCAGCGGCGTCGTGCCGGCATACACGGCCTCGGCCTTGTCCGGGTCGCCCAGGCGCACATGGCTGAACTCGCTGCCGCCGACCAGGCCCGGCTCGACGCAGGTCACCCGGACGCCGGTGCCGACTAGGTCCGACTTCAGGTTGGCGGTGAAATGCGCGACGAAGGCCTTACTGGCGCCATACACGTTGCCGCCCGGGTAGGGATAGGTGCCGGCGGTGCTGCCGAGGTTCACGACATGCCCCCGGTCCCGCGCCACCATGCCCGGCAACAGGGCATGCGTCAGGTGGATCAGTCCGGTGACGTTGGTGGCAACCATCGTGTCCCACTCCGCGAGGCTCGCCTGCTGCGCCGGGCTGACCCCCAGGGCCAGGCCCGCGTTGTTCACCAGCACGTCCACCTCGGCCCACTCCGCCGGCAGGCTGTCCGGCAGGGTGGCCACCGCCGCGGCATTGGTGACGTCCAGCGGCATAGGCAGCACGGCCTCGCCAAGCTCCTGCTGCAACGCTTGAAGCCGGTCCGCCCGGCGGCCGGTGGCGATCACCCGGTGGCCGTCGCGCACGGCACGGCGGCTGATGGCGTTGCCGAAGCCCGAGGTGGCGCCGGTGACAAGCAGGGTCAGGCTCATGGAGTATCCTTATCGGTCCCGATCAGTGTAGGCCCGCCGCCGGGCAGGCGGAAGCGGACGGACACTGGGCAGTGATCGGACAGCCGCTCCCTGGCCGCCGCGTCGGTCTCCCGATAGACCAGCACGCGCAGGCTGTCCGGCTGCATCCAGCCCCGCGCCGCGCCGCCGGCGATGATGTGGTCAATGAAGCTGCCCCCGCCCCAGCACGGGCTGCCGTGCCCTTCCGTCGCGCGCAGCAGCGGGCCGCTGCTGGACAGCGCAGTCATCAGATCCTCGCGCCGGTCCATGCGGCGGTTCAGGTCGCCCAGCAGGACGAAGGGCACCCCCTCCTCCCGGCGCTGCGCAATCCAGCCCTGCAAGGGGGCGACCTGGCTCCGCAGCGTTTCGCAGTTGCGGCTGGGGCTATCCAGCCGGGCCTCGTGGCATCCGGTCTTGAGGTGCACCGCCAGCAGCCGCAGGCGGCCTCCCGGCAGGACGAGGGTGATGTCGGCGCCGCTGCGCAGGCGGTGACGGGCGGTCGGATACACGTCGAGGCCAACCAGGTCCGGGTTGCGCTCGACCTGCAAGCTCCGGCGCACGGCGAAGCCCACGCGCTGCGTCACCTGGTCATCGGTGATGACGATCCGGTAGCGGTCCGGCGTGAACACCTGGGCGGCGACCTCCGGCCCGTCCACCTCCTGGAACGCCACCACGTCGGCATCCAGCGTTTCCGCGTAGCGCCGCAGGGCGGCGATGTCCTCCGCCGCCTTCGGCACGACATTGTCCGGCAACTCAGGGTCGCCCTTGGGCCGGGTGGTCAGCCACTCCAGGTTCCAGGTCGCGACCTTGAGCCCGGCGCCGGCAGGCACCGGCTGGTCAGCCGCCGCGGCCGGGCCGAACAGGAGCATCAGGCACAGCGCCAGGCGGATCATAGCAGCTCCGGTTGCAGACAGGCCGCGATGTCATCGGCAGGGGGTGCCTCGGCCAGCGCCAGCGCGCCGCAGTGTAGCAGGTATTCCGCCACGCCGTCATACAACGCCGGGCTTCGCGTCGGGTCCCGGGCGTCGCCCCGCGGCACCCAGATAACCGTGCCATGCCGGGCGCGGGTCAGCAGCACTCGGTAGGCGTTGATGCGGTTGCTGCGCGCCTCCGCCGAGCGCGCCAGCGTCCAGGCGGATCCGCGGCATCTCCGCGCCAGCCAGGCGCCGCCCACCCGCACCAGGTCGGCATCCCAGCACAGGCCGGCCCGGTCCAGCTCCAGCCCCTGCACGCAAAACTCGGTCGCCAGCACTTCCAGCGCGCCGGAGCCGCGCATGTCCGGCGGGCTGTCCAGGAACCAGCGGGCGACGGCGTCCTCGTCCTGATGCGGCAGCACCGCGCCCAACCCCTCCGCCCGCAGCCGCCGCGCGCCGGAGCTGCCGACCAGCCCGGCCCGGCGCGTGCCCTGCCCGGCGGCGCCCCGCAGCGTCCGGCGCATTGCGTCCAACGACCGCGTGACCTGGAACGGCACCCCGCCGGCCGCCAAAGCCTGCGCGGCGTCAGACTCCCCGGCCAGCACGGCGTCCACCCAGGCCGCCGCCTGCGGCGTGCCGATGGCGCGCACGGGCGCGGCCAGGTGCAGGCGCGGGTCCCAGGCCGCACCTGGCATGTCCAAGCGTTGCCGCGGGTCGTCCGGCATGGCCGCCGCCGCTGCCGCCCGCCATCCCGGCCGCTGCGCCAGCGCCGCACCCCAGGCAGCCAGCCCGCCCTCGCCGTCGTGTATCTCCTGCCCGCCGCCGACCAGGCATACGATGGCGGCCCAGCCGGAATGACGGCCCATCGCGTCCAGCAGGTGCCCCGGCTCCGAATCCTGCAGCGGCACCGGGCGGTTGCGCGTCTTGCTGACGGCGTGGGCCGCGTTCCAGCAGCGCTGGGCCTCGTCTATCACCACCAGGCGCTCGGGCGGTGCGCCGGGATGGGATGCGTGATGGTCGCGGAAGGCCGGCAGCGCCTGGATCACCGCCGACACGCGCCGCCGAGCAGCCCGGCTATCCCCGCCGCGCGCAGCGGCGTCCCGTACCAGCGCCTCCCGCAGCACGTGCACCAGCGACGGGTTGCCGGTCAGGAATGCCGCGCCGTCCTCGCCGGCAAAGGCCAGGTTCAAACCCAGCAGCGTTTTGCCCGCGCCCGGCGCCCCCGTCACGAACACCACGACATGGGCGCCATCCCGCCGAGCCGCCTGCACCGCTGCCGCAACCGCGCCGGCGGCAGCCGCCAGCCCGCCGTGCCCGGCCTGCGCCTGCAACAGCGCCGGAACATCGTGCCGGGCATACAAGGCGCACGCGGCGCCGATCAGCGACGGCACGGGACGGTAGGGCGCGGCGTGCCACGCCGCGGGATCATTGCCCCTAGGCGGGCACAGGGCGGCGAGGTCCCGCAGCACGCCCGGGAGCAGCAGCCGCGTCGCCTCAACCACCGGCGCCGCGCCGGCAAGCGGCAAGGGCCGGGCATGGCGGACATGGCCGCTGCCCACCACCAGCACGGGAATCACCGGCAGGCCGCGGCACCCCGCATGGAAGTCGGCCAGGTCGAGCGCGGCATCCTCCGCCGCCCTACGGTCCGCAGCCGTGACAGCACGCGCATCAAGCCGCAGGCGCAGGGCCAGGACGGCGCCATCCCGGACCAGCACCGCATCCACACGCCGGCCCAGGCGCAGCAGCCGGAAGCCAAGCACAACGTGCCAGCCACGGAACGCGGCGCCGTGAAGGACGTCCTGCAACAGTTCAATGCCCCGCACCGCAACAGCCACCGCATCGGCGGAGCTATCAGCCATTTGCCCGACGTGGCCCGCCACCGTGGCCGGCGGCACTGCGAGGAGTGCCCCAACTTCGCCGAACCAGGTCGTCCTATTTAGCTCGCATCGTGTCAATTTGAAGTCTGCATCGTTTGCATGGCTCAATGCAACACGCAAAGGTTGAGAACAATATAGGGTATGCTAACCCTAGCTTATGACCATGCGCGTTCTGCCAACTTTCCGGGTTGCCGTCCCACCGCCGCGAGGCGAAGCTGGATTGCGCCGCAACGCCAGAACGAGGGCTGGATGACTCCGGACGTTGCATTCATGCAACGGGCATATCCCAGCGCCAACTCCATCCTGCTGCGCGGCCGCCGCCCGGTCCTGGTGGACACCGGCTTCGGCGCCGACGCCCCGGCCCTGCTGGCGTGGCTTGGCCAACAGGGCTTGCAGGCACGGGACCTGGCGCTCGTGGTCAACACCCACTCGCATTCCGACCATTCCGGCGGCAACCATGCCATCGAGTCCGGATACGGCACGCCCATCGCCGCCCAGGCCGACGAGGCGGCCCTGGTCAACGCCCGTAACCCCAATGCCTGCCAGGCGGAGTGGCTGCAGCAGCCGGTCGAGCCCTACCAGGTCTCCCGGATGCTGCGCGGCGGCGACACTATAAGCACGGGCGGCACGGCCTGGCTGGTCGTCGGCACGCCGGGCCATACCGCCGGGCACCTGAGCCTATACTCGGCTGAGCACGGCGTCCTGGTCCTGGGCGATGCGCTGCACGATGCCGACCTTGGCTGGCTCAACCCCTACCGGGAAGGACCGGACTCGCTTGACCGCGCCTCGGAGACCATCGAGCGCCTTGCCGCGCTGCCTGCCGGCATCGGCCTATCGGGCCACGGGCCACCGATCATGGACCTGCCCGCCGCCCTGGACCGTGCCCGGCGGCGTCTGGCAAGCTGGAGGGTCGATCCCAGGCGCATCGCCTGGCATGCGTGCAAGCGGATCTTCAGCCATAACCTCATGGTGTCGGACGGCGTTGACGAAGCCGCCGTGACCGCGACCCTCATGGGCGCGCCCTGGTTCCGCGACCATGCCGTAGGTGCGTTCGGCCTGACGCCAGAGAAATTCGTGCCGATGCTGGTGCAGGAAATGGTGCAGTCCGGCGCAGCAGCCTGGCGCGATGGCCACCTGATTGCCACGGCGGCGCACAACGTCCCCGCAAGTTCCTGGCCAACTGCCCCGGTAAAACCCGCTGACTGGCCGCCAGCAGAGGTCCGCGACAGCGTCCTAACCCGGTCTGAGGGGACGCCCGGACCTGGCTCCGGGCGATCCCAGCCCTATTCTTCGCCGGCCCGCCGGTAGGGCGATCCCTCAGCCAGCGCCGCCATGTCCGCCTCGACCGCCGGCCGCTCCTGCGCCAGGTAGCTGCCGATGGCCCGGCGCAGGCCAGGGTTGGCGATCCAGTGCGCGGAGTAGGTAGGGCGCGGCAGGTAGCCGCGCTGTATCTTGTGCTGGCCCTGCGCCCCGGCCTCCACGCGCTGCAGCCCGTGGGCGATGGCGAATTCGATGGCGCGATAATAGCACAGCTCGAAGTGTAGGAACGGCCAGTCGCCGCGGCAGCCCCAGTTGCGCCCGTACAGCGCCTCCGACCCCATCATGTTCAGCGCACCGGCAACGGGGACGCCGTCCTTCTCCGCCAGCATCAGCACGACCGCGTCGCCCAGGCGCTCCGACAGCATGGGGAAGAACTTGCGGGTCAGGTAGGCGCTGCCCCACTTGCGGTCCACGGTGCTGGTGTAGAAGCGGTAGAAGGCGTCCCAATGCCGGGGCTCGATCTCCTGCCCCTGCAACGCCACGAATTGCAGGCCGCAGGCATTGGCGTCCCGCCGCTCCCGCTTGATCGCCTTGCGCTTGCGGCTGCTCAGCGCCCCCAGGAAGTCGTCGAATGTCGAGTAGCCGTCGTTCTCCCAATGGAACTGGGTGCCGAGGCGGCGCAGCCATCCCGCCCGCTCCAGTGCCGCGGCGTCGGCGTCGGTGCAGAACGTGGCGTGGACGCTGGACAGGCCCAACTCCTCGCACGCCTGGATCAGCGCCTGGCCCAAGGCCTCCGGTGCGACGCCGGGGCGGGTCAGCAGACGGGGGCCGGGAACCGGGCTGAACGGGACGGCGGCCTGCAGCTTGGGATAGTAGTTGCCGCCGCTGCGCTCGAAGGCATTGGCCCAGCTATGGTCGAACACGTATTCGCCGTAGCTGTGCGACTTCGCATACATCGGCACGACGGCCACCAGCCGGTCGCCGTCGCGTAGCGCCGCGTGCTGGGGCAGCCAGCCGGTCCGGGCGTTGGCGGAGCCGCTATCCTCCATCGCGCTGAGGAAGGCATGGCTGACGAAGGGATTGCCGCCGCCCGCGCACTCGTCCCAGTCCGCGGCCGGAATCTGGGCGATGTGGGGGTGCAGGGTCAGGGTCAGGCTGGGAAGGCTGTCCGGCATGGGAGTGATATGGCGGCGCAGCCGGCTCAGGAAACCCTTCAAGCCACCTCGAACATGCCTTCGACCTCGACCGCGGCGTCGCCGGGCAGGGAGGGCACGCCGATGGTGCTGCGGGCGTGGCGCCCGGCGTCGCCGAACACCTCCACCGCCAGGTCCGAGGCGCCGTTCATCACCAGCGCATGCTGCGTGAAGCCCGGCGGCGAGGCGACGAAGCCGCCCAGCCGCACCACCCGCCGCACCCGGTCCAGGTCGCCGCCGCAGGCCGCGCGCAGGTGCGTCAGCACGTTGGTCAGGCAGATGCGCGCGGCCTGCTGGCCCGCAGCCACGTCTAGGTCCACCCCGACCTTGCCGGTCACGGCGATATGGCCGTCCACCGCCGGCACCTGGCCGGACACCACGACCAGGTTGCCCGTCTGCACCCACGGCACGTAATTGGCCATCGGCGGCATGGCGGTCGGCAGGGCGATGCCGAGTTCGGCCAGGCGTGCCTCGATGCGTCCGCTCATGTGCTGTGGGTCCTATCCGTTGGCGACGAGGCGCAGCCCGGGCCGGCGATGCCGTTGCTGCGTGGGAAGGTCCATCGGCAGCAGCGGCGCCGGGTCGGGCGCCGCAGGCTCGGGGATGCCCTCCGGCACCGGGCAGTGGCCGAGGTAGTTGATCGCGAGGTTGCGGAACACGTAGTCCAGGATGCTGGTGGCATGTCCCACGTCGGCGTCGCCCTCCACCCGCCCGGCCGGGCCGAAGCGGGTTAGGGTGAAGGCCGACACGTAGTCCGCCAACGGAACGCCGTGCTGCAGGCCGAGGCTCACGGCGGTCATCATGCTGTCCATCATGCCGCGCAGCCCCGCGCCTTCCCGCGGGAGGCTAACGTGCACCTCGCCCAATGTGCCATCGGCATATTCCCCGGTGCGGAGCCAGACGCGGTGTCCGCCCACCGCCGCCTTCTGCGTGTAGCCGCGGCGGCGGGCCGGCAGCTCGCGCCGGCGCGGCGGCTGGGCAGGGACAGCGCCGGGCAGGGGGCGGGGTGGCATAGCGTGCAAGTACGGGGCGACGGCGTCGTGCATCGCCTGGTGCGCCTGCAGCCCTGGGGTGGGCAGCACCACCTCCCCGGCCAGCACGCGGGCGAGGGCGGCGTCGGCGGACAGGCCCAGCGCCGCCAACCTAGCAGCCGCAGCACGGGTCAGCGCGCCGTCGGGACAGACCGGGGAGAAGGCTGGGGCAATGCCGCCGGTTTCCGCGCCCAGCAGGGCGTCAGCGGGGCCGGGCGGCAGGATTGCGGTCGTCGGCACGCCGCTGGCGCCGCGCAGCGCGGCCTGGCGCGCGTCGTCCGCCGCGGCGGCCAGGCCGGGGACCTCGGTGCTGGCCGGCGGCAAGGGCCAGGACGGGTGGCGGCTGAGCAGGTCCGGCTGGTCGCCGGCGAAGGCCAGGTCCGAGGTGGCGCGCAGCAGGGCGACGACGGCGCGTGCCACGTCGCGGGCGGCGAGGCTGTCATATTCCAGCCCCAGCACCGCCAGCAGCCCGTCCAGGTCGGTGACGCCCAGGGCGAAGCGCTGGCCACCGGGATATCCCAGGTGCAACGCCGTCGCCGCCGTCGCCACCGCCTCCGCAAACCCGGCGGAGTCGAAGCCATGCGCGCCGTCATGGAATGCCGGCAGGTTGAACACGAATCCCGGAACATCCGCCGCCGTGCCCATCAGGCCCCAGACCGGCTCGGTCGGCGCGGCGCGGCGGTGGAGCAGCAGGGCGTGCAGCTTATCCGCCAGCTCCGCGCCACCGGCCTGGTGGGCACGGGCGGCGAGCGGGCGTATCCAGCCCTCGGCGGCGCGGGGCAGGGTGGCGCGGCCCTCGCCAGGCGCCAGCGCCGCGAGCGCCGCGGCGGCCCGGTCGTCCCAGGCGGCGGGCAGGCTGAGCGGACGCGGCGGCGCGTCCGGGTCGGCGCCGGCCGCCGTGTCGCGCATGCGGACTCCGCGCCAGATGCGGGGGGGTATCATGCGGGGGATGGTAGGGCGGCTGTTCCGCCGGCGGAAGCGGCAATCTTGCCCTGCGCAGCGCCAGGAATAGGACGACACGGTTCGGGACCTGGATGGAACTCCGGCGGACCTGGCGCTTCACTTCCCGAGAAGCGCTAAATTAGGATGAGGCGGGCGGCCCAACCATGCCGCAGGCGCCGCCTCCAGGAGGGTTCCGGCATGGAGGGCCTGTATGACACTGATGTCCTGGAATGGTCGGAGCGCCAAGCCGGCGTCCTGCGCCGCATCGCGGCAGGCGAGCCGAGCAACGAGGCGCCCGACTGGGCCAACATCATCGAAGAAATCGAGGACGTGGGCCGTAGCCAGTTGACTGCCGTGCGCTCGCTGCTGGTGCAGGCGCTCACGCATGACTTAAAGTGCCAGGCTTGGCCGGACGCGCCATACGTGCCGCACTGGCGGGCCGAGGCGCGCGGGTTCCGCGGCGACGCAGCCGACGCCTTCACCCCATCCATGCGGCAGCGCATTGATGTTGGCGCGCTATATTAAAGGGCGCTGGACCGCTTGCCCGAGAGCGTGGACGGGCAGCCGCCGCTGGCGGTGCCGCAGAAGTGTCCGGCAACGCTCGACGAAATGCTGGGCCGTTGAACGCCGCACGCGGCATCGGCAGGCAGCCCGGCCGTCAATCTGAGCGGGGTGAGTGCATGGCATGCCGGCTTGGTAGTCCTTGAATGCCTTGCCGCACCGGCCCGCCTCATCCCCAGGATGGACCGCCGCCGCAGCCTTGCCTATATGAGCGGTCATGACCATCGGCACCCGCCTGTTCACCTGGCTTCACGGCCGCTCCATCGGCAGCGACGAGGCCGGCAACCTCTACTACGTGGAGAAGCGCGCCCGCGCCGGAAAGCGCGCCCGCCGCTGGGTGATGTACAAGGGGGAGCCGGAGGCCACCAAGGTCCCGCCGGAATGGCACGCCTGGCTGCACTACACGACCGACGAGCCGATCCCGCTCAGCACCCGCAAGTTCTGGCAGAAGCCGCACCAGGAGAACCTGACCGGCACGGCCGCAAGCTACCGCCCGCCGGGCCACGACTACCGCGGCGGCCACCGCTCGCCGGCAACGGGCGACTACGAGTCCTGGACGCCGGGGAGCTAGCGGGATGGCGGGCAAGCGGCACGGCGTGGCAGAGCTGGCAGCGGGCGCGGCGGTGCTGCTGGCGGCGGCGGGCTTCGTCGCCTATGCCGCGGGCAACACCGGCCGCAGCGGCCCGGCCGGCACCCGGCTGACGGCACGGTTCGACAACGTGGGCAGCATCGGCCCCGGCGGCGACGTCAAGATCGCCGGCGTCAAGGTCGGCGCCGTCACCGGCAGCACGATTGACCCGCATACCTTCCAGGCCACCCTGGCCTTCACCGTGCAGGACGACATCAAGCTGCCAGCCGACAGCAGCGCCACCATCAGCACCGGCGGGCTGCTGGGCGGCTCGTTCGTGACCCTGACGCCCGGCGGGTCGGACAAGGTGCTGAAGGACGGGCAGGCAGTCGGCATCACCCAGTCCGCCACCAACCTGGAAGACCTGCTGGGCAAGTTCATCTTCAACGTCGGCAGCCTGGCCGAGGCGACGCAGAAGTCGCTGGACCGCCAGGCCGCCCCGCCGGATGCCGCCCCGAAGTGACGGCGCCCGCCGCTTGGCCCGGCGCCGACGGTGCCCCCGTGTCCTGCCGCGAAAAGCTCCGCACCCTGGAGGAGAACCACCGCGAGGCCGCGCAGGTGCTGCAGGACGCCTTCGAGGACGCGCTGCTGATGGGCGTGGACGAGGCGGCGATGCGCGCCATCCTGGCCGACCTGGTGGCCGGCCTGCGCAGCCCGAAGCTGGCTCGGCGCGCATGAGGCTGGCGCTCGCCGCGCTGCTGCTGGCAGCGGCGCCGGCGTGGGGGCAGGGCACGGACAAGGCGCCGGCCGGGTCCGGCGCATGGCTGCCGCGAGGCACCGCGGAGCTGAAGGTGCTGGACAAGGTGCGCGCGCAGTCCAGTTCGCTGAGCATCAAGACCGGGACTAGCGGCACGTCGGGGTCCCTGACCATCACCGTGCGCGGCTGCTTCGTGCGGCCGCCGGACCAGCCCGCGGACTCCACGGCGTTCCTGGATATCCAGGACAGTCGTCCGACCGGGACGGGCTTCCGCGGCTGGATGCTGACGAACGCGCCGGCGCTGAACCAGATGCAGCACCCGATCTATGACGTCCGCGTGGTCGCGTGCCGTTAGGGTTGCCTGCGCCGGGCAGCACGGCGCTGCTGCTGGACCTGGACGGCACCCTGCTGGACATCGCGCCGACGCCTGACGCCGTGCGGGTGCCGGATGGGCTCGCCGACACCTTGCAGCGGCTGCGCAATCACCTGGGCGGGGCGCTCGCGGTCGTCACCGGGCGGCCTATTGAGCAGATTGACGAACTGCTGCCCGGCATTCCCTATGCCGTCGCCGGGGAGCATGGCGGCGCGATACGCCATGCGCCTGGCAATCCCGTCGTGCGCGCGGTGCTGCCGGACCCGCCGGTGGAGTGGGTGATGCAGGCGGCGCGCCTGGTGGAGGCGCATCCCGGCACCCTACTGGAGCAGAAGCTGCGCGGCTTCGTATTCCACTACCGGGCGGTGCCGGAACTTGGTCCGTTGCTGCGCGAGGCCGCGCTGGCGCTGATCGCGCCGGAGGCCGGGCGGTTCGGGCTGATGGAGGCGTCCATGGCCTGGGAGGTGCGTCCGCGCGGGGTGGACAAGGGCAGCGCGGTCGAGGCCCTGATGCAGGACGCGCCATTCGCCGGGCGGCAGCCGGTGTTCATCGGCGACGACGTGACGGACGAGGACGGGATGCGGGCGGCGCGGGGGCTGCGGGGCGCCGGGCTGCGGGTGCCGGACGTGTTCGGCGGCCCGGCGGAGGTGCGGGCGTGGCTGGCGCGGTGCGCGGATGCGCTGGACGTCGGAGCAGCGGAATGGCCGGGGCCGGAGGCCTAGCGGGACAGCCGGGTTCAGGTCATGGCCAGCGCCGCAAATACGGAGTGGCAGCACCGATGTAACCCGGCGGCGCTTTTTTGAAAGCTTGACCGCAACCATGCCGCCCGGGCAAGAGTGCGTCGTAGTGCGCGATGATATATCCTCATGCCATACGGCATGGAGGCGATGATGGAAACTGCCAAGGTATTCTGGTCTGGGCGCTCGCAGGCGGTGCGACTGCCCAAGGCGTTCCGGTTCGAGGCGGATGAGGTTCGCATCCGTCGGCATGGCCACGCCGTGATCCTGGAGCCGGTCGCGCGGGATTGGGCCTGGCTCGAATCCCTGATGGGGCCGCTTGACGCCGACTTCGTCGCGTCGGCTACCGAAACGGTCCCGCAGCAGAGCCGGCCGGAGCTGGGCTTCTTTGGGTGAGGTTCTTGCTCGACACCAACGCCGTCGTTGGGCTGCTGAGCGGAAACACAGGCATGCTGGCGGGCGTACGGCGGCACGTTCCGGGGGATTTCGGCATCCCAGCGGTGGCTGCGCATGAGCTGTTCTATGGCGCCTACCGAAGCGCGAAGCAGGCACAGAACTTGGCCTTGCTCGACGGATTACCCCTGGCGGTGCTGGAGTTCGACAAGGAAGACGCGCGGCAGGCCGGTGAGATTAGGGCGGCGTTGGCTGCGGCAGGGACACCGATCGGCCCTTACGACGTGCTGATTGCCGGACAGGCAGTGGCGCGTGGCCTGATCCTGGTTACGCACGACATGGGCGAGTTCTCGCGCGTGCGTGGTTTGCTGGTCGAGGACTGGCAAAGCTGACGCTATTGGCCCGTCATGCCGGGCGCATCACGCCAAGGAGGCCCGCTCTGGGCATTCGGTCCCGGTTGCTTCCCTTGGCGCGGTTTCAGCGGGTTCCGCCACGCAGCACCCGGTCCATCAGCTCCCCCTTAACATCGAACGACGACCGCACCCCCACATCGCGCCCATGCGCCCCCACCCAGTCCTCCGCCGCTTGATACCCGGCGTCGAACAAGGCTGACAGCAGCGCCGCCGATGTGCTGCCCTTCGACACAAACCCCAGCAATGCCTCGAACGCGTCGTTGCGTACGGCGTGGAAGCGTATGGGCTTGTAATGGCCGGCATACGGCGTGCTGGCCGCCTTAAGCTCCGCCAGCAGCCGGTTGACCGCCTCGATGGCGTTCACCTCCAGCACGACCGAGGCGTTGAACGTCACCTCGTTCAGCCGGTTCAGGATGCCCCGGGCGCTCCGGGGCGGCGCGTCCGTGCGCCGGACCGGGTTGACCAGCACCAGCAGCAAATCCTGCGCATGGTCTATCAGCGGCGACAGCGCCGGGTTGCCAAGGTAGCCGCCGTCCCAATAGGCCGTGCCACCAATCGTCACCGCCTTGAACTCGCTCGGCAGGCAGGCGGAGGCGCGCAGGGCGGCGGTGGACAGCCCGGGCTGGGCGAAGATGGCGCGTGTGTTGCCGGCCACGTCCGTCGCCGTCACGAACAGGCGCGGCCCGGCGGCGTCGTTCAGCGCCGCCACGTCCGCGGCGGGAAACGCCTGCTCGACCAGCGGAGCCAGAGCGTCAGTGTAGAACGGGTTGGTGTAGGGCGAGATCACCAGCCCAGCGGCCTCTGCCGCGATGGCGGCCGGCGACCAGTCTAGGTTGAAGCCGCTGAACGGGCTGGGCTCGCCGAAGAACAGGGCGTTGCCGGCCAGTAGTCCCTGCCGGGCCAGGTCGGTCCAGAACGCCGCCAGCTTGCGCCGGGCCAGGTCCGGGCCGCCCTGCACCAGTCCGCTCACGGTCAACGCCGCGTTGAACCCCCCGGCGCTGGTGCCGCTGATGGCGGAAAAGCGCAGACGCCCGGCGGCGACCTCCTGCAGTAGCCGGTCCAGCACGCCCCAGGTGAAGGCGCCGTGGGTGCCCCCGCCTTGCAGGGCGAGGGCGACGGCGGGCGGGGTTAGTTCAGCCACTTCGCCGTGATCCGCGCCTGCTCCCCCGTTTCGGCTGAGATGTGCAGCCACTGGTCCACCCATGCCTTCAGTGCGGCGTCGCGCGGCAGCAGGTAGGCGAGCTCGGAGAAATCGAAGGGCTGGTCCGGGTGGATGGCGCACAGCTCGGGATGCAGGCGGGCCTGCAGCCGGGTCTCGACGGCGTCGGTCAGCATCACGTCGGCATGCCCGGCCATCAGCTCGTCGAAGATGGCGGCGTTGCTGGGGAACACCACGATCTCAGCCTGGTGCAGGTTGGCGCGGTCGAAGCGCTCGTTGGTGCCGCCGGGGTTGGTGATGACGCGGGTGCCGGGCTTGTCTATGTCGGCCAGCGTGCCGAAGCGGGCCTGGTTGGCGCACAGCGCAATGGGCGTCTTGCCGGTCCGCATGACCGGGGTGGAAAACGTGGCGGTCTTGGCGCGGTCAAGGGTAACGGTGATGCCGCCCATTCCGATGTCGAACTTGCTGGATTGCAGGTCGGCCATCAGGGTGGGCCAGGCGGTCGGCACGATCTCCAGCTTGACGCCGAGGCCGCGGGCCAGGCTTTCCGCCATGTCCACGTCCAGCCCGGTAAAAGCGCCGGCACCGTCCTTGATCGAGAACGGGCGGTAGTCGCCGGTCAGGCCGATGCGGACCGTGCCGCGCGCGATGATGGCGTCGAGCAGGCTCTGCGGCGCCATTTGCGCGTGGGCGGGCATGGCGAATGCCAGCATCAGCAGCAGGGCGCACATGAGCAGCCCGCGCCCGCCATACCGCCGCCACGACGCCGCATCCTTCTCCCTCTCCCTCCGGGAGAGGGCCGGGGTGAGGGAGTGGACAGGCACTGGCCTCGGCCTGAAATAACCCGGTCCCCATGGTTCCCGCGGCACCCCGCTCCGCAGCCAAGACCCCCTCACCCTAACCCTCTCCCCCCGGGCTACTGGATGCACACATCGTCATTGCGCCTGACCATGATGTCTGATTCCGTGCTGGGCGTTTGGCATGGAGTGTTGGATGGAGCTGTCCCTGGGTCGGTTTGGCGACCTGCG
>JAABUQ010001763.1_pt1 | contig 45189 bp, 45 predicted proteins | sample 5560001 | NCBI WGS metagenome assembly JAABUQ01 (sample SAMN10711888, study PRJNA513371) | rock metagenome | isolation source: Antarctica rocks | place: Antarctica: Victoria Land, Finger Mt nord | collected 2015-12-18 | reverse complement strand
TCAGGTCGAACACCGCGTGCCCGCTATGCCTGTATTCCGTCATCCTCCCTATTCTCGGAGGAAACGGGCGGCTGAAAGCCGACCGCCTAAAAGGCGGTGGGATTAGACCGGGCGGACGGAGCTAAATGGACAGCTATCCGAGCGGCGGAGGCGACGCCCTGGGAATGCCGGCGATCTTACAGTTTGGATCGCAATCTTCGTCGGGGTAACGGCAATACTCTCAGTATGGGAAGCGCTGCGCCAGTGGTGGTGTTTATCGTTTGAGTGGCAGGGCCGACCCTTGCTGCTTTCCGTTATGTCCGAACCGTTTGGGACACGGGGCTGGCCGTGCTAGCGGCCGCGGTTGTTGTTCTGATGAGCGGTCCGGGGTCAGAGATCGTCTACAAAGCTTTTTAGTGTAGAGGCAGCTGGCTGGCGTCCCGGAAAATAGCGCAGATCAGGCTGACCAATTTTTTCATACAGTTTCAGTTTGGATCGCAATCTTAGTCGGGGCAACGGCAATACTCGCCGCATGGGAAGCGATGCGCCAGTGGTGTTTATCGTTTGAGTGGCAGGACAAGCCCTTGCTTGCTGCTTCCCGTTATGTCCGAACCGTTTGGGACACGGGGCTGGCCGTGGTAGCGGCTGCGGTTGTTGTTCTGGTGAGCGGTCGGTCCGACGCCAGAGGTCGTCTACAAAGCTTTTTAGTGTAGAGGCAGCTGGCTGGCGTCCCGGAAAATAGCGCAGATCAGGCTGACCGATTTTTTTCGACCACTTCTCACTTCTGGAACCATTTGGACACCGGGCTGGCCGTGGTAGCTCCCGCGGTTGTGGTAGCTGCCGCGGTTGTTGTTCTGATGAGCGGTCCGGCGCCAGAGGTCGCCTACAAAGCTTTTTAGTGTGAGGCCGCTGGCTGGCACCTCGGAAAATAGCGCAGATCAGGCTGACCGATTTTTTCAACCTTTTCAACCGATTTTTTCGCTACAAAGTTTTTTAACGCTTACAGCTTGGCGGTAGACGAGCAGGCCGGATGGCCGCAGTTACACTGAATCTCGGGCGTTTTGCCCACCCCTTCGCAGTATGTGCTGCAGTAGTCGGTTCCCTCTTTCGCTTGACACTTGCAAGCAGTATGGGCGCATTTTTTGTTGTCAGCCATCGTGATCTCCGGCTGTTGGACTACGCGCTGGTTAAAAATGATCACATTTTCCCGTTCCGCCATCTCTTATGTAAGAGCCCGGGGGAGCAGCTTGGCTGTCGGGCTAGAACGCTGTGGAGGAATTTTCCTTTAGATGCTTGGCTTAGAGGACCTGGAAATCGGCTTGATGTTCTGGGCGGGAGAGGACGCTAAAAAGACGCTGGCGGAGGTGAAACATTTCGGCCTGCGCGCCGGGCAACTGGGCTTCCCCGGTTCGCTGTCACTCGACGGCGCCGCGGAGCGATGGGATGAGGCTCTCACTGCCGAGCGCTTTATCGCAACCACCGCAGTGTGCAGCTATGTGGGGGAAGACTATTCTAATGTTCCCACTGTGCAGGCGACGGTGGGCTTGGTTCCAGCCGGAACACGGGCGGAGCGGATTGCGCGGACGAAGGCGGTTTCGGACGTCGCAAGAAAATTAGGCATCGACAGTGTGGCCTGTCACATCGGCTTTATTCCAGAGGCGCCCGATGACCATACCTATTCTGAGCTCCGCGAGGTGACTCGGAACGTTTGTGATTACTGCGCGAATAACGGGCAGTCCTTCACACTTGAAACAGGACAGGAGCCGGCGAAGGTGCTGCTGCGGTTCATAGAAGACGTCGGCCGTAAGAACCTTAAGATCAACTTCGATCCGGCAAACATGATTTTGTACGGCACGGGCGATCCGCTGGACGCGCTCGAGCTACTGGGGAAGCACGTTGTGTCCGTACACTGCAAAGATGCGGATTGGCCGTCTATGGATACGCCGGGGGCTCTAGGCGTGGAGCGGGCACTTGGGGAAGGCAGCGTGGATTTTCCTGGCTTCTTTTCAAAGCTGAAGGAGACCGGTTATCGCGGGGTTCTAAGCATTGAACGGGAAGGGGCAGAGCCGGAGGAGCGTGTGCGGGATATCCGCCAGGCTGTCGTTTTTCTTGAACGGCTCAAGACTCCGGCCGCTCAGCGGTTGTGATACCCGGCCCAAGCCTGCTTCAACTCGTCAGCTAATTCCTCGACCGGCAGTTCCGCTTCTTTGCGGGCACGCTCGACGCCCGTGCGGTCCAACACAATTAAGTACGCTGCAACTCCTATTAGGAGGGTTCCGACGATGGATGCAACTCGCTGTAAGTGGCTCACTTAGACTGATCCTCCGAAGACCAAAATTCCTTGATTTGATGATAGCGCGGCGGGCTTTATGGCTGAGTATTGCCTGGAGTAAGAGAGGCAAGGACAAATCCGGTCGAATCCACTTGGTCCGACGTACAACTTTCTTATTTCACGGCCTACGAGCGTCGATAAGGTCCACATACTAGCCGATAGGGAAAACAGGGTCGTTCATGTCACATAACCAGTCAGCGGCACTCACAGCGACAGCTCCGCCGACCGAGCCGCTCTTCTTCCGAGCCAAAGAGGATCCTATGACAGACTATGGCGATGGGAACCTTGGCCCGGCGAGGGATATTCAGCTCAGCCAGCTGTTCGAGAGGTCTCCCGACCTGCTGGCGCTGGCGTCTTTTGAACCGCGTCAATGGGTGCGGGCGAACCCTGCGTTTGAAACGCTTCTTGGATGGGCCGAGCACGAACTGATTGGACGTCCTCTGCTGGAGATTGTGCACCCGGCCGACCAAGACCGTCTGAGCGATGCTGCGCCGAATCTGGAAGAACCCAGTGCTTCGGATTTGGAGATTCGCCTTCTGTGCAAGGGCGGGGGATGCCGCTGGATCGCATGGCGCATAGCGCCTGATCAGCAAGCCGATTCGCTGCTGTTCATCGGGCGCGACGTGACGCAGAGCAGACGGACAATGAAGCATCTCCGCACGGCCAGCGTCCGGATGCAACGCGAGAACGAGAGCCTGGAGCAATTCGTAAGAACCGCCGGTCATGACCTACAGGAACCGCTACGGACCTTGAGCATGTATTCAGATCTTCTGATGAGAAGGTACGGGGCTGAAATGCCGGGTAATTCCGCCGAGTTGCTGTCGCAGATTTTTGGGGCGGCCACGCGGATGAACGCGCTTGTGCGTGATCTGTTGGTGTACGCCCACATCTCCAAAGAGCCGGAGGATTCGAGCAACTCGTTTGTAAATGTATCGCTGCAATCGATCTTCGAGCATGTCGTCGGAAGCCTGAAATCGTCCATCGAAGAGTGTGGGGCCAGCATTACGCATGAGCCTTTGCCCGAAGTGAGCGGCGACGAAACGCAACTTTCCCAACTACTCCAGAACCTGATCAGCAACAGCCTGAAGTACCGATCCCCGGAACGGCCCGTGAAGATCCACGTGGGTGTGGAAAGAAGAGGCGGCGAGTGGCAGTTTGAGATTACGGACAATGGTTCGGGTTTCGAACCCGAACATGCCGCGAGTATCTTTCTGGAGTTCAAGCGTTTGCACGGGCGCGAAATTCCAGGCACGGGATTGGGCCTGCCGATCTGCAGCAGGATTGTGCAGCGGCATGGAGGCCGGATCTGGGCGGATGGGCGCCCGGGTGACGGCGCCACCTTTTGGTTCACGCTTCCGACTCCCGTCCCAGCGGCATCGCTTTAAAAACTTCCCGCCGCCTTGCTGAAGGGCGCGGTGACTCTAAAAGGCACCCTGGAGTTGCCGGCCGCCTGCTGCTTTCGATTCTCTTATCAGGAGCGCGACTTTGACCGCTAATGCGGAGGCCTGCGGGGGACAGCGAGCCGGTTGAGAGCCGGTCCGGCAGCAATCGACGAAGTAGCTCAGTTCGGCGTCGTAAGCATCAGTGCTGGAGATGTCCACCTGTTTGCGTTGGCCGGTGTGGTCGCTGAGCATTAATCCCGTGGGCGTCCAATCGAGTTCCGCGCGGTCGGCTCGCACCTGGAAACTCATCGATAGGGGTGTACCGGGCGCGAACCAACCACCTTGAATGCGCACCTCCGGGCCACCCGGGTAAATCAAAGTCGCCATCATCGCGTCCGGGCCCGCGATACTCTTGGCCGCCACACGTTGCGGGAGACCGAACATCTCGAGCGCCCGATCAACGTCATGCGACAGCAGATCGAGCACAGCGCCGCCGCTGCGCGATGGGTCGGGTAACCAGCGGCTCCAGTCCGGAACGCCGCAACGCCGTATGAAGGTGGCGGAACGGATGCGGCCGTAGGCGCCTGAGGTGGCGAAATCGCGGAGGTATTCGTATTCCGGCCAGAAGCGAAGTACTTGGCCGATCATCAGAATGCGATCGTGCTTGAGCGCAGCAGCAATCATGCGGTCGCAATCTTCGCCCGAAAGTGCCATGGGCTTCTCGCAAAGGACGTGCTTACCTGCTTCAAGGGCGGCAAGCGCGATGGGTGCGTGGAGATCGGTGGGCAGGCAAATGTCTAAGATATCGATTTCGGGATCTTGGGCGAGTACCCGCCAGTCTTGATATTTACGAACCGCCGAAAAGTCGCGCAGGATGGCGTGCCCAGGGCGATGCCCGCGCACTTTGGTGAAGTCGCCGGAGCGCGTAAGGGGATTGTCAGAGCAGACCGCGGCGATCTGGACACCGGGGATTTTCGAGTAGGCGTTCAGGTGTGTCGCGCCCATAAAGCCCAAACCAGCCAAGCCAATTTTCACGAGAGTATTGTACGCGGCGGAGGCGCCAGGCGTGCGCGCTACTGCTTGCGGGCGGCGGGCTGGTAATCAAAGTATGTCTCGTCCGCCTGCGAGGCGCGGTTGATCAGGAAAAGCACCTTGGCTTGCGATCTCATGGCGAAGTGGCTAGGCTGCCAGACGCCGCCGCCCACCGGCGCGTTTTCAAGCTCAAACTGCGTGCCGGGTTCGACTTGCGCCAGAAATCCTTCAATAGAAACCGGGTGAATCACGCGGGCTGTCACCTTCACCCATTGATAGGTTTGCTGGTCAATCCATAACTCGCCTTGCATGCCGGGCAAAACCTGTGTCTCCATGTTGGGCGGCTGATAACCGGGCCGTGGAGTTGCTCTTAGCACCCAGACATTGAACCCCCTCACCGTATGCTCGCCCAGGAGTGTGAAGTTGAAGGCGATTGTGAGCTGGTTCATCATTTGATTGTCCCGGGCGCGATCCCTTTGGTATCTGGCGATGCGTTTTCGCCGGTCCGCGCCCGATTGCGAGTGGCGCGCGCTTCGGACCTGGTCCTGTTTCTTCCGCTCCTCGGCGTCTTGCGACGGGCTCAACGCCTTACCGTTTACCTCAATCAGGCGTTGATAAGGAGATCCGTCAATCATCGTAATCTGATAGGTCTTGGTTCCCGAGGATGTTTGATCGCGCTCCTTGTGATTGAATTGCGGAGCGGCTTTGAAGTTCGCCTGATTGGCAGCTACCGATCTCTGAATGATGTCGTGAACGTCGGGCGCGGCAGAAGATCGCGCAGACGCGGGAGGCAGCAGCACAAGCGGGATTACGAATGATACGAACAAGGCGTGCGTGCGGAACATGATTGTGCTTGGCGGTTCCTGATGTGATAGACGTGACAGCGCGGCAAGCGGTTGGAATTGCTTCGCCTGACCCCCATCCTAAGTTGGGCCTTCCTATGTTTAGCCGTTTGGGGCATCGCTATACCGCAGGCGGAAAGGAAGAACGCTCACCACAAGGAAACCGATGGCCACTCCGAGTAAGTCGACCAGTACGTCGCGCCATTCGAAATGATTGTGATAGATGACCCATTCGAGGATCTCCATAGCGACGGCGAAGGCGCACACGCCGGCGCAACGGACAAGGCGGCCGGGCGCGGTTCTGCAGAGTAGGAGTGTAGTGGCAAAGAAGATAAGGAAGTGGCCCGGATCATGAAAGACGCCGGTGGTGCCCACGCGGTACTTCAGCTTCAAGGGCATCATGGAGACGGCTGCGACAACGGCAAGCCACAGTAGAGTGAGGAAACGGGTCAAAGCTCGCCCATTAAAATAGCCACAGTTTGCGAACGGCCGTGCATTGCCGGCAAATTTCATTTTGACAGGGTGGCGTGGTGGTTCTAAACCACCGGCGACGGCCGCTTGGGATTGGGCCTACTCGCCGACAGCTACCGCCACTATCTCTTGGTCTCTGCTCTCCGCTTCGTCCACTCGCGGTCGTGGTCTTTCGGCCAGGTGAGGAGCATGCAGATTGCGATACGTCGGACTGGTCGCCCACAGTTCGGCGTGTGTCCCTACCGCTTCAATGCCGCCATCGGCGAACACTGCCACCAGATCCGCTTGACGAACCGTGGACAGCCGGTGAGCGATGACGAAGCAGGTGCGCCCCGGGATTAATTTTTCGAAAGCAAGCTGAATCAGGCGCTCGCTCTCATTGTCCAGATGGCTGGTGGCTTCGTCGAGGATCAGGATTTTCGGATCGTGGACGACCGCCCGCGCAATGCCGATTCTCTGGCGTTCCCCGCCCGACAGCTTTAGCCCGCGCTCGCCCACTTGCGTGGTGTAGCCGTCCTCGCAGCGCTCGATGAAGCCGTGCGCCTGGGCGACACGCGTGGCGCCCTCTACTTCGGAGCTGGTTACCGAATCTCGGCCATAAGCGATATTGTCGAAGATCGTCCTCGAAAACAAGTCCACCTCCTGTGGAACGACGGCGATGTGCTCTCGCAGACTGTCCTGGGTTAGCTCGCGTAGATCTGTTCCATCGATCAGGATGCGGCCTTGCTGTGGATCATAGAGGCGTTGCAGCAGGTTCATCAGCGTGCTTTTGCCGGAGCCGCTGCGCCCGATGAGCGCCACCATCGCGCCCGCAGGAACTTCAAAGCTGACGTTGTCGAGAGCGTACCGATCTGCGCTCGCATACTTGAAGGAGACACTTTCGAAGGTTACCGAATGCGCCGCGCCCGTCAGCCGGCCCGCTTGCGGAACATCACAGATGTTGCGCCTTTCTTCCAGGATTTCGAAAAGCCGTTCAGCGCGCGAAAGATTGCGGCGCAGCTTGGGCAGGATCACGGAGAGCTGGGAGATAGGTCCGTAGACCATATCCTGCATGGCGATGAACAAGACGTAGTCGCCGACCGTACAGCGCCGGGTGAGTACGAAATAACCGCCCAGCCCGATCACGCCCACCCGTCCGGCGGTGGCGATGAAGGTCTGGGCATTTTCAATCAGCGCCCACAGCCGCTCGCCGCGAAAATGCTTGTCGCGCGCAGAGGACAGCAACTGGCGTTGCAGCATGGCTTCTTGCTTCTCGCGGCCGAACTTTTTGACACTGCGCGCGTTGCTCGCGATATCGTAGGACTCTTTTGTGACCGCCTCAAACCCACGGCTGATCTGCTGCTCCACATCGTGCATGCAACGCCCGAGACGCCCCACCGTCAGCACGTAGGCGGGTAACGGCAAGAACACCATGAGGGCGATCCAGGGATTCTTGAGCAGGAGGGAAACCAGCACCCCGGCCACCACCAGCATGGGCGGAATCAGGTTCTGACCAAGGATTTCGTAGAGCACCACAAAGATGGCCGTGCCGCCCCGGTCGAGCGCTCCTACCACTTCGCCGGTGTTTACGCCGCTTTGGTACTCGGTGTCGAGGCGCAAGAAATTGGCGAAGGCCGCGTTCTTGACGCGATCCTCGCATTCCGCGGCGGTCCGGAAGAGGCGGTAGTTGTAGAACGAGCGCAGCAATCGCGTGACGGCTGTCGCCGCGAATATGCCGAAGGCGGCAAACGCAAGCGTGCGGAACGATCCGCCGACACCCGCCTGCAAAGCCTGGATGATGTGATCGATCAGCCCGCGGGTCAGGAAGGGCACCACGATGTCGAGCCCTGCTGCAACGATGATCAGAACAAGCAAGCCCGCCATCGCCGGGGTGTAGCCCTTCAGGAGTGCAATTATTTTCCAGCCAGGCCAACTCTGGCCGTCGGAGGGAGTTGGCTTTACTACGGTGTCAGCCATGTAGGAATAAAGGGCGGTTCTGTTTTGCGGTCTCAGTAAGGTGTATCGGCTATCGCCCTACGGGAGATTAGTCTTATTGCGTCAACATTCTTCCTAAGGCCGGAACCATAGCCGCCATGTGCCGCCATCACTGCCGTTTTGGCGAGCCATCCAGCCGCACCAGGCTCGATAGCTAGGAATTGTTCGCGTACAGAGACTGCCGTCAGCAGTGCTCCGGCACAACCTTGTGGATTTTATTTACAGCACCATTATTTATTCACAGCACTATGAACTTTGTGGCGGATGCCACGTGCATTCGGCTATCCTCGGGAGAAGTTTTGGAAGTGGAGTATTTTCCCAGACAGGCTAGTGTCTGTCACTTTCCTACTGTTCTTCCGCGACTTACTTTCGAGAGTGCACGGAGGCGTTTTGCATACCTTGAACAAGCTTCTTCTGACTGCGATAACAGCGGCCAGCCTGATTCTCTTCCCTGCGGGAGCATGGGCTCAGCACGTCCTTGGGGGCATCACTGGCGCCGTGACGGACGCAAGCGGGGGTTCCGTGCCGGAGGCGAACGTGGTCGCAAGAAACACGGCTACAAATCTCACCATCAATACGCAAACGAAAGCCAACGGGTCCTACCAGATTCCAAACCTGCCCATCGGCAACTACGAAGTGACCTTCAGCAAGAGCGGCTTTGTTACTGAACAGCACCGCAACGTGCTTGTCGAAGGCGACCGCACCTCGACGGTCGCAGGGGCGCTGAAGATCGGCGCACTTTACGGGCGGGAACACGGACGTTCGCGTTCCTTACATCGGCTACAGTCCCAACTCAGTTTTCTACGAAGCGGAGGGGATCTCATGGTACAACGCGCTGCAGCTGCAAGCACGCAAGCGCTTATCGTTCGGTCTGCAATTCACGGCGGCCTACACTTGGTCGCATAGCCTCGACGAGCAGAGTGGCCAAGGCCTTTTCTTTACTGGAAATGATCCGCTCAATGCGAAAAGCGGCTACGCCTCGTCTGATTTCGACCAGCCTCACACCATACTGTTGAACTACACTTACCAACTTCCCAAGTTCACATCCCGCCACGGTTTCATCGGCGCCTTGGTGAATGGCTGGAGCGTCGGCGGTCAGTGGATTGCCCAGAGCGGCACCCCGTATAGCGTCTCCGACTATTCGGGTTCGATCGCAAGCATCTATTACGGTTTGAATGACTACATCACTAATCCTATTGTTCCTTTGAAGCCCGGCGTGTTGTTCCTTTGAAGCCCGGCGTGACCGCGGGACAGGCACAGTTGCAGGGCACAACGGGCGTGAATGCAGGCAAGCCTGTCCTTGACGCGAATGCTTTCGCTCCACCGACGCTGGCGCCGGGCCAGATGGGTGTCCCCCCAACCGACGCTTCAGGATTTAGCGATCCGTATGAATCCGCTTACGGCAACAGCGGGCGCAATTTGTTCCGCTCGCCTTTTCAGTTTCGTATCGACCAGACCGTGGGTAAAGAATTCCAAGTCACCGAACGGGTCCATTTACGCTTCGATTTTGATGCGTTCAACTTGACCAACCATGCCAGCTTCGATGCTCCGAACAATAACGTGTCGTTCTACAACTACGGCAATCCGCCCAGCATCAACAATCCGCCGTCCGGCTCGCTAGGCATTATCCAGCACACGATTGGGAGCCCGCGGTTCCTACAGGCGGATGTGCACCTCACCTTTTAGCGAAGCCGCGGTCATCGCTTAGTCACTGTCGTTAGTGAATGTGACCTGCCCGCCAAAACTGATGCAGTCGTAACTAGAAAAGCCGGTTTTCACTAGCTTACTTCGTAGCTTTCCTTCGCGGTCAGGTGTCTTTCACACAGCGCCGCTGCATAGCGCGTTCTTCTTGTCTTTCCCAGATAGTGCGCTTTGTACGCTGTTCATCACGATTTGCGCAACTCAACAGCAGCGAGCATCACCCCTACAATGAAAACAGTACCGATCACCGCGAACTGAATCCACCCAGGTGTCGGATTCGATCGTTGTCCGGTTATTAGCTGCTTGTGGTTGAAGCCGTTGGAAATCTTCTGCACGTCGCTGTACCGAACAGTTTCCACCCTTTTCAGATCGACTTCTTCCAGAGAGAATTCATCTGTCTGTATAGACGCTAGCGTGCCGTGGAGCTTCGTCCCGTCCAGCTTCTCAACGGTCAGCTTACGGCCGGCGCCGATTCGGGTTACCCGATCCTTTACAAAGAGTGCGTGCTGGTCAAGCGGACCTGAAGGAACAGGTTGCTGCGCCAGAACAGGCAAGACGGTAAGCACAAGTAGAAGAACAGCAATATAGCGGCGTGGAACTGCCACATTAATGTGCCTCCATCCTCGTACGTGTTTACTATCAGCACTCATTATCAAAGAAGTATACGCGGATCTACTGAGCGATGAGCACTTCAGTGTGGACGGCACGTTGATTGAAGCCTGGGCAAGCCAGAAAAGTTTTCAGCGCCAGGGCTCGGGCGAGAAGCTGCCGCCGGATGATGTGGACACCGAGTTGCTTGAGGCCAATGGCACGGCGGAACGGGACGCGGGGCTGCTGATGGCCGAGCGGATCGAGGGCGCCAAGCGCGTGACGGTGGCTGCCGATAAGGGTTACACCAAAGAGTTCGTGCGCGAGATGAGAGACAATGAACGTCACGCCGCACGTTGCGCAGAACGACAACGCCGCGGAGTCGCTCCGGAAATCCCGGCCTACAGTGGTTCAGTTCCCTCGGGCAAGGTCAAATATAGTTGTCACTGGACTCCGAGGGGTACCAGCACCCACTTCTGGTTGGCGCCGGAGAGGTAATCCCACTGCTGGACGAGTGCGCCATTGACAGTGGAAAAACCCGTCATATCAAGCGCTCGCCCACTCGCGTTATTCTCAATCTCGAACGCTCCGCCGACGTCGGTGGACAGGAAAGACCATTGCTGGTTGGTGCGCGCGAGCGAATCGTATTGCTGGATGTTGGCGTCGCTTTGGGTAGACTGATTGATGACATCGAACACCTTGCCACCCCTGCGGCTCATGATGCTGAAGTAGAGGCCGCTGCCTGGAACCGGTATGAGTTGGAACTGCTGGTTGCCGGGATCGGCGTAAGAATCCCACTGCTGAATGAGTGCGCCGTCAGCATTCGATGTTCCCTGGACATCCAGAACCTTGCCACTGTTCAAGTTGCGAATTTTGTAGTACTGGACGGGGACAATCTGCCATTGCTGGTTGCCGGGATCGGCGTAGGAGTCCCATTGCTGAATAACGGCGCCGTTGGCGGTTGAGAGACCTGTCACGTCGAGAACCTTCCCGCTCATCACATTCCTGATTTTGTAGTAGCCGTCGGGTGTTAGGACAAGAGTCCATCTCTGGTTCGCAGTGCCGAGCGAGTCCCATTGCTGAATAATGGCGCCGTTAACGGTTGAGAGACCTGTCACGTCGAGAACCTTGCCACTCAAGGAGCTGACGATGGTAAAGGAGCCGTCGCCGACCGGCACAAACGACCATTGCTGGTTAGCTCCGCTCAGGTAAGCCCATTGTTGAAGAACGGCCCCGTCGCTCGATGAATATCCGGTCACGTCAAGAGCGGCCCCACTATACCTGCTGAGTATTTCAAAACCGGCAACCGTGTACCCGGTGAGAGAGACGACCTGCGGCAGGCTTCCGGCGGCCGAGATGGTAAGTGAACCGCGGTTCACTCCAGTGCCTCCGGTGTTGTAAGTGATGTTCACCGTACAGCTAGTCAGGGGAGCGAGAGAGGCGCCGCAACTGTTCGCGCCCATGGCAAAGCTTCCAAGGTTGCCGCCATCGACATTGACTGATTGGGCAGCGGCGCCCGGATTGTAAACAGTTACGCTTTGCGTAGTCCTCGACATGCCAAGATTTTGGTTAGCAAAAACCAGGGTGGGGGGACCCACGACAAGCGGACTGCTGGCGAATCCGACACCGGGCGGCCCGGCCTGTACGGCACTACCCACCGGGATGGTGACAATGTTGCTGATGAAAGCGTTTTGAGCGACGTAAAGCTGCGTGAACTGATTGGGCGACAAGTTGGTCGGGACAATCATCTGAATCTGCTCCGCGCTCTGCGAGCCTGACACAAGTCCTGCGCTGATAACCTGTGCGTCTGAGCCGCCCAGAGTAGCCGTCACGGTGTTGGTGGCTGTGTTATTAGAAAGAATACCCAAGCCGGTGGCATTCACATTGATGAGTTCGCCGGGCGCCGCAGGGTTAGCGGGCGTGATGAGGGAGTTCGGGGTCACATTGCAGCAGGTAGCGGCGCTGTAGGCGGAGAGAAGAAGCGTTGCACCGGTGCCGCTGACGGTTGCTGAAACCGGAATGCCGGTCCCTGCGGCGCCGCTCACCCTGGCTGTCAGGACAATACGATTGAATGCGGCGCCGCGTGAAGCAGTGACGTCAGGATCATTCACCGCTTTATTAATAAGAGCGTTTTGAATCGTGGTCAAGGTATCGGCGGCCACCACTGTGTAGGTATAGTTTCTCGAGTTGATGGTGAGGGTAGCGATATCCCCGGCATGCACGCTTCCGTCGACCGACACTATGACGTTAGGGTTCCCGGATTGATGGAAAGCGTTTAATGCGGGCCATGGGCGCGGCTGTCCCGGAAACGCTTGCGCGTCGAAAAGGCCGGGGTTCGCCGGCGCAATGTAGAGCGGTGTGGCGTTTGTGACGGTCACGCTGCCGTTGTTGTGAACAGTGCGCACGTAAACGCTGACGCTATTCCGGTCCGTGCCGGCGACAGAACTGATCGACCCGCTGGGCGCTGTTCCGTTGGTGAAACTGAAGGGAACTTGGGCAATGATTTGAGTCGGGGAAATGCTGAATAACGGCACGGGCAATCCATCCATATAGACCTGCACCGCGGTCTGTGCAGCAACTTGATTTGCATTACTGTTGGTGGTGTCTGAAAGATTCGTGCCGTCGATCTCGACGAGCATGCCGGCAGACCCCGTGCCGGCGGTACCGGAGGTGAGATAGCCTCCTGAAGCAATTGAGTTGACGTTGGCCGTGTTGGAACTGGTGGTAGAAAGCAAAATGGAATCGAAACCAGCATTGGCGATCTTTGAACTCAAATACACGGAGGCAGTACCCGCTCCAGCAAAGAGAGCGGTGACGTTCGGATCGCCCGTGCCGGTGTTAATGGCGCTGACTAACCCCTTCGCGATCGCGTCCAGAGTATCGCCGGCTTTTACCGTGTATGTATACGCTTTGGACTGGATGCTGATGCTGACAGTGTCGTTGGCGGTAATTACGCCTCCCGCTGTCAGAAAGAGACTGACGATGCCCTCCTGGCGAATGAAGGCCGGTCCGCTGGCCGTGTTGACAACCGAGTAGTCGGGCAGCGGAGTGTCAGCAGGTGTGAATAGCAGTACTCGGCGATTGGAGGGGTCGGAAACATAAAGATTGGCGCCGTCCCAGGCGAGACCAGTGGGTGAGGGCACCGTGTCCACTGCGCCCGTGTTGTCCACAACGGTGCTGGTGATGCTAACGGTCTGGCTGGTGTTGATGTCGCTGCTGAAACTGGGCTGACCGAGAACCACGTCGGCATTGGCACTGTTGGCGGTAGGAATGGAATTGAAGACCAGAACGCGATTGTCGCCAGTGTCGGAGACATAAAGGTGGGCGCCGTCGGAAAGGGCAAACGCCGGGAAGTTGAGACTTGCGGCGCACAGCACGCTCCCCCCGCAGACCCCTGTATTGTTAGACGCCATGCTGGTCATGTCGGGCTGCCCTAACACCAAATCCGCGGGCTGATCGGTAGTGGTGGGTATGCTGTTCCAAATCAAGACGCGGCTATTGCCGGTGTCGGCCACAAAGAGGCGAGTGCCGTCGGAGGTTACTGAGGTGGGGAAATAAAGCCGATTGGCCGCAGTGGACGAAGGCGTCCTGCCAGGCCTGCTGGTGAAGTCCGGCTCACCCAGCACCAAGTCGGCAGGCTGGCCGGATTGGGTGGGAATCGAGTTCCAGATGAGGACGCGGCTATTCGACGTATCGGCAACAAAGAGTTTTCCGTTTTGGACCCATACACCTACGGGACCAGCAAGACTGCTACGGGTGAGACCGGACGCGTGGGCGGTGAAATTGGCTTGGCCGAGGACGATATTGGGCTGAATGCCTATAGAGGCGAGCGGAAGAGAGTTCCAGATTAGGACGCGGTTGTTGTCCGTATCCGCCACGGCCAGGATAGTTCCGTCGGTGGCGACACCGGACGGGGTTTGCATGTATCCAGTGCCTTTGACACCCGGGGTGGCCGAGTTTCCGCTGCCAGGATTATTGCTCATGTAATCAGCCTGGCCGAGCACGTTGAAAGCCGGGAATCCGCAAAGATGGCATTGCACATCGCCCGATTGGACGGTGGAGAGATCGTCTTTGGGGCCGGGAACTTCGCTGGCAGAAAAGAGCAGAACTCGGTTATTCGAGGGAGTGAAACCAAGCTTATTGGAATCAGCGATCCAAAGGTATCCGTTGCTATAGGCTACGCCGCTGGCGCCCCCAAGGATATAGGCCTGAGCGTTGGCAGTTCCAGCGGAGAACGTGGTTTGTCCAATGACGGCCCGAGCCGCTTGCCCGGAATAAAAGCTTTGCGCCTCAACAGCGCAGACAAACAGTGGAAGAAGGAGGCAGACTGCCGTGTACTTTCTCAAATAGACCTCGACCGGGTTCAAATAAACCTTCAAAACAGACCGGGATTGCCGATGAACACGACAGGGCGCGTTCGGCAGCTGTCATCGCTAGTGACTGAGCGCCGCCATTCAGACCATCCGGCTTACTAATATAACAATCGGGTAGGACGTAGCGCCCAGTTAGCAGGTTCCACGACGCCCTGTCCGGTGGGTGTGGAAAGGTGGTCAGAAGCGCACTCCGTGTACAATTTTGAGCAATGGCCCTGCTCGACAAAGTCCAGAAAGACATGGTCAACGCCATGAAGGCAAAGGAAGAAGCGCGTCTGGGTGCGCTGCGGATGATCAAAACGGCCCTGAAGAAGCACGAGGTGGACTCGATGAAGCCTTTGACCGAGCCGGTGGAACTGCAGGTGATGAATATGCTGTTGAAACAGCGCCGGGAATCCGCCGATCTTTTCCGTAAGGGCGGACGTGAGGAGCTGGCGGCTAAGGAAGAGGCCGAGATTCAGGTGATCAACAGCTATCTGCCGTCCTCAGCCACGCCGGAGGAACTAGAGGAAGCAGTTTCGGGCGCGATGAGGGAGACCGGCGCGAACTCGCAGAAGCAGATGGGCGCTGTGATGAAAGCGGCGCAGGCGAGATTGGCAGGTAAGACGGTGGATGGGAAGGCGTTGAGCGAGTTAGTGAAGCGGAAGCTGGATTCGTAGGAGTTTCAAAGGGTCTGGGAAACGGGTCGGTCTAATCTGCGCGATTTCCTCGCAGGCTGAAGCGGGAAAAACAGGTCGTGGAAAACTGGTCAGCCTGAGGCTGACACATTTCCAGAAGCGATTAGAGGCTCTATTGGGGCCGAGATAGACGCGAGGCGAGCTTCCAGCCACCTTTTTGTCTAATCCAAAGGTCGTGGGACTCAACACGCTTGTCAATCCGGCTGTCCCTAGCTGAAACTACGGTCCAGAATTCGGTTAAAGTCACATAAACCCCCAAGGGCCGCTGGCTGCGCTCTCCTTTATCTGCCCGCTGCACCTTTGAAATCTCGATTTTGTAGGATTCAATCCGTAGATGACTTAGATCATCTATCCAGGTCTGTCGGCTCACATCGGTTTCAAGACTTTGTACGGCCGTGCCTTGGTACCAGGAAACGTGGAAGTCCTTATCCGTCAATGTGGAGAGAAGTGCTTTGTTTTTAGATCTCACGGCGACTGCTAACGCATTTTCCCGCTGACTGATGGAAGTTAGCTCATCAAAGGCGGTAACGAGTTTCGCCAGAAGTAGTGCCGAAAGAACTAATCTACGCAACATAGTTGAGGAAAATCGGTCGGAAAATCCGTCGGTCGGAAAATCCGTCAGCCTGATCTGCGCGATTTATGGGCGCTGAATCTGTCCGGAAAATTTGTCAGCCTGATCTGCGCCATTTTCCCATCATTTTCCATCAGTTGCACTTCAAACGCCTTTGGCCTGCTGGGCACCTGCGGTTGCGCCGCTTACGAGTGGCCGCATTGGGGGCCGACCACGCTCCCAGTGCCGGCCAAATCGGCACCCAACAGCTTCCACAAAGGAATCATCTCCGAACGGCTTTCCCGCATAAGTGCAGCGTCGCAGTTGCTCCGCTTCTTCGACAACCCCCCATGAGCCGAGCACCTCCGGCCATTGCGCGGCCGCTCCTCGCTCGCGCCATAACTGCTCGTCCAGCAACCCTCGGGCGTCCTGGGTTAGGTGCGCGCTTGCGCTCGACCATGGGTAGGTGTCAGCCCTCTGAACCAGGCCCGCACGCACCGGGTTCAAATCAACGTAGGCAAGAGCCCGCAACAGGTGGCTTGCACCAAGCATGCAGCCGAAGTATCGGTTCTGCCACAGGTGACCCGTGCGACCCTGGCTTACGTTGTAATATTGCGGTAATATTGCGCGTACCGGCCCTGCACTCGGCGCATCAGCACCGCAAGCGATTCCTCATGAGCCGGCACAGCAATCAAATGGATATGATTCGTCATCAAGCACCACCCCAGCAAACGTACGTCGGCTCCCTGCAGATTGGCTCGGAGCAGTTTGAGATAAGTGGCCCGATCAATGTCTGCGGAAAAGACATCACGGCGGTCGACGCCGCGTTGTGTGATGTGATACGCAACGTCCGGCAAAACGCATCGGATTCGACGCGGCATTCGGCGAAGTAGTGCGACGCGGCTCGCTGTCGTCTCCGGAAAATCGCGCAGATCAGGCTGACCGATTTTCCCGGACCGATTTTCCCGACCGATTTTCCCCGTTGGATTTTCCCCGTTGGTTGGATTTTCCCCGTTGGACAGGCGGACGTTTTCACAGGTAACGCGCGGTGGTTATCCAGCAACTCACATCACCGACACAGTCGCCAACTCCGCCGATTCTTCCGACATCTCCGCCACGCCGCTCGTTTTCACAAAACAGCGAAGCACTTCCGCCACGCTCCATGCCTGCGCACAGCAGCCACGTGGCGTAAAAGGCGGCTCGGCATCGAAGATCTCGCTGATAGTGCCGACGCAGGCCTCGCGCAGATGGGGCTCGAATCCTTTCAGAAAGCCTCGGGCAGTCCGGTGATCGTCAGGATGTACTTTCAGCCACGCATCAATGAACGGCCCAATGAGCCACGCCCAAACAGTGCCTTGATGATACGCGGCATCCCGGGATCGCAGGTCGCCATCGTACTTGGGCTTGTAGTCCTTTTCTCCCGGCGCGAGCGACCGCAGGCCGACCGGAGTCAGCAGCCGGTCTTGGACAACTTGCATGACCGGCTGCCAGCGTGACTCGTCGAGAATTGGATACTCGAGCGAAATCGCGAACACCTGATTCGGGCGGCAAGCGGCATCGTCATAGCCATTCTCGCTATCGACCACGTCGTAGAGGTGCCCCCCCTCTGCGTACCAAAATCGCTGGTTGAAGGAAGCTCTGGCCTTGGCCGCGTGCTGAGCGATCCCCGCCGCTTCGTCGTCGCGATGTGCCTGACGCAGCCACTTTTCGAGCAGCCGCAACGCGTTGTACCAGAGAGCGTTGATCTCCACCGCTTTGCCGCGGCGCGGCGTCACTACCCAATCGTCCACCTTGGCATCCATCCACGTAAGCTGGTAACCCTGCTGCCCCTGCACCAGCAGCCCGTCATTGGGGTCCACGTGGATATTAAATAATGTGCCGCGCAGGTGATGGCCGACTATGTCTAAGAGTCGCGGGAGCAGCTGATTCAGCAAGTGATGGTCTTTCGTATGCTCCAGATAGCAATGGACGGCATGGAAAAACCACAGGGTGGCGTCCGCGGTATGGTACAGCCCGCTTGTCTTCCCCTCCGGGAACATGTTCGGGATGAGGCCATCCTTTATGTAATGGGCAAACGTGCGCAGAATGTAGCTCGCCTCTACCGTACGGCCGGTTGTCAGCGTCAACCCTTCCAGGCTGATCATGGTGTCGCGGCCCCAATCGGTGAACCAATGGTAACCGGCAATGACCGTGCGGATCTCGTTGCCCGCGGCACGCGCGCGAGCGGTGTCCTGCTGCCGGCCCACAGGCGTAAAGACAAATTGGTCCGCCGCCCAGAGCAGGTCGCGGCCGGTCTGATCACATATTCTTGGATCCGCTTCTAACAGCAGACGCCGCTTGCGATCCTGCTCGGCATCCCACGCCTGTCTGGGATCGAGCGCCGACATCACGTCCCAGGTTTCCGTCGAGGCCACCAGCGTTGCCTCCGCGCGCCCTGAAAGCTCCACCGAAAAATAGCCGGGGCTCCAAAGCTCTCCACGCCACATGTACCCGCGGCTCCGTTCAATGTCATAGATCACGTTGCGCACTTTGGCGGCGTCAATCGCAAAGCCCGCTTGGTTCCCCAGCAGCATCAGCCGTAGCGGAGGTATGTCGTTGTCACGCTTTAACTCGTAGCGGTTATGCCGCGCCGTCACCGTGTAATCCCCCAACTCGGTATTAACGGCCGCTTCATGTTGGCGCATATTGACGGCCGGACGCAGCCGTAGTTCCACCCGCCCTCCGCCGCCAATGATTCGATAGTTGATGTAGCTGGTGTTCTGCCGGTGCGGCAGGTAGACGCGCTTCTCTAGCGTCAGGCCAGCCACTTCGAAGGTCCACACGGGCAAGCCAGCATCCAGGCAGAAATTCGTCAAGTAGGGCGAGCCGCGGAAATCTTCCTGCTCCGTCTTGAGCCCGTTTAATTCAAAGATGCGGCCGTCTTCAAAGACCAGTTCCTCAAAGAGCTCGTTCAGCATCATGGTTCTGCCAAGCGGAGAGGGCAGTGCCGCAATCAGGTATCCGTGAAACACTCGCGTCAAGGCGCCGCCCACCGTGCCCGATGCGTACCCGCCCAAGCCGTTTGTTACCAGCCACTCGGTGTCAGTCAATCTCTGTAGATTTGCTTGGCTCGGAAGGCCATTCGCATTGTGGAAGATGTTGTTCATTGGTAGCGTGTCAACTCGGTAACTGCTGGCAGTAGCTGTTGCTGGATAGGGACCGGATGCAGCAAGACGGCAGACAGTCCCGGTATTTTCCAGTTTTCGTTTGTGTCGAGCGGCGCCGTTCCGCAGCCGCCATATTCCGGGGCTTCGGAGGACCAAAGCGTCGCCCACTCCCGAGACTCGGGCGGAGCGAGCAGTGGCTCCGGCGCTGGGTTTACGTCCAGATCTATCCCCAGATTAACTAACAAAAGCCGATCGCGCTGAAAGCCGGGCGAAAAGAATCGTATTAAAAAGCAGGACGCCGAGAGAACGGCTCCATCCAAACCGTCGGCGCCCTGACGCGAGATGACCGGATCTTCCCGCCGCAGCTTCAGCAGATCCCGGTGCAGCGCGTACACCTCAGAATGCTTTTGCACCTCGGAATGATCGATCTTCGATTGCTCAAACGTGCTCACAGCGGCCGGATTGTCGAAGCACCTGCGCATCTCAGGCAATCCCAGAGACCGCCACTGCGAAAGGAAATCGACTCGCCCCTTCTCGATGAGCCAAGCAAGCTCCGGCTTATGGTCCGCAAAGAACAGGAAGCGGCTGGAGGCGGCAAACTCCTGCCCTTGGAAAAGCATCACGGTTCCAGGCGAGAGCAGCGTCATTGCCGTGACCGCTTTGAAGACCGCCGGAGACGACAATTGATAACATCGTTGCCCGCGCGCCGAGTTGGCTACCTGATCATGATTCTGGATGAAATTCACCATGGCCGGCTTGGGGAAACCGAGCGTGGGTGTACCTCTGCGCTGCTTCTGCCAGCGATACCACTGCCCTTGGTATAAATACCCGTACTTGAACGCCGAGACGAATTCCTGCGGACTGCCCCGGTAGTCGGTGTAATACGCATCGGCCTTGCCTGTCAGAGCCACAGCCGCGCTGTGATGATAGTCGTCATTCCACAGGGCATCCAAACCAAAGCCGTTCTCTTCTAGTGATTTGAGCAGGCGATTGCTCTGCGGCTCATTCTCGCCGATCAGGAGGATGGGCCGCGTGCCTGCCGCCATGCGCGCGTCCCGGCCGATTTCGCCGATGATATGCGGCTCGGTATCATCGTGAATATCTTGCGTGGCATCTAAGCGCAACCCGTCCAGGTGAAAGTCGCGGATCCAATAGGCCGCATTCTCCCGGAAGAGTTCGCGCACCGGCCCATTCCCTTCTCCATCAAAGTTGATGGCCGGGCCCCAATCGGTCTTGTGCTTGGCGCTGAAGTAGAATGGCGAGAATTTGGCAAAGTAGTTGCCGTCCGGCCCCAAGTGGTTGTAGACCACGTCGAGAATGACTCCCAACCCATGGGCGTGCGCTTCATCCACGAACCGGCGCATGTCGTCCGGAGTGCCGTAGATTGACGCCGGAGCAAAGGGCTGCACACCGTCGTACCCCCAACCGAATCGGCCTGGAAAATCCGCCACCGGCATCACTTCAATCAGCGTGATCCCGGTGTCGCGCAAATACGAAAGCTTGTCTGCTGCTGAAGCCCATGTGCCGCCTGGCGTGAAGGTGCCTAGATGTAGCTCATAGATCACCTGGCCCTGAAGCTTTACGCCGGGCCAGGCCGCATCCGACCAGCGGAACGAAGTGAGATCTACTACCTGCGAGTACCCATGCGGCCCGTTGGGCTGATATTGCGACGCCGGGTCGGGGTAAGCCTCGCCTCCATCCAGCGAATACTTGTAGCGGGCGCCCGCCGTTATCTCGCTGGCGACGCCGGAAAAGTAGCCATTCCCTTCCGGCCTGAGAACGGTTTTCTCCGTGCTGCTCTCAAAGACAACCTCTACCCTTTGGCGTTGAGGAGCCCAGACGCGGAAATGGGTGCCCTGCTCTGGAGACAAAACTTCCGCACCTACGGTAATCCGCCTGGCAACGTTCGAGGGCACGTGTGGCATTTTCTTAAAGATAGAGCATGAAGCCGTTGCACTATCTCGCTGTCGCCCAGTCATTTTGCGACGGCGCGGCCGCGATCGTCACCCGGCTCGGCGTGTTCATTCTGTAGACTAGCTCGGGTTTAATCCGATATTCCCCATAGACATGGCGCAGTTTCGTGTTAACCTGCCAGTGTGAACCCGCTGAGTCACCTTCGCCAGCTGGAAGCCGAGAGCATCCACATCTTCCGCGAAGTGGCTGCCGAATGCCAGCGTCCGGTGCTGCTCTATTCGATCGGCAAGGACTCTTCCGTCCTGCTGCGGCTGGCGCAAAAGGCTTTCCATCCGGGCCCTATTCCCTTCCCGCTGCTGCATGTGGACACGGGCTACAAATTCCGTGAAATGATCGACTTTCGCGATCAGTACACAGCGGAACTGGGGGTGAAGCTGATCGTTCATACCAATCGTGCCGCGCTAGCCGAGGGCGCCAACCCGTTTGATTGGGGCACGCAGCGCTGCTGCGGAGGACTCAAAACGGCTGCCCTGCTCGATGGTTTGCGAAACGGCGGCTTCGATGCTGCGATTGGCGGCGCGCGCCGCGATGAAGAAAAGTCGCGCGCCAAGGAGCGGGTCTTCTCATTTCGCGATATGCGTGGGCAGTGGGACCCTCGCAACCAGCGGCCCGAACTTTGGGACGTGTTCAACACCCGCGTGAACCCAGGCGAGAGCCTGCGCATTTTTCCGCTTTCCAACTGGACCGAGTTGGACGTGTGGCAGTACATCCACGCCGAGAACATCCCGGTTGTGCCGCTTTACTTCGCTAAATTACGGCCGGTGCTGGTGCGCGGCGACTCGCTGCTCTCTGTCGAACAGCCCTTCGTTCCGCGGCTCCCGGGTGAGCAGACGCAAATGGTGATGTGCCGAATGCGCTCGCTCGGTTGCAGCCCGTGTACCGGCGCCATTCGCTCTGAAGCGGACACCATTCCGCGCATCATCGAAGAGTTGGTGGGTATGCGCCGCTCCGAGCGTCAAAACCGCGTGATCGATCACGACCAGGAAGGCTCCATGGAGCTGAAGAAGCAGGAAGGATATTTCTAGTGTGCGCCGCCACTGCTATTCCGGTCACCGAATCTTTCAAGGAGTTTCTCGAACAGGACAAGGCCAAGGACCTGCTCCGGTTCACAACTGCGGGCAGCGTTGACGACGGGAAATCTACTCTCATCGGTCGCTTGCTTTACGATTCGCGCAGCGTCTACGAAGATCAACTGGAGTCGGTCACCAAGGCTTCGGTGGGCCGCAATGCGGGCCGAATCGATTTCTCGCTGTTGACCGACGGCTTGCGCGCCGAACGTGAACAGGGCATCACCATCGACGTGGCATACCGCTATTTCGCCACGCCGCGGCGCAAGTTCATCATCGCGGATACGCCGGGGCACGAACAGTATACGCGCAACATGGTCACCGGCGCGTCCACGGCCGAACTCGCCATCGTGCTGGTAGACGCGCGCAAAGGTCTGCTCCCTCAATCGCGGCGACATGCCTTTATCGCTTCGCTGCTCGGTCTCCCGCACGTGGTCGTCGCCATTAACAAGATGGATCTGGTGGGCTATGAGCAAGCCGTTTTCGAACAGATCGAGAGCGATTTCCGCCGCTTCCTCACGCACTTTCAAGCGATTGAACCTTACTTCCTACCCATCAGCGCCCTGGCCGGAGACAACGTGGTCACGCGCAGCACGAACATGCGCTGGTTTCGCGGCCCCAGTCTTCTCGAACATTTGGAACGCGTGCCGGTGGGCAACCGCGCTCAAGACGCCTCGTTCCGCTTTCCGGTCCAGCGCGTGGTTCGTCCCAATCACGAGTTCCGAGGATACGCGGGAACGTTAGCCTCCGGTCAAGTGCGACCGGGTGATCCAGTCGTCGTTCTTCCATCGGGCCGCACAACCACGGTCGCCACCATCAGCACCTTCGATGGAGAGGCCCAAGAAGCGCAAGCCGGAGAGTCCGTTACTTTGACGCTGACCGATGAACTCGACATTTCGCGCGGCGATTTGATTGCTACTCCCGGCGACATTCCACAGGTTTCAAACTCTCTTGAGGCCACAGTCGTGTGGCTGAACGAGTCGCCGTCGGAGCCCAACAAGCGCTACCGGCTGAAGCACAGCACGCGTCAGGAGTTCGCGGACCTGAAGCAGATCAAGTATCGGGTCAACATCAACACGCTTGAGCATGAGCCGGTTGAATCGCTCGAGATGAACTCGGTCGGCGTGGTGAATATAGAAACGGCTCGACCGCTTTCCTTCGACACGTATCAAAATAACCGCACCACCGGAAGCTTCATCCTGATCGACCCGGTGACGAACGCCACGGTGGCAGCGGGGATGATTTTGGGAGATGCGATCTCCGGCGCAACCTTCGCCAACAGAGCACAAGCCCGTATAGCGGGCGATAGCGGAATCACGTGGCGCACTGAGGCCGGCTCCCTTGTTCTCACGCTGGGCCGCGAAACCAATACCAGCGGGCCGCAGCAGATGGACGACCCCGAAGCTCTCAAAGCGCTTCAGCGACTCCTTGAGTGTCTGCACGTCATCTAATCGGAAAAGTGATACGGAAAAGCCAACCTCATGAAACTGACCGCCGCTCGTGAATCCATCGCCGCCGCTCTTCAGCAGGCAACAGCGCCTTGCATCACTTGCAGCTTCCAGGCGGAGGACATGGCAGTGCTGTACCTTCTACTGGAGCGCCTTCCTGATGTTCCCGTGCTGTTTCTTGAGACCGGCTATCACTTCCCGGAGGTGTATCGCTATCGCGATGAAATGACCGCGCGATACAACCTGAATCTGGTGAACGTGATGCCGCTTGAAACAGTGGCTCATCAGGAATCGAACTTCGGTTTGCTCTTTCAGTCGCAGCCGGATCAATGCTGCAAGCTGCGCAAAGTGGGGCCTTTGTTCGCGGCGCTTGAAAGCTACGACGTCTGGTTCACCGGCCTGCGGCGTGTACAGTCTCCCACACGCGCCAATCTTCAGGTGAGCGACAACTTTCCGCTTCCCTCCGGCAAGCAGTTGCGAAAAGTGAGCCCGCTCGCCGACTGGGACGACCAAGACGTTTGGACCTTCGCCCGTCAGCACAGCATCCCGCTGTTGCCGCTCTATGAAGCGGGTTACACCAGCATCGGCTGCCAGCCCTGCACTGCTCTGCCCGTCGATGCTGCCCATGCTCGTTCCGGGCGCTGGGCAGGGCGCAAGCTGGAATGCGGCATTCACATCGCTGAGGCCCACTAAGTGGAAGTTCTCCTCGGCTTCGGAATCGCGTTGGCGATCTCCCTGACCGGCGTCGGCGCCGGCAGTATGACCACCCCTCTGCTCATTCTTCTGTTGGGTGTGTCTCCGGCTACTGCCGTCGGCACGGCACTGACTTTCGGCGCCATCGTCAAGATTGCCTCGGTTCCCGTATACGCCATGCGGCGCCAGGTCAACTTCCGCATTCTGCGTTTGCTGCTCGCCGGGGGCGTTCCGGGTGTTCTCGTAGGATCGCTGCTGCTAAACGGGCTAAAGCGCGGATCCTACAGCGGCATCCTTTATGGAGTCCTGGGCGCACTAATTGTCTCGACAGCGCTGTTTCGGCTGTACCGCGTCTTCCGGCCGAATGCCGACGCCGGCAAACGGGATCGCCCCGGCCTCCTCTGGTCTCTCGCCATTCCGATTGGCGCGGAGGTCGGCTTCTCTTCCGCCGGCGCAGGCGCTCTTGGGTCGCTGTTACTCCTCAGCTTTACCAAGCTCACGGCTGCCGAGGTGGTCGGGACAGATCTCTGTTTTGGCCTGGGGCTCTCCGCCATTGGCGGCTTCATCCAAGTCAGCGCGGGCAATTATGACGCCGCTCTGCTGACGAAACTCGTCATCGGCGGCCTCGCCGGCGCCTTTACCGGCTCATTGCTCGCGGGCCGTGTAGCTCAGCGTCCGTTGCGCGTCGCACTGCTGGTCATGCTGGTGGTTCTGGGATGCCAGCTCGCCCTGCATGCCCAGCAGCCTCATTCCGACATCCATACAGTTCTCCGCGCCGCTACCCGATAACTCTGTTGGACCTATTCATACCCCTCCCAGCACCAGTTCGCAATTGTGGAAAAAGAGAACGCTTTTCATCAGAATAACTTAGCGTTGTTTTTCGCTGCTCGTACTTCCTGGAATGCTCAAATGAAGTTTATTCAAAGCCCCCATTGAGCCGATGGAGAAATAAGAGATAATGGTTACGAAAAGGAAACGCATGGCCTCACCACGTGTAAGACCAATCCCAGTAGAGCCGATGTCGGTGGACAGGATACTTGACCGGGCAGCGGAAGTCATAGGGGATCGGGAGCAAGCCCTACGTTGGCTAGGGTCTCCTGTTCGCGCGCTGAACTTCGCCACCCCGGTGTCTCAACTCGCCACCCCGCAGGGCACAGAAGCTGTTGAAACCGTACTCACCAGGCTGGAACACGGCGTTCTCTGACAGCGGCCTATCGGCTCTTTAAGCAAATATATCCTGCCAATAGTGGGAAAGGCGCTGCTCTTCGGGGCGGTCGCTGGAACTCAATAGGAACTGAAGTGATTTATACCACTGGTTCCGTATCCTTAGCTGCATTAGAAATACTCGTCAACTCCTCCGTACTTCCCCTCAATTTCTCCCTCGCTCAAATCACCATTCCCGATAGTGTCGCGATTGAGCATATCCCCGATCGCCAACTACCGGACCATTGGGATTCTTTGGCGCCGGGTCCGGAGACACAGCAGTTGGGTGACCAGTGGGTCAAGGAACAGCGATCCGCCGTACTTTCCGTGCCATCTAGCGTCATCACCAGCGAGCGCAACTTCGTCCTCAATCCGGCTCACCCGGACTTCAGCGAAATTCACTTTTCGGTTCCGCAACGCTTTATCTTTGATCCGCGGTTGCGGTAAGCCCGGCCCCACAAGGTCACTTGACCCGCCACGTTACAATAGCCTTTCCATGTCACAGTTACTCGCGGGCAAGACCGCGTTGGTCTTGGGCGTCGCGAACAAGTGGAGCATCGCTTATGCGATCTCATCGGCTTTTGTTCGCGAGGGCGCGTCTCTTATACTCACCTATCAGAGCGACCGCCAGCGCGAGACCGTGGAGGAACTGGGATCTGAACTAAAGGCGACTAAGATCCTGAGTTGCGACGTGACAAAGCAGGAAGAACTGGATCACCTAGCTTCGGAATTGAAGAGCGCCGCCTCTTCCATTGACACAGTAGTTCACAGCATCGCCTTCGCTAATCGAGAAGATCTCAGCCGGCCCTTTCTTGAGACCAGCCGGGATGGCTATCTTCTGGCCCAGGAAGTCAGCGCTTATTCGCTCGTCTCCGTGTCGCGCGCGGTGACTCCGCTGATGGCGAACGGGGGGTCCATCATGACACTGACCTATCTTGGGTCCACTCGGGTGGTCAAAAACTACAACGTGATGGGGGTCGCTAAGGCGGCGCTCGAAGCGTCAGTGCGCTACCTGGCAAGCGATCTGGGCCCCAAGAACATTCGCGTAAACGGAATCTCGGCTGGTCCTATCAAAACCACCTCCGCGCGCGGCATTAAAGATTTTTCGAAGGTCCTCGACGGAGTCGCCGCAAACGCTCCGCTGCAGCGAAATACTGACCCGGCTGAGGTCGCCGACACCGCCGTGTTTCTGGCGAGCGACCTGAGCCGTGGAGTAACAGGAAACGTTGTATTCGTGGATGCAGGCTTTCAAATTATGGGCCTGGGGTTGGGTGAATGAACTTTGGTGAGTAAACGTTGACCATCCGCGCCCCTAACGCTTTGGCGAGCCGTTCGTCTCAATTGACAGCGGTTTCCCTACTTCACTATCCTAAATGTTTTCGCCGTGGCAACAAGGCGTGCGCAAATTGCGTTCAGTCAGGTGATCCGCGGTGGAACAATCAAGACCGGCTCGCGTGTCCGCACTGAGCCGAGTCCTTTTCGTCTAACCATATGATTCAGGTTGAAGGTCTATCAAAAAGATACGCGCGCCATGTCGCCGTCAACAACATCTCGTTCACCGTGGAAAAGGGCGACATAGTCGGCTTTCTCGGCCCGAATGGCGCCGGTAAAACCACCACCATGCGCATCTTGACATGCTTCATGCCGCCTACCGCGGGCAGGGCGACGGTCGCTGGTTTCGACGTGTTCGATCAGCCTTACGAGGTGAAGAAGCGCATCGGTTATCTGCCCGAGACGCCGCCGCTTTATCCGGAAATGAGCGTTTCTGATTACCTCATGTTCGTCGCCCGCCTCAAGAACATTCCCAGCGCGGACGTCAAAACCCGCACCGAACAGGTGATGGAACGCTGCGCGGTTGCCGACGTGAAATCGAAGCTCATCGCAAAACTGTCGAAAGGATACCGCCAGCGCGTCGGCCTTGCTCAGGCCATCATCCACAACCCTGACGTGCTCATCCTCGATGAGCCTACCTCCGGCCTTGATCCTAAGCAGATCACTGAAACTCGCGACCTGATCACCAGCTTGGCCGGCGAACACACCATCATCTTGAGCACCCACATTCTGCCTGAAGTTGAGGCCGTCTGCCGCAAGGTCATCATCATCAATAGAGGCAAGCTGGTTGCCACTGACTCGGTCGAACGCCTGAAAAATCGCAATATGGGAAACGCGGTGCAGGTACAAATAGACACGGCGGGGAACGGGGACGCATTCGCTGTACAGCAGAGGCTTGAACAGGTTCCCGGCGTCAGTAAGGTTCTCGAAAAGGGAGCTCCGGGTGATCGTTTGATCTTTGAGGTCGAAAGCCTGCCTGATCACAGTGCTCGCGCGGATTTGGCGCGCGCTGTCGTCCATGCCGGGTGGAATCTGCTGGAGCTCAAATCCACCACACAATCGCTCGAAGAGGTCTACTTGCAGCTCACGGGATCAAACGCCCAACCGGCCCTTCCGCTTGTCGACGGCGGTGTGCAATGAGAAACATCTGGACCATTTGCCGCCGGGAGCTGTACTCGTATTTCGTTTCCCCGATTGCCTGGGTCTTGCTGGCAATCTTCTCGGTTCTCAGCGGCTTTTTCACATACATCATCAGTGCCACCTTCGTCCGCGCTTCCTTAGAAGGTCAGATGAGCGGCCAGCCGATGCAGATCAATGTGAATGAGCAAGTCATCGCGCCGCTGTTCTCAAACATCGCCGTGGTGGGTCTGTTCCTCATCCCGCTGATCAGCATGCGCCTGTTCGCGGAAGAGAAGCGCCAAGGGACCATTGAGTTGCTGGTGACTTCTCCGGTTCGGGACATGGAGATCGTGATCGGCAAGTGGCTTTCAGCCGTCTTAATGTACGGCGCTCTGCTGGTGGTCCTGCTGCTTGATTACTCCTTCTTGTTTATCTACGGCAACCCGGATTGGAAACCGGTCGCTACCGGCTTCCTGGGCATCTTGCTCCAGGGTGCGTGCCTGCTGGCGCTCGGCACCTTCATCTCAACGCTGACGAAAAACCAGATTGTGGCCGGCGCCGTCGGGTTCGCTTTGGCCTTGGTCTTATGGATTTTGAATTGGACCACATCGTTCGGCAACTCCGGTACAGTGCAGGTGCTGAATTATCTTTCGATCGTCAGCCACATGGATAGCTTCTCGCGCGGCGTCATCGACACCAAAGACTTGGTCTATTACCTTTCTATGATTTTCCTCGGATTGTTTCTAACGTCTCGCTCGCTTGAGTCGTTGCGGTGGAGGTCGTAAATGGCAGACATTACCTCAAGCGGCACAGCGCCCACAAAGGTCTCCCGCAAGGACACGGTTTCAGCTCGCCAGGCGCGCTTCGGCGCCACGGCTGGACTCTACACTCTGGTCGTCATCGCCGCGCTGATCCTAGTGAACTGGTTGAGCAATCGCTACAACAAGACTTACGACACAACCAGCAACAAGCGCTTCACCCTCTCTCAGGAAACACAAAAGCTTGTCAAGAACCTGAAGAGCGACGCCACCATCACGTATATCGACAAGGGCAGCGGGTTCGATCAGGCAAGAGGCATGCTTGACCGGTACAAAAATCTTTCCTCAAAAATCCACGTTCAATACGTCGATTTCCAGAAGCAGCCCACGGTAGCTCGCGCCTACGGACTGCGTTTTCCCGGAACCGCTTATGTTGAAATCGGCCAGCGCCGCGAAGAAGCCAAGGCGCTCACTGAGGAAGGAATTACGGGAGCATTTCTCAAGGACCTGAAAGGTGTTCGCAAAGTTTGCTTCGTCAGCGGCAGCCACGAGCATCCGCTCGACGAGACAGATGCAAACGGCCTCTCCCAGTTCAAAACGCTGCTCGATCGCGATAACTACCAGCCGCAGTCCGTGACCCTGATCGATAAGACGGAGGTTCCGGCCGATTGCACCGTTCTGCTGATTGCCGGACCCCAAGCAGATTACACCGCAAACGAAGTCACTGCCATCAAGAAGGACGTTGAGAACGGCGGACGCGTGATGTTTCTCCTCGATCCGCCGCTCGATTTCCAACATGAACATATCGCCGAGAACGCCGGCCTCACGGACCTGCTCCAAAGCTGGGGAGTCACTGAAGGCAAAGACCTAGTACTCGAGCAGAATCCCATGGGTCAGCTCTTTGGATTCGGCGCCGAGATTCCGCTGGTGAACAGCTACGAATCGCACCCCATCGTGGCCGATCTGAAAAGTAGCTTTACCGGATTTCCTATCGCCCGCTCGATCGAGGTCAAGAATAGCGGGAAGGCCACGGTGCAAAAGCTCTTCTCCACCACAGACCGCGCCATCGCCACAACTCGCCTCAACACCAATGAAGTAAACCCGTCCGATCCGAACAATAAAAAGGGGCCGTTCGTGTTGGGCGCTGCCGGCTCGTACAACACGGGCAAACCTGGGAGTCCCGGGCGCTTCGTCGTCATCGGCAGTTCCGGCTTCCTCACCAACAGCATGGTCGGCTTTCAGGCGAACCGCGACCTGGCTCTCAACTCCGTCAACTGGCTGTCTTCCGACGAAGATTTGATCTCCATTCGCCCCAAAGAAGCCGAGGACCGGCGCTTGAATGCGAATCAGCATCAGATGAACGTTTTCTTTTATTTCGATCTGATCTTTCTACCGCTGCTTACCATCATGGGCGGCATTTTAGTCTTCCTGAAGCGGAGATAGGGATGAGGCAGATAAACCTTCTTGTAGCGGCTCTCGTGCTGGCCCTTCTCAGCGGTGCGGTGTGGTGGGCCAAACGCCATCCCGAATCGGCCGCGTCCGCCACCCCTGCAGCCGCGACAGTAAAGTTGGTCGACATACCGCAGGCGCAGGTACAAGAGATTGATCTTACGAAGAAAGATGGGTCCACTCTCGCCGTTAAGCGCGAAAACAATAAGTGGGCCATCACCAGCCCCGACGCGCTGCCCACAGACCAGGATGCGGTGAACGGCATCGCTTCTTCGCTGAATCCCGTTACTGCTGACAACGTCGTAGAAGACAAAGCGACAGATCTGAGCAAGTACGGACTCAACGCGCCGAGCCTGACCGTCACCGTGCATGAGAAGAACGGCAAATCCGATGCGATCTACTTCGGTGACGATGTTCCCGCAGGCTCGCTTGTCTATGCGCGCGCCAGTTCGGGGCTCAACAGTTCGGCGGCCAAAGTCTATGCGGTCTCGTCGTCCACCAAAACTTCGTTCGACAAGAGCACGAACGACTTGCGCGACAAGCGCCTGCTGACATTTAATTCGAATCAGCTCACGCGCATTGAACTGGCTTCGGGAAAATCGGACATCGAATTCGGCAAGAACAATCAGAACGATTGGCAAATTCTAAAACCGCAGCCATACCGGGCAGACAACTTTCAGGTGGAAGAGCTGCTTCGCAAGCTGACGGAAGCCAAAATGGATCTCTCGGGCAGTGCCGACAATGCCAAGAAAGCCGATGTGGCCTACGCGTCAGGGCAGCCTGACGGGCTCGCCAAGGCCACCGATGGTGCAGGCACTCAAACGCTAAGCGTCCGCAAGAACAAGGACGACTACTACGCCAACAGCAGCGTCGTAAAGGGTTCTTACAAAGTGTCTGCCGATCTGGGGAAAGAGATTGAGAAGCCTCTCGAAGATTTCCGGAACAAGAAGATCTTTGATTTCGGTTTCAGCGATCCGGCGAAGATTGAAGTTCAGCAGGGCGCAAGCGAGAAAGCCTATGTTCGCAGCGGATCAGACTGGAAATCAAATGGCCAGACGATGGACGCCGGTTCCATTCAGGCCTTCATCGATAAGCTCCGCGACGTTTCGGCAACCAAGTTCGTCGAGTCGGGATTCACCTCTCCCGCGATCACAATCACGGTTACCTCGAATGACGGCAAGCGCATTGAGAAAGCAGATTTCGCCAAAACGGCCGAAGGCTACATCGCGCGGCGCGGGAATGAACCGGCCTTATACCAGCTTGACGGCAAAGCGGTGAACGATATTCTGGATGCGAGTAAGGCACTGAAGCAGGCGTCCTTGAGTTCGAAGAAGTAGACTGGATCGCGGCGCGTGCCTCATGTCCGCTCTTAACACCGATCTATACCAACTCACCATGGCGGCGGGTTATTTCGTGGCCGGGAAGACGGCGGAGCAGGCCACGTTCGAATTGACCGTGCGCCGCCTTCCACACACACGCAACTTCCTGGTCGCAGCCGGCCTACAGCAAGCAATCGAATACCTTCTCACGCTTCACTTCCAGAAGGAAGAGGTCGATTATCTTCGCTCGCTTCGGCAGTTCAAACATGTTCCGCCGGAATTCTTCGAATTCCTGACCAAGCTCCGCTTCACTGGCGACGTTTTCGCGCTGCCCGAAGGAACGCCCGTATTCGCAAACGAACCCATCGCTATTGTCCGGGCGCCGCTGGTTGAAGCGCAACTCATCGAAACATACCTGCTCTCCACTTTTGCGTTCCAGACGAGTATCGCGTCAAAAGCAGCGCGCTGCGTGATTGCCGCCGAGGGTCGTTCGGTGGTCGAATTCGGCAGCCGCCGCGCTCACTCGCCCGCAGCCGGTGTTCTCGCCGGCCGTGCTGCGTATCTGGCCGGTTGCTCCGGCACCAGCAACGCGGAAGCGGGCCTGCAATTCGACATTCCGGTCTTCGGCACCGCTGCGCATTCCTGGACCATGGCGTTCCCCAGCGAAGAGGAATCCTTCCGCGCGCTTCAGCAATTGCTGGGCGAATCGAGCGTTTTCCTCCTCGATACCTACGACACGATTGAGGCCGCTCAGTTAGTCACGCGCCTTGGACCGCCTTGTTGGGGAGTGCGCCTCGACAGCGGCGATCTCATCCAGCTCTCGCGTGAAGTTCGGCGCATTCTCGACAACGCCGGGTTACGGGACGCGAAAATCTTTGCTACGAATGATCTGAACGAACATCGCGTCGCTGAACTGGTAAAAGCCGGTGCGCCTATCGATTCGTTTGGAGTCGGCACTCAGCTTGCTACCTCCGCCGACGCGCCGGCCTTGTCAGCCGTCTACAAACTGGTTGAGTTGAAGCGCGATAATACGGTTTACTACACGGCGAAGTTTAGCGGCGAGAAGAGCACGCTGCCGGGCGCCAAACAGATATACCGTTATCCCGATTACGACACCGTCGCTCTAGGCAGCGAGCGCAACACAGATCTCCAAGGTGAGCCTTTGATTCGCCCCATCCTGATGAGCGGCAAACTGGTCGAGCCGAACCCCTCGAGCGGGGTGATTCGCGACTACGCACAATCCTCGATCCGAGCACTTCCGAAACGGCTGCACTCCTTAGAGCTGGCTGATCCTTACCAGGTAAATATCAGCCCACGCCTCATTCAGATGGCCGATAGCTTGCGCCACGACCTGCAACTCGATAAACCTAATTGAATGGCGACTAAACCAACTAAGACCGCGACGCCAAGCCGCAGCCAGCGCAGCAAGGCGCAAGTGCAGCAGGAGTTCGGTGAGATCCGGCAGGAAACAGAGGCCGCTCGCGAGGCGGCCAGTGCGAAGAGCGTTGAGATTGAGCAGCGCCAGGCGGCGGAAGTGCGGCACACTATGAACAGCAGATTCTGGTTCTGCAGAAAGATGCCGAAGCGGAGCGCAAGGTGGCGACGCTCCAGGTTACCGGGCTGCAAGAGACGCTGAAACGGCAAACGGAGCAGATGGCAACGTTGGAGAGAGCGGTTGAAGAAGCCAAGCGCCAGGTGCAGGATATCGCTTTGAAAGCCATCGAAGGTGCTTCGGGATCGAGAGCGCTGGCGCATGTGAACCAAATTGCGATGGAGCAGGCTAAAGGCCGGCCCCAGGGATGATGGCTTCTTGAAAACCGTCTTTTTCGACGTTGACACGCAACTCGATTTCTTGTATCCAGCCGGTGCGCTGTATGTGCCGGGAGCGGAGAAGATCGTCGATTCGCTCGCCGCGCTTACCAGCTATGCTTCTTCGAACCGCATCCTGATCCTTTCGACCGCGGATGCTCACAGTGAAGACGATCCGGAATTCAAAACCTGGAAGCCGCATTGCGTAGCGGGAACCGTCGGGCAGCAAAAGACCAGTGGGACGTTACTGAATCCAGCGTTTGTCTTGGGCACGCACGATGGCGCCTTCGATGAGATCCGCTCTCGCGTTCCTGATGCGCGGCAGATCATCGTTGAGAAACAGACGCTCGACGCCTTTACGAATCCACATCTTCGTCCCCTGCTTGACTCGCTCAACCCGGACCGTTACGTGCTTTACGGTGTGGTCAGTGAACTTTGCGTTCGCTCGGCGGCTCTTGGACTACTCGAAACGGGTGCCCGCGTGGAACTGGTGTCCGATGCCATCAAGAGCCTGAGCGCGCCCGAAGAGCGCAAGTTTCTGGATCGATTTCAGGCGCAGGGCGGACAGCTCACGACCGTGGCCGAAGTAACGGTCTGACGAGTGATCAGCGAGTGAATGTTACGACGTGCTGGCCGGCGGGAAGCATAACGGAGCCTTCCCTGCTTGCCCCTGTTGCTCTCCAAAAGGGCGCACCGTCCAATTCAATCGAGAAAACAGGCGTCCCGAGCATGGCGACTGCTCTGCTCCGGCTTGTGTAAGAGAGGTCTACGCGCCCCTGCGACGAATCAGCAGATTGAATGTCGCCATTGAAATCGGAGATCGTGATGCCTGCTCTTTGCATGCCGGGACTCAGCGTATGTTTCCCTGCAGGCGCCAGAACCGAAGTGCTGTCTTGTATCGGCCACACCTTTCCATCTACTTCCACCGGCCCTTGCCACAGTATGCGCGTCGGTTCACGCGCATCAGTCTTCATCTCATCCACGTCAACGTTGACAACTTTCGCTGTTGAGCCGGCCGCCGCCAACAACGGGAGATCCTGCTTCTCAAGAGAGTTCTCGAAATACAACGCGACGTGCGCGAACGATTCTGCCGCCTGATGTACCAGCTCCAGTAATTCAACGCCCGTCTGCTTCTTGGTCGGATAGACATCCTGGTAACGTTCGACCACGTTGATGTCTACGGCAATTTGCGCGCGATCCTTTGTGAGCTCGTTGTACTTCTCGCCGAGCTTGGCGTAACGGTCCGGCCCCAGGTTCCAAAGCGTCGCCGGATCTTCCACTAGAAGCGTGCTCCGCCTTGCCTGAATCAGCGGCAGGCTCCGCGCCACATCCGCGCCTAGCGCGTCACGAATGCCGGGCTCGAAGCGATCGTCAATATGCGTCAGCACTATGTCCAGGTAAGGCTTAGGCCCGCGCACCCGGTCGATCACGTCCAGCCAATCGGCTTGCATGCGCGAGGCGAGTTGCGCTCTAAAATCGAGGAACTTGCGCAGGGCTTCAGGATTTTTCGAATAAGGCGAGCCGGAATCGAATAGTAGTTTCGGATCGAAGCCATCGGCGCGCTTGAACGCCGCTCTCACATCGTCATTCATGGGAGTAAATCGAGCCGGATTTGAAGCTCCTTCGAGCGATTCGAAGTATAGTTCGGCCACGTTGACGCCATCCCAGTCAAACTCGCGAAGCAGTTGCGCGGTCTCTTTTTCTACTTCGCGATGGCAATCCGGATTCTGCAGGTTCATCAGCTTGCGCCAGTCGAGTTGAGCGTCTTGGCCGGCTGCGGTCTTCTCCCGCCACGCCGGATGATCCGCCCAAAACTTCTCGCTCACATGGGGAAGTTCCAGCCATGCATAGACCAAAATGGCGTTGCGGTGGCAAGCCTCGATTAGCCGCTTCAAGTATTCATCCTGCGTGGGATCGGGCTCCACGTTGTGCCAAGCCGCCACATGCAGCACGCCGACACCGGATTGCCGCCAACGCCGGGCGAGGTAATCGACGTCGGCCCGGATCCGATACGAGGAGTCGAAGAAGGCCCAAAGGTCGGTGGCGTGGACGGGTACGGTCAGCCCTAAATCGACCAGCGCCTGTAAAACGTAGGGATACCGTTCGATCCCGCTTGCGCCCGGCGAAGAAGCAATCCACAGGATGCCGCCATGAGCGGTTCGCTTCCCGGCGAGCAGTGGGATTCCCTTCCACTTCTCGGTCGCGAAAACCTGGAAGCTATCCGGCAAACCCATTACCGGCACGCTCAACGCCTGCTCCCAGAAAATCTGCATCTTGGGGGCGTGCACATCGCAGATCTGGCGCACGTCGACAAAGCCGGTGTTGGTCATAATTCCGATTTGTTTCGCCGCGGTGCCGGTACCTTCTACGATGACAAGGCTTTTCTGTGCCAAGGCAGGCACGTCAACGTGCGCGTCCGGCCCCAATACGAAGACTCCCGGGCTCTTCTGGTCCTGGGTCATGCCAATAGACTGAAGAATTTTTTGCCAGGGGGCGGGATCGGTTCCGGTGACCTGGAAAGTGTTTGCTTGCGCGAGAGCGGGCAGCAGAGCAAGGGCGGCAAGCGAGCTAATACGTAGCGTGGGCATCCTCATTTCGTCGCCGCATACCAGAAGCCGACTCGCACATCGTCATAGTTAGCATGCTGGTGAAAGTGACTGTCCAGATAAGGTCCTTCGAGATAAACGCCGCGCAGGAAGTCGGTTGTCCAATATACGTTCCGCGGCATCCAGTGCAGATGGATTCTTACGCCGGGTCCCAGTTCGACAGAGTTGGCCCAATACTCACTCTTCGTGTCGCGCGCGTAATTGATATTCCAGAGCACTTGCGCGGTGGTGTCGCCCCAGGCGCGGAACGTGCGGCCGGCGCGGTGCTGTGAATAGAACAGCCAATCCTTGTCGAAGCGGCTGACATAGACGGCATCGCCGGTAGTCTCATAGAAGAGCCCCGTATGGCCGCTGCCCAGCAGACTTCCGAAGCCTTTTCCGAAATTGAGCCCGCCCCGGTAGTCAGGGGTGGCGAAGTCGCGCGCGCCGGGCAAGTATTTGACCGCTTCCCCGGCTTCTCCCCAGGCGGTTAGATGATGCCACGGCTTCGTGGACACCCCCATAGCGGAGATAACGGAGGTTTCCGATAGATAGCCTGGTCCGTAAGCAGTATGGATCGTTCCCTTTGCATCGGCATCGAAACGCGTCGAGAAATAGAACGATAACAGCTTGTTCGCGTCGCCCAAGAACGGCAGAGGTATGGTGCGCTTCATCTGCCCATAGGCGAAAAAGTCGCCCCAACGCGACGAATACATCGGCAAAGCCCACACAGTTGTCTGCGCAACCGGATCTCCGCTCAACGTGTGATATGCCTTCGTCGCCTGCGCCGCTATATTCGGATCCGCCGACTTCCGCGCCATATTCAGGAAGGAAAGAGCATCGGCATCGTCCTTCGCCAGATTGTAGGCGAGTCCAAGCTTCAACATCACCTCTGCGTCGTCAGGCGTCTGTTCGTGAGCTTGCCTCAAATACCTGACCGCATCGCGCATATACCCCAATGCCAGGCTCTTCTCGCCCATTGCCTTGGCGTTAACGCTAGTGGCCACGCCAGCTGCGCTCGCCGCCCCTGCCGCAGCTTCCGGCCGCTTCTTAAAGCCGTGCATGGCATCCAGTTGCTCGCGCGCCAATTTGTCGTTGGGATCGACGGCCAGCACTTGCCGGAACTGTTCCGCGGCATCCGCATCCTGGTGCATCGCGAGATACAAGAAGCCCAACTCTCTGCGCAGCGTCGCGTTTTGAGGATCCAGCTTGATCGCACTAACGAACTCATAAGGATAGGGGTAGCGCGTGGGGAGGTGTTCGAGCGCCAACTCCGCGGTCCGCGAATCAGTCGACCGCGAAGCCGCCAAGAGCGCTGCGTTTGCTTCATCCACCCGGTTCAACTGCTGCCAAACACGGGCCAAGATCAGTAACACTTCACTCAATGTCGGCTTCACTTTCCGGCAGATCTCGTACTGCTCGGCGGCAAGCGGCAAGTCATCGCGCAATTCCGCCAACTGCGCCAGTTCCCAATGCGCGCTGAACATCGGCAGATCGTTCGGATTTGTGGACCGCGCAATCGCTTCCTTCCAGCGGATGATGCCATCTGCCAGCGGCCGGTCGATGTTCTGAAATGCCCGTTCCGCGGTGTCCCTGGTGGCGGCGTTTGAGCTGTGCCGCAAGCGGTCGAACATGCGCCGCGCTTCGATTGGCTTCTTAGTCTCAAACGCTAGAAATGCGAACTCCAACGCCGCCGTTTCATCGTGCGCGTTCAGCTTCAGCGCGGCTTCAAACTCGTCGCGTGCATCGGCGTTCTCGCCAGCCCTCAGCAGCGTATAGGCCAAATCCTTATGCGCGCCCGCGTTGGCAGGCTGTTGGATCAAGGCTTTGTGAAACAGATTGATGGCGGTGTCGTAATCTTTCTGGGTGAGCGCCTTGTAAGCCGCATTGAGCTCTGCATCGCCGACAGGCGCCTGCGCGACCATACACCTGGCACTCGCCACAATCAAGAGCGTTACGGCCCAGAGTTTTCTTGCATGCATGGGTCTGGTCACGGCTTGCTGTTGACTAGTTCCAGCAGGCCGTCCAGATTCTCACTCGGACCTCACCGGCATTCTGCAGCTGGGACAGTGGTCCGGCGGCTTTGTTCATTCGGGCTAGGCGGCCTTCGCGAGATCCGACGGCTCCGCGCGGGGCATTTTCAGAGCGTTCGCGATGACGATTTCGGTTTCGTGGCGCTGTGCTTGGGCTTCGGTGAGCCAAACACGGGCTTGGTGGAGCTCCTGCGCGCGATGTTCGGCGGCGGCGCGGGGTTTTTCGTGGGCTTCGCGGCGGCCGGCGGCAGCTTGTTGCTCGTTCCACGCCAGGCACATGCCATGGCCCGTAGCAGAAGCTTCAGCGCCGGTGTTCGCGGAATGACATGCCGGGGTTCAGATGATTTGCTGTAAGTGCTTCACGGCGCGGGGTGTTTGGGTGTGTCTTTAATCCGAGAAGGCTTGTGACCGGCGGCGACGCCCTGGTTCGGTCGAACGCCGTATGGGCATTAAAATGGCAATAGGTATAGAGCAGCCATGCAAACACTCAAGCTGACCAAGATCGGGACTTCCACCGGGGCGGTTATCCCGAAAGAGATGCTTAGCCGGCTGAAGGTCAAAAAGGGCGACAGCCTCTTTGCGATTGAAACACCAGAAGGTTATCTCCTTACGCCCTATGATCCCGAGGTTGAAGAGCAACTGAAGGCAGGCCGGGATTTTGTGAAGGAATACCGCGACACCTTCAAAGCTCTCGCGAAATGATAGCTGAGCCGAAATGGATCAGCAAAAGAGCGCTCCGTCTATTGCATGAAGAAAGCTTGGCCGAATTTGGCGGAGCGCGCGGCCTTCGGGACGACGGGCTCTTGGAATCTGCGCTCGCACGTCCACAAAATATCCACGCTTACAACAGCGCAAGTACGCCGACTCCACTGGCCGCCGCCTACGGCTTCGGTATCGCCAAGAACCACGCTTTTGTGGATAGCAACAAGCGGAGCGCCTTCATGGCGATCGGTTTGTTTTTGAGCATCAATGGGTACAAGCTGACAGCCGACCAAGCCGATGCGATCACCGTCATCGCGGGCGTTGCGAGCGATAGTGGCTGTTCTCTTGTTAGCAGTCAGCTAATATTCTGCGTTTACTTCCGAGGCGTAGACTTCGCAGGCATAGCTAAGAAAGAGCATGGGTGTGAAGTGCAGATTTAGGCGCTAGAGTGTTAGGCCTCAACTGGAGCGACCGCCGGTTACGCAAGCCGGCTTGCGGATACGAATCCGGGCAAGAGCAGTACCGCTGTGCTAAACTTTCGCCCATGCCACTCATAGTCATTCTCATCATCCTCCTGCTGTTGTTCGGTGGCGGGGGATTCTATATGGGCCCCGGTGTTGGTTATTACGGCGGCGGCGGCCTAAGCTTCATTCTGCTACTGGTGGTTCTTTATCTTTTATTCGGGAGAGGTCGCGGACGGATTTAGCAGAAAGATTCGGGCTTGCTTCCTGGTTCAGGCGGTCATTGTCTCGGCCTCAAACCAGCCCACCATTCAAACCAGACTGGACGATCCTGCTGCAGGGTGGAGTTTTGAAATACGTTCCCACCGGCATTGAGGACGAACCCACCCGAGCTGGCGAGGATTTTGTCGGAACACTTACCTGCGCTCGAAGATTCATGGGCAAGGCGCTCTGTTATTTCGCGGCCCGGTCACAAGCCTCGATGCAGGATAACGACGGTTTTTGGCAGGAGCATGCAACGACTCTACAGTGGCTGAGCATCGCTTCCGAGCGTTTGCGTGACTTCTTTGTCGCAACGATCTTTAGGACAACGAAACGCAAATACGAAAAAGGTCGCAGAGATCGCCGCAAGTTCACCGCGCCATACCAGGAGGCCGTCAACGGACCAGACGTGCCCAATCGGCAGCTTCTCGTCGACCTTCTTACAGCCGCAGCGGAAATCCTTACAGCCGCAGCGGAAATCGAAGTTTTTCGCAGAAAGCGGAACCGGGTCGTCCATGAGATCGCAACGCGGACAGCAGTGCGAAGCCTCGAAGAACTTCGTGCCGGGACCCTGTCGATCCCTACCAGAACGGAATGGTCTCCGCAGTTAGATGTAGCAAGCAGTGGTATGTCCACCTAATCAAAGCGAGCAATCTTCAATTGGAATACTGGAAGCGGAGATCTGGCGAGTAGTAAACCGCCGCTGTTTTGGCATGTAACGCGCCATCCGGAGAAGTTGGAACTTGCCGGTTCATAAGTCGGCATCGGGCTCCAAACCCGTTTATGGCCAATGTCACCATAGCCGACTACCCAGCCAAATAACGTTAACTTCAGTAAACACGGCGCGGCCAACTGCATCTATCCTCTCGCGCAAGCAAAAGCTTAGTGCTGTAATCAGAACAGGTGCGTGTGTTCCCGGTTCACTGGATGGCAAGGCTGCTGCTTTTCTCGATTCCCTTATTATTGGCCTTTGCTAGTTCGCCGAAAGAACTGCCCGAGCTCCAGGTCTCGGTTCGGCGCGTCCCGAATGACGGCATCCAACCGCGGATATTGACGGATTATGACGGTACGCTTCACTTGCTTTACTATGCCGGAGATCCGGCGCACGGCGACCTGTACTATGTCAGTTCCTCGGACGTAGGACGCACTTGGTCTTCACCGCTGCCGGTGAACAGCAGGCCAGGAACAGCGATTGCGCTTGGAACCATTCGCGGAGGACAGATTGTTATCGGGAGGCATGGGCGTGTTCACGTTGCCTGGAATGGCTCCTCACGAGCGGAATCACACGGAGTGCGGAATCCCCAATCCGGTCAAGTCGGCGCACCAATGCTCTACGCCAGGTTGAACGATGCTCACACCGCGTTCGAGTCGGAACGGAACCTGATGACTCGCACGTTTGGCTTGGACGGAGGCGGAACGATTGCGGCAGATGCAAGCGGGCACGTCTACGTTGGGTGGCATGCCAAGGCTCTTGGTGCGCCCCCAGGCGAATCGGGCCGACAAGTCTGGATCGCAAGTTCCAGCGATGATGGAAAAACATTCACCTCCGAGGCGCCGGCTACTGATCAGCCCACGGGAGCGTGCGGGTGTTGTGGGATGGCGATGTACTCGGATGCCAACGGAATCCTTCGTGCACTATATCGATCCGCAACAGAAGATGTCCATAGAGACATATATCTTCTCACCTCACGCGATTATTCGCGCAGTTTCTCGGATCGCAAGCTACACACGTGGAATATCAACGCGTGTCCAATGAGCAGCATGGCCTTTGCTGAACGTGCCGGCAAAGTGGAAGCAGCTTGGGAAACAGGCGGTCAGGTTTACTTCGAAAGTCTTACGGACATGAACGCCAAAGCCGTAAGCGGTCCTGGGCCAAGTAGATCCCACAAACACCCGCGTATCTCCATCGCATCAAATGGCGAGACGTTGCTCGTGTGGACGGAAGGCACAGGCTGGAATCGGGGTGGGGCCGCAGCTTGGCAATTGTATGATGCGGCGGAAGCACTCACACCAGAGAAAGGCACAATAGGCGGTGTACCTCCCTGGAGCTTCGCGGCGGTAGCCACTACACCACAGGGCTTTCTAATCCTCTACTGAGCATCCCGAATCCACTTGGCCGTATCACGCGCATTGCTTCACTTTGGGGGGAAAGGGGGGACGGTACACTCAAACACAATTCCGGAGAAGCTTGCCGGCTGGGAAACACATCCATCGTGAGTGTCCCGCATCGCACGAGCCGTTCTCGAAGACGTCCCACACCACATCACGCAGCGCGGGAGTGGACGTCAAGTCGTTTACGACACATCGAAAAGCCGGAGACTCTACCTTGATCTGTTACTCCACAACAGCGAGCGCTTCGAGCTATCGATCCCATAGTGAATGAGTGTACCGTCCCGGCTTTCGGTCCGTGCGTCCCGGCTTCGGTCCGTGTACCTGAGGATGGGAGGATGGAAGCCAAAGGCCTGACGACCCTTCCGATCGCTACTCGCCGCCGAGTGGCGCAAGCAGTCGAACGGGAACCGGCGATTGATCTGATGATGCTTTCGAAGGAGAGCGTCATCCGGATTGAATTTAAATCGACGCGCAAAGAGGTGGACACGGCACTGCGGCGTTTGGCTCAGGCAGTCCGCATGGTGGAGTTGGATCCGGAAATCATGCACGGTACTGCGGTGTATCGGCACTAACGTCCCGAAAGTTAGCCTCAAAATACAAGCGAGCTCGAAGCATACGCGATGCTCCGAGCCCGAAACTTGCCCGTTGAACTTCTTCTTGCTGACTAAGCTTGATTGCTAGCCTTCATCTTCCGCGCCTTGAACAGACCAAGAAGCAGCAAGCCGCCCGCGACTAGCGTCAGATTCAACGGCTCAGGGGCGAATTGCAGATCGTCGACTCCAAAGTTTCCAGCCGCTGAACTGATCACCAGCGACCTGATGTCCTCCGTCGTGTCGGTGATTACATAGTACGCGTTGAATTGAGTGGGGCTGGAGGCAGCTACGGTTTGGGTAAAGCTGGCGAGCACATTGCCGCTCGCGCCCAGCAACGTCAAAGTATCCGGGAGTCCGTCAGTCTCGTTCACACCAATGCCAACGATATTCACCAGTCTGTTGAAGGTAAATGTGATCCCACCGGTGGCGCCGCCCGCCACAGCGCTCGCCGTCTCGAGCAAGTTCGGAGCGCTCTGGGGGCTGAGCGGATTAGCGATCAGCGGATCATTCGCCGTGTTGCTGGTAATGGACTGAACGCCCCGCGCGGCGTATGCATTCGCACCTACCGTGCTGAACGGCAATAAATTGTCGAAGTTGATATACGTGCCAAAACGCGGTGAAAGAGTAACACCGGTAAGAGGATTAAAGTTTGGCGATCCCAGCGTGAGAGTCGCGCCTTGGCAGAAGCAAGCGGAGATTATCAGTGCGGCGTTGAGGAGAAGCGTCTTTTTCATGTTGTTATTTAATAGTCCTTTATAAATTGGGAAAGGCCCAGATGACGCCGAGCCTTTGCCGACGCCACCTGGACTAATTACTCTGAATACACGAAGGATTATGGATTACCCTGTCCAGACAGGAAATCCAGATTGTAATTCGCCTGCCGAGCGTTGGGTGGCCCCTCAAAAACCAGCGTCTCGGCGATGCTTTGGCCCGGGTTGAGGACACCATTGGGGAGAAACACCCGGATATAAGGATCCCCCGTGCTGGTGACTCCGCTGGCGTTCACCAAGCGAACTTGAGCGGGAAGACCGCGAGCAATGATGAGGAGGTGCGTGTCTACGAGTGACGTACTTTTGTTGGTGATGTTGTAAGCGTTCACCTGCTGCGGCCCTCCGGTGCTGGAGGTCAATTGAGTGTTCAGTTCATTGGTGACATTCAAGAACTCCAGACCCTGGTCGCGTCGTGCAAGCGGATCATTGTCCGATATGGCGAGGCCGCTCGGCTCGAACCCGTCTTTCGCGCCCAAGGCTGCGAGGTCGGGACGGTAGACCGAGTAAGTCAGGTCGCGCGGGTTCGGCTGCATCGTGATGGTGGTTGAGTTCGGATCGTACTTGACGAAGGCGGGATCAAAGAGGGCGTTATTAATGAAATCGGTGATAGCGTCCACTTGACTTTCGCTCAGCCCCAAGCCGGGGGCTGTGTTGGGTCCGCGGGGATTCGTGAAGCGAGGCGTCAGCGTACTCGCGGCGCCGGTCACTGCGTTCTGTGGCACACCGGCATTGAAATATTCCACCACGTCTCTCACACTGGTGATGGCGCCGTTGTGGAAGAAGAACCTGGTGCCATTGAGCTGCCGCAGACTGACGGCGCGGAACTTGTAGTTGTCGCCGGCACGTCCCGTAATCTCCGCCCGTCCCGTATCGATGAAGTTGGGATCGTTTCTAGCCTGCCTATTCAAGGCCTGGATGGGATGGTCTGAGAGCCCGAGGTTGAAGAAGTTCTCTTCCACGAACTGACCGGTCCCGGTCACGTCGGGGTCGTTCACCTGCTTGTTGAGCATGGGGCCGCTGTGGCAGGAGAAGCAACCTGCGCCGCCGCTCGTCGCGGGCGTGAAGATGAGCTGGGCTCCCTGCATTTGATTGGGCGTTAGCGCGCTATCATTTCCGGCTAGGAACTTGTCCCAGGGCGTGTTGCGAGTGACGATAGTTCGCATGAAGGTCGCGGTCGCTCGTATGACGGTGATGTCGTTAATCAGCAAATTCAAATCGCCCGCCGCGTCGGCTTGGGCCGCCTCGTCAGGAAAGGCGTCCCGGAACAGCTTCACGAAGACCGGGTTTTGCTGAAGATAAGCGGACTGGAAATCCTGCATCCGGTGAGCGTCGAGTAACAATTGCGCTACGCTTTCCACCGCTGGAAAGTTGAACGGGTTAAGGCCGCCGGGCGACGCGTCGGGTTCGCCTGCGAATCCCCCTAACAAGTGGCGGTTGTTAAAGGCGGCTCCGACCATATTGGGTACATTTCGCCCTACGCTGTCCAGGGCGTCGAGTCGACCGGTTCGCAGCAGATTACCAGAAGGGGGTTGCTTGCGCGACCTGCCCGGAACGCCCACCACGTTCTGGTAGACGTCGGTGAGAGTGGGGAGATCGTCCACCAGATCGTCACCGGGGAATAGAGGGGTCTGACGCAGGCGCGGGAGGATGTCGACCCGGGGCCGCCGGCGTGGAATGAAGTTCCCAGAGGCGTCGGTGTAGCCGCGCCCCTCGCCGCCCACGTTGAAGTTGAGGAGAGTGCCGGCTTTGCCCGCCACTTCGCCCAGGTGACAGGCGCCGCAGGAACCGGTTTGCCTGGTGGCGAGGACGCCACCGAACTGCGGTATGATGCGATCCGTTCGAACTGGATCGAAAAAGAGCATTTTTCCGAGATAGCGCTTGGCCTCGGTGGTCTGGAAACGCGGGTCGGATGTCAGCGTTCCCTCCGGCAGCCGCGCTTGGGGAAGGTGGGCGTCGTCCGGCACCATCAACTTTTGAATTCCGCCGACCTGCTGGTCGATGTACTGGCGCAATTGCCCCGCGCTTCCATCCTGAGTGCCGATGGACGGGCCTGACTGGGTGTTGCCGTGGCCCTGCTGTAAGGCGACTCCGCCGCACAACAGGGCCACAGCAACCGCCATGGCCGCGCGGAACACACCGCGGGAAGACCCCTTCGTCGTCGTCTTGTTCCTCATGTCGTTCTTGTTACTCCAGAGAACCTGACTCAACGCGAGCAGCGCCGGTCCCACAGGCTCTGGTTGTACATCCGTGCTCGCTATCAATTCATTCCATGATTTTTGAATTATTTCCGGACCAGAGCGGGGACACCTCAAGAAAGGGAAATTTATGTACGCTTGTATGTTTGTTTTGTGGCAGATCGGTCGTACGTAGATCTTAAAGATCGAGCTTAGCTTCGGGTCGCCACACTTGCTGCTTTGGAACTCGAATGAATGCCTGGGCGACCGAGCCCGTATC
>JAABUQ010001762.1_pt1 | contig 45191 bp, 50 predicted proteins | sample 5560001 | NCBI WGS metagenome assembly JAABUQ01 (sample SAMN10711888, study PRJNA513371) | rock metagenome | isolation source: Antarctica rocks | place: Antarctica: Victoria Land, Finger Mt nord | collected 2015-12-18 | reverse complement strand
GCTGCATGACCGTCATTAGGGTCAGGTCGCCTTGGGGGTTCTTGTCGCTCGGGGGCAAGGTATGGTCGCTGCTCATGGGCGAAGTCATACACCGGATCGACAAGTGTCGTCAAGTGCATAATCGCCGTTTGATCGCTCACTTGCACATAGCTCCAACGACGTGTTCCCAAAGCCCTCCGCGGCCTAGGACCATGATCGCAAGCCCGGCCCCGCCGAGCAGGTAAGCAACAGCGAACCACATCTTCCTAGCGACGCGTGTCGTCCTTTCGCTCACGTCTCCATCTCCTCCACCGCGCCATCCAGCCGTAGCCGCCTTGCCAACTCAGCGTTCACCCGCGCCCTGCGCGATGCGCGCCATCTCAGCATCGTTCAGCGCCGTCGTCGCCGCATCGTCCGCCATGCTCTGCTGCCGGCTGACGACCCCCACCGGCGGGCGCTGCATCCCCGGCGACAGCGGGCGGGCGGTCAGCGACACGCCCAGCAACCCCAGCAGCGTCCGCCACCGCACCGTAACCGCGTCCAGCCCGAGCAGCCCGCCGTTGACCGCCTGCCGGAACCCGGTCACGTCCATACGGTCTGCCATGCCGTTGCAGCCGTGCGTGTTCCAGTATCGCGCCGCCGACAGGCTGCCGCCCTCGGGGGTTTCCAGCCACGCGCCCACGGCCATCAGATCCAGCCCGGTGGCCTTGGTTTCCACCTCATAGCCATCCCGCCCCGTGACCTGCATCGGCCCGCGTCCACGGAACGCCCAGCCGTCGCCGGAACCCTCCGCACGGTTCCCCATCCGGCCTCCATACGCCCGCTCGGCAATCGCTCGCTGATCGGCAGGATGCTCAACGGTCCGCGCCATACGGTCGGCATCAGCCACGCTGAACCGCTGCGGCCAGATTTGACGTAGCCGCGGCGGCGTGTAGTCCAGGCTCTCGCAGACGCGCGACAGGTTCATGCTCTCGTGTAGCACGTTCGCCAGGAACCCGGCCAAGCGCTGTGGCGTGGTGATCTGCTGCGCCAGGCAGGCGGACGTGAGCGGTGCCGTCCAGTGGGCAGGGTTGAGCACCCCGGCCTGGGCGAGAAGGTCAGCGGTGACGTTCACGGCGGGGTCCATTACTTGCAGTTGGAAAGCACAGCCTGCGCGATGGTGATCGTGATCTGGCAGGCTTTGGCTGCATCCACAGAGCCGTCCGCCGCACAACCGCTGAGGGCGAGGCTGGCTGTCAGGAGCAAGGCAGCCAGCCCGCGCCTCACGACTTGAGCGGGATCACGAGCGAGGGCGGCAGCGCTACGCTGACCGTGCCCACGGGCGCACCTGCCGGCGACACGGCCACAGCACCCAGGATGGCGCACACGGCGTCCACCGCGCTCTTGGTCGCACCCTTGGCCAGGATCGCCGCGCCGCTGGTGCTGAACATGGCCACGGTCGCCGGGCCAGCGCTGCACAGGAGTTGCCCCTCCGCAATGACGCTTCGCAGCGTGGTGGCGGACACCGGGGCCACGCTGGTGATCTCGGCAGCGCCCGTGGTGGGGTTCTGGGCGCAGGCGGCCAGGGCAAGGGTCGCCAGCCCGGCAAGCAGGATGTTTTTCATGATGATGTCTTTCGTGAAGGGTTGCCGGATGCCGTCCGGGGGCGGACTCCTCCGCAACAGGGAAGATACTTGTTGTTCCCCAACGGGGAACATGTTACACAATGTCCATGCACATCATCGCCAAGCGGACGCTGCGGACTTTCTGGGAAAGCCATCCCCAGGCACGCACGCCGTTGCAGGTTTGGTTCTCAGCGGTCAGCAAGGCCGCGTGGTCTGGCCCGGCAGATGTGAAGGTGGAGTATGGGGCGACGGTGGACTTCGTGGCTGACAATCGGATCGTTTTCGACATCAGTGGCAACAAGTATCGTTTGGTTGTCCGCGTCGCCTATGCACACAAGCGGGTGCTGATCAAGTTCATCGGCACCCACGCGCAGTATGACCGCATAAACGTGGAGACGGTATAATGGACATTCGACCCATCAAGACTGAGGCGGACTACGATTGGGCGCTCAAGGAGATTGAGCAATACTTTGACCATGAACCCGAGATGGGCAGCCCGGAAAGTCAGCGGTTCGACGTGCTTGCTAGCCTGATTGAGCATTACGAGAGCCAGGCATGGCCGATTGACCTGCCCGATCCGGTGGAGGCGATCCGCTACCGGATGGAGCAGGGCAGCTACACGCAGGCCGACCTAAGCCGCCTGCTGGGATCGCGGTCCCGCGCGTCGGAGTTGCTGAGCCGCCGCCGCCCGTTGTCGAAGGAGCAGGCATACAAGCTGCACCGGGAATGGCGCATTCCGGCGGAGGTGCTGTTGCAGCCGTATCGTCTTGAGGGAGGCGACTAATCCAGCCTCAGACGCCCGGCGGGGTCGTCGGATACGGCACGCCCGGCGGCGTCATCTGCGCCATTGCCTCAGCCAGCCGAGCGAGAATGGGCGGCGGCGTTTGGCCAGAGCTTGGACTAGGAGCCGCGGGAGCGTCCCCCACCAGCGCGACGGGGATTGCGGACGGCGCGGGCGCGGGCTGGTCCGCCGCGGGCCGCAACGTCGAGATGGCGCTGTAATGCGTCTCGTGCTGCGTCAGCGCCGCCGCCATAGATGCGGCCTCGGCCTGCTTCGCGGCGAGCTGCTGGCGCATGACCGTGATTTGCCCGGCGTATGCCTTCACCGCGTCGTCAATCGCGGCGCTGGCCTGTTCTAGATCCTGCTGCATGGGATACCTCGTTGGGGTTAGGGGCTGCTGGGCGCTGGGCTGACTGACGCTGATGCCGTCTGCCCCGGGGCTGCCGTCGCTGTGACGGTGGCTGCGCCCGGCCCGATGGTAGGGTCCACTGCGAACAGCTTTTTCATCTCCGCCCCGGCGATCTGAGCGAGGCTCTGCGGCGTCAATGCGCGTGCTGTGACCTGCGGCAGCACTTGAGCCTGCAAGTATTCAGCCCCGGCTTTAGCGGCAGCAAGCAGCGCGGCTTGATCCGTGATGGGCTTACCGGACGCCAGTAGCGAGCCGTATGCCTCACCGCCCGCACGGCTGATGGCCTGGAACCAGGCCGTGTCCAGGTTGCGCTTGTGCATCGCCGCAATGACGAACGTGCTGATGATTCCGCCGGCGATGGGGATGAAGGCCAGCGCGAAGGCTGACAGCCACGGGATGACGAACGACCACAGAAAGACCGTCGAGGTCATGCCCTATCCTCCGGGATCGACGGCAGCACCGGCTCAGGCGCGGACGGCCGCAACGTCGCGTGCGCGTTCCGGCGCCACTGGTGGAAAGTTTTGATCTTGCAGGTGCGGACCTGCGCGCCGATGGCGTAGGTCACGATGCCATCCAGCACGCTCAGCACGTCGCGCGATGGATGTACGGGATCGTCAGATTTTACGGGCGGCTTGGCGTCCCACCAACCGATGGCAGGCGGTAGCTCGGGATGCAGGATTACAAGGTCAGCCGCTTTCACCCGGCGCTCGGCTTGATCCAAACTGATGTCCGGCTCCTGGCCCGGCCGCAGCACGGTGCAGCCTTCGTCCTCCAGCAGCTTGGTTGCGCCGGTGGCGCCCACCGCAAACACCACGCCGGCCGGGATGATCGTGCTGCCCGTGCCGCGCACAATGCCTTCGGCGCGGGCCAGTGGCACCGGCGGCAGTTCGCCTGCGTCGTAAATGCTGAAGCCGGCATCGCGCAGATAGCCGGCGGCGAGGCTTTGAAGCCAGGTCATGCTATGCTCCGGAGATTTGGGGTTGCCCTCGCCCGGGCCGGGTGTGGTATGGTGGTGGAGCTGCGAGCGGCGGGGATGGACCCGCAAGAAGGAATGCCTACGGAGACATGGCCCGGTTCATCCGGCGCTTACGAAGCGACCCACTATCAGCCGTCTAAGGCTGTAGCCGCTTGGCTCCGCAGCCGGTATCAAACCCGGCCTCACAGCGCCTAGTTCAGCCGATCCAGCCAAGGCGTCGGCGCGTTGATCGCAACGCTGACCCACACGCCTGTGGACGCCCCGAACAGCACGCCAGCAACTTGCACTTTGGTCCGCACCCCTGCCCAAGGCAGCGTCATCATGTTGGCAACCAGCACGCACGGGATCACGCTGGCGACGGCGCATACCATGGCGAACCAGTTTAGGCGGGTATCAGGGCACCGACCCGCCATTGATGATCTTATGCAGCAGCAGGTCCACGGCGATCTTCCAGATCGGCTCGACCAAGAGCCACACCGTAGCCGACACGGCTGAGGCAATGGTCACAATCTTGGCCAGCGATGCCGTGCGGGCCTGCCGCGTTGCAACGGCTTTGCGGATGGGAGCCTCAATCGCTCCAAGCCGCTTCTCCTGGTCGTCCACCTTGACGCCGACGCCGATCACCTCTTTCTGGACGCCCTCAACTTGCAAGACCATCTGCTGCTGGACGTTGGCCAGCTTGTGGGCATCGTCCCGCTGGCGGTCGGCCAGGGCGTCGAGTTTCGTGGACTGGTCTAGGAACTTCGCGTCACGCTCCCGGATGCTTTCCTTTGCGTTCCGCCGGTCCTCCTCCAGCTTCTCGGTGAGACCTTCCTGCCCTGCCTCGACCCTACCAAGCGATTTCCAGATTTCTTTCAGCAGCCCGTCGAAATTCCGCTCATCGACCATTGGGGTTCTCCGTCATGACCGGACCGGCCAGGGCCAAGCCAAGCGAGAAAATGCCCAACATCAAGATGGCGCCGTTGCCGATGGTCCAGGGGGCGCCGATCAAGAGCGTCACGCCCAACGCGGTCCAGAACACCGCGGACAGCATCCACCCGGCGGCGCGCAGCAGGAATGCGCGCTCGACCCCTCGCTCCGTGCGCGCGAAGAACCCGAGGAACCCGATCGCCTTTAGGCCGCTCGCGCACCCCGCCAGCACACCCCAGCGCCACTCTCGTGGCATCATATGCATCATGGCTACATAGGCTTGATCGTTGATCTCAAGATGGCCCTGATTCGACAGCAGGATGCAGGCGGCGCGGAACGAGATGATGCACATGCCGACCTCAAATCCCAGGGGCACATACGCGCGCATGGTAGCGAAGAAACCACGCCATTTCCGAATGAACGGCATTAGTCAGCACCTCCAGGCTAGCGGCTAGGGGCGCGCGGCATTTGTGTTCAGCTTGTGCCGCGCGCCCCGCTTGTCGCGTTAGCTGATGGGCGTCGGCGGAACCGGCACGGTCGGACCAGTTGCCGGCACGGGCGCTGCCGGATCAACCGGCACGACGGGCACCGGAGCGGACGGGTCGGTGCTGACCGGCGCCGGAACCACGGGCGCAGGGACGACGGGGGCCGGGCTGGACGGGTCAACCGGAGCCGGCACCACGGGCGACGGCGCGGGCGACGCGACCGGCGTGAGCTGGTCCTTCATCGTCTTGATCGTGGCGTCCAGCGCGTCAAGCTGCGCCTGAGCCTTGGTGTCGCCGGCCAGTGCGGTCTTGAGGTCCGTCATCTGGGTTTCCAGCGTTGCGGAGCTGGCCACGCTGGCGGTCACGGCGGTCTGGAGCGCCGTCACGTCGGCGGTCAGGGCGGATACGTCGATGGTCATAATGTCAAGCCTCTCTAGGATGGGTTGAACGACAAGCTGAGATAGCGCCGCAGCCTCGGCATCGGACATGCGCTGCAATTCCGCAGTGACGCGGGAAAAAAGCGCTGCCAATTGGTGAATGAGCATGGGTTTCTCCTGTTGTGGAAAACCGGCGCTGCGTGTGTCCCGCGTCACAGTGGCCGCCGACAATCGTTGACGAAAACAGACATCCGCCGCACGGTTTGTCTTGTTCCGGGAGCGCCCGGCTCCGGGAAGGATGACGGCGAATGCGTGCAGCACTACTGGCGGCGGCGATGGCGTGCGGGCTGGCAACGGGGGCGCAGGCGGCGGTCTTCGACCTGACCGGTCAGACCTACAATGCGGCGGCGCTATCCCTTGGCGCCGTGGCGCAGTTCGATCTGGTCATCTCGGACGCGGCAGTCGCGCGCGGGTCGTTCAACCTGGTCGAAACCGCCACCAGCCAAGTGCAGACGATCAGCGGCGACGTGGCGGACTTCGTGAGCGCGTCCATCGGGCAGACGCTTACGCCGACCTCGGGGAGCAACGCCAACCTGAACGTGTCCCTGACCTTCGTGGGCAGTGTGGCATCCGGCAACATCACCTTCAACGGCACGCTGGACGCCCTGCAACTGACCGGGACCGGCGGCACGTTCACCGGGCCGTTCGGCAGCGAGCGGAACGGCTGCCAGTCCGCCGGCCCGACTGCTTGCATCGTCACCGGGCAGTTGACCGCAACCGCAACGGCCAGCCCGGTCCCCGAGCCAGCTTCGTTGGCAACGCTCGGGCTGGGCATCGCGGCATTCGGGATGCTGCGCCGGAAGGCTTCCACGAAGCTGACCAGGCTGCAGTGTGTCTAACCTGACATCAGCAAAGCAAGTGGCAGGATTTGCCACTTGCTCCCTTGCCATCAAGCCGTGGTGAACGACAGGAGCTGCCCGGTCGGCGTCCCATAGCCGTTCGCGTTCTGCGGGATGACGATGGCCCGCGAGGACGAGTTGGCCGCCAGCCCGGTGAACGTGTAGCTGTTCGTCGTCACTGTCGCGTCGGCCAGGCTGCCATAAACAGTGCCAACGCCATGCCGGGCCAGGACACGGTAGCTGGTCCCAGTGGCCGTCCAGTTCATGATGACACCGCTTGAGGTCGCCCCGGTGTCCGCCGTCTGCGTCGGCGTGGCAGGCAGTGCGCCTGGCGATGCCGTCACGTTGATCTGCGCGCTTTCGTAGACTTTGTTGCCGGCGGTCGCTGCATCGTAGGCCCGCACGGTATAGGCCCCCGCGGTTTGCGGGATCAGCAGGTTCAGTGCGCCAGACATCACGCCGCTGGGCCAGCGCAGGCCTTCCTCGACGGCGCCGGCCACATTGTAGAGCACGAAGTAGATGGAAATCTGCGGTGGGGTGTACGTCACCGCCGACAGGGGCTGACCGGCGACGATGGTCGAGGGCAGGCCCGTGAGAGTGCTATCGGGGGCAGGCGTGGGCGCAGGGGTGGGCGTTTGCTGATCCGTGTACTGCACGTCGCCTAGGCTAGCCTGATACGTGACCTGGGACAGTTTGGTACGGGTGGGGCCTGGCCCACCGATACCCAGGCCGACAAATCCGGCTGCAGTGAAGGTGGTATCAGTAGCTGCAGCCAACTCCTGGCCGTTGACGGCAAACGACAAGCGGCTGCCGGCTATGCCATAGGACCAGTTCATGCCGCCGAGGTCGTTCGGAAACACCGTTGAGCCAAGCTGAGCAAAGTTCCCGTTCGTGCAAACGTAGAACGCGACGGCCAATTGCGTGCCGTTGTTAAATGCAGTGACTGAGATCAGATAGCCATCCGCTGTGCTACCCGATCCCGATGCCCGCAGCACCGCATCGAGTATGCGGTCACTACCTGCCGCGAGGATGACCAACAGTGTGCCGTCAGCGGATACCGTTCCGGCGTTCTGTAGGATGCCCCGTGTGCTATCCACATTTGACACCAGCATGTCGCCGGAACCATCCAGTGCGAAATGGCTGACATCGCCGCCGTTCCAGGCCGCGACAACCGCATTGCCGGTGAGCGGCCCCGCCGCTCCGCTCAGAACCAGCGGGAAGTTCTGGTTGCTGGTATAGGGCTTCATCGTCACCGCCATCGTGGCAGGCGTGGCGCTCGCCCCCGCGTCGTTGATCGCCGTCACCCGCACCGTCTGCGCCCGTGGTGCCGACGTGCCTGGTGTCACCTGGCAGGCGAGCATTGGTGTGCTTGCCTGCAAGACGGTATAGGTGCTGCCCCCGTCGCCGGACACCTCCACCTTGAACAGCGGCGTGGTGCCCATGTTGGCGGGCATGTCCCAGCGGACCCAGAACAGGTCGGCGGCGTTGTAAGCCAGGCGCAGGTTCGGCACGACAGGCGGCAGCGTGGCCGCTACGGAGGTCGCGGGTATGCTGGCCGGCACGTCGTAGTCCCAGCTTGCCCAGCTAGCCATCACGGGCACGCAACCCGTGATGAAGTTTTGAGTGCGGGCCACGAGCGCAGACGTGGCGGTGGGCGCACCGGCACAATAAGCCTCAACGATCACCGCGCTGTTCATGCACGGCGTATCATCGGCATTCGTATCACCGAACGGGTTAGCTCCGTTTGGATTGTAGGAATTGTCATAAAGGAAATGGATTTCGGTCCTGTCAGCCGCAAAACTGATCGCGATGCCGCCAGGAGAGGCCGCCAACCGGAATGTGGTGCCTGACCCGTCACGCACATAATATGGCGTGCTTCTGGTAAGTTCAGGTGGGACGATGGTATCACCCGTGGCATAGTTTTTTGCTGATGCATACAGGATCGCACCGTTATCCGGCAGATAGCCTTTGGTAATTGTCAGAATGCCGGTAGCTGCGGCTGCGTTGGCGGTAGGTTCGTCAATCTCAAGCGACCCGGTATAATATGGGTTGGTTCTAATGTTATACCCCACCCCAGGATTGTGCTGGTTTGACCCCCGGTATTCCCTAATTTGCGAGATGCGGTCCCGCACATTGTTGATGGCCCATTGCGATGTGTAGTCCGCCCAAGCTCTGATATTTGTGTCCTTGGTCAAGCGCCAGCCGCTATAGGCAGCCAAGGCACAGAACGCGAGTTCCCAGCAGGTGTGAACACCGGCGCTGTCTGTCCAAGGGTGAACGCCGGACAATTTCCAATCCGGCGGCATCCCATCTAATGTGGCCTTTATATAAAGCCCCTGCTGCTGAACCAGCCGCTTGAAATACGGGCTTGCAGGATGGCTATCTGGCACGACCCCGGCAGCATGGAAAACCAGGTTTTGTGCCCATCCAGTATTACGTTCCTCGCCGGTGGCAAACTGAGTGACGGCGTGCCAAATGGTGCCGCTGCCGTATTCCCATATGACATATGGGTTGTTTAGGGGGTTGGTTCCCTGATGCAGCGTATTCTGTGCGAGATCAAGAGTAGCCTCTAGGTCGTATCTCTTGCCCTCAAGTAGATACATGAAATAGCAGAAGTTGACCGCATGGCTCGCATCATTCGAGCGGGAGTTTCCGCCTGCTATCCCATCACCATAGCTCGTGTCGAAATAAACCCTGCCCCCTTGTGGGACGACGTAGTTGCCCTTGAAAGCTGGATCGTTGCGTGTGTCGCAATAGGCGTCAATCGGGGCCGGTAGCCCCTGGGCCGTAAAGTCAAAGGCCGGCAGGGTCGCAGGACCGGCCATGCTGAGGGCAACGATGGTGTTCGCCACATCTGCGGCCTCGCCTGGCCGGGTGCGCTGGTGCGCGCTGCGGTGGTGCCAGAACACATGCTGCCCAGCCTTGGCGTTGATACGCGCGATGGCCACGTCGGACGGCGACTGCGAGAGGAACGCCAGGTTGTCGCAGTTGGGCATCACACCGCGGCCCATGTAGGCGCCGGTGCCGTCAATGCTGGGACGGTGCTCCTGGTTGGACATGGGCAGATAGACTGCGTTGCCGGCGCCGCCTCCAGGAGACGCCATCGGCGTGCGCTGACGGGTTAGGTTCAGCGGCGCCACGAAACCAGCGGCGATCCAGTAAGCGCGGTCAGGCTCATAGGACAGCGTGGGGCATGCTCCACCGACCCAGTGCGCTCGCCCACGGTTGAAGCCGCCCCTGTTCTGGACCGTGACCCATGAGCAGTTATAGGTGTGCGGGACTGCGGCATAGGTTTCGATAGTCGTCGCACCGTCAAGCAACGTCGCGTCGTAGTTCCGCCGGGTCTTGCCCGCGACGTCATACCAATCCTGGGCTGGCTGGCACGCGATCTCTATTGCGTAGGTGGAGCCATCGACGTTCTTCCAGCGGTCCACCTCCCAGTTGACCTTGAGGTGGGCATCCAGGGTGCCTCCCGTGGCGTCCTGCACCATGCCCCAGCACACCGCGCCGTCGCACACGGGGCCGACGTGGTGCGCCTCGCGCCGGGTCGCGGTGGCCATGTGCGTGGCAAGGCTGGCCGTCGAGGTGCCGGAGCCGACAGGGGTCGTGGTCGTGTCGTTTTGGCTGGTATGGTTCGCGAAGGTCATGCTGAACGCATGGCCAGCGGCGATTTGGTCCGGCGTGGTGCCGGCCACATCGGTGAACGGCGCGCCGAGCACCAGCACGAGGTTGTATGCCTGCCGCACGCCGGCGGCCAAAGGCGTGTCGCGGATGTGCATGACCGCGAAGGCCAGCGAGCCATCCGGCCAACTGCGGCGCTCGTTGAACTGCACGGCCACGTCGGCGCCGGCACGCTGCACCTTGACCGAGCTGCCCGCCGGGATCGCACCTGGTTTGAACACGACACCCTGCCGCGCCATGCCGACGCTGGATGCGGTGCCCCAGTTGACGAAGTTGAAGCTGTGCAGGGTGGCGCCGTTGGTTGGGGTGGCCGCGGGCGGCGGCACACTTTGCGCCACCGTCACCGTGACCGGCACCGTCAGCACGGGGCTGTCCGCGCTCCCGCTCTTGGTGTCCTTCACAGTGGCGCTGATCGTGCCGGCGCTGGCCGCCGTCATGCCCACGACGATGGCCGTTCCAGCGCTGTTCAGCACCAGCCTCCCATCGCCAGGCAGCAGCGCGCGGGTAGCGCCTGCTGGCGGCGCGGACAGCGTGGCCACGACCACGCCCGCCGCAGCACCTGCTACGAAGGTAGCGCCGCTGGTCGTGGTGGTGATCGTCGGCAGCGCGACCGGAGCAGCCGCCGACACCGTGATCTGCACCCCGGCCGGCGTCCCCATGCTCGGGCTGGCCGTCACCGTGACCGTCCCCGCACCGGCCGCACCCGGCGTCAGCGCGAAGGTGGCCGGCGTCGTGCTGCCCGCGGCAGGCGATGCCGTCTGCGGGCTGAACGTGCCCGCGATGCCGCCGAGGGCCGGCGATAGCGTTTCGCCCGCGGGCCAGCCGCCGCCCACGGGGGTTGCGGTGAAGTTGACCGCCGTACCAACGATGCCCGTGCTGGACGCCAGGGCGACCGTGTAGGAAGTCGCGACGGTGTGCAGCACGCCCGCCGCGATCAGCTCGGCGCGCAGGGCGTCGGCCTTTTGGGATGCGGCGGCAGCCGCGGTCAGAGCCTTGTTTGAAAACGCCATTATACAGCTCCGCCTGCGTGAGGTGTGGGATCGGCGATGGTGTCCTCAAAGAAGCCGAGGTCCGTCGCCTTGATCGTTACTGTGCCAGCCTGCCCATGGTAGAACCGCACATCGCAGCGGTTCTGCCGGACCGTGATGGGGACCGGTATCGCAACCCGCGTTGCTACATTCGCCGGCAGCTTCGCGGTGTCTAGGTCCAAGGTTGTGATGTTGTTGCCGCTCTGATCCACGACCCAGGCCGAGACGGTATCCGTGCCAGCGGTACGGGTCAGCGTGGCTGCGAACAGGTAATTACCGACCGGGGCAGTGTTCTGAATCCAACTGATCTGCTGATTGCCCTGAGCATTTCCGCCGCCGTCGAACACCAGAGAGTTCGGGGCGCGGCTTACTGTGCCGTTCCCGATATAGCCATTGAACCAAGTGCCCGTGTTGGCAATATCCTGCGCCCCGGCCATAAGGTTAATCTGCACGAAAGGCTCAGTCGGGTATTTCGCCGGATTGTAGTAATGACGATATGCTGCCCCGTTCGATAGCAGCCGGCTGCCTTCGCTCAGCTTGCTCGGATATGCGCCGTCGCTGTCCCAGTAGTTGGAATACACGACGTTGTTGGTGATGCACCACTGATAGTAGAGCTTGATATACGGGCCGAAATCATCAAGCCGAATGCCCCATTCCGGGATGCAGATTGGCTTACCCTCCGCGGTGGCGAACGCTACAAGGTCATTCAACCCATACTGCTGCGTCAACATGAAATCCCAGGCGAGATAGGGATCGCTAGGTGCGCCAAACTCTGGGTAGTGGTAGAAGTCCATCCCGATCAGATCGCAATAGGCGCGTCCTGGATACGTCACGCGCCAGTCGTCGCCGCCGATGTTCGGCCCGTAGACAACCATAATCTTCGGGCTTGCGGCCTTGAATATGGTGTAGAACCGCTGGAACCCGCCGCGGAATGCGGCCTCTTTGCCATTCGACGCCCACGGCATCTGTCCGTACAGGTTGTGCTCCCAGCCGGTGCGGACATAGATGACAGACTGGTTGCCAAGAGCGGAAACGACTTTTGCCGCTGCCTGTCTGTAAAGATCATCGTAGGTGCCAGCCGCAGCCGCCTCTAGCGTGGCACCATTCCAGATCAGCGGTACGGACACGCATTTCGTGCCAGAATAGCCGTTGCTGCCGAGGCAGTAGTCAATTGAGCCAATGAAATCGCTGGCGCTACCCTGCCCGGTATGGACCGATGCCAGATCCGGCGCCTTGCCCAACCAGGTCTGGTAGTCCGCGATTTCCTGGGTGTTGTTCGGGCAATAGGTGCCGATCAGAGTGGCGGTGGCCGGAACCGGCGTTGCGACTATCGTCAGCGGGCCGGTGTAGGTGATCGAGACGTTCGACGCGGGCGCTGGGGCGGGTGTCGGGGTAGGCGCGGGGGTAGGTGCTGGCGCAGCGCTAACGCTGGACGATGCGGCAATTGCCGCCGGGGCATTAAGCGTAAACACCTGGCCCGTAGATGCTGTTACAGAGGTTGCGCCGACCGCAGCACTTGTGAAATCTACGTCTACAACGGTTGCCCCGTTGGCGATAACTTGCGCGCCTTTGATAACCATGCTGGAAGAAACCAGGCCATCGGGCGATGGGCCGATTTGCAATGGCGCGGTGCCAATTTTTAGTGTTGCTGAACCGACGGCTACGGTTTGCGGGTCGCCTGCTTGAACATAGTTTGAATTAGTCGCACTAGAGTACATCGTCACTACGCCAGACCCGGTTCCAGAAAACGCATAGGTCATTCGGACCCAGGTATCGGTTGTGAGAGAAACGGCTATAGCTCCGGCCCCCGTATATGGAAATACGATGCCATTTCCCGCCGCGTTTGCGTAGATGAACCCCAAGTTGCCGTCAAATTGACAACCGAACATCCATCCGCTACCATCAGCACCAAAACAACTTACCAGCCGAGCAAAACCAGTGCTGGATTTAAGGTTGTCGGTTGACAGCTTAACCCGGATATCCAGCGACGCCAGCGACGCCGACAGGAACGCATCCTGGTGCGGCGTAGTGGCGGTGCCTGTGCTGTTCAGTTTTAGAGCGTTGGAGCCGGATGACACGGTGCCGCTGCTGGGCGTGCCGCCGCCCGCGAGCGCCTTGAGCGCAATCAGATCGTTGGACGTGAAATTAAGCAGCTTGCCGACCTCGGCAGCCGTCGTGAGGTGGAATGCCATGCGGGTTCTCCGGGATTAGGGCTGAGTGCTGGCCACGACGACACCGGCCGTGCGAAGCGTGCCGTTGGGCAGGAGCGTTCGGCGTCCGCAGTCAGCAGTGAGTGACGATGCCGTTGGTCACGACCATCGTGGACGCGCTCACCGATCCAGCCGCACAACTCACTCCAAATATGCCGTTGGAATTGAACTGGTCAGCCTGCGCCGTTCCGGTGACGGTTATGCCATTATTAGCCAGAACCTTGGGAGGAAATGAGACAAAACCGACGGAACCGTCAGTATTCCGAGAGATACTCATGGCAAGGACAGCAGCGTTTTCTGCATCATTCAAGCTCGTTATTTCAAAGTTGCCGTTAGTCTGAACGTAGGACTGCCATTTCTTCAAGTCCGTCCCATTGCCCGTTCCATTCCATATGACTTTAGGAATCGCGGCTGCGGTTGCCCGTATAAAAGGTGCCGTTAGCGTGCCAGACATCGCAACGGAGCCCGTCGTGATGCCTCCGTTGGTAAGCAAGCCCGTGGGTGAGACGATAAAGCCGCCAGGAAGAGCGAGTGAGTAGCCGGAGAATGTGTATCCCGTAAAATCAAGGCCCCCGACAGCAGTCGCCCCGGTTCCAGCGCCAGAGATCAGTATCCCATCGACCGGGTTGGGGCCGCCCAGCTTACTGAAGACGATTCCCCGATTGAACCCAGTCGAACCGCTATCCAGGGTTGTGATTGCGAGTGCCGCATCCAGTGTGGTCGCCTTTACCGTGCCAAAGGACGCGATGCGTTGACCCGTCCGAAATGCCGCGCTGGCACCGGCATAAAGCCCGACATCGTTCTCGGCGGCTGTGCAGTCTAGAAGGAAGGTTGCGCCTGGCGCGCACTGGGCGACCGGATTGGCGCCGAAGACCGCACCGAGCGGGGCGGCCAGGGTGCCGCCGTCGCCACTGTTGGCAACCCCACGAAAATAGCCGCCAACGTAGTTTCGATTGCCGCTGGCAGGCAAAGATGGCCCGTTCAACCGGACCTCGCTGACAAGCCCATCGCGCGCACCCGTATGGCCGCCAGGCAAAACATCGAGCAGCGACAGCATTGCAGCGCCATAGACAGTGGTGCTTTGCTTGATCGTATCGGACAATGCAGTGATTGAGCTGACCGCAAAATCATTCGCATGGGTCGATGCCTGGACCGCAACGCTCGGTGCCACAACGAAGCTGCCCGTGCTGTCCAGCAACTGCACCCCGCCCGGTCCAGTTGGCAGCACAGTGGACGGTAGCACAGTCGGGCTGGGGTGCGTCAGGCTGTAGAGCACCTCGGGTCCGGTCAGCCCGTGCGGCGTCTGAGCTGCGGCCACGCCAGGCAGCAGAACAAGGAAAGCTGCCAAAATCCGCATGGTTCAGGCTCCAGTGGGCGAGAGGAGGGGCGACCCATCAATGGGGCTAAGCAGACGGGCGCCATCAATGGGGCTAAGCAGCGGCGACGAAAGATCGCTCAGCAGGCCCGCGGCAATCAGCTCGGCGCGGAGGGCGTCCACTTCTGCAGATGCAGCTTCTGCCGCGGTCAGTGCTTTTGTTGAGTACGCCATAGCGGACTCCTCCAGCTATGGCGCGGCGCAGCTAGAGCGGAGCCGGGAATAGGCCATCAGTAGATGCCGAACTTCCCGCTGCCCAACGGCAGAACGCCGAACGCATCATAGTTGCTGGACATGACGAACGTCGGCTGGCCATCAAGGGAACCGTTGGCCGGCGGGGTCAGCGTGATGTTGTTCGTGGCCGCATCGCCCTTGCCGTCTTTGATCGTCACGCGCACGCCGTCGAGCAAGATGACGGGTGTTGGCTCGCCGGTCGTCTTGTTGATGACGAGGAAACCGCCTGCGTCGCTGGCTAGGACCGTGACCGGACCGGCGGCGATCACGGTGCGGATGGTGACGCCAGCCGCCGCTGGCACAGACAACGTGCCGTCTGCGGCGACCTCAAGGCCAGAACCAGCCTTGACGCCGCCGAGCGCGCCCGCAGTGGCCGCAGGCAGGGTATATGCCGTGCCCCCGGTTCCGGTCGTGGACAGCGTGCCGTCCGCCGCCACTGCAAGGCCGCCACCAGCCTTCACACCACCCAGTGCCGTAGCGGTGGCCGTGGGCAGGGTGTAGGAGCTGCCACCCGGCGCCGGGCCGGATAGCGTGCCGTCTGCGGCCACGGTGAGGTTTGCGCCGACCTTGACACCGCCGAGCGCCGCGCTGGACGCTGCCGGGAGGGTGTAGGCAGTTCCGCCAGTTCCATTCGTGGAGAGTGTGCCGTCAGCCGCAACGATCAGGCCCGTGCCCGGCTTGACCAGGCCGATAGCTGACGACGTGGCGGCAGCGGGCGCCGCGGGGATCGTCGGCTTGCCCGAGAGGTCGGTATATGCGCCGGTCGCCGCGACGGTTGCCAGGCCCAGGCTGGTGCGTGCCGCGGCCGCGCTGGCGAGGTCGGACAGGTTGGCGGCCTTGGCCAGTCGCGTTGCGTCAGCGGGCACCGTGGCTGCGCCGTCAGCAGCTATCGTCAGGCTGGCGCTGCCCTTGATGCCGCCCAGGGCCGATGCGGTCGCCGGCGGGAGCGTATAGGGGGCGCCGCTTGGCGCCGGGCCGGACAGGGTGCCGTCCGCGCCCACGGTCAGGTTCGCGCCGACCTTGATCCCGCCGAGCGCGCCCGCCGTTGCCGCTGGCAGGGTGAAGGCAGCGCCGCCGCCGGTTGCGCTGTTTAGCGTACCGTCTGCGCCGATGGTGACGTTGCCGCCGCCCTTTACGCCACCGAGTGCGGACGAGGTGGCGATGGGGAGGGTGTAGGGCGTTCCGGTGGGGGTCGGCGTGGGAGTGGGCGAAGGCGTCGGGGAGCGTGTCGGGCTTGGGGTCGGCGTAGGGGTCGGGCTGGGCGCGGGGGTCGTGCCCGGTCCCGCAAGCAAGTCGCCGCTCTTGATGCCACGAAGGCACCAAGCAGTGTCCGGCACATCAGCGCCGGCTGCCGGCAGGACCGCGTGGGTGTCAGGCCGGATGTTGGTAATGCCAGGGGCGGAATGGACGAGCATGGGCGTGGCTCCTCTGAGGGACGGTCAGGTCTGCGATGAGATGGAAGTTAAAAACCAGGCAGCGCAGATCGCGCCAAACGGAGCTGTGCCTAGTTGGTCGGAATGAAGCCGTGCAGCGACAGTTCAAAGCCGGCGCGCGAGGGCGGGAAGCTGCCTGCCCCCATGCCGGTCAGCGGCACCCCGGCCCCGCTTTCGCTCAGCACCACATTGGTGGGCGGGGACTGCATCTGGACCACAATCCCCGTGTAGCCGGCGTCAAGCGCCACGTTGGATTGGCTCGTCACCGCAGTGGTGTTGCCATCGCCAGCAGCGTTGGAGCTTGGCGCTGAGGCAAAGGGTAGCCCGGTGATCACCATGCCGCCGGCGGCGCCGGCGTAGGCATTGGTCGAGAACACAAGGTGCATCTCAAACTCAATGCCGTCGCCGCGATACCAATAGCGCCCGTTCTGCAAGCTGTACGAGGGCGCCCATGTGCCGGGCGTCGTTGGATGCAGTGATGGCGTGAACCCGAACACACCCACCTTGTTTGGGCCGTAGGTGCCGATTGTGCCGCCGCCGAACGGCACAAACCCCCAGCCGCCGAAGTCATTCCCTTGCACATAGTCAGCGATGCTATCGACGCCGAGCTGCACGCCGGTGCCGGTTGATGCCCCTTTCTGGTCCCAAGACGAGTTCCGCAGGGAGAACTCCGTGGCTGTGCTGGAGACATAAGGCTGCGTCCACACACCGGCACCAGGCGCCATGTTCAACCCGTCCAGCGCCATCCGTCCGCCGGTTTGCAGGACAGCAGAGGTGGTGACGTTGTTCTGGTTCACCCTGCCGTGCGCAACCTTGAGGATGCCGCCGCTCTGAAAAATCAGCGCGTTCGGGCTGGTGCTCCGTAGATCCACCCCCGTGATCGTCGTTGCGCCGCCAGTGACGGTGATAGCCGGATTGGGCGAAGTCGTGCCCTTGGTGCTGGTCAGGTTGGAGATGTTCCAGAAGCCGCCGAAAATGTTCAGATTGGCGTTGTCGCCATCCAGCAGCAGGTTGACGATGCCGCCTTGCGTTGCGTTCGCCAGCAAGTTGACCTGCCCCATGAAGCTCGACAGACCGCGGATGTCCCAGTCATCGCACTGGCCAAGATTAGCCGCAGTTACGAAACCATCGGAAAAAACTCCCGTGTAAAGCGCGCCCGTTGCCAAGCCAAACGGCCAGAAGTGATAGCCCGAGACGTGGCAGAAATCGAGGCCGCCATCCATAAAGAGGCCCGTGTTTAGCGCCCCCACCTCAAGGTCGCTTGCCAGCAGCCCGCCCGCGTTGCCGGTCAGGATCACCCCGTCCCAAGCACCCGAAATGCGGACCCGCTCAAACTGCGCCCGCGCCGCGCCAGGAGCGATGATGGCCGGCGGATACTTGCAGCCCGAGCCTCCTGCGCCAGTGCTACAGCTTTGGGCCAGAGTCTTAAAACTGGCGCGACTACCCTGATCGTTCGGCTGGGCGAACTCAATCCCGACGTCATGGATACATGCGCCGGTTTCGACTGCCGCGGCAACGATGATAGCTGCGGCGCCTGGGTTGAAGTCGGCGCCGACCTTGATGACAGAGCGCGTCCGGCCCTCGCCCACGAGGCATTGGCCCGGCGAGAGGGTGAGTGTGTCGGTCAAGCGGTATCTGCCCGCAGGCAGATAGACCGTCTTGCCGCTGGCTTGTGATAGTCGCAGCGTAGAGGTCGCATCCGACACGCCGGTCCCGTCTGCGCCGCGAGCAACCACATTGTCGGCGTCCGGCATTCCAGCTTCGGCGGCTTGGGCGTGCGCGGCTACGGCGTCCAAGCGAGCGTTGTCGGCTTTGCCTGCAAATGCTGATAGCGTCTGGCCTAAACTGATTGGATCGCCAGCCTTTGACGGCCGTCCGTTCGTCGTGAATTGCGGCGCAGTCTGTGCCAAAACTGGCTCGGCGACCAGCAGCAGCACCATCACCAATAGGATCGTTCGCATCATGATCCCCTAAAACCGAAACTTGGCGTATCCGCCGCCGCCTACGCCGCCGAGGCTGTTGCCTGCGCCGCCACTTCCGCCGCAGCCACTCTGGCCACCGTTGCCGTCTGCGCTGCCTTGCGCTGCGACGGGCTGCGCCAGACCTCCCATGTAACCGTGGCCGCCGCCACCCATGCCGCCGAACATGCCTTGTGGAGTGGAGTAGCCATTCTGCCCAGCTTGGTTGAGTGGGCAATCGCCAGGGCCGGTCGCCTGCGCCAGCACCACGTTACCCCGCCCGGTCGGGCCAAGGCCGCCACCGCCGCCACCGGGACACGTCACGATGACGATACCATTGACGGATATGGTTGTGGTGCCCCCAGCCGTTGCACCGACGACGGTGCCGTTCAGTGGCGTTCCGGGATTGCCTTGGCCACCAAGAGCAACCTCAACCACGTCGCCAGGTTCAACGGGCAAGTATCCTTCACAGTAAGTGCCATCCGATCCGCCGCCACCCGCACCTGTGTTGCCGTGTCCACCAGGGCCACCGCCGCCACGGCTGATGAAATCTATACCGTAACAACCAGCCGGCACGGGCCATTGCTCGGATTGGTTGAATATCTTCCGCCGCCGTCCGATGACCGTCACAGCCCGGGTGACGACGCTGTAATCCGTCTTGCTGGGGGCGATCTGCGCCGCGTCCAGCAGGCCGAGCAGCGCGCCCTGCACCGCGTTTAACCACCAATCGCGCACTCGGGTGGCCCGGACGCCAGCGTCTGCGACCAATTCGCTAAACCAGCCCGGAGCGCCAACTTCCGACACAGAAGGTACTGGTGGGACGGTGACTGCAAAGATATCGTCAATTTTGTTCAAGGTCGCTCCTATGCCGCCCAGGTATCCACGTCCCACTGACCAATGTCCCAGCGGGCCATTTCACCGAGGTCCACGAACTCAAGGCGCGTGTGCGCCGGGGCATACCGCCGCAGTGTGCATTCCATCGGCGGGTTTGAACCGTGACGCCCGACCCACCAGACATGCGCCCAGCCAGGCCCGCAGCAAGAATTGCCAGCGCCGCTTACGCCTGCCTGAAATGGCGTGAACTCCTCGACCTCAATGACCGAACCCAGCAGTAGCGCGATCGCGGTGAAGTAGGGGATGGACTGCCCGCCGCGCGCCGCGATGGCTGCCGCAACCCCCTGGCGGCGCAACTCTACGGTCGGCGCAAGGCCGGCGCATGGATCCGGCAGGCCGAGCGTGGCTTCCCACTCGGACAGCCGCTCGTTCAGCGTATACATCGGCGCATCAGCCAGCAGCGCCGCGGCCCTGAACGTCATCTGCTCATAAGTCCGCACCAACGCCGCGGCGACCTGCGGCAGCACGGCATTGCGCTCGCGCGGCCAGACCGGGCCGGCCGGCATCAAGGCCAGGAAGCCGAGTGCGAAATCCTGCCGGTCGTAGAGCGGGACCGGCGGCACAGCGTCAGCCATTGCCGCCGGTCCAAGTGATGGCGCCCAGGATCGGCAGGCTGCCCAGCGGAGCCATGATCGCCGCGGTCGGCGTGGTGAGGGTGAATAGAGGGGTGCTCAAGGCGTTGGTGATGGCCTGATCAAACAGGCCCAGCGGCACCGTGCCGCCAAGCGGATCGGCCACATCAAGAAACACGCGGGTAAGCGCCGCCACCGCTGCGGCCTGGGCGACAGCAGACACGGGTGCAGGCGTATGGATGGCAAACGGCACCGGGTAACGCCCTGGTGCCACGCTATAGACCAAGGCCGTCACCGGGCGCCTGGGATAGATAGAGAGCGCGACGGTGAGCTGGTCGCCCATTGCCGGTTCGCCGCGCCAGTCTAGATCCGTTACCCCATCTCTGCCCTGCGGGAAGCCGCCGTGAGGCGCCTCTGCCTGATCCCACATGGTGTAGACGACAACCGTGCCCTCGCCGGCTCCGATGGGGTTGACCCAGGCCCGGGTGACCCCGGGGACCGCCAGCGCCCACTCCACATAATCCGTCGCGTCGCCGCCCTGTGGCGGAGAGGCCCAGCGCAGCAGCATCCTCGTGCGGAACGGCGCGTCCAACTCGGGGTCGGCGCCCGGCGTCACCGGCTGCGCCACTGCGCCTGACTGCACGCCGACGATCGGCGCGGCCAGGGTCAGCGGGGTGTTTGGCTGCAGTGTCAGCGCAGAGCCGGCGATCTGCGCCTGGACAGGCAAGCTGCCGGTGCCAGCGGCGCCAAGGGTCACGGCTCCGGTCGTCGCATACCCAAAGCCGTCACCACGGCGCAGCAGGGTGCCGATCGGGACCGTCGCGCCCGGGACGCCAACAAAGGCGACGGTGCCGGACGCCGGGGAGGCCGGCTTGCGCTGCACATCCACCAGCGCGGCCCAGGCTTCCAGGAACACGCCGGTCCCCGTGAAAGGCACGCTCTGCCGCGCGATCCAGTCGAGGTAGCCATATTGCCCATATGCCAGCCCGGCCTGCGCATAGGCTAGGGCGCGCAGCGGAGAGCGACGCAGCAGCGTCGGCAGGCCCGTCTCCACGAGCACGTCGGCTACGGCCTGGTCGCGCAGCGCGGTGATGCCAGGGCGTGCGAACATTTAACCCCCGCCCGAAAGCAAATTGGGTAAAGCCAAGTTTAGGACATAGCGGGGTGGCGTTGCCCCGTCTTCATCCCAGACGAACGAGTATTGGCTGACGCGGGAGGCCTGCGTGACGTTGATGCCGACCGCGAGGCGGTCGTTCTGCCACTCCGTCGCCACGTCAACGGCATCGGCCACCCGATCCTCAATCAGCCATGCCAGCGCCTGCCGGCAGTAGTCCCGGGCACGCAGGAGCGTCTCCCTGGTGTGCTTGGCGCGGCGCAGCTCCAGCAGACGGCAACCCCAGGCATCCCGTTCATAGGCGTTCGCCCACCAACCCGGCTCGGTGAACAGAGACACGATAATTGAGGTCTGCAGGTCATCGCCGGTCTGCAAGTCAGTCGCCGTCAGCACGAAGTCGCCGCGGATCGTGCGGCCGTCGAAGGCGATGGTGATGTCGGGCATGGCGTGCTCCCAGCGGAGGGATTAGGCTGCACGCGCTGCGGCGGCGGGGAAGGACCCGCGTGTTGCATGGCGGCTGGGCGCGGAAGTAATGGGCCGAAGAGGCTCTTGATAACCCGGCGGAGTCGGCCGCCAGCGCCTTTCTAAGTTCCCGGCGTCGGCGGGCCGCCGTCGCTCTTATGCCCGCGGTGCTGAGACAGCGTGACGCTGGCGCCGTCGCACATGGCTTTGACCTCTCCTGTCACATCCAAGTCGCACTCCAGGCGCACCTTTGGCGTGCCAGTGATCGTCACTTGCAGACCGGCGCCGATGACACGAATGCCGCTGCGGCTCATGAACACAGCCTGACCTTGGTCGTCGTACATGCCGACCTCCCCGGGCATCGTGCCCCGCGGCCGGGCGGCCTGATTTCCTGTGCCGATGGCAAGGCCGTTGCTACGGTCCCCACCGATGAACAGCAGCGTGGCGTCCGACCCGACCGGGGCATGGCTGTGCAGGCCGTAGAGCGTGACGACGGGCGTGTTGTCCCGCAGTTCGTCGGCGCCTAGCCGCACCTGCACCTTATGGACACCATCCGCGTCGTTGGTTGCGGTGATGCGACCCACCCCCACCATCGTTGCTACCCGGCGCCACAGTCGCTCAATTGCCCGCCCGTGCGCGTCGCTCATGCGTGGCCCGGCCCTGGCTTATTGGCTTGCGCAACGGACGGCGCACCCGATCCCTTGTTCGCGTCGTTGATGGCTTGATCCAGGTCCATGCTGAACGGCTGCAACACGACTGGCTCCACCTCAAACGCCTCGCGCGGCATCAGCGTCACTCTGGCGGTTGTTCCGTTGCGTTCGTCGCGCTCGTAGCTCACCTCGCTGATGAGCCACTGCTGGCGCAACAGCTTCAGCACTGGGATATGCACCGGGGCCAATTGGTTTGGCTGCCACAGCAGGCCGGCGCTGTCCCGCCAGGTGTCGCACACCACCGTCACCGCCTGACTGCGGCCATAGCGGCGGTTTCGTTCCCAAGTCGCTCGCGCCAAGGCGAGCGGCTGGCCGTTGATCGTCTGTTCCGACACGATCACCCGGCGCCGGAACCGCTTGACACCCTCGTCCCGCACGGTTCCAAGCAAGTTCCCACCAGCGCCAACGTCGGACAGACGATCCACCGACATGAAGGCGGACACATACTCAGAGTATCGCTGGTCCATGCCATACGCGACGTTCGCTGACTGGACGTTCACGCCCTGCTCAAAGCCGCTGGTATGAACGATCGTGCCCAGCTTGGACAACACCAAATTGCCGTCTGGCGCGTCATAGGCCAGCAGCGCCCCGTAGCGCGTCACGCGGTCAATGATCTCCCAAGCCGTCTCGCCCAGGTTGAGATTGAACTGCGGCACCGCTGGCCCGGCTTCACCCGAAGCGGTTACGCTGTAAGGCTTGCACAAATCCTGGGCGAGCTGCAGCACGCTTCCGGCGCTGATCTGCGCACCGGGGTAGACGGCGGCGCAGTCCACGATGTCCTCGCATTTGCTGCGACCGGATAGGTTCGTCTGGTGCTGCCCTACACCAAGGCTGGCCGTGTAACGGTCCACGAACCCGGTCACAACAGCATCACCACCGATCCGAACCGTGCATGGGGTTCCTGGGATCACGGCCACTTTGCTACCGTCTGGGCTGCGTTCGGTGGCTTCCAGGTCAAAATCGCTGGGCATCCGCTCAATGCCGCGCGTCACCCTGATACGCTGCCAACCCAGCAAGCGCTGGCCGTCAAGGTCCAGGGTAAGGGTGTCGTCAGACGTATCGGACACTCGGTTGCCCCCGTCCGCAAAGCCCTGCATGACTTACAGCCATGATGGAGGAAACGATGCGGCTAGCATGGATTGCGCTCGGTCTACTGGCGACGACTTCGGCGCGAGCCGATGAAGAAGACTTAAAGGCATGGATGGCACAGCCATCGTTGCCCGTGATTGCTCAAGGCTTCACCCCAGGCGTTCCGCTCGTTTATGGTTGTCCAGACCAAGAGAGAACAAAGACTATCGCCTTCGCGTTCTCGGCTGGAGTGCTACCAACCAGCGAGAGACTGAACCGCCTAATCAACGAAGGGGCCTGCCTTCCGGCCGCACCCGAAGGCGGGGCGTGGGACGTAGTGAAAGTTGAGAATGGCTACGCCTTCATGCAAGCCCACAAACGTGGGATGGGGCCGGTGCAAGCATGGTTCCCCATCCAAAGCATGGTGGACGGAACGGGCCGGCATCCCGGCAGCTAACGGCCCAACACCTGCACTCGTGTCGGCAGGAATAGCGGATGCACCGGGTCCACACGCCGCACCACTTCGTCAGCCCGACGCGCGTCGCCGTAAAGCAGTTGCGCCACAACGAACTCGGGCAGCGTGTCCGCGAAGCTCCGCGTGACCAGCGGCGCCAGGGACGCGCCACGGGCGGTCAGGTCCGCCACCACGGCTCGGCGCAGCGCACGCAAGGCGTCATAGCTGGCGTCGTCGTCGGCATCGCCGGCCGCGGTGATCTCACGGTCCAGGGCATCGCATGTGTCCTGCAGCACGACCTGCGCATCGTCGAAGCTGTTGGGGATGTAGCCCCGGGCAGCGCGGCATAAAGCGATCACAGACAGCCGACGACCAAGGACAGCCAAGGCGCTCGTGCCAGGCACCAGCGCCAGCATTGTGTAGGCGCGTAGCCGGTCGGCGGGCGCGATGATCGCGCTGGACACCGCGTTTAGCAGGCCTTGCACAGCCGCCGGAGCGCTCGGGAGCGTGGCCTGCGCGGCCAGACCAACCCCGGCCACTGAAACGACGTGCCGGGCGGCATTGGCTGCGGCCAGAGCGTCGGCCTCGATCAGCAGCCCTGGCGTGGATACCGGGGCAGCATAGCGCCCGAACTGCCCCAGGACGCCATAGGCGCTGTTCAGCACGGCGGCGGCGTCTTGGGTTAGAGCCAGAGCCTGCGTGACGAGCGTTGCTGCGTCCTGGATGGCGGGATCGGCCATCAGGCTACCCCCACCGCAGTCACCGTGCCGGTATCCAGCAAGCGGCCTGCCGTGGTGCCCTGCTGGCCCGGCGGCGCAGTCCGGTTGACATAGTCGGCCGATGCTGCGGTCTGCGCGTCGCCAGCCGCGCCGTCTACCTGTGCGCCCGTGTCGTCGGTGGACTCGGGATAGACCTGCGCTCCCGCCTCGACGAACTCGAAAGTCAGCTCAACCACCCGGCCGAGGTCGGCGCGGGCCGAGCAACCGAACCGGATCAGCACCACGCTCAGACTGCCGTAGAACGGGTGGACCAGTTCGCCGGGGCCGGGCTGCTGATCCACCGCGTCTGTCATGGCTTGGCGCTGTTGCACCACATCGTCGCCGTGAATGTATCCAGCGATGGCGTACTCGCGCGGTGCGCGGCCCGTGTCCTCTTGCCAGACTGGCTGCGCCTCTCGATAGGGGTATCCATGCACCGCGACTTGGCGACCAGCGCGGGTCGGATCAGACGACACCACGAAGGGAATGCCGCGCCAAGACGCGGGCTGTAGGTCGTCATCCCAGGGCATTACGGGATGCCCATCAGCAGCGGCGCACGTTCTATCCGCAGGCGATCCTGTTCTGCTGCGCCAGACGTGCCGATGCGGACGGAGGTGTTCCCAGGATCGCCACGATGGGTCACGTCAACGGCAACGCGACCTGCGATAGCTGGGGCGGCCTGCTGAATGCCGGGGGCGGCAGGGCCGGCGACGGGCGGGCCGGGAACTAGCTGATTTCGCGCGACTGCACTATCCAACTGGCGAGTGAAACGATCGTTGTTCGTGCCGGCCTCTATACCTCCCGGCAGCGAGGTCCATGTGCCGTGTAGCGCTTGGCCAATGCCGGCCTTGACGCGCGGATCGCTGGATTGCAGGTCCGCTGCAAGATCGCGAGCCGTGCGGCGGTTATAGTCCCGTTGCGCCAACCACCAAGCTGCTTTGTCCTGGCTTGCCGGACTGAAATCACGGGCGCCAGTGGCGGATGAGGCCTCGTCCCAAGTGCCTTTCAAGAACTGATAGCGGCCTGCTGCGGTGCTGGTCTGGCCGGCGTTTGGACCGGACGTGATCGGCACAGGAGTGTTCGGGTGCTCACTCATGTTCAGGAACCGACGCCCGCCGTACATGACGTTGTAGCCAGGGCTTTCCGTGCCGGCGATGGTATCCAGCAAGCCGCGTGCCTGCGGGGTCAGGGACGTGTCAAACGTACGCGTGGTCGGGCTGCTCTGGGGTCGGCGAGCGCGGTTCGCCTCGCCAGGAGTTACGCCCGCGTAGCCGCTGCCAGTGCCTGGACCGCCTCCCGCCCCCCGTCCACCGCCAGCCCACCGCGACAGCAGCCCTTCCGACTTTCCGTCAGCATCAAACTTCATGCCAAGCGCCCCGCCAATAGCGAGGCCCAGCTTGGCGATCAGGCTGTCGGTGTTGTTGGCCTTCTGATCATCGGCAGTCTTGCCGCCGCTCAGGTCCATCGCCAGCGCGCCTGCAACTCCCGCCGTGCCCAGCAGCTTGAACGCGCCGACGCCGGGCTTCGGCATCGCCCCCGTCATGTCGCCCAGGGCGCCCGTCACGCGCGCGATGCTGCCGACCATGCCGAGTGCCCAACGGCCTGCCATGAAGGCAAGCAGGACTTCGGCGGCCGTCTGCCAACTGGCAATGGTGGTCACAATGCCGTCCACCTTCGTGGCGAACTCGCCCAGACGGGTCAGCGTGGCTTGCAGGCCGCCGTTGCTAACCCAGGCACCGAACGCCGTGCCCACTCGCTCAAGGAAAGCAACGATCTCGCCGCTATGTGCGCCGATCCAGCCTGATAGGCGATCCAGCAGCGGGATCAGCACCGGGACCAACTTCTCGGCGACCTTGCCGCCCAAGCCTTCTACGGCAAGGCCAAGCCGTACCTGTGCCGCCGCAAACCCGCGGGCACTCTCGCGGCCCGCGTCAGTCATCAAGCCATACTTCGCCGCCTCGTCCGACAACCGGCGCAGCCCTGCCGACCCCTGACGCAGCAGCGGCAGCAGGTCCTCGGCGGCGCTGCCGAACATCTGCGTGGCGACCATCGCCTGCAACTGCGGGTTCTTAATGGCCGCGATCTTGTCAGCCAACTCGGGCAGCACGTCCAAGACGCCGCGAGCGTTATTGTCGGCATCGCGGAACGACAGGCCGAGCTTGTTGAAATACCTGACGGCCTCGTTGTTCCGTCCGCCCACAGCATCCTGCAAGGTCTGCTGCAACCCGCGTAGCCCGCCCGTCATCGCCTCGCTGGACGCCCCGGCCAGCCGTGCCGCGCCTTGCAGGGACTGCAACTGCTGAGTGCTGACGCCGATGCGTTGCGAGGCAAAGCCGAGTTTATCCCCGAACTCAGCCCATTGATTCGTGAGCCGGGCCAGCCCTGCCAGCGATGCTGCTCCCGTGATGGCGCCCAGCGCCGGCAGAATGCGAGCCATGCCATCGGCGGCCCGGACGGCCTGGCGCTCTAGGTTCACTAGGCCAGCGCCAAGGCGATTGGCGCCCGTGGTGTCGCCCAGCTTTGACAGTGCGGCGCCCAGGCGCGTAACAGGGGCCAGCGTGCCGGCCAGAGCCGCGTTGACCTTGTTGATCGTTGCGGTAGCGCGATCCGAAGCACTGATGACTACACTATACCCAGCAGCCATCAGTCCTCCTTTCAGGCAACGACGTGACGTTTGCCTTTTTTCATGTTTTCCCCCGCCCAAAGCGGCTGGAGGTTAGTGTAGTGGAAGCATTCTTTCTGCCGATCTAATTCTCTCAAGTCAAACAAAGCACATGGCTTTATGTGATCAATGTGCCACAGCCGCCTATTCTCCCACGACATACCTTCTTTAAACATACCTTCAAGATAGCAGCGAAGCTGCGAGATTGTGCATCCAACCAACTCATATACACTCGTCTGACGCTTGACAGACTGGTAGTTCAAGGCATGTCTCATTCTAACACGTAAGTTTTGCGAAATTCTATTATTCACGTTAGAATGATAATGCCGCTTCCCATCCGCGGTGCTTTTTGCTCTTGTTAAAGCCCGGTTTTCCTTTCTATTTGCACTATTTCTAGCATTAATCTTATCTCGGTTTGCCTCAATATGCTTAGCAAGCGCAAGCTTGTGTTTTTCCGGATTAGCCTTACGTGCTAATTTGGCAGCTTCGTTGACCTTAGCGCGGTTAGCCGCACGCCACTTTGCCACTCTCTCTACAGATCTCTGACGGAAGCTCTCTGCCAACTCAGGAGTTGCTTTCGCTCTCTCCAGGGACACAGCGCTGTAGGATGCTATCTTCTCGGGATTATCAGCAGCCCATTTGCGAAAGTAAGCACGACGTTCATCACGGTTCTTATGCGGCATACGCAAACAATACCATGCACCTAGCGCATGACGCAACGACATAATGGTGATGTTGTACCCCTACCCCTTCGCCATCCGGTTAGCCTGCTGGCACCACCAGACCAGTTCCGGCCCCGTCAAGTCAGCCGCCGCAGTGGGCGGCCACGCATAGAATTTGGTGAGCTGCGCGCCTAGCTCGGGGGCGTTGCTGGGGCAGCGGCGGTAAAAGACATGCACCAGTCTGCGGCACCGACCACCACCGGCCAGGGCATCCGCTCCACGACGGCTCGATGCACGCCGGATACAAGCGACACCAGCACGATCTGCATGTTGTTCTGCTGCTGCTGCGTCCCAGACGCACCGAGTTCAGCCAGCGCCTTGTTGAGTTCGCCCATGGTCGGCTCGCGCAACTTCAACTCTGAGAAGCTGCCGCCCTGATAGGCCACCGGATCAACCAGCGTGATCGTCCACACCGGGCGAACCGGCATTGCCGTGGTGTCGCTCATCACAAGGTTTCCGACACGTCCGGGCCTTCAAACCGCAAGTCGAAGGTGCCCTCCATGGCGTTGATCTCGACGGCCTTCATGTTGACCATCTGCTGCCCGGCAACGGACTTCCCGTTGCTCGTGATCGCGACCACCGTCACATCGGTCATGTCGGTGAACGAGGACGTGTTGATGGCGGCGTTGTCGCGCACCTTCATGGCGATGTAGCCGGGGACGAACTTCTCGGAATATCCGTGGTAGCCGTCCATTCCCATGAGGCTCTCGCGCTCGCGGGTGCTGGTGGCATAGGTGAGGTCGCCCACGAGCTGGTAAGCGGTGCCTTCGATGGTGAAGCTGGCGATGCCGGCCAGCCGTTTTGATGTGTCGGCCATGTGCCTGCTCCGTTAAGTGCTTTTTTGGAACTGAACCAAAATGGCCAGTTGCCTTAGCTGGCCTACGAGATCGCCCGGCCACAGAATCTTCACCAAGCCGCTACCAGCGGCTTCCACCTGCACCTGCGCCGCAAAGATCGCGCTGTTCTGCACGTATCCTTGCTGCTCCTTCAGCCGGTAGCGGCTGATGACGCTGGCGCGGATCACGAGGGGACTGGTGATGTTCGGGCCGGTCACGCGAGTGGCGTCAGAGACGATCTTCTTGCGAGCGAACTGCGTGGATAGGTAGGTGCGGAGGTCGCGGCAAACATAGGCCAGCGTCGCCATCGTCTCCACATCAAGATAGCTGTCATCCGGCGAGCCAGAGGCATTCGTCTGGTAGGTCGTGACGACGCGCTCAATCTGGACCTGCCCGCCAGTGCCTACTGAAAACGTGCCGATCCCGTCATAAAGCAGCGTGTTGCGGTCGCCCTGCACAAACTGGCTCTGCACCGGCGGCGGCAGCACACCGAGCGGGATTGTCTGCAGAGGCAACGTCGGGTCATCGCGCAGCGAGGAGGCGCACGCGGCGGTCAGATCGGCGGCCCACAACCATGCCGGGGTCGGGCTGTCCGCAAAGCCCATGATGCTGGTGTGCGGATCATTCCGAGTAACGCCAAGTGTCGTCAGCCGACCGATGCTGCCCCTGTAGGCAGCGAACACATGGCCATAAATCATGCGGTTCCAGGCCCACCGGCCTATGTCATCTGCCATAAGAGCCTGCATTGCTGCAAGGCTGGCCGTGTCAGTGTAGGGCAGCGCGATGTAGTCGAATGGCGTTTCAGCCAGGTTCAGTAGGGCGTTCGTCATGTCCGGCGCCGCAGTGCCGCCGGACATCGGTGAGACGGTGGCGGTGATGCCGGGCGGCAGCAACTCGCCACCCCGGCTGCCCAAGTAGTTCAGCCGCAAGTCAATCTCGTTACCGGCGGCGCCCGCGTGCTTGGCCTCAAAGATCGCAAGCACATCCGTCGCAGAGGCGGACACCGGCAAGTCGGCCTGTGCAACGCAAGCGGCAACCAGAGATGCGGCAACCAAGTCGGCTGTCATGCCGATGGCAACCAGTGCCTGGATACGCTGCCCGCCGATGTAGGCCGAGACCGTGCCGCCTGCCGTCGCCGTGCCCGCAAAGGTAACGCTGCCGATGGCCGTGGCGGATGCTGTGTTGTCCGCCAGCGGCAGCAGCCACAGCTCCCCGAACGTGTCGCGGTTGCGATACTGCTTCGCCATCAAGGCGAGCATGGAACCGGCGCCAGCGTTCGCCTTGGTCCAGTTCGCGCCCTCGCAGATCACCGGGACATCAGGCTCAAGCGCGCTGCCAGGCAGCACTTGCCCGATCAGCAGCGAACGGAGGTTGATCCGGCCACGGTTTGCGCGGGACGGATCAATCTCGGCATAGACGCCCGGGACGCGGTTCGTGTCCGGATAGTGCTGGAACGTAATAGTCACTTGCGCTTCTCCTGGACGGAGGTGGCCGAAGGCTCAGCCTCCATGGGCGCCGTCTCAACAGGCGCCGCGCCCTCCACCACGTCCTTGTCGCGCAGGCGACGCTGGCACCACGCCATGTCGGGCACTTCCTCGCCTTCCAGTGGCAGAAGCGTGAGCGTGTCGTGTCGCCGGACCTTGATGCCGGGCGCAGGTCTGACGAACATGGGGCAGGCTCCTATTGGGGCAGCAGAATGTGCAGTTCAGGCCCGATCAGGTGGCCATCATCGCGGACGCGTACGTCCACTTCGGCAAAGTCGGGCGTCGGCTCTTGCCAACCGTCCGCATCGGTTAGCAGGCGGTGGAGGGTGAATTCCCACTGGAAGAACAGCCGGGCGCGGTCGAGCTGCAGAAGGCGTCCACCGCCATAAGCAAGACCCTGAGCAGCAGATACCGGGTCAATGCGCCAGTTCAGCAAAGCTGCGAACACGGCCGTCCGGACGTCGTGAAGCTGTGCAGCGGGAGCCTGACCGCGGCGGTCAGCGGTGTTGTCCAACTCAACGATGACGCCGATCCGCTCGGTGATGTGCTGGTCTAGACCGGGGCCGGGTGGGTTCTCGTCGGAGTCCTCGTCTAACGGGATCACGTACGCAGCAGGCAGATCCATCCACGCCTGATCTTCGATCGCCTGCGCGAAGTCGGCGGCACCGGCCACGCGGCCATTTTTGCCAGTGATGGGATCGCCGCCGAAGATTGGCGCTTGGCGGCGGAGCTGCATGATGGCGGCGTTCAGGTCCATTGCCGCACCCACCGCTTGCAGAGATTGCGCCACCAAGGGCGTGAGGGAATACGACCGTGCAAGCGATCCCAGCGTAGCAGAACATCAACCGCCACCGGACGTTCGGCAGTCACAAACCAGCCACGGTAGACGATCAGCATGGGTGGCGGCTTACGTGTCACTCTTTTTGACGGCGAGAGGGCGATGCTCAAAAAGGGAACCTCTCGCCTCTGCACCAGGCATCTATCCTTGCAAGGTTCTGTTCGGAACGCTCTGCCGCTGCCTGCTCCAAAGTTAGTCCCGCAAGCCTTATACGCATCGCTATGTAGAAGCCGTCTAAGCGATGCGGCGGTTCTGGCGAAAAGATGGCCCGCCAAATTGCTCGCAACCCTTTGGCGGCCCGTTCTCGCCGCGCATGGGGTTGCTCATCCGGCTCCAAAAAAGTGGAGAAAAATGACCAAACGGGTTCGCAACTCACGCCTTCATCTGACAAACCTGCCGTCCCGCCCGGCATAGGCTTAGGCTGCGGGCGTGGCGGCGCCGATTGTCGGCTCACGCCTTCAGCCGTTTGAACGCGATGTCCTGCACGATGCTGTCGCGCAGCCGCTGGCCGATGCTTTCCTGCCGCTGTGCCAGGGCCAAGGATAAGAACGGACGGGGTTGCAGCACTCGGGATGTCTGCGGGGCGCCGCGCTTGTTGCGCGCGCCTTTGCCACCCTTCCGACCGCCACCCTTCGCGCCCGCCTCCAAAAACAGGGCGTAGAACACGGTGTCGCGGATCGCTACACCCTCGCCGGATTTGAAGGGCCGGACCTTGATGCCGCGCAGCAAGTCGCCCGTGACCTTGACAGGGGCATCGCCTGGCATGCTGGCTTGGTATTTGCGCCCATCTCGGGTGTAGGTGTTGCCTCCGCCCTCACTGCGGCGGATCAGCGCGCGAGCGACTGCGGCAACTTCGGCGCCGGCCTGGCGCATCAACTTCTTCAGACGGCGCTTCTCGTAGACTAGCGCGACGCTGGGGGCGGTGATCTGGAGACGGATCATTTTGCCTTCTCCAGCACGCACTCGACGACGACGAACCGCTTGCGCCCACCCAGCTCCTTGATCTGCTTGACCCGGAACACTTCAGCGCGCGGCGTGCCATCCAGCCTTGTCGTGGTCCGCAGCACGGCCTTGGTTTGGTCAAGGTAGTCATGCCAGCGCATGAAGATGCGATGCGTGAACGGGGCGCCGGTGTCCTCGCCGCCGTAGAACGTCAGCGCGCCCACGGCCTGCACGTCGGCATGGACCATCACTGGCGCAGTCGTCGTTTCCAACACACCAGGGCCAGCAGGGTCGGGCGTCTGCACACGGGAGGCCAACGTGACGAGCCAGCGCAGCCGGCCAATCTCTAGCCCCGCATCCTCTTGGTCAGCCACCGAACGTCATCATACGGTAAGGCCACAGCAGCCGCTCAACCACGCTGGGCATCTCGCCGCCGTCGTCGCCGCGGCGCTCATACCCATAGCTGGTCATCAGCAGGAGCGCGTGCCGGATCGGTGCTGGAATGGCGGAGGGATCGTCGCCGTAGCCCGCCCGGAACGTGACGCTGAAGCCCGGCGAGCCGTAGAGATTGCCCAAAAGCGACAGCCCGTTGAGCAGCCGCAACCGCGCCGGGTCCTGCCCGAGGTCTTGACTATAGCGGTCAGCAGCGATGTCCACCGCATCCGCGCCGATGCCCATGCGGAAGCTGAGCACTTCCTGCACCGGCGCACGGGGCAGCTCCAAGGCGCGGCCCGCGAGGCTCAGCCCAGAGAAGGCCAGCGGCAGGACGAACAGGTTGCCAGCCGGGATCATCGGGACGTTGTTGAGCGGCGCATCCATCACGTCCCAGGACAGGGTTGTGGTGATCAGCGCCCGGCCCAGGAACGTTTCGACAGTCTGCGTGGCGCTATCAAGATATAGGCCCAGCAGATCGTCATCGTCAGTGGTGTCCACCCGAACGTGCTGGCGCACAGTGGCTAGTGCGACGGCGGGTGACGCTGGCGGCGTCACCACGCGCAGAGTGGACAGCACGACGAACGGACTGGCGGAGTGGCGTTAGGCGGCGGGCTTTGCAGCGGGCGCAGGCTGCGGAGCGGGCGATGCCGCCGCCGGCTTGGCCGCCGGCTGCGCGTCTTGCGGGCCGCCGTTGGTGGGGACGGGCTGGTCGCTGACCTTGGAAGCGGCCGGCGGAACCGGACCCGTATCCTTGGCCTTCGGCGCCTCAACCGTCACGTGCTGGCCGTCTGCGGGCGCGGACTGCGGCACCATTTCGGGGCCGGTGTGCTGCACGTAGGTGAACGGCCGCATTCCCGAACCGGCCTCGCCGGTTTGGGTGATGACGTGGTTGGCGTCCGCCGTGTGACCGATCAGGCGTGTGTCCAAGCCGGCCGCTACGGGGTCAACGGGGTTCTGACCCGGGCCGAACACATGCGGCACGGGCTTGCCGTCGAAACGAGACGGGGCGGTGCTGCCGGCGATCTCTTGCAGCCCCAGCACGCGGGTCAGGCCGTTGCGGGCGTCACCCTGCGTCTCAGCCGGCATCGGCTTCATCTTGTCGCCTGCAACTTCGGCGGCAGTACGGTAGGCAGCCGCGGGGATTGCGTTCGGATCGGTGTCGGACATGGGCGGTGCTCCTGTTGGTGCGCGGTGGGCCGGCGCGAATTACTTGCGGATGATGGAGGAGGCGGACACGACGCGGCCAAGCGGCAGCACGGCGGCGCCTGCTGCAATCAGGCGGCGCGCGATGGCCTCGGGAAAGCCCTGCTGCTGCCCGGCGATGGCCTTGAGCTGCGGCACCGAACGCCGCATCAGCACGTTCATCATCTCGCCCTGCGGCAAGGCGCTTCCCGGCTCCATGACGGCGGCTGCGGTCGTGACCGTAGTCTCGACAAACGCGGGCGAGTTCGGTGCGGACCTGAGCGCGTCTGCGGCTGCCTGGGGTGTTGCCGTGCTGGGCGCAGATGTGGTGACGGCGGGGGGCATGGAACGCCTTTCAAGTGGGCCGGGCTAGGCCCCGGCGGGTTGGTGGAATTGGGCTAGAGCAGCAAGCCCAACGTGCGGGCATGGTCTATTGGGTCGCGGGCGCCCTTGGACAGGTTGCATGGCTCGCATAGGAGCTGAAGGTTACGACGGCAGTGCGCACCGCCCCTGAACAGCGGGACTATGTGATCGCGGTGGATGCGCTTACCCAAGGTCACGCGGCAAATGGCGCATTTATTCTTCTGCGCCAAGCGTATTGCAGCCACATCCTCGACGGTCCAGCCGTTGCCAGGCGCATTAACCTTTGAGGCACGACGCCGCGCGTCCATTTCCCGCATCTTTTCCGGGTTGGCAGCCTTCCACGCTTTGATAGTCGCGTTGCGTTTGACCCTATTTCGCTGTGTCCAAGCAGCTATCCGAGATTTAAACAGTTCCGGATGCCGCTCCCGCCATCGTGCAGACGCCTGCCGCAACTGATCTTTGTTGCGAACTCGCGCCCTCTCCCGCGCACGGGACTTTTCAAGATTGCGATAGTAGTCCTCTCGCTTGCTTGCCTTCATGCAGGTCTTGCAACGACGCTGCAACCCGTCTGGTGCTGCCGAAGCGTTAAAGAAATGCGTCTTTGACTGCTGTAAGTTGCAGCCCTTGCAGAGCTTCGTGTTAAGATCGTGGTCAGCCAATGCCGTGCGCTCCTACGCAAGGTGTGGTCAGGATGGGTGGACCGCTGTAACGGTCTACCTATCCGCACTATAGCATGTGTATTTGAGTAAGCAAAACCATTAAGAAGCGCGTCCGGGCAAAGTGCCGCCAGGTACAGCAGCGCTGGAATTGCCAGGGTTATTGCTCCCACTTGGAGAATTAGTTGCTCCCGTGCTCGGCGCCGCGCTGCCCAGCGTGTTGAGCGGCTGCACGGCGAACGCAGCACCCGGGCCGAACCCGTTGTAGCCAGCCGGCGCCCAGCCCGGCAGCACTGCCACCGCAAGGGACGGCTGGTGACGAAGCCCAAGGTCGTGCTCGGTGATCACGCGGAATACGCTCAAGTCGCGCTGGAAAGCGTTCACAGTATTGCCCCCACTGTCCTTGAAGGAAGCCACGTCGGACGCCTCAACAGTGACGCCAAACGTCTCCGCCAAGATCACGTCAGCCATGTCCACGAGGAACAGGAAGGAGCCGTTGTTGACCGGCGCCCCCGCCGTGCCGGTGTTGAGGTTCGTCGGCAGTTGCTGGGTCGTTGCAATGGGCAGGCTGCGCAACTTGCCCTGGGCCAGCTCGTCCTGGAACACGAACATGCCGCCGACCGCGTTCTGCAGGCCCATGAGGAACTTTGTCACCTGGGGCGAGGTAATCCACGCGGGGCGGATCATGTTGCTCATGCCCATCTCAAGCGTGAGTTCCAAGCCGTTCAGCACGCCGACAACCTGGGCCAGCGTCTTGCCGTTGTCGTTGGGGTCAATGAGCGGGTTGGCGATCAGTTTGTTCTGTGCGCTGCACTGGTTGAGCAAGCCCACGGGCGAGCCGCCGGAGCCGTCACCGATCAGGAAGGCCAGATCCTCGCGGCGGGCGATGCTCTGCAGCAGGTCGTCGCGGATGATGTTCTCAATGCCAAAAGGCACGCGGCGGATCAGATCGTTCGAAGCACTCGTCATCGTGACCAGCTTCTTCGCGTTCAACTGCAGGTCGTCGAACGTCGCCTGCGTGAGCGCGATGTCGTCCAGCTCGCCCTGGTAGCCAGACTGCGCGCCGGCCGCCTGCCGCGGGATGGTCAGGTTGCCCGACTGCATCGGATAGATGACGGGATCAAGGCCGCGCACGACCGTGCGGGCGCGCAGCAGCTCAATGATCTCGTTTGAGAACGCCTGCGGGATCAGCGCGCCGCCGGTGGCGGCGCCCGTGGTGTTCAGCGCCTTTGCCACTTCGGCGTCACCGAAGCGCTTGCTGATGAGGTCGGCGGCGCCGCGTTGGCCCAGCGTCTTGGCGGCCAGCACGCCGATTACGAACCGGGCGGCCTTGAAGCCGAGGGGTTCAGGAACGCGAGCTTGGGCCGGGACGCGACCGTTCTTGAGTTGCACCGGAACGCCTGCGCGAAACGACGCCGCGCCCGTGTCGCCAGCCCCCGCGTCGCCGTCGCCGGCCACATCGGCGGGGGCATCGTCGTTGATGGCGTCCACCTGCTGCGCGGCCTCGGCCTGCGCGGAGATGAAACCTTCGATGTCGCTGATCCGCACGTCCATCGCGGACACGTCGGCGTTAATCTGCGCGAGCTGGGCGCGCATGTTGTCCGCATCGGACACGTCCTCAACGGACGGGCCGTCCGGCCCATCGTCCTTCTCTGCTATGACGCGCAGCTTGGTGGCGATGTCGAGCTTGGTGCGCAGCTTGTCGGCCCGCTGCGCCTTGAGGTCATGTAGCTTCATCGGGGTGGACTCCATCAAGGGATGCGGCGCTCTCATGGCGCTGCGTCAACCGCTGCCCAGGCGGCTAATGAGGGCGCGGCTCCGGGATGGAGCCGGTAGGTGGGGCAGTCAGGCCGCCAGGGCGTCCCGAATGCGGCGGCGCAAGTCGGCGCTCTTGGCTGCGGCTTGCGCTTGCCGCTCGGCTTCCTGCGCCTTCGTGCAGGCTGCCTCGGCGCGCTCGGCGGCGGCTTCAGCGGCTTTCACGGCCGCGATGGTGGCAGCGTCCAGCACCACTGGGGGCGGGTTGCCGATAGGCGGCATGTCGTTACCCGGCGAGATGATGACCGTTTGCGGGTCAATGAGCGCTTCGGCATTGCAAGGAATGTTCACTACCGAAAATTCCAAAAGCTCTTGACGGCTGTAGTTTATGCCTGGCCACCAGTCGTCGCCTCGGGCGCCCTCGCCTTGCGGTATTTCCCAGTCCAGCGGGCGGAAGCCGACTGAGGTGGCAAACAAGAAGCCCTGCCGGCAAAGCTGATACACAGCTTCGGCACGCGGCCCCGCCTCGGGAACGTCAGCCGGCACGAACTCAACTGTCGCCTTGAGTGCGCCCATCTCAACCTGCACATCGGTTGCGCGGCCAATCGGATAGGCAAGCTGATCATGCGAAAACAGGACGACAGGGTTCTTCAAAAACCCGGCTAGGTCCCAGCCCGCCTGATCTATGATGTCATCCTCACGGTCGGGCGTTGCCGTGCTGATCGTGAAGCGCAGCGCGCGTTCGCCCAGTGCTTCCACAGAGCCGACCAGTTGCTTGCGCAGCGTGGTGCCGGCTGGGGGCTTTTCGCCCTTACGAGCTAGGGACTTGAAGGTGCGGGTGGAGATGATCGGCATGGGCGAGGCCCCGTGTCTAAGTCGCGGATTCCGATGGCTCAGGCTCTGCCGCGGCCGGGTTCGTGTTCGGTGCCCCGCGCGTGTCGCCAGGCTTTGTTCCCGACGATCCCATGTTGAGCTGCGTCAGGTATGTGTCCCCGCCTGGAATGTCCGGCGTCTGGTTCTCAGCAATGCGGACGCTGTTGCGGTTCATCCACCCGTGCGTCAGTGCAATTGCATAAGCATTGTAGCGCGTGAGCGTATCGCCCCGGAGAAGGGCGTCGAAGTCAAAGGAAATCGTGTAGTCGTCGCGCTCTCTCTCAAATAGAAGATCAGCCTCACACTGCTGTTCTATTTGAACGCATATCGGCATAAGGGCATCGTTGATGTAGTCCTGGCCCATGTTCTCAATGTTACTGAACGTGCTGCGGGACAGGTCAAATATCTTGTGCGGCGGTATTCGCCAGATGCGACAGATTTCCGGCACCTGGAATCCGCGTAGGCCCAGGTATTGGGCCGCCTCGTTGTCCATTGCCACCGGCGTGAACTCTAGCCCCTGCTCCAGCACCGCAACCCGTCCGACGTTCTGGGTGCCCGAATACGTATCACGCCATGACTGCGCGACCCGCTGCACCGCTTCCGGGGACAGGGTGCCCGCAGTGTGCAGAACGCCCGAAAGCTGCGCACCCTGCCGGAACAGCGTCCCACCATGCTGCTGCGTGGCCAGCGAAAGCCCGATTGCCTCCTGCCCGGCCATGATAGGCGACATGCCCATGACGCCGTTGCCCATCATCGCGTGCGGATTTCGCAGATGCACCATGTCGTCGGAATGCACCGTCACACCGTCGCCCACCAGGGGGTGCGAGACGTGGTAGAACAACGATCCTGCCGGCGAGACGAACACACTCACCTGGTCGGGATTGATCGGGATGAGCCTTCGCGGCACCCCCCCCAAGTCTCGCAAGATCACGATGTACGAATTGCCGCGCAATGCGAGCGCCGAAACCACAAAGGCCCAGAACGAGAACGATGTCTGCCAAGCATTCGGGGTGCGAAACAGCCGGTTCAACGGGTGATCAGTATCCGTCTTATACCCGCCGCCCCGCAACCGCCGCCGAATGACCAGCGGCAGCTTGGCAACGTCCTCAGACAAACACTTGACGCACGCATAGACGGCCGTCGCCTGCAGCGCGGTCAGGTGGTTCACCGGCTGCCCGGTATTGGACAACAGACCCAGCCCGCCCAGCCCGATGCCGCCGATGCCAGACCAGCCTGCCGCGCCGGGGTCAGTTGCGGTGAACATGCCGGCCTTGGTGGTGATGACCGGCTCGGCGCGCGGCATGACGGGCATGGGGCGCTCAGTGCCGAGGATGCGGGACAGGAGGGACAACGGCGTAACCCCTGCTTAGTTGAGGACCGTCAAGCCTCTTGTCTCGTAAACTGAAACCGTTGCCGCTTCCGCAGTGTGCGAGACGGCCATCGCATTCAGCAGCGCGGCGAAGTCGTCGATCTTCTCGCTGCTGAGCCGCTTGGACGGCACAAGGTTGTCGTTGTGGTCAGGTCGGGCCACCACGTTACTCGCGCACCAGGTCAGCACCTCGTCGCCGCCGTGATCAAACTGGCCGCTTAGGTAAGCGCGATCCAGTTCCTTCATTGGCCCGGCAAGCGATGCGTGCCCCTGCCGCACCTCAACCAAAGGCGCCCCGTCCGCCATCAGCCGGCTGTTGAGGTCCTGGCTGTTCCAGCTATCGAAGCCGAGGGCCTGGATGCGGAACGTGGCCAGCGCCCAGCGGATGTCCTTCTCAATGTAAGCGTAGTCAGTCACGTCGCCCGGCGTCACGGTCAGCAGCGGACGCCCCATGAAGGCTTGATGCCGCCAGCGGGCGTAGGGCACGGCGTTCCGCGTGGTGCGTGGCTCAACCGCCGCTTCGGGCAGATAACGCAAGCCCCAGGTTTTGAGACGGCCGTCCACCCACCAGATCAAGCGGAACGAGGTAAGGTCCGACGTGGACCCGAGATCGTATCCACCCCAACACGGTAGGTCGCGCAATGCGTCCAGATCAACCGGGCCGTCGCACGCCTTCCACTTGGCAATGCCGATATGTCCGGCCCTTGCAGACGTCCAGACATTTAGACGTTTTGTCAAGAATTCGGTGAGCTTGCCGGGCTGCGCACGCGCCTCAGTGGCTGCGGCTTCCATGTTTGCCAACTGGACGGAAACGCCGAGGTTGGGATTAGCTTTGATCCAGCTCGCTGGATTTAGGTCGCCGCGGCGCGCATCGTCCGCCTCGTTGTCATCCAGTGTGTAGATAATGCCGAAGTAGTGCTCGGCCTCTACCACCCGTTCCAGAACCTTGGTCACGAATAGGCGCTGCTCGTAGCACACCCCAGTCGTATCAAACCCGGCCGTCGTGATGATCCACAGCAGGGGGTTTTTCCGGGCACCGAACGCGGAATCCAACACGTCATACAAGGCACGATCCTTGTGGGCGTGCAGCTCGTCTAGTACGCCGAGGTGCGGGTTGTGACCGTCCTGGGTGCTGCCCTTGCTGTTGATTGTCTGGACGTAGCCACCGCCGGTTTCCGTAATGCTCTTGGACCAGAGTTTGAGGCCGAAGGCTTCGCACAGAGCCGGTGTCTTCTGCGCCATCATCTTAGCAGGGTGGAACACCTTCTGCGCCTGCGCGCCGGTTGTGGCCCCGATCATGACGTAGGGGGCCGGCTCATCCTCTTTCGTAAAGCAGTAGAGCGTGACGACCGCCGCGATGGTGCTCTTGGCGTTCTTGCGGGCGACCTCCAGGTAGGTCTTGCTGAACCGCCGCCCACCGTCAGCCTTGCGTCGCCAGCCGAAGATCACAGCCAGGCAGAAGATTTGCCAGGGTTCCAGCGTGATGGTCGGCGTCGCCCACCGGCCCTCAATGTGCGGTAGCAGTTCCGCGAAGTCGCAAGGGTCGGCAGCGTGCCATAGATCAAAATAGTAGGGACCCTTCGCAGCCTTCTGCGATCCACCAGGCCACCGTTTCCGGTCCTCAAGGTGCCGCTGGCAAGCAAGTTTCACCCACTTGCAAGCAACAACGTGTCCGGCGCCCACATCCTCGGCGTAGGTGTTGGCGATGCCCGCATAATCACGGGCGTGAGTGAGCGGTTCAGGCTCGGGTCTTGGTGAACGGGTTGCCGTTTGATTTCGGGCCATCGGAAGCCTTTGTCAGCCGGCTCTTGGCGCCGAACAGACCGAATTGCTCGGCCATCTTACGCGCTTCCATCAGATGCGCAGCGGGTGGAACCTCGCCTGCTCGCCATGCCTGCACGATGGCGCCTTGCAGGTTGCAGTAGGTCGCGAACATCGTACTATCGCGCTCGTTTGCCAGCCGCACTGACGAGACACGCCCGATATCATCCAGCCAAACTTGCCGGCCCGCGTCCGTCAACCAGTCCGGCTGCTGCGGCAGCGCATCCGGCTCAATCAGTTCGACGTTGTGGCCGTCGCGATGCGGCTGGAAGGTGCCGCGGGCCAGCTTGGTGGACGGAAGGGCTGGTTTGTTCCCTCGCTGCATCCTGGCCTCAAATTTAACTTGTTGGAACTTTTGGCCGTGAGCACAGAAATTTGGCGGGGTCGCGGTGCGCAGCAGCTCACGGCCCCGTGATAGTTGGACGCCTAGGGGGTGCATCGCAGGATATAAGACCTCTGGACGCCAGGAGGAACGGGGAACAGATCCAACTGTCCTACTGGGCGACCCGCACCCTTTGCTGAATTGCACTGACGGCAGGCGCATTGAACGTTTTCGTATATGTGCCCACCACCACCGGAGAGAGGCACTTGATGATCTAGTTCAGGCGCGCAGTCAGTCTTGCCGCCTAACAGGCGCTGTGGTGTTTTGATGCCGCAGATTTGGCAGCGCCAACCATCACGTCTGAATACGGCAAGCCGATTGATTGCCTCTCTTGCCACACCAAAACGCCGGGCGCGATCTTGGTGGCTCCGCGTGTTTTCCTTATTCGCTCGACGACCACAATGCTTGGAACAGTAACTCCTGCGTTGCGCGATGGGTGCAAATGGTTTCAGACAGCGCGCACAGACTCGCTCAGGTCGCGATAACTGTCTTGCCAGACTGTCGGCGTTTGATCGCTCACGTATGCGAGCCAACTGGCACGTGCGTTCTTTGCAGTAGAGCTGATCTGTTCGGCTCGGAAGAAAAGCGTTCTCACAGGTCAAACACGAACGTCGGCTTCTTAGGAGCGTCACAAGACGCTGCTGCGGGCTCATCAAGGCTGACACAAGTTGCTGCCGGCCATGCCTTGATGTGGCATTGCGGCTTCGTGCCTGCCCCTGACACTTGCGAGAACAGAACCGCTGCCAGCGGCCTTCGGCGATCATCAATGAACTGCGTGGACAAGCCTTGAACTTCTGCCCACATTCTTCGCAGGCTGGCAACACTCGCTGCTGATAAAGGTTGTGGCAATCCGCCGAGCAGAACCGCTGATCGTCCCTCTTTGTCGCGATCTGCGTCTCGCATCCTTCGCAATGGAACACACGAGTAAGACGCTTGTTGTATCTGCGTGGTGGCGCAAGGGTAGCGTCTCGCGTAACATCCATATCAGCCATTGCGCTGCATCTCCAGCGAGTGGTTAGGTCCGGCAAGGTGTGACAGCACCTTGCCGGACCGCTCCATTATAGCTGAATTAAGCGCGTTTACAAGTGTTTGCCTGGCTTATCGCATCGTTCGAGGTGTCTGTTCGCGTGCCGTTATGGACGAATGGCACGACTTGCAAAGTGGCCAAAGATTCGAACGCACCAGCCTCAGATCAGGCCGATCACAGATCGGCAGCTCGTGATGCACCTCGTTCGCCTCAGTCACACGCCCCCGCTTCATGCAGGCGCGGCACAGCGGCTCGTCAGCCAGCACGGCGGCGCGAACCTTCTGCCAATCACGCCCGTAACCACGCTCAGCCGGCGATCCGCGCCAGGCATCGTATTGCTTGCGCGCTTGCACGGGTGACAGTATGTGCGTGGGGCGATGGACATGCGGACGGGTGGGCATGTCCGCATCCTGGCAGCAAAGGAAACCCGCTGCAGCATGGGCAGGGGCGGGTTCGTTACGCGGTTACGATGATGAGGTATCGCCCTAGTAGGGCAGGATGCGTGAGTGGTGCCTTAGCGGAATCGGCATTGTCAACGCCGATTTTGAGAATGCCGCATGGCGGTGGCACGACCCTCTGCGGCCTTAGTGTCGGTCCAGAGGTCAGCCAATGTCTTGAACAGGCCAAGCGGCAGCAGCGTAGTCCGCTCTATGGCGCCAGGTGCGCGCAACTCGGCTGCGTGAACCTGATCGGCAGACATGCGGTTGTGCGGGGCGTACGTACTAAAGTTGTCCCAGTTGTCCCCGTTCTTTGGTTCGTCTCCGAAGTACGACAGAACGGCAGATGGATCGCAGCCGTCCTGCTGCTTCAACTCAACGTTTATTCCCTTGCATACAGAGCCGAGTTCGGCGCCTTCGGGACGGCTTAGCCAATCTACCAAACCAGCCAATGCCTCTCCAAGTGTGTCACCGAGTATCATGTGCCGCTCCCCGGCGCCTACGATGCGTTTCCACTTGGTGATCACCTCGGCTACCGGCCCATCCGTTGAGAAGTGGGCTGGTCCGGCCACGAGGCTTGTGAACGCGCCTATCTGCTGAGCAGATTCCGTCAGTGGGTCCGCGACGGCCAGGGCGACGCCCAGATTAACCAGATGCTTCGGTCTGACATGGCTGGAGTTCTTTCCGCCACCTGGTGCAGCCTGAGGCCACAGGTCACACCTGGCTTCCCGCAAGGAACGCGCAGCACGGCCAACGGGTCCAGGCCGCTTGCCTGTCACCTTCGCCACCACCTGGATTGCTTCCGCGCCCGTTGCCATCTACTTCATCTTCATCGTCATAGTCTATGCATAGGGTCCAGAAGTGACGGGGTATAGACGGCACCACGCTTCAGGCTATCTGCCCAGAGCGCTGCTGCCAATTCGAAGTGGTGAAGCCGAAGATGAACTTCCCGATGCAAGGGAGTGACTGGATATTTCCTTCCCTGAAACTGGAAGGTTTCTTCGCCGTTTAGCTCGACTTGTCCAACGGACCTTGTGGGATAGTAGAGGTCAAGCTGGCGTGTTTCGATATTTTCGACCCTCATAGGCACGGGGTCGCCAACAAACAGAGTGATCAGGAGCGATCCACTCAACCTGCCACGCAGCTCATCCGCCTCTACGGACGGACGAGCCAGACAATCTACGATGTCGTCAAGATCAAGGCCCAGGTTTTGTCTACCAAGGATCGGCTGAGAGTTTGCTGCATCGTCCAGAACCACATTCAATGGAGTATGATAAGCAGCCAGACGACAAGCTTTCACCTGCTTGGCCACCTTAGCGATGGGATCGCCTATCGCCAGACCGAGCATCAGATTGACAATGTGAGGCGGCAACAGATGGGTACCTAGGTTGCGCCCCACGGGGTCGCGCGGCAGCAGCGTGGGGTCCTTCTCACGTATCGTGCGGGCGACGACAAAGCCCCGCGAAGAGGGAATATAGAACCCATTCGCAAACACCCTGACCGACTCTGATACGATTGCCATAGGGGCAGTATGGTGAATGACCGTCAGACACACAAGAGGTTCTTTCAGCGGGAATGGCCTTGTCAACACCGATTGTGCGGAGCGCGCTTCAGCGCCGTAAGGTTGCCGCGCAACGCACAATCCTGGCATGATGCGGGAATGAGCGGATCAGACCACGGACAGCCCTCGTCAAAGGATGAAAACCCTGATCCATCGGAATGCCGCAACCTGGCCAGGAACCTGCGCCGTCTTCGCGAGGCGCGCGGTGAAAGTCAGGTGCAGCTGGCATATAGGGCCGGCCTGTCCCAAAACCTTATCAGCGAACTCGAAACGGAGAAGGCCAACCCTAAGCTGCGCACGCTCAAGGCATTGGCCGCGTACCTTGGCGTGAAGGTGGCGGAGCTGATCGCCCCGGACGATACAATCCCCTAGCGGCTCCCCGACGGCGCGAAGAGGGATACGAGCCGTCAATCTGCGCTTGCATTCTATAGCCTACAGGTTATAGGTTTCTAGCCATCGTAGGTTGGGGCTAAAAATGCAACGCATTGCAGGCTGCCGGAGTGAAGTCGTCTTCATTGCGCTTTGCGCGCTGGCTGTCGTTCCGGTTGCAGGGCACGCCGCCTCTCTCACGTTTGACGACGCGCAGAGGGTGGCCCAGGACCAGCGTTGCGGCCGGGCCGAGCCGGGCAGCGAGTTCGCCAGGCGGCTTGCAGCCATCGCGATCCACGAGAGCGGCGGTGATGCTCTCGTCATCGGCGTCAATGCTGACCGCGCCCGCGGCCTGCCGGCTGCCGCGATCCACTCCGCAACGCCACAGGAAGCCGCCGCACGGGCCAACGCACTGCTCGCACAAGGTCGATCCATCGACCTCGGCTTAATGCAGATCAACTCCACCCAGCTCGCCCGCCATGGCCTGACCGTCGAGGCCGCTTTTGACGCCTGTCGGAACATGCGGGCCGGCGCTGACCACTACGCTGCCGACGTGCAAGCGGTCTGGGCGCTCGGGCTGCGCCGCTACAACACCGGGGGCATTGAGCGCGGTGCTGCCTATGCGACCGGCGTCGAGCAGGTGCTGAACCGCGTGCGGACGCAGCAAGCCGGGCTGCCCGCCCCATTCCCCATGCCCCAGGAGCCTCCCGCACCGCCGCTCTGCGCGCCGGCCTGGGACGCCTGGGCACTCGTCCAATGCACTGCGCGGCAGGCCGTTCCTCCTGTGCCGGCATCGGCTGACGGTCCGCCGTCCGGTCCTACCCCCGTCCTGACTTTAACCCTTGGAGAACCCAATGCTGACGCTCCCCGCTAACACCAGCCGCACCGTCCAGGTCATGCTGACCGCGCTGGCGCTCACTGTCGCCGTCGCTGGAATGGCTTACGCCCAGGGCGCCGACCCGCTAGGCGTCACGCCCGTAAAAGACGCTGTCGTTGCGACTTTTAAGGTTTTGGCTGCCATCGGCATCGTCTGGGGCTTCCTCCGCATGATGGGCGGACGCCACACGGTCGAGGGCCTGGTGACGATGGCAGTCGGCGCGCTCGGTA
>JAABUQ010001761.1_pt1 | contig 45207 bp, 57 predicted proteins | sample 5560001 | NCBI WGS metagenome assembly JAABUQ01 (sample SAMN10711888, study PRJNA513371) | rock metagenome | isolation source: Antarctica rocks | place: Antarctica: Victoria Land, Finger Mt nord | collected 2015-12-18 | reverse complement strand
CATGCCCACCCCTTCTTCCTCCCTATCAAAACACCCTTTCCCTCCCCCCTTAGCCACCGCCCACAATCCTCCCCCTCCCTCCTCTCACTTAATTTACTAGGACTATACCATCTCAAAAGCTTCGCCGTCTAAACGGATGAAGTAAAACTATCCCCTAAAACGCTAGAAACCCCTTCTCAGTTACAACTAATAGGTACATGCGCTTCCTCACTCCATCAGACGGCTAGCTACCCCTTGAAAAGGAATGCTCTTTGTAAGTGGTATATGCCCTTCACTATCTAACCCTCGAGAACTAGGCAAAGATAGACCCGCACCCACAAAAACCTACTAGAAAACCCATCGAAACAAAATCCGGGCGAGTCAAACCCCAAGTCTCCCCATTTCTACCCAAGCCCAAATCTCCAACCATCCCCCTTAAGTCTGCCCCCCCCTCTCTTCTTTCACCTCTTCCAGAACCAAAATCCTACCCTCTCTCACACATGTCGTCCAAAATTGGGTGAGTGGCTACTACGCATCCACGTAACAGTAGTATGAAAAGCCTGATGTGTTTCTTTGTGATTAGCTGTCTTCTGGATTCTACGAAGGGCTGGGACTTGCTCAGGACAAACCTCCGTCGGGGGATATACGCGAAGGTATGGTGTGTCAGTGAGGGAGGAGGTGCAGAAATGCCGCATCCGGATGCCTTGATCCACCGTCTCGTATCTAACTCGACCAGGCGGTCAAGCTGTCTTGAAGCCGGTATTGATACAATTGGATATTTGTATAGATTGGGAAAATATCTCTACTTTACATATCACGCTCTATACCCCCCCCCCCCCAGCTCTTCTTTCCAACAGAACCAAGCTGCTCATATCTCCCCACAACCCTATCCATGTGCCCCTCCCCGTTTGACTTACAAAACCTACATCATGTCTTCCCACCACACCACCACTCTTTCATTACTTACCCCCCCCTCCCCGCCACCAGCGCAATCAGCGCCGCCCCAACCCCACTCCCATCCTTCGCAATGCCAATCCTCACCCTCTTCTCCCCCGCCTCTCCAATCCCCTCCACCTCCCTCAACGCCTCCCGTATATACTCCTCGAACCCCGGGTAATACTCCACCAGACTGCCATCAACCCCAATATCGACGATCCCTTCCTCGTCCTCCTTCCGCCCGATGTTGCCTTGCGCTGAGTCGTCAAGTCTACCAGTCGAAAGGATAACGGCCGCGATAGCGACGGCAGAAAGACGCGCACTGCGTTTCCCGATCGAGGCGACGAGGGTCTTGACGGCTTCGGCGTCTTCGGAGGATGCAGCGTCGATGCCCAGATCCCGTGAGAGCGCCTGCCGCGTGATGCGATACCCCTGGCTCTGGTCCTCGTGCGCGACAGACAGGAAACTCGTGTCGATGCCCCACTGTTTATAGAGCGGGCTGTCGTCTGCGATGGTGGTTGTGGAGTGGATGTCATTGCTGCCGCTGGTTTCGTCCTTGAAGAGCTGGCAGTTTGGTTTGTTCAGGAGGGCGAGGATGGCGTGGCGCAGGATCTCGCCGAGGAACATGCCGCTGACGCGTTTCTCGAACATTTGGATGCCGGGGTTGGGGGTCAGAGCGTCGAGGGCGTGGTCGTAGGGCGTGATGGGTAGAACCTTTAGGTCGTTGTCGAAGGAGCCCCATTCGGTGTTGATGATCATGTGGCCTGTCGACTTGTCGTAGTCGGTCGAGGCACCCTTGGCGGTTTGTAACTTCTTGACGCGATCAAGTTTCTCGACATATGCGCCGTTGGTGCCTGTTCCGAAGATGCCCCCAAGGAGAGTGCCCGTTTTGCCGGGCGAGGTGTAGCTGCGGGCCATGAGCGTGCCGACGGTGTCGTTCACCAGCGCGGCGACTTTGACAGGTAAATGCAAAGCGTCGATCTCGGATTGGAGGAGCTGGCAGACGTCTTTGCCTATTGCGTCGTCGATGTCGAAGCCTTTTGTCCAGCGGATTAAGGTCCCTCTATTGATGCCAATTTGTTCCACTGGGAAACTGAATGTGAAGCCTAATTGAAATATCTCTTGGCTTTCCAGCCCGTCTTTTCGTCGCTGTTGATGTGCTTGGAAGTGCTCGTTGTGGTGCGTTTTCAGGAAAGTTTCGATTTGTTTGGCGAGGAAGGAGAAGAGCTCGGGAGCGGTGGGAGCGGTCATTAGTGCGCGTGGGATGGCCACTTTAGACTGCGTGAGGGAGAAGGTTGTGTTGCCGTGAAGCTGGATGGAGCAGACGCGGAAGTTGGTGCCGCCCAGGTCGACCGCAAGATAGAGGCCCTGAGGGGAGGGGGTGATTAGTGAAGCGGTTCGGAGAAAGGAAGAGGTATAGACACTTTTTCCGTTCCATTGGGGACAGAGGTCACATAGGTTGGGATTTGGGACATCTGTGTGCCGGTCTTTTCCAAGCCTTCGTCTAGAGCACATTGCATCAGCATTTGCTCCCGGTGCTCCAGAGAGTGTACGAACTCATCTGCCGTATGAACTCCTTGACCCCCTTGTTGACCTCCTCCGGCGGATATTCAAACTCCGCCGCCACTTTCCTCGCTTCCTCAAGCAACGACATCTTCTTTGGTCTCGAAACGGGTAGGGGCTCGTCGAAAATATGGGTATTCGGGCAGACAGCGGTCGAGTCTACGCTGACGCCGTGGCGCACGGGTTCTCGGATTATAGAGCCAATATGTACAGGCGAAGGCAAGAAGATTTGAACAAGAAGAACGAGAAGTAGAAACAAGAAAGAAATAAGCTGTGGGGTCGAAAGCCACGGGCGAAGGGACCGTTTGGAGGAGAGCTTCAACTCGGCGGAGCTGCATGAGATTGGTAGGGAGGACGACGTCTCGAGGATCGGAGGATTGTGGGAATTTGGGGACGCCAATGCTGCTTCTGTCAAAGGGCTCAACCAATGGCTGCTCAAAAAGCGAGGTTGTGTATACTCCAAGCTTTCATCAATTGAACCCTTGCGGAGATAGTAACGCTGCCCAACACCCAGTATCTCTTCCTGAACTCCCCTGGTACAAGTCCAACCCGAGATCACCGAGCGACGATAGGGAGTACTGAAAGCGAAAGCCAAAACGCCTCTGTTACATCCAGCATGCGGGGAAGTCTGGAGTAGCTCGGAGGGGCTCGGGAGGGCTCAAGTTCAAGATGTTCGAGGATCTGGTCATTGATGTACAGGTGAAGGTTGCTTAGGTTGTTTACAATGGAAGTATGCCTGTACAATCGCTTTAGACAAAATGAACAAAAGAGATGGATCATCTTTGCTAAAGGCGCGAGGAGGTGGACTGGTCGTCTCATACTCAGCCCTACCACTCGCGGCCTTGGCGGAAGATGGCTGTCAAACCTGCAGCTTCGGCCTCGACATCCCCAAGCATACTCCACTGACACGCCATCATTGAGCAACGGTAGCGAGTCGGTTGAGCTGAGCGCAGGCATGCGGACCGGCGTGGCATAACACCATCAGAGCGTAGCCCATACCTCTTCAACCTCACCATATTTCCCCAGACCCCTCCATCCATCCGAGCTTCTCTCCTCCCAACAATGGGTCAATCATCCTCCAAACCCCCTCCCTCAAGCACAGAACATGTCTTCACAAGGTACCCTCTCGTTCCGCAAGCCATCAACCAACCCAAAAATCTCAAACACTTACAATCAGCGAAACCCCCGTCCGCTTCTCCCAAGAACTAGTCAACGCCCTACAAGCCAGCCCCGAAGTACGCCATCCCCCACTGCCCAGAAAGATCTAGTCTACAGCAAGCTAAACATATCTCTTCTCTCAGACCGACAGCACCCGCGCCTCCGACCTCGAGCTCCACATCCAACGCCGCGTCGCCGCCGAGCTCGAGCGCCTCTCCACCGAAGCCTCACAGCAGCTCGCCAGCCTCTCAGACTCCATCTCCGCCCCAGAACCCACTGCCGAATTCTCTCATCATGATTCAGCCGCGCGTTCTTCAATTGCCAGCGGCGCCGTCTTCGCTTCTGAGAAAGAAGGGAATCGGAAATCCGATCTCGGGAGACAGAGTGTTCAGAGAGAGATTGAGGGGTTGAAGAGGAAGTTACAGCAGCGGAGGATTAAGGAGGAGGTGGTGGACGATAAGGGCGTGGTGGCGGCGAAGGATGGGGTGGTGAAGTGCTTGAGGGAGAATGATCGAAGGCCGCTGGATTGCTGGAGGGAGGTTGAGGCTTTTAAGAGGGAGGTTGGGAGGTTGGAAAAGGGGTTTTTGGGGAGGGTGTGGGATTAGGGTAGCTTGAGTATGGGAAAGGGGGGGTGTATTGTATGTTCAGCTACCATGGTGGCTGGTCAATTGGGAATGGTTCACCGTATTAGTATTTTCAGCAAACGCGAGAGCCCGCGTTTTTGCCATGAAACCATGTTCTGGGAAGCAGAACTGGGGTACGAGGCTCGACTGCATCTATAAATGGTCCACCGCAACGAATCGTAGTCCGTAACTGCTGAGCTTCCGACTATCACTGTTAACGTCCTGAAATCGAGAAAAGTTCCCCCTACAAGCCAGTGTCACCGGCATAGAGCAATGCTCGGCCTGCATAATGTCGAATCAAGCTATCAACAGTGGAACCGCCCCTCCGTTTCAATAAACCCCATGTCCTGCGCAATTTATACTCCGAGGCACGGACTTACAGTCATCGCCAGCGCTATCAACTAGTCACCTCCACCAGACGCGGGAGCGGTAGGCAGAGAGGACAGTGCCGCTTCGCACACTCCCCCAATACCTACCTCTCCACAGCAACAGAGTCTACGTAGCTCTCTCCACCTGTATCCAACCCATCAACACTCCCCCGCTTATGCCTCTCCACGCCCTCCCTCGCGCGCCCCAGGAGCCCATCCATAAGATACACCTCAAAGACCCCCCTCCCCACCTTCATCCTCCCGCCCAACCAGCCCATCCCTTCCGTAACGCATAGAATCTGCAGCGCCAGCGCCTGCCTCGTGATGTCCCCTCTCGTAAACGTGTCCCGCACCACAAGGGCCCTCGTGCTGACGGGCACGAGAAAGATGCTGCAGGACTCGTAATGCCAGGCCTGGGGCTGGATCCAGATGGCGGGCGCGTCGGGGTCGGCACGGCCGACGACGTGCAGGATGGTTTCGTAGCAGTCGGGGGGATCTTCGATGGGGATGAGGAGGGCGGGCTTTTCGGATTGAGGGACGGAGCGCCAGCATTGTGGGAGGAAGTTGGAGGCATTGGCGGTGGTGAGGGTGTGGTTGAGGGTGGTGAGGTTTTGGGCGGTGAGGTTGGTGGGGAGGTTGGGGAGGAGGAGGTGGTTGTTGTTGCTGAGTGAGAGGGGTTTGGTCGAGGGAGACGGCACGAGCAGAGCGCTGGTGGCTGGGCTTGATTGTGTGAAGATGGCGAGGGCGACAAGTAAGCAGACATAGCTGATGGAGATGTAAGATAGCGCCATGGAGGAGGAAGTGCGTGTTGGTAGTGATGATTCAAGCTTCTCCAGAACGCACGAGGTAAAGATGTTAACCTATAGGAAGAAGGGGGTGGGCGTATTCCTCGTAACCTGGGCTGTCGCGAGTGGTCGCAAACCGCGCGCGCATACCCAGGAGCGACTCGGATGAGCTTTGACACAGAGCGCCACGAGAAAGCTATTAGCCGCTACCGTTTGCAATCGGCGACCCAGATCGAATCTGGATCTGAACCGTCTTTCAAGTGTATAGGTATCGCATTTGAGATGATCGAACGGGAGGAGATCCTGTGTTCGAGGCATACGGGAGTAGAGACTATGAAATAACCGAACACCACATCGACGGGAAGATCACGAAAGTGAGACGCCACGACGAAGAGCGTAGAAGACTTAGTCCCGGAAGCGTAGGAAGTCCAATTACATACCGTTTTTTAGGTAGAGTAGCTCCAGGGTTCAAGCCCGGTCTGATCTTCTTGTTCAGCCGGCTTGAGCGAACGGCTCTTGCCAAGCTGCTTGCACTTGGAAAGGGAGAATCAGCAAATAGCTCGCTGCTATACCTCAACCTGAGCCCTTTCCACCATATCTTACACAAGCCCCGGGGAGGGTCCCAGATACCCCAAGATTGGACATCTTGCGCTCCGTTGTGGCAGTCGTGGGAACCTCTGCCAGGGTACGCCTTCGCAATCCCCTCCATTTTGATCAAACAACCATGTCGTGATAGGTTTCTTAATCGATTTCTTCCGCTAGCCTTCCATAGCACGCTCATAGGTCGAAGGCGGAGCCCGAAGATTACCTTCTGGACTGGTTTTAGAAATACTGTCGTGACTTTTCGGACTCATAGAAGTCTTTCAGGGGGGCTCGTATTCAATGAAAGGGGCAATTGAAGCTCATAGAGAAGATGAGAAATCTTAGCATGCTGTGAATTGCAGAAATTGCTGTGCATCCAATCAAAGTCGACTATCTCACATTCGTTCTTCGCCCATCTAGGCTTGGAAGGATTCAAAATGGTTGACGGTGAGAAAAGATGATTCGGGGTTACTCGAGTTGACCGTCCAGAGCAAGTCCGGATCTGATATGTCTGCACCTCAAACTTCGCAGCTACTTTCCGCTATCCAGAACGGCGACCGTGCTGTGTACAAGTTGATGCTCTTTGCAGGCCCTTCGTGCTACTCGGATCGACCTTTTGGCGTTGTCATCGACTCATACCGTACTCAACATGTTCTGCTCCCAGATTGCTCAAAACCTTTCCAATCACGCCTGCACACATGAGTGAGCGGGAACCGTAGGAATCTGCTAACGAATTAGCCGGGAAGAAGACCTCGCTCCTTGCTATAGCCAACGTTAGTCATATAACTTGTTGAGCCGTCGTAGTCTTTCGTCGTCCCTTAACTGCAAGGTAATGCTCAATACCTATGCGCCTTCTAACCACTCTCGCCCCTGAAGGTTTCAGACGCTGGTAATAGTCCTCAACAACATCATCTTCTACGGCGAAACCTCGCCGCTCGTACCACTCCAATGCTTCAAAATTGGTCTCCCAGACATGTGCATATATGTTCGTGGTACGATCACAGTGCTCAACGATGGATGTTATAATGCTATCAAGCAAACATGTGGCAATTCCTAGCTGCCGAAAAGGCGACAAGAGGGCGATGGTCTGGATGTACAGCTGAAATTCTCCAGGCGGACCTGATGGTACATCTTCGAGCCGGCATTGGATCCCGCCAACAACCCTGCTGCTGGCAAGCTTCCTGGACAGAGACGTACTTGATGTCGGAGTATCGTCCCACAGCGCAACGCGAGCTAACGTCGACCCGCTTGTGTTTGCAACGGCTTCCTTGTAAAACTTGTCGGGGTATCGAATGGGCAATAACAGAGTGATCAGACCACGGTAGGATTTTACTGTGTCTGGTGTTATGGGGTGAATCTGCACTTGAGATGGTAATGATCTAATCTGTGGTATATTGTCGAGGTTGTGCATTGACTGATCCGAATCCAAAGAGCTCTGATGGTTGTCCACAATTTGGGCGTGGGTTGTTGCGTGATATAGAGACAAAGTACTTGTGCTTGTGCTCATGCTTTGCTTAGAGAGCTCCATACCGTGCCACGATGCTTGAACTTACTGGACAACTTGGGAGGGAAATGGTGAAGACAGAGTTGAAGCTCAGGATCCTTATCTTATCGGAATCTGCAGCTAATGCAGGAACCCGTTCGCTTCATCGAAGTACGAAGATCGGACTTTTGCAGTCCCGGTCTGGATACTCTCAGCTTTAGATGTATACGTTTGTGATGAACAACCATCTGCCGAACACCTCACTACAAGCCAAATCACCCTTTTACGTCTCGAGCACCGGTTGCTTTGCTAGACGCTTACAATAACGAATAAACCCACTTCACCATAGAACCAGTGCCATGAGGAGCCGAACCTAATATTCAAGACGAGCGCTATACACACACTTACCAATGCCGATCCAGATGCTTGACTAGCTGCCACGTACGCTGTCGCTATACATCTTGCTCTTCACCATGGGGTTCATGAAGCGACACCATGTGCGATTTGCGAGAACAGCTGGCAAAGCTTCACTCCCTCGTCCTGACCCTAAGAACAGTCAAGGCCCACAAATGATGTGCCGGTGTTCGCTGCCATAGAGGCTGCTTCAAGCTGCAGCGACAGGATTCACTTGTGATTGATAGCGAACTGCTCACACAGCTAACCTGTGTCTTCGTTGTCTTCAACGACTCGAGCCTTCAGAATCTTGACCTGCTCCGTCGGCCTATCCTCTGCCCCCGTCTTGACCAAGCCCATCCTCTGTACAATCCTCAGCCCACTCTTGACGCGACCAAAGATTGTATGTTTGCCGTCCAGCCACGGCGTTGGTGCCAGGGTGATGAAGAATTGGCTACCGTTGGTATTGGGTCCGCTGTTCGCCATACTCAAGACGCCCGCGCCCGTATGCTTCAGTGACGTGCTGATCTCGTCTTCAAATTTCTCGCCGTAAATGGAACTGCCTCCGCGACCGGTGCCAGTAGGATCGCCGGTCTGAATCATGAAGTTGGGGATTATGCGGTGGACGATGACATTGTTGTAGTAGCCTCTTTGGGCCAGAGATGCGAAGTTGTTGCATGTCTGGTTTCGTTAGCCTCTTGAGCCCTGATCTTCCGTGAATATCCCTACTTTTGGAGCGTGGTCATTGTACAGCTCGACGACGATCGAGCCCTACGACTCGGTCAGCTGGCCCTCCCAATATCGATTTGTCCAATACGATATACCATGGTGGTGTCAAGCGCGACATTCGTCGTCATGATTGAGTTCTCCGACCCGCCAGACGCAATTGTAGATGAGAAAAGCCGGGTAAACGCCGGCAGGTGCGACACTAGCATCAGAATATTCGAAGCAAACCGTTTGAGACCACGACTGCATGTTGCTTGCTCCGTGATCCATCACTTCTGAGCCATTCATCCGCTTTTATTTCTTGTCTTCTTTGTGGTTTTAAAATCCCAGCAGGATGGGGAAAAGGTGAACTTGAAATCATTTATAACCTACAGCATCTCTTATTCAACAAGGGAACGAGCATGGCTCCTCTTGAAGAACTACTACAGCAAGTAGGCTTTCATTATGCGAAAGCTCAACCATTCTTTCCAACCTATATCCATGTCCTCCTCTCTGCTCTCATTTGTATCTACACAGGAGCGCATGCATCTCTTTCGATCCCAAAATCAGCTGCCAAGCCTCCCAAGAAAAAGAAGCAAGTCGACGGCGACGAAGAGGATGAGACCTCACAAAGCTTTCAGAAGATGGAAGGGCTCTCGCCCTCAGATGCTATCATGTTTCCCTTGTTAGCTGGCTGTACTCTTGCTGGTCTCTATTTCCTGATCAAGTGGCTTGAGGACCCAGCATTACTCAACAAGGTTTTGAATTGGTACTTTTCTGTCTTCGGCGTGCTTTCAGTCGCGCAGCTTTTTACCGATGCTATGGGAATCTTCACTTCATCTATTTTTCCCGCAAAGTATGCATCAGACGGAAAGATCTGGGAGATTAGACGAAAAGAGAGGGTTGCAGAAAGTGTAGCAAACCCACTGGAGAAGCGGAACTCACCCCTACCGGGCCTATGGTCAAAGTTACCACTGCCACCAGTCCTGCTAGATGCGCTCTGGACCTTGAGTGAACTGCCTACGAGACGGATCCACGTACGAGCCTACATCCATCGAGTTGTAGAAGCTAGCCTCCGCATAGGCCCTCAAGGCACCCTGAGCTTCATCCTCGCTCTCGCCGCCGTTCTCTACTACAACCTCGGCGCCAAGCCATGGTGGCTGACCAACATCCTTGGTTACAGTTTCGCCTACACAGCTCTCCAACTTATGTCGCCGACCACATTCTGGACCGGCACACTGATCCTGAGTGCTCTCTTCTTCTACGACATCTACTTCGTCTTCTTCACTCCCATGATGGTCACTGTAGCCACAAAAATCGATATCCCTGCAAAACTGCTCTTCCCAAGGCCAGCGGATCCGGGTGCCGATCCTGCTAAATCATTGGCGATGCTAGGGTTGGGGGATATTGTGTTGCCGGGTATTGTGATGGGACTGGCACTTCGTTTTGATCTCTACATGTTCTACCTGCGCAAGCAGAGGCGTCGAGTGGCATCAGACGTAACTACCGCAAGCAATGATAGTGTCGAACCAAATGGGAACGAAACCAGATCAACGACCGATGGAACCGAAAACAACACAGCTAACAGCAGCACAATCAACACCAAAGAAACCGCCTCACCAATAATCAAAGCCCCCTACGAAACCGCAATCGGCTCCTGGGGCGAGCGTTTCTGGGTCACGTCCCCCTTCCGCTCGTCCTCCCCACCATCTCCACCACTCGGCGTCTTATTCCCAAAACCCTATTTCCACGCCGCCCTCTTCGGCTACACTGCTGGCATGCTGGTCACCCTATCAATCATGCAAATCTTCGGACACGCGCAGCCCGCGCTACTATATCTCGTGCCTGGCGTGCTGGTGTCTCTATGGGGAATGGCGTTAGTGAGGGGTGAGAGGAAGCAGATGTGGGAGTATGACGAGACGGAGAACGAGGAGAAGGGGGCTGGCAAGGGTAAGGATAGCGAAGAGGGCGGCAAGGGTGGGGGCGAGAAGACAGAGGGGAAAAAGAGTATCTTCAGCTGGGCTAGGCAGGATGACATCGCAAAGCGGCTAAAAGGAGTTGCGGTATCTGAAGGGGCCAGCAAGAGCGCTGAGAGCACAAAGGGAGAATACAAAGACGACAAGTCTAAGTCAGCAGACAGCAAGAGAACAGCGTTCTCCCGTGACCGGAAGACCGAGCTTGTCTTTTTCTCCATCAATCTACCAAACAGCACTGCGCACGACGAGGAGAGCAAGGTCAAAGCCGAGAAGCAAGAAAGCGAATAACGCGCTTTTGTTCTCCGGGCTGGGCCTTCCGCCTCGTGATGGTTCGGAGATAACGAAGCTGTATCACTGTGTAGAGCTATGCAATCCCATTGCACGCTAGCATCTGGTTTCGCAACCCCGGTTTGGAGTAGCGACCTGCAGCAAAATTGTCAGGCAACAGACAGACGAATCGGCCAACTCTAGATAATAACCTTTGTGTATTTGCTTTCTAGTGGAGGTACCTCGTTCGGCTTGTGAGGAACCTACGTGTATCCAGCTTTCTATTGCGCGATACCAAATACGGCACCGAAGCCTTTCCCAGCAACAACCCCAGGTACTCTCGATAGCTGACAGTTCGAGACTTTTCCCCCTGTGAGACGTTCGGTCGAATAGCCCGAGTCAAGCTATGCTATGATATTCCAGCCCCCACAGAGCTCTCAGACAAGGCTCACCAGCCAGTTGAGGCTCTCACGTTCTCTCTTCACTTTGAGTTCGGAAAACTCCATGAGCTCCAATGGAATGGGACGATCAGTCGGTAGCAAATGACAGGAATCCTCAGGCTAAGCGTTCCGATCGCATACGTCCCTTTCAAGATTCTCCGCTTGTGGTTCAGCTAAAAATATAAATCATCTTTGAAAGTGCGCTTGAAGAGAATGAAAGTTTGCATTACTTTGGAGCTTTGGAGCCAGATTATACTGTTCAATGTTGGAAGGACACGCCATAGAGAAATGTCACTCGTTTGACTCTCCTGGTCGCCACTTTGTGATTCAAAGCACATCGACAGTCTTCCGCCAAGTTGTAGCCCTTTTGTGAAGATTCTAATCTCGTGGAACACTATTACCCCTAGCCGCCCGGCAGTGGCATCAATATGAAATAACAAACTCACTCTTCGGTCTTGGGCTGACGCTGGCTCTGGGCAGTACAACTCGTGGAAGTAGAGGTATGGTTTCTCGATCTAGAGGTACCGGGCATGCTTGACACGTCTTCCTACCACAAGTACCCTGTTATTGTGAGGCCGGGCGTGCTTGACACATCTTCCTATCACAAGTACCCTGTTATTGTGAGGCAGCTTCTGCGACTGGTCCCCAAGATTCCAGTTGGTGGTCGTTCAGGAATCTACAACAGTGATTCTATCGCCATATTTCCCACTATCAACCGCATTCACGCAAAGGCTATCAACCATTCTCGGCTATTGTTCGTTTCTACGCCATCTCGCCGCTATTGTAGTCCTTCTCCTATGTTTGCTGGCGCCGCCCATCGCTGTTGCATCCTCCATCCTCGTTTCGCCTTCTGTTCCAACTTAATCTCTTTAGTGCTTGGTGATGGAGAAGTCCAACTCTATTTCTGAAGGCGTCTACCCCATTTATCTTAGGCGAGCTCTCCGAAAGGAATATGGCCATCAACGACATACCGAAAAGCTCGAATATCGCAAGAAGATTGAGCGCTCAAAGCAAAACGGTAAGCTCGCCTTCAAGAACAGCATGGTCCACTGACTGAACGCGAATTTGATCTAGGTATCGACAGCATCAAGAACACCGACGAAGAAGATCGCAGAGTACAGAGAGAAGGTACACATTGGCTGAAGGATTATATCAGATCGAAACAGCCGATGTTGGCGTTGAAAGACCAGCTGGGTCTCCACGCGTATTTCAGCATGGACCTTGCGAAGCGTGCACGCCCCGACGCTTATGATCTCGGCATCGACGCGCAGAAGATCATCGAGCTTTACGACCTGAGGCTTCATCACGAGTATGAGGCTGAGGATGCTCATCGAGAGGAGCTACGGAAGCAGAGGATGGAGAGGGAGCAGGAGCAGGAGCGGGTGGATGCTGAGATGAAAGACTGAGTTACATGGCACCACTTGTGATCTGGCGATATTGGAGACTGGGTGTACATGATCCAGGTGTGCACCCGCTGTTGAATGGATGCATGTTAAACGAACTGTACCATATCATCTCGATCAACTCCATGGTCTAGCGCAATCAGCCTGTGCAGAGCCGTCTATGCAGATCCCTCGTGAAGCAGAATATGATTCTTAATCAGTATCAAAACGATAGACCGCCAAAGTATTGCAAGGTTTTGAGATCAGCCCCTAATGTCTCTGTATCGTAAGTACTTGATCACGTGACGACGTGCATCCGTCGCTCGCTCTTCCAGTCGATCTGTACCATCTTCATCCTCCAGTGCCCTCAGCAACAACATAAGACGATACCTCGATGTATACAGCATGGGGACACAAACCCCACAGCACCTAGATCTCGCAGGAACTAGCTGCAGAAGAGAGCCTGACTTTGACCAGTCCCAACCAAACTCCTTCAAACCCCCCACCATGCAAGTGACCGCAAAGCCAAGATGCCAGCAGGTTGTGGCGCTTCCCTGACCTCCTTCAGAGTCTGAGAGCTGCTTTCTTGGGATCACTTGTTCCCCCATGTTCGGAGACCGCGTCCGATTGTGGAGATAATGGCCAGCTTTGAGCCGGATCCAGCGCAGTATCGCAGCCTACAGGATAAGGTCACCGTTCTCACGGGTTCGCTATCAAAGCCAAAAATTGTTACCGCTTGAGCTGAATTGTACAGGTGGCGCCAATGGCATCGGTGCAGCTACGGTCAGACTTTTCGCTCAGCGTGGGGCTTTGATCGTCTTCGGTGATCTGGACGCAACATCTGGAGAGCAGCTCGCCCGGAAATACGACCCCAAACGTGTACAGTTCCTCAAGATTGATGTCACCAAATACGAAGACAATATTGCACTCTTTCGGCGAGCGTTGGACAGCTATGGAAGGGTGGACCATGCGTTCAGCATCGCAGGGATTGTGGAGCAGGGCAATATCTTCGACCCTGCAATGTCGCTTGAGGATGTAGCGAAGGTACAACGACGCCCATTACACATCGCATCCAAAGAGATAACAAGGGCCCCGTCTGGAAGAATAAAGCTGATAACGACTCCCCAGCCTCCTGCCAGTACCGTTCTCGACGTCAACCTCCTCGGCCCGTTGTATTTCGCGCGGATAGCAGCTGCATACTTGCATCATAATAAGAAGCTTGAAGAGGACAAATCGATCGTCCTCCTTTCCTCAGTCGCCGGCTTCATTGACTCTCCAGGCCTGTTCGCTTATGGCGTACGTACCTCCTCTCTTTGCAGCCTCCAACCAGCACGGATTCGCAGACATACAAGACTCCTGCTAACATTGGCTGCGAACGACAAGGTTTCGAAGCATGGCCTTCTTGGCCTCCTGCGTTGCCTCCGTACATACCTACCATCCGCATTCGGCATCCGAATCAATGCCGTTGCCCCCCTAGCCACCACAACTGCCTTGCTACCCTCTGCAGTAACGAAAGGATTCAAAGACCATGGTTTCCCCCTCAATACGCCCGAACAGGTCGCGGACGTCGTCTTGGGATTAGTAGCAGGATCACACAAGGTGGGAGAAGATGCTGCGGTTGCGCTTGGCCAGGATAATAAAGGAGAGAGATGCAATGGCTTGACTGTATATGTCGAAGGTGGTAGAGGCTGGGAGGTTGAGGAGGGCTTGAACGCTACAAGAGATCAGTGGTTAGGGAAGGGGCCGAACGAGAGGTTGATGAACGCGGTGGCGTGGTTGGCTTCGGTGAGTATGCATCTTTACAACATCCGTTGTTTGGTGTGTGATCTACATCCTGTCACTCTCTTATGGCAGCCGGTTAGTGGCTGGACAATAGGATACTACTAACCCAACTCTAGGGCGCTGCATGGACTAGCGATCAATAACCATTGACTTTGGATGGTGGTGAGTATCATCGGTAGGGAATTGAATTTATTGGATCTTATTCTTGCTGGACGTCTGATGTCTTTTTATCCCCGCCCAACACTAGAAGACTTTCACTGATGGATCGTCCAACCAACAACGACCCATAGCCAAAGCGTCAAACAATTCAATCACTCCATCCACCCAAACCTTATGCCCCCACGAAGCCTGTCCGAACGAGCATCCCCATAACCCTACAGACAGCAAAAACCCCAGAAGAGGCAGTCCACCAAGTACAGAAATCCCCCCCCCCCGAAAGATGCCATCAAGCCGTCTCCGTCGCATTCGTCGCCGCCCCATACCTCGGATCGCGAATCAATTCCCCCGTCCCCACGACCCTCACCCCGCCCGCCTCATCAAGGATCGAAATCCGCTTGCAATAGCTCCAGTTCGCATACCACCCGAACTCGATCACGCCGCTTATCGCCGCCGAGAGCATCAGCCACCTATTGCCCTAGCATCAGCATTAATCCTCATCATTCGCACATCAACCCCTCCCCCTACTGTCCCTCCTCCGCCCGCCCTCCCTCCCGCCCTCCTTCCCTCCCTCCAACACCCAAAAAGAAAGAAACCCTTCCCACTCACGTCAGCCCATCCCCAACAACATGATTAACAAACAAGCACACCCCCCGCGAGCACCACATCATATTCGGCGCCGGCACGGGCCCATCCCCCCTATTGGCGGCCACCGCCTGTACGATCTCGTATTGTGCGTTGGCGGCCAAGTCCAGGAGCTTGCTCTGCTCGAAATGCACAAAGGGAGCGCTGAAGCCCGAGAAGAGCAGGGAGGTGCTCGTGGAGGGGACGGAGATGTGGTAGGGGTCGGTGTAGTCGGTGCTAGAGAGGGAGTTAGTGTGTGGGGGGTGGGGGGGGGGGAGAAGCGGGGAAAGATAATGTAAGGGATGGGAAGGGGAAGGGTGAGGGGGGAGGGAAGATTACTGGAGACTGAGACTGGCTGCGGGGGGAGGAGCGGCGAGGGCGAGGAGTGGCAGGAGGAGGAGGGAGGCGGAGAGGAGGCGCAGGAAGGAATGCATGGCGGGAAGGACAGAGGTATCATTAGGGAGAGTAGGTGTGGTGGATTGTGTGATGTTATATTGTACGAACGGCCCAGCAGTACGAAGATGCATGCGACTTGCGCGAAGTCGGTACGAGGACGGCGCGCGTCGCTTGATCATCCATTCATGCGAGTTTTGGCGCTGCATGCGAGCCGGGCTGCACTGACATGGGTTTCATAGATGTATTGAAATTGGCATACTAGAAACTCTAGGGGGTGGCTTGGGGGGTTGAGGGGGGAGGGGATTCTGGATGATGATGGGAGCTATGGGGTATATCATGAGGGGTGTCTTTGGTATGGACAAGGGATTTTTTTGATATAATAGTACATTTCGCTACGACAGAAGTGGCGTAGAAGGGTTATTGGTATCCTGGGAGGAAGTATCGAGGATATGGGATACATTGATTGAAGGGTAGCAGGAATTTGTTAAGCCAGCCAACACGGTTATGTCTTAGACGCCCAAAACGTAGCAAGACCATGAGAGAGAAATCTCTTGAGACGATTTTAGACAAGCTCTTGCGTAAGCACTTACGTCGGTTGTTGCCAGCTGAGGCCTGAGGGGCGCTTTGTAAGCCTCGCTTCTGCATTTCTCAGCTCACGTCTTCAATGAGTCAGCAACAAAATGCTCATTTGACCGAACGGGCTGATCTTGAGATTAAGTCGTAGCTGTGCTTCGATAATCCGTTCCCGCAGAGCCTGGAGATGGTTATCCCTGCTTACGTGAGTCGAAGCATGCTCTGTTGTGGATGACACGATGGATCAGAAGCGTGGAAAAGCTAATATAAAGGTACAAGATGCCCCGGCAGCCCGTTAGTATTTCCATTCCTCAGTTTTCATCTCTAACATACAAACCAATCACGCAGAACCTCCTAAGTCATGGCGGTACATGACATCGTCATCGTCGGTGCCAGCTTCGCCGGCTTGAGCACAGCACACTACCTCTTACGGCACACGATCCCCAAACTCGAGGTTAGCAACTCTGGTTCAACCTACAAGCTAACACTTGTCTCAACCACCGAGCGCTTCCTCTTCAAAGTCGGCACTCCTCGCACCATCGCCGCCCCCAACCTCATCCCTGCTGAGAAAGTCCTTCTCCCAATCGCAGACGCCTTCAAGAACTATTCGGCCGACCACTTTAGGCTGGTGATCGGTACTGCGTGTGGCGTCGACAACCAAAAGAAAACGGTGTCAGTCTCCGGTGGCGGTGGATCAACAGCCATATCCTATGCCACCCTAGTCATCGCAACCGGATCACGGACCTCATCGCCCTTGTGGACCTTGCAGGATGACTACCGGGAAACAGACGCCGAGCTCAAGAAGATACATATTGCACTGCAGAAGGCCAGTACCGTTCTCGTAGCCGGCGGCGGTCCAGCCGGTGTCGAAACAGCAGGTATATTCCCCCCACATCATCTCTCGTTTCCAAGCTGACCCTCGGCCTCCCCAGGCGAGATCGCCTACGCCTACCCCAAACTCTCCACGACCATGCTCAGCGGCAGCACCCGCCTCCTAACCCGCCTCCGCCCCTCCGTCGGCCTCCCCGCGGAAGCCCAACTCTCCAAACTCGGCGTCACCACCAAACACAACCTCCGCGTCCTCTCCACCAAGCAGGAAGCCGACAAAACCATCATCACCCTCTCCGATAACTCCACCACAACCGTAGACGTCTACATCGACGCCACCGGCCCCACCCCCAACTCCTCCTGGCTCCCCCCCTCCTGGCTCACCCCCACCCACCGCGTCCAAACCGACCTCCCCACCCTGCGCACCCCCACACCCGGCGTCTACGCCATCGGCGACGTGGCCTCCTACAGCAAAGGCGTGATCTTCGACTGCGGCGACGCCGTGCGCCCGCTGTGCTCCTCCATTCTGCACGATCTGTCGCGCGAGAACCCGAAGCCGAGGCAGGTCCCGTTTAAGCAGATGCAGAAGGAGATGCAGGTCGTGCCGGTGGGGCAGAAGGCGGGGGTGGGGGTCGTGATGGGGTGGAAGGTGCCGAGCTGGTTTGTGTGGATGGTTAAGGGAAGGACGTATTTTATTGAGAAGGCGGTGGGGACGGTGCAGGGGGCGGATTTCGTGAAGGCGTAGCCTATGTGTGTGACTGGTCTGGTGCACGAGGTTTGAGAGGCAATGCGTCGTTTTGTTATGCGTTTCCTGCAGCGGTCTTTCTGGTTATACCCGCGCTTGTCACTTTTACTTTATACCCTCGATAGGCGGCATAACAGAGCCGAATAGCGTATCACAACCAACACCCAATTGGCGCAGAACTCTGTGTCAAAGCGTTAAAGCGTTGAATTGCGTATATCACACTTTCTTCATCAACGAAGACCACCTCTTCCCTACCCACCACCTCCTCATCGCAGCCAATCCTCAATCCCCAATCCCCCAAAACCCGAGCGGTATCTCCCCACAAGCATCCCATCTCCCATCCCCCATCTCAAATCCGTTGTTCAAAATCGGCCTCACGCGAGCCATGCCAGTGATGTACGAGTTGCATAGTAGAGCCAACCGAGAGGCAAAGGACGAAGCCGACAGCAGAGAACGTCGGCCTGCTAGCTGCGGGACACTGACGTTGAGCGGGAAGGGGGATGGGGGGCACTGCGGGATGTGAGGGAGGGCGGAGAGGGGGGGTATGATTTGAGATGGGCATGGGGATGAGGGCGGAGGGAGATGGATGTCTGGAGGAGAGATGTGAGGGGGAGCTGGGATCTGGGCTGGGATCTGGGCTGGGTGAGTAAGGTGTGGAATATTTTTGTGGGAGGGGTTGTCCGGCTGGAGGGTTTGTAGGGATGAGAGGAGGGGGAGGATGTAGGGGAGGAGAAAGATGGGGGTGGTGGGGATGGAGGGGTGGGAGTTGGGATGGAGGAAGAGGGGGAGGGACAAGGGAGAGGGATTCTCTAAAGTACCTTTATGGGGTCTCAATGAGAAGCATGATATGGGGTCTTATGCGATCGATGGGGCTGGGAAGCGACACAATCAGGAACATGGCACAGCATTGCAGGTAACCCACAAGCACAGCAGATCCAGCATAGTACATCCAGCTCCATGTCACCTTCCCACTACCTCTCGTATCCGCCCCCCCCCTTTCCCTCCCCCCCACATCTACCGCACCTTCCCACTCGCCTTGGCCGGCACGCCCTTCTGCCCCATCTTGCTCTGGATCCTCGCCCCCGGCTGGCCCCTCGCCCCTGCCGCCGCGCTCTTCGCCTTCTCCGCCTTCTTCTTGCTCTCGCTCGCTGTCTTCTTCTCCTTGCCCTCCTTGATGGCCGCCTGCCGGGCCGCCTGCCGGGCTTCGGGCCGCTGCGAGCGGCGCTCTTTGATGACTTCGAGTGAGGCGCCGACGATGCCGCGTTGGGATTTTACGGTGCGGCGGGTGCGTTTTTTGGCGATTTCCTGGGGTGGGTGTTAATGTAGGTTTCGGAGGGGAGGGGAGGGGAGGAGGTGGTTGAGGGGAGGCTGGGGGCAAGGGTGGGTGCTGGGAGGGTGGAGTGGGGAAGGGAGAGGGAAAAGCACCTCAGAGATACCCTTCTTGTGCTGGCGGCGGTAGAGCGTCGTCCATGCGATGCGGCGCGGGTTCTTGCGCTGGAGGAAGAGCGATTCGGTCTTGCCGTTTTGGAAGCGAAAGATCTTGCTGTCGCCGCGGATGTAGAGTTTGCCCTGTAGGTTCGGATGTTATGTCAGTTGCTGTTCCTCTAGAGACTATTGCTACGGCCCCTTCTTGCAATACTGGTCACTGGCTGGCCTTCCTCCCCCGATGGAGGTTCTGGTACAGTTGTGCAATTGCGACGGGGAGGGCGAGGAGGGAAGAAGCGGGTGGGAGACATACCCTGCCCGGGTAGATCTTCTCGCCGCTGAAGGTGTCGTCGTAGGTACGCATCTTGGCGGCTGTTTGGAGCGTAAACTGCGTGGATGGGCTGTTGTTGTCGGTCGATGGTGATGTCGAGGTTCACGTAGTGGCTTTGGGCCGTAAGGCTGAGTGCGTCATGTGACTGCGGGAGAACCCGTAAGCGAGGTTGGGAGATCGACTCAGGGGTTTGAGAACCGTGAGAAACACTCTCAGGTATCATGGGCGTGAGTAGGAGACCCATAGACTGGCATGGTGCATTTTTTGTGATCAGTGGAGTCATCTCAATTTGCGAGCGTATCTAAATGCTATGTGCGAAGGCCCTTGCTATTCGAATGAAGTGCTGAGCGTTTCACTTTCAGTCTCTAGTCATGGATTCCTGAGACTAAGGTATACTCAATCCTTCATCTTTCCCTTGGGACGGTTTTCTGTAGACCCTGAAAAGTGTGAGCATCGACTTCTGTCATGGGATATAGAATTACGTATTCCATCCGCCGGCACGAGAGGGTGCCTTCGATCCTTGGCATTCATGAAAGAACGCAAAGGCGGAATAGTTGATGGACTGATTCACCAGGAAAGACCCATAGCTAAAGAGGCAAACCGTTGAAGCATCCCTTTCACTCATTGAAATTATTTGAAAATAGAGCTCGGAGAAGGTCCTGAAGTCATATGTGATACGAGGGGCCTACTTCGCTTTGGACAGAGAAGAAGTGAATTTCATGGTACAACTAGCTTGTTCGCTGAGTAGCGAAAGGACCAACACCGCCGTAACACAATCTCGTTTCCTCCGCCTCCATCCCCCCCTTCTACATCCCGCCTCTCTTCATCCTCTCTGACACCACCGCGTCCTCCGCGGTGTGGAAATCGCATGGTTCCCACAGGCCGCACGGATTGCAGCCGGCGCAGATTGAGTCGTTGCACGGAAAGATCGGGCAGAGCCCGATACAGTCCGGGCACACCCACCGGCCGCAATCCGTGCACATCAAGAAGGTGGGGGCATCGCGGCCCTCGCTCGCCCATCTCTTGATGGAGCTGGCAAGCTCCGCGGCCGCGATGCCCTCCGCCGTTTCCTTCTCCTTCACTGCAGTCTGGGTGGCGCCTTTGAAGACGCAGCAAGGTGCGCGGCAAATGGCGCAGTTGTCGATGCAGGTGCTGCAGAGAAGGTTCTTCTGGAAGAAGGTACACCCGTGGCTGGGGTGGGCTGGACGGTGGTCGCTTGGTGCGTACCACACAGTTTCGGTGCCGGTCTCTTGCCGCAGCTTCTTAATCTAAGAGAAACATTAGCGGTCGAACGAGGTATTTATCTTCGGTACAACTTACCTGATAGACGACGTGCTCCTCTTTGGCCAACTTCTTATCCACCGCCTTTTCCGCTGCTTCTTCTTCGAGCTTGAGCCTATTGCTAGGTATGGCGGAGTCACTAGCGTCTGATGATACTGGGCTGACGACATCGGTGGACCAATTGCTACCAGGTGCGGGCTGAGAGCCAGTGCGGACACTTGAGACGCGAGAGTAGCCACGACCACGCCCGGTCGATGTGGGAGATGAAAGCGAATCATGAAGGCTATAGTGTGGAGCGGAGTATGGACTCTGGGGACCGGCCGTAGTGTTAGGAGCACGGACAGGGGTAGTTGGAATTTCGGCAGGGCTAGTCTCTGGAACAATATGACCTTGAGCTGTGTTGGCAGTATTGGTGTTGCTACGAGAGAATATCCGTTTGCGAAGTGACGGCTTCTTCTCATCTGGGGCAACAAGCTCTTTGGTGCTTTGAACTCCGAAATTCTCTTTGAGATGGCACCGCTCGATCATCTTGACTTGAGGAGAGTCATTGGTGACGCGCTCGTTCTTGATCTTTGTGGACGGGGAGAAAACACCGGACCCATTGTTCTCGCTGCTAGAGCGTCTGCGTAGTCTACGTGAGATCAGTCCTTGGGATACACTTGGGCTCTGCGGCATTGGTGTGCTGGGCTGGTCGTTCTCATCGCCATTAATGCCGCAAATGAAGTTTCTGATGCTATTCTCTAGACCTGATGGAATCGTGCCGCGATGCTCTGAGACGATTTCTGCGAGACTGGATACAAGTGCGGCCCTACTACTAGCAACAGCGCGAGAATTCTCCGATGGGCCACCTGCGCCATTATTTGCGTTCTGAGTGTCAAGGGGGGGAAGCAACGGCTTGCGTCTAGAGCTCTTGGGCGGAGGCGTGGGAGTCTGCTCATTGTTTGTCGTCAAAGTGTAACCTTGGTCGTAGGGAACAGCGGCGAATTCAAGCTCATTGCTGGCGTTCAACGTCGTGGCTCTGAAAATCGCACTCGGGGGAGAAGATAGTTGTGGTTGCGTGTTCGAATCAGTCTCCATGCTGCTTTCGTGGTCTGAAGGCTTAGTGGAGGACGTGCTGCGAGGCATGAACCGAGAAACAATTGGTGAAGTTGCATTGTCTTCTGTGTCTTGCTTGGATGTTCCTTTGGCCCCTTTGGAGAACGGTGCAGACGTGATACGCTTAAATGACGCGAACGGAGAGCGCCGTGTGGTCTTGTCTTGATTCTGGGCTGGGTCATCGTAGGAAGCTTCGGCTGCAGTGGCACGTTCAATTGCTTCACGTGCCGCATCTTCCTCGTCGCGCTTGAAAAAGTCCAGGGCAGACATCAGCTCATCGGCAGGATCCTCCGAGTCCTTGGTATTCCTACCGACCTTCAAAGGCTTGGGACGTAGACTAAGTTCATCTCGGGGTTCGGTACGCTGCGGATTTGGTACTGCTGGACTTGAAATACGCATACTGTATCGAGTGCGCAACCCATCTTGCTTGAGCCGAAGGGGACTGGCATTGTTCGCGTCTTTCGTCACTGCAGCTAATTAGAATAGTCTTCAGTTGTTGGGAGGACCATATTTACCTGATCCAAGAAGCTCTTCAAGTTCGTCGTCCTCGGCGTAGTCACCTTTATCATCGTAGTCCGTGGATGTCGTAGAGGTAGTCGAGGGCGCCGTAGCATCGCCAGCATTCGCATCATAGAGCACGCGCTTCGTTGCTTCAGTGCGATCAACCAGGCCAGCACTCGTAGGGACCTTCGGGGTGTTAGGGGAACGTTCGATGCGCTTCGAATCATTGATCTCGTCAGGCTTGCGCTCATCGAAGTCTGTGGGTGTCGTAAAGGTAGTCGAGGGCGCCGTAGCATCGCCAGCATTTACATCATGGAGCACGCGCCTTGTTACTTCAGTGCGATCAACCAGACCAGCACGATCAACCAGACCAGAAGTCGTAGAGACTTTCGGGGCGTTAGGGGAACGTTCGATGCGCTTCGAATCGTTGATCTCGTTAGGCTTGCGCTCATCGCAGTCCTTGGATGTCGTAAAGATAGTGGGCCTCGTAGCATCGCGAGCATTTGCACCATAGAGCATGCGCCTTGTTACTTCATTGCGATCAACAAGGCCAGCACTCGTCGTGACCTTTGGGGTATTAGGGGAACGTTCGATACGCTTCGAATCATCATCCTTGTCAAGCTTGCGCTCAGCTTGGGTGATAGATCTAGGCTCGTCGATGTAGTTGCTCTGCACGCGGCTGAAGCTAGGACTGCCAAGACGGTCACTGCCATAGAGTCGTGTAGATACGGTAACACGCTCTCGCGGAGAGTTAGCAATCTCGTCAGGCTTGCGCTCATCTTGGGCGGGCTCGTCGGGATGGTTGCTCTCCATGCGGCCAAGGCTAGTACTGCCAAGGTGGTCATTGCCACGGCGTTCGCTAGGTACGACAACACGCTCTTCGGGAGTATCCTCATTCTCGTCAGGCTTGCTCTCATCTTGGGCGATAGACCTAAGCTCGTCCTCGTTGGTGTTGTTGCTCTCCATGCGGCCGAGGTTAGGATTGCCAAGGTGCTCATTGCCACGGCGTTGTCTAGGTGCGAGGACACGCTCTTGGGAAGTGTTGTGGATGCGAGTGACGTCGACGTTGTTATCGATGCTATCGGCTACGCCATCAGAGCCTTCTCCGCGAACCATGTTGCTGGCCTGCTCGTAAATTGTCAGTCATACACAGAGCTAGATAGATGGAAGGGCGAACTGACGCGTCGAGTATCGGCACGACCTGGAGGTGCAACGTTGAAGAATTCAGCAGTTTCTGGTGTCACTGGCAAGATGTGGCCCCAGCGCTGTTCGTGCGATCAGTCAAGCTCTTTCTGGTGTGTTGTAGCAAGAGTAGGCTTACCGAGACGATAAATGCCTTCTTCGCGTCTGGGTCTAATGAGTCGAAGTCAACTTCGTCGGGCTCAAAGTCGCCGTTCTCATCACAGTTATCGGGACCAGTACCGTCGTCGATGCCGGTTTCTTCGTCGGGTGCTGGATCCTGATTATGTTCAGTAGCTGCCTTCGATCGGGGGTTGGTATAGAGGGGTAGGTGAGCTCTCACCCTGTCCCGGAGTGAGGTACGTGTTATGGCGATGCCCAAAGCAACTAGGATAGTGAAAGAGCCGGTACCCCAGGTAAACCAGAAGAAGTCGGGATAGTCAGGTACTAGCAATCCACCGAAGACCACACAAGTACGTGCAATATGCTTTATATTGTACAGATGACCTCTCAGTGTTGTGGCAAGAGCTCCAGAAGCCATGTTGATATTCGTGCCCTTAGCGTTTAATCCACGTGACATCCCGCGCGAAGCGAATTTTAGTGTTAGATGTTAGTAGCTGCCGGTCAGTATGATGCTAAGACAAGCATGAACTCTTGACAAAAGCACAATCAGTTCAAAGCTTTAGGATGAGCAAGAAACGCTGTTGATGGCTGTTGTGAAGGAAGTGAGGAAAAGAGGAGGGGTCACAGACTGATAAAGAAAGTCCAGCCCTGTTACGCCTGGCAGACAGCTAGGCCCGTATCATAGTACAGCGTCTATACTCTCTGGCACTTTTACTGACACTCTCCATTAGGTTCCCTTCTCCTTCTATCCTATTGATCTTGCGATGGAATACTACTCTGAGAGTGCTCCATTGCCTTGCGGGGCCGCTTAGCATAGTCATCGCCGGGGGTTGCTTGGAAGCATGGAGGAAGCTGCTATGCCATCTGCTACGCATCCATCCACCACTTGATGGCAAGCCCGTTCTCTAGGATTAGATGTATACTCCATTTGGATCTTCCGGCGGGCTAAAGTCATATATAACATGGGGGGCAGTCACGCAATTCGAAGGATCAGAGCCACTCTCGATGCTTGGTATCATAGCTCGAGCTTGGAGTTTTCGATGGACGTAGCTGCAGATCTTAGGAACAAGCGCTGACGACATATCTGATGGTTGCCATCCGACTTGGACGAATTTGTTGGATTCAAGGTACGGCATACGGCTGCTGTAAGAAATTGGCTCGAGACCGAGCGTGCCAAAACCACGATATCGGGTATGTCTTAGAGCCTGGGAGTACTCCCATTGATGTTTTGGTCATGTCATGCTCAGAGTTTCAGACCAGGATCTTTTCACCATCATCGAGCAATACCGATCAGAATGAGACATAGGGAACAGAAATGGCAAAGAACCATTTATTGGCATTAACTTCCCAGCCTAAGACGGAATTTCTATGCTTAGCTTCCATGCTTGAGCACAGAGGCTATCATCGGCCAGCCAGCCGACAAGGCACAGAGCTCGCCAGGAGAAGAAAGAGATGCTGATACAAACATCGAGGCCGTGCCTCTGGCCTTGATTCAAGGCACCGTCGCTTAGGATCATCTCATCATACCCGTCTTTCTGTCATCATGCATGCTTAGGCCTGTTGCCCGCCATAGAGCCTTATATACCAATCCACGCCTTCCTTAAACCTCATCTTGTCATTCATGGCTGCGCGTATTTGCGAGTCCAGTCTCTTGCTGTTTGTATGGCTGCTTGTTCATTTTCTTTCCAGCTCTGTGCCACATCGTTTGCCAGCGGATCGTCAGGGTTGGGTGCTCCGAGCAATGCCTGTATAGATAGCAAGATCGTGCGTATCTGGAGTGCGGGCGACCAATTACCTGAAGAAGTCAGCTGGAGATATGACTAAGCTTGGCCAAAAACCTACTCTTGAGAACATCTAGACAAATCCGCCCGAGCTTGTCGATATTTGGATGGTATATCTTGGTCAGGAACCGGATCTTTGGAGGAGTCATGGGATAATCGTCAGGGAGGAAGAGCTCGAGCTTGAAAACGCCACCTGTTTGACCGTCAGCTGGGTAATCATTGCATGTGCAAAGGATTAACCTTCGTATGGTGATTGCGAAGGTCCGTGTATCTTGACATCGAAGTATCTTAGATTATCTTCATGAGGGACGGCGCTGATACCGGGTACTCTAGAAAGACAATGAATCAGTATACAGCCGGCTAAAGAATCAGAGACTCTTAAGTGACGATAGTTGTATGCGGGGTGGATGTCACTAACGGCTCCGCCATGAGACGTTCTGTCTCTTTGATAATCCTCTTCGGTAAGGCAGCCATACTGGCTGTCAATCTGAAGTTATTCGGACTTGCAAGAAGGGGAAGCACGCGAGCTGTTTCCGATCGGCTCAATGCAAGTATGGTGGGGATAGTAGCAGCACTGAGGGTTGTTGAATGATGGACCAGTCGTACCTGTTGTGATCAGGACTTTGCAGGTTGCGAGAGTTCGAAGAGCTAGAGCTCATGTGAGGAAGCTGCTTCTCCTGATCAGTGAAGTCAGGCATTTGGATCTCTCTGATGTCTTATCATGGCCGGCGAAGTATCGGGCCGGCGAAATATCGGGCGGTCAATAACCACTGTCGATCAGGTTAAAGCCTTGGCCGCCGACCACTTTTGGGTCTTTTGCTGTCTCAACCTTGTCTCTATCTCAATTAACATAGGTAACCACTAGAGCCACACCACCTCCCACACCACCCCTACTTTGCTCCCACACCACCCTGCCCCACTAAGTCTAATCGGGTAATTTTAAGGGTCCAGTCGACCCCGTAAACAGACAACATCAACAAGATCGAGAGAGGCGATAAAAGATACATAATTTTGCGCCCGTATGCCACCAAATTCGATGTATCTTTCTATCGATCTTCTCGTGCAAATTCAAATCTGAAACATAACTTTTCGCATGCTTAGAATCGACCTCTAATTGCACCTAATTTACATCTGGAAACTGCCTATGTAGAAGGTCGGAACACCTGCAATTTGATCTCGCATAGCCTTGCGTCGTCGCGTGGTCCTTAAAAGCTTTAACAAGCGGTTCAATCGTCGTGCGATCGTGATAGGCATCAGGCGGTGGCTTCAGCTCTATAGTTATTGTCAATTGAGCTCCTAATGCAGGTAGTGGATAAGAGAGATGGTGGATAAGGGAGGTCGCCGACAATGTCAACAATGGAACGCGTTCCGCTCTCGGTGGACCCTTAAAATTACCCGATTAGACTTAGTGGAGCAGGGTGGTGTGGGAGCAAAGTAGGGGTGGTGTGGGAGCAGAGTAGAGTGGTGTGACTCTAGTGGTTACCTTAACATAATGCTGGTTTTTTAAGGTCCTCCATGTATAGCAGAATACATCCCGCATGTTCATTGCCGAGAATTCGTGGCAAGCTCGTGAGTGTGATCTCGGTGGAGCATCTAAAGAAGCCTGGCCTCAATCTCTCCTTTCAGGCTCGCTCTAGGATAATCAGAACCAATGGACGATGATTTCTTGGAGTTATGGAAATCCCCGAAGCTCTCTCTTGTCCGTGACGATGTAATTAGTCGGACAGGGTTCAGATCATAGTATTGTCATAGGGAGACCGAAGCCATACGGCCAGCGCAGGATATAATCCTGATCAGCATCTGCGATACCTGTCTCATTCCAAGAGCGGAGGAACTCTCTATTCTACAGGAAATTGGAGCCTTTGAAAACAGACAGTCCAAGCGATAATGGCTGCAGATGCATATACGAAAGTACTCTCCTCGGCTTATGACAGTCCGACCTTTGGTCAAGATGCGTCGTTCCGTCTGGACAAGCCAGTTGGCTCAGCTTCGATATCGCCTTGCGGCAGAGATATCGTACTGGCTTCGTAAGTCTTTTCGATCCCGTGGCACAAGGCTACTCATGGGATGATAGGCGGCAAGGTCTGCACATCATCGATCTCGACTCACCGTACTCAGTCCCACGTCATCTGCCTCATCACACGCCGTGGGAAGTTGCTGATGTTCAGTGGTCTCCGTTCTCTTCACGGGAAGCCTGGGTGGTCAGTACATCAAATCAAAAAGCACTCTTATGGAATCTGGAAATGAACAGTAGCCGCTCTTGCATTGAGCATGTCTTGCATGGCCACACTGGTGCTATCACTGATATCAACTTTTCTGCCCATCATCCGGACATTCTTGCTACTTGCGCTGTTGACAGTTTCGTTCATTGTTGGGATATTCGTCACCCTCGGAAGCCAGCGCTCAGCTTCTGTGACTGGTTCGCTGGAGCTACGCAGGTCAAGTGGAATCGACAAGAATTCCATGTCCTTGCCTCCTCGCATGATAAGATGCTGCGTATATGGGATGACCGCAAAGGAGCTTACCCTTTGCGCTCCATTGAAGCCCATGCTACCAAGATCTATGGCGTTGACTGGGATCGTACTGATTCGAAGAATCTTATTACATGCTCTTTGGATAAAACGATCAAGTTTTGGGACTATTCAAGCACCAAAAACGAACCAAATCAAACAATACATACTGGGTTTCCGGTCTGGAGAGCGCGGCATACGCCCTTTGGGACAGGCCTGCTGGCGATGCCTCAGCGCGAGAACAATGACCTACACTTATATGATAGGCGTACGTTAATGAGCACAGGCTCACAAGCCACGGTACCACCAGTGCATCGCTTTGAAGGTCATGAAAGCCAGGTCAAGGAGTTCCTCTGGCGCCCTAGAGGTACCGTTACCGAAGCCATCGACAAGCGAGAGTTTCAGCTAGTGTCTTGGGGGAGCGACAGAGTATTACGTCTACACCGTCTGGGGGAGGATGTCCTGCAGCTTATTGGCTACGAAATAGGCCAGCCGTCGAAAGCACATCTAAATTTTACCCGGAAAGATGCTGTCTACAAGACTTTCCAAGATGCTCCAAAGCCTGGTCCTAGCAATTATCAGAGTCTGCCTGGTATGGAACCCCAATCTTCCGCTTGGATGCGTGCCGGACCTCTAGGCCAAGGTCCAACAGTCGGCTCTAAGACCTGGAGTATGCCGGGGCACTCCATGGCTATCAACAGGGTAAAGCTATCACAGGACATGGACCCAATCTCCTGGATGAAGGGGGTCAAGATCGGTAAACCAATTTTAGCTTCTGGTGCAATGCCGCAGAGTTTAACCTCCTTACTTTCGCCGGGACCTCAAGCTGACCGTGCTTGGGAAAAGTTTGAGTCACTTGGCGAAGAGATCGCTTATGTTGGAGAGAAGTTTAGCAAAGTGGCTTTCGAGGAGGTTAGATGGCGTCCTTCAGAGGAACTGTCCTGATCGACGAGAGCTAATCGAGGCGCTTTATCCAGGTTGACATGTCGAATCGACGCATTCTCATAGCTTTCCCTGGGCCTTGGGGATCAGAAAAGAGAACCATTCGCGTCAAATGTCGCATCCAATTTCCCAATGGCTATCCTGACACCACGGTACCAAGTTTTACCTTCGAGGCTTCACCCAATCTAAGCGATGGGCGAGCAGAGGACCTGTCGGACGAGATCAACCAAATTGCCACCGCATGTTGCGAGCACAACCTCAGCTCCCTTGAAGTTATCTGGCGGTATCTGCTCGGGGAAAGGACGCTTGAGGAAACCCTACTCTCGCTTCAAGCCAGATCAAGTGACGACCTTGACGCCGTCCAGAGTCTTGCGCAAAGCTCCAGTGACGAAGATGATGACGATCTCCAAATCCAGGCCATGGACATGAGTCAGGAAGCATTGGCTGTCTCAACCACTCAGTACAATGTTCCCTTGCCGAAAGCTTGCGGCGCACTATGGGCTAATGATGGACGCTTGATTTGTTTCTTCCCACACAAAGAGGAAAAGGTCCAGCCGCTTTTCGATACCCACAGTCTCAAGGCTAGCGAACGCTCGACTAGAAGTCATAAGGCCAATTTCGAAGGCTTCGGACGTTTCAACAAGAGATCAGAGCAGACCATCCTTCCTCGCTCTCTGATCGGTCCTGCAAATAGTGACTCTGAGGGTAGTGAATATTCCTATTCCTCTTCCGAATCGACATCCTCCTTAGATGACGTGAATGCGACAGACCAGCTATTCTTACCAGTAATCGGTTTGCGCGAAGCAAACTTCACCGAGATCGCAACAGGCGAGTCTCAATGGTCAAGCGGCGATCCAGAGCATGGAACAACAGTCCCCTCGAACCACAACTATGTGACGCTGCATGACTGCCAAGATCTCCTCCCATCAAGCCCAGATTTGGCTTGTAAGTACATTTTGTGTGATGATCGGCACTATTCTTGCGTCCATAACGCTCGTGTTGCCCGCGAAGCAGAGCTCTACGACCTGGCAGACATTTGGGACCTTGTGGGTCTCATGGTCTGTGGCCAGTTGGAGCTGGCCATGGATCATCGTCAAAGCGAACCCGCTATAATGCATGCTCGCAGCGCTACACATCCTTTGAAGTCGAAAGACAGCGCCATTGATTTATCGTTCGATGCAAAAGAAGAGGGATCTAGTACAAATCGTTTTAAGAGTGCGAGATGGGGTCAGCACCCCTTTGGGCAGCAATGGCTGGCTGAAGAATTGTGAGTTTTGACAACCAGCCAAACTTCCCCTCAGAGGTCTAATCGTTTTTAGGATGACTTATTTCGAAGGCTTGGCCGACATCCAAATGTTGGCAATGCTCTCTTGTGTGCTCAGCGAGCCGAAGCATGGAAGCTCCTCCCAGGAAAGCCATACACCCGATGATCGAGCTTGGCATCTGTTAGAATCTCCACATCATAGCACGGAGCTGTACACTCCTTCTGTCGAGCACATTGTCGGGCTATCTGAGGCCGCCATGGATACGCCGCTTCTTAGCTTGCGCCACGGACGTGGATTCAAGAGAAAGACTGCATCGACAGCTTCGGACGTCCCTCCAACAAGAGAGCGACCGCCACGTCTGAATACCACGGTAACCCCTTCAATCAGCTTTCGTCACAGTCGTGCCAGCTCAGATCTGTACGACTCCCGGAGAATATCGTTGTCAACATCTCCAGAGCAGCTCCGACGTGTCCCACGCTCAAACTCTAATCTCGCCAGTGCCTTTGCTGCCTCCCTTTCGCAAACCTTCTCCTTCAACGCCTCCGCTCCTCCTTCGCCGCCTCCACAATCGAGCAAACGTTTGAGTCCAGCTAGAAGTGGTATAGGTGCTCCACCTACCGTCGCTGGCTTTGGGGGGACGAATTTCCTCGGCATGTCCGCTATCATAACCGGGGATCCACGAACAATGCACCCGCTTCCTGTATCGGACACCGAGGAGGAAGCGTCTTCTCCGCAGAAGCCGGTGTTTGAAACCAAATATAAGAACCAAGACCAGTTTGAGCTGGACGGTTATGCTGATATTCCCTCACTCGCAATATCCGACGAGTGGAGATATGATGCCTATAGATCGGCATACGCAGAGATGCTGTTCGCTTGGGAGCTTCCAATACAGATGTGCGAGATACTCAAGTACAGCAGCGTTCAACCCTTCGATGTCAGAAATTCAAGCAATCACGATCCAGATATGGCGTTTCGAAGGAGCAATGCGGACAGAAGTCATGCATTCGATGGCGTCGACTTCAAAAACAACTGCCCCTCCTGCACAAATCCAATCACCACCAATCGACCTACCCGCAGCTGCCCTGACTGCTTGGTACGGTGCTCGCCCCTGCTATGCCTCCTCTGCACAACCATCATCCGTGGCCTCGCCTCCCCCTGTCTGTCGTGCGGCCACGCCCTTCACCCCGCATGCCGTATCTTTTTGCAGTCCCAGTCCCTTTCGTTTGATGGCTCTGACTGCGATGATGATCGGACCTACCACTGCATCTCTGGCTGCGGCTGCCTCTGCGACTCTCACACTTCCATCGAGATGTCAGCCCCTGAAAAATTCCTACGTAATGACAGCGAAGACGCTGAAACAACCATCGTCAACGAGCAAGAATCACTCGGGTGGCGGGATGAACCAAAGCATGATGTGGCGTATGAGAGCTTGGCAAGGAATCTGGGGGAGAGGAGGGCGTTGACGCCGAAGATTAGCCAGATATGGCGGGGTGGGGAGGCTGAACCTAATAGGGAAAGAAAGAAGAGCATTGGATCGAGTCTTAGGTATGAAGAAAGGTTTGGGCTTTGAAGTTTCTTGGCTTCGGTACCGATTGCAGGGACTCAATGGTAGGAAGTTATACTGATACCCGCTTCTACATCGCAAGATGATATTTACTACATCCTCAGATAGAAAATGGGAAGGAGTGGGACTGGCGTTGGGGTTGAAAATAGGTTTGGGTCCTGGTTGTCTTTGGTACGCGGAGTTGAAGAGGTATTCCTGATTTGTAACAGTGTATAGTGGCTTAGATACCCATGTCTGCAATATCAGGTGGGCTGCGTTGTTTTCTTTTACTGTAGCATTTGAAGATCAGGTAAAAGATGTGTCCTATTGTACAATGTTGTCTATCAGCGGACAGATATTGCCATGATGCGGAGTAGGTTGTTCGAGAGTACGGAGAAGCCAAGTTTCTGTCTCGATAGGTCAGCTATCCATACATTTTTCAGAACGCAATATAGACTCCTCTGCTGGAAGGTACTCTGACAGTTGAGAAAAGACCGCGAAAACGCAGGATGCTACGAGCTGACCGGTCAACGCAATGGAGCTTCTCATTCTACACGGAGGACATGGCCTACCTTAACAATCTACAAGACACCAACATCCTCAATGGCGCAATGGATTGCTGGTCATCAAAACCAGCCAGAAGCTCTTCGTTCGAAACCCTCTGCTAACAACTCATCTAGACTTTACGCAAACGACTTCAGGATGCCTCCTCGGAGCGGCCTTCACAACACTCAATTCAAAACTCGACTTGACTCAACACTCAACTCAACTTAACACTCACGCTACGCAACACGCTTACGCAAACTCTAGTACCGGGTTGCACTGTCTACGGAGTATGTCCCTGGATACGCATGCTAGATGGCTGGAGAGCGCCGATGAAGTCTCTCACACGCGACCTGGATATACTACTGATATTCAGAGAGCCCACAGGAGCTATATCCCTTACGCTAAACTTGTGAGTACTACCTTCCTTCCCCTGTTGAGAGCTTCTGGTTGGTTTCCTTTTTTTATTCTATGCTACCGAGTGCTTTTGGGTGTCTTCTTTTCCCTCTTGATTTCACAAGTAGAGCTGTGAAGTCACAGGTAGCAGGCTATTCACGAGACAGTATCTACGCTATTTGGCACATTCGATGGAATAGATCACCATACGCAAGAGCATTGTCGGAAGGTAGAATGCGAAGTCAATTGGTTGTAAACGCAGCTATCTAACCATACTTCCACCTCAAATCCAAGCATTGCCATTCGACTGCAGCTCTTCCTTCGCCTTGAACATCCAAGACCCGAACACAAAATCGCGAACTCAGGACCCAGCGCCCAGGATGCGAGCCCGCAAGTACAAGTTAATGGGCTCTCCATCAGCTGTTCGGGTCCCGTGGAAGACTTACCAAGCAACACACCAGTCCCGCTCTCAACTCAACCGTCCCAAGACCGCACCTCCGAACGTGCAACCCATCAAGAAGCCTTGCAGTGACGGGAAAAGAGAATAATACTTACAAAATCAACGAAGACAGTGCGCCGAAGGGGGAACAGCAGGGGGAATACTGGAGGTCTTATAGCGCCTCCCAGCACCTCCGGAGGCGGGCTCCGGGTTACAATCCGGGCTCCGTGGGATAGTGGGTGTATGCTGGTTGTGGCTGGTTGCTGGGTTGAGGTGGTGTGGAGTGTCGGTCAGTATGTTTTACTCACTAGGTTGTCGGCCTGCAGTTTGTTGTCCAGTAGGGTGTCGGCCAGTGTGGCGTCCTGTCATCGAGCAAGGTACCGTGGCTTTCTCTCCGCTCGCAGCCTGCCATCTCGCGTACCGAGTAAGCATCCGCTTGTTCACGCCCGGCATGCCGTTCACATCGAGTGTTTCCGCCATCAAGCTCCAGCTCCAGCTCCAGATCCAGACAAAGTGGCAATAATAGTAGGTCCTTCTTGCCAGTCCAACCACCAACCAGTTGATCAGAAATCCCGGTTGGACCGCTTCGCGTGTTTTCAGCAATCCATGGTCTCTCTTTCCGCCCCCTAAGGGGCGCGGAGGACTCATGAGGCGCCTCCCAGCCCTCGCAGGGTTTGCACGCTTCCCTCGGAGTCGACGGTGCGCAGCGCGACTTGTATTGGCAATAACTATGTATACCCGAAGGCGGCTCAGGGGCTCGAAAGCCCCGGCCTTTAAATATGTTGGAGGACTTGGAGGCGCCTCCCAGCCACTCTACCGTGGTGAGAGACCACGGTAGGTAAGAGTGGAACATTGTGGTGGTTCCGAAACCGGACACTGGATGGTCCTGGGGGCGAGTGGCGGCTGTGGGGCCTTGGATGGGTGGTGTTAGCTTGGTGGAGGAGGTGGGAGGGAGGATGATGGAGGGACTTACTGTCGTTGAGGCGTGAGTCGTTACTGTACACGTGATCATACATTGTTGGCGATGTAGTGGTCGTGTAGAGTCGTAAGTCGTTGCTGTACAAGTATGTTGATGGTTGGTGTTACCGTTGTAAGTCGTTAGTCGTGTAGAAGTCGAAGCCGTCGAGTCGTAGATAACCTAAGAGCTGGAAGCAAAGGAGATATCAGCATGGCTCACAGCTAAACCAAAGCAGGTGCTTGAGCTTCTTGATGGATTGCAAACGATGGTGTGGTGTGGAAGACGGATGTTGAAGGATGAGAGGAAAGAAGCCTTAATGGGAGTCCCTCCCCATAAATACTCCTGAGGAATGAGTGTTGATCCTTGAGTCATAGAACTTGCTCAACACCAAGTGGATTATGGCGCTCGCTTAAAGTCTTGGCATAGGGTTTTTGGGTAAGGATGTACGTATTGGGAAATGTTGATAGGCCAGGGAATCATTTTCAGGAAAGGCAATTGTGATCGTGTTTTGGATCAGGAACAACGCTTTAGCGGATTGGATGTTGGTGAGTGCGCCCAGTCGTCAGCCCTTGCAGTCACGTGATTGAGTCTTTTTGTTCAGGAAAAGATACGTAAGTGCCTATGACGTTGCCAGTATCATGTGTGGCAATCTATACAAAGCCTTAAGTATAGCCAGCCTGATTGGGATGATTTAGAGAAAGGTACGAACTGCTGGTGACGTTCGCTCTTAAATGGAAAAACGTTTTAGCGTATTGTCACTGGTCGAATTAACCAACCACCACCCAGCGCAATCACGTGATACAGTCTTTTCATCTACAAATGCCACTGGAAATACTCGTGCCATTGTCATTGCTACACCAAAGCTATCCTACAAGCTCCCCACGTCAACACGTTCTCTCGTCAATCTAGCTCCTCCACCACCCCCCTCAACCCCTCCTCCACCTCCCACTCCTCCTCCGCCGGCCCCAACTCCACCCGATACCCCGCCAACTGCTCCATCTTCTTCGCCACCCACCCCTCCATTTCCACCCCTATACCCCCAACGGCCGCGAACTCGGCAATGCGCCCTTCCGTCGAAGCGCGTTTTCCCCAGCAGAGCTCGTCAAGACGCTGCCAGTACAGGCGCTCGAACGAGCCGCCCTGCAGCAGGTTCGTGTGCCAGAATTGGGCCGTGGTGATCGAGGCACGCATCTGCTTGGACAGGGGATTGCGTGGAGGCGTTGGTTCGTCGTAGTAGACGACCGGGACGAGAGGGACGGAGGTGGGTGAGGGAGGGGGCGAGCCGCGAACTGCAATCACCTCATCGTAGCTGTATGCGAAGTCATGGACCTTGGGCTCGTATCGCTGGGCCGCGAAGCGCCTCGCCTCTTCTTCCTCCATTACGGTGAGGAAGAGATCCAGCTTGCTCTTGTACAGTGACAGCAGATCGTCAGGGCCCGGAGCATCGAAACGGTAGGTCTGCGTCCAGGCATCGGGCTTACGCAGGATCAGCCAGTTGGGCGCGGAGCTGAAGAGCTCGTAAGGGGCGGTGTAGCTCCATTCCCAGTCACAGATGGCGACGATGCGGAGGTCACGGTTGACGAGGATGTTGTGCGGGCGGAGATCATCGCAGACGAGGTGGAAGGGTCCGTTGTTGCGCGCTGGGGATGTGAAGTAGGGAAGCAGCTTGCGGAGAAGGTGACGTGACATGTATTTCTCGCGAGCGTCGGCGGCATCTTCAACGCTGTTGCGTTGGGCAGTGAGGTGCTTGAACTTGAGAGCGAACAGGTGGTCGATATAGGCTGTCGCGCTTGTGAAGGGAGCGGTGCTGTCTGTGGCTTGTGGTCAGCTTATCATTTGAGAACGTTGGGAATGAGGTTAGCTTACCATCAGCAGGGACACCTGCGGTACGCTGCTGTTCATTGTTGTCGAGCGTATGAGGAGGGTCGTCGATCGGCCATGTGATCTCCTCGCTGGATTCGACCACGCTTAATGAACCAATCTGATGGAATTCGTGCTCGGCCAGCTCAAGGTAGACGTTGGCCATTTGCCGGTAGATAGTTATCAAGGTCTCGTCACTGACATCTGGACTTAGTAGTGGCCCATCTTCATCTCCTTTCGCAGCTTCGGCCCTATCGGCAACCTCCTGGAGATGCTCTCCTACCGTACGCGGACGAAACAGCTCATCCAACGGCTTTCCCATGAGTACTTCGCTGAGTGGCTTGCCTTCGATATATTCCATGATGATAAATGGGCCAACCCCGAAGAAGTAGTTCTCCTTACTAGTGCCGTACGCAATGATCCTCGGCACCGGTATGTCTGTCATCTCGTATAGGTACTTCATGGTGGCAACTTCGTGCTTGATCTTTGTCTCCGGGTCCATCACTCTACCTGGTATGGGGAGGCGGATCATCCAACGCGTACGGTCTTCCTGGCCATCCTCGAACTCGACGGCAATGCAGTAGTTGAAGCTGCCTCCAGCAATAGAGAAAGGGTAGCATGGCTTGTTGTCATTGAACATGGAAGCCAGCTTGGTGACGTTATGACCGATGCCGTTCATCACCACAAGCCACTTTCGGGTGATTTCGTCCTGGTGAGCGAGGTGGATCTCGTCGACGTCCATTGTGATATTTAGTATTCACTAGGCAATAAGGTCAGTACTCAGGTGAGTTCAGTTTGGACAGGGGCAGCAGACATGAGACCTATTTATCTTCGCTGTGCGACTTCTCCTCGGATTGAGCTCCTGGCTGCTGCTGCTCAGTGTCGGATGAGACTATGGGATCGGATGAGGCTAGTTCAGATGATGTGTTGGCCTCTGCTTGTTGCTGTGCTTCTGTTGCTTCGGCTGCTTTCTTGGCTAAGGCCTGCTCACGTTGGGCACGGTCTGTATTCATTCAGGCTCTATAGCAGAGGAGGCATCCGCAAGCACTTACCACGCTTCAGCTGTCTTCGCTTTCTCTGAGCAGACAGGCCGGCGTCGGTCAGCTGTAGGATAGTGTTCTGGTTGGTCAGGGCTAGATTGATGGCACGTCGGGTCTCAAGATCGAGTGCAGGCTGCTCCTCCTTAGATTTGCCCTCGCTCATTGCTGTTGGCAATAGTGTAGGGTACTGGTAAGGATGATTCGGCTACACAGGTCTGCTTGCATGCTTGGAATATCGAGAGATGGTGGGAAGGAAATGGGTGTGACAGATCATGAGGGAAAGTGAAAGGAGATGGGCAAACTCAGGCGGTGTGCTACGATTTGTGATCCTAGCTCACGTGACTGATAATGACGAGGTTTTTTAGTACACGTATTCACTCAACACACGGCAACCTCGAAAAACAGCAGCACACCTCCATTAGAAAGAGAATCAGAGACTTGACAAATTTTCAGGTGCATATTCGCTTTTAGTCGTACTTCCCGTCGGTTCGAACAAGCCCTGCTTTCTCGTTTTCTGCCTTGGACCTTGTGCTCCAGTCCGCAGGTTCGTCTTTCCCGTTTTCTTCCTCTTCATCGCCTTCCTCCTTGGTCTTGTGTACTGTCTGCGGATTATGCTCTGCGGGAGAATAGATTGTGTACAGAATCTGTGGCACCCAATGAGGGGATGAATTACGGAAGAATAGTAGATCCGACTTACCAGGGGGGTGGGACCCGTGTTGACAAACTGGTGTTGAGTGCCAGCAGGGACAATCATTAAATCTCCAGCTTTTACATCTTGGTCCTTTCCATTGATCGTTGCTTTTGCAATTCCAGAGGTGAAAGTCAATGCTTGGTCTACTGTATGAACCTGTCATGTTTTAGAAGAAGGACTTGCATATCTAATTGAGAATATAATATATCAAACAATGTTGCTGTGTCTATTGGAGGGAAGAGGGACTTCAAACCTCATCTCCGATATCGCCCCCAACTGGAATGGTCATAAGGACCACTTGGGAATACAGCCCAGTCCAAAGCACTCGACGAAATTCCGCTGATTCCGAAGGCAAGGCGTTTATCATGTTGGGGAAGTATTGCATTTCATGTTTGGGTGGTCCGGTAGGCATCTTGGGGTCTTTTCCAAGTAACACTGCGGATCTGGAGAGTGTTCTTCCCGCTGGGATGGATGTCAAAGATGCATATCTTGAACAATGAACAGCCCGGAAGAATCTATATGCAAACATTGATGTCAGGTCCTTATCTGTGCAGTCTGTGGACGGCTTGTAGTCCTGATTGACTTCGGATGATGACGTCTGTATGCTGTGGCGTGGGTGTGGCTTTTACTTTTTGAGGTCACGTGAGCGCCACGAAAAGACAAGGTCAGGGTCCATCAATCTAGCCTTTATATCTTTTTTATGCCTTGCAAGATGTAACAATCTTTCATTGAGTATCCCTGAAAATTAGGCAAGCCAGTTCGGCGAAGCTGAAGAGCTCCAATATGAGCTTGCTAGAGCGCTCGGTGTGCTGTAAATCTCACACCTTGCCGATTGATGGCTTTCTGACCATGTCGTACCTTCTTCATCGGGAATTCGGTCTCAAGTCTATGGCCAGTTGCTCGAGAGCTTACTACATGGACACACTATCAGGCTACTAGGCAGCTTTCTGATCACTGATGAAAGCGCTACTCTCCTCCGTCTTTTGGGCAGACACGGTCAGATTGATGGCTGGCAACAGATTCCAGGTATGAACTTGGGGCGAATCGCCATACTAGGAAGTCGATCCTGGTTCTTGTTAAGAGCCTTACTACAATCTATGGCTCCTGAAATCCACTCCATCACTATGCAGCATACAGGATTCGTGCGATCTCGGCGGTTACTGGAATTTCCATGCTCAGGGGCTGTCGCCAATTTTGAAGCTTTGGCACTGCGATGCGCGTCTGCTCTACCAATAAGTTACACATCTATCAGGCTGAAAGGTCGTTCTCTAGCTACTCTATCTTAGTACTCCGCGAATTCAGAGCTGGGCAGGCCTTCCACCAAAAGCCCCTGATTTGATTTTGCAAGTGGACTGTAGCATCAACCATCGGGCAAATGATCCTTTGTTTGACTGCCTCATCTACTAACGCTCCAGTTGGCATCACTATCTACAGATGTGACGATGCAATATACTAGGAGTCAATATTACCCCCGTCAAAGTAGAAGTGTTTGCAGTCCCAGATGGTCCAAGCTTCCCGGCTAGATCTTCCGGGTGATTCTCTTGGCATCAAAGTCGCGTCAGTGCGTCACCCTACAGCTAAGAAGCTATATTTCTAGTTCTCACAGCGTTACTTCCAGGAGAACTCTCCTTAACATGTCTTCCTCTATGTGGGCTGTCGATCAGCTTTCACAGCTACTTCCTCTCGATGAGCAATCGCTTCGAGAGGTATTCGACTATACCTCCAGTCTAGACAAGGCCGCTGCAGCCGATCATCTCAAGAACCTACTCGGCGGTTCTCCGAAAGCGCTTGACTTCATCGATTCGTTCAACGCAAGCCGCGACGGTCCGCCTCCCTCGTCGATCGAGCCCGCAGCATCTGCGTCACAGCGAAAGCCAAAGAAGAAGAAAGCGCCCTTGCACAGCTTACCAGCTCGACAGATCGAGGATCATGGGGACACCCGTGGTGCTTACAGGAAGAATGATGGAGACGATTATATGGCTGGGGCACAAAAACCTCGTAAAGAGACACCCCTGGCGAATACTTTGGCTCTCTCGGAAAAGCCTGAGGCACGGCAGCTACCCACAACAGCGTCAGCTTCAATGTCGAAGCTCCCACCCTCAGCGTCTGGCCAGCTGATCTCTGATCTACCCAACGTTAGGACCTCTTCACATTCACGAAATTCATCTCGTACAGCATCTCCTGCCCCTAAGACGAGGATTAATGTCGCCGGAGGACAGTCGATGCACGGGGCGTCGAGTACAATACAAGATCTAGACTCCGCCATTCGAGCACTCGAGATACAGACTAATCCTTCATTATCAGACGACCCAGCCAAGCGAAGTTGCGACTGCCTAGCTACAAGACATCCTCTTCTGGCAGCCGCCCCGAACTGCCTCAACTGCGGCAAGATCATCTGCGTTAAAGAAGGCATCGGCCCTTGCACATTTTGCGGTCACCCCCTACTCAGTGCTGACGATATCGATTCTATGATACGTTCGTTGCGTGAGGAAAGGGGCAAGGAGAAGATGGATCTGAATAATGCATCCCAAAGACGGCCAGACGTTGCTTCGGTACCCAAGCCCTTCACCACACCATCCTCAGACACTACAGATGCCACACTGGATCGAGCCCGTCAGCACCGCGACAAGCTTCTCAATTACCAAGCCGAGAATGCCCGTCGAACACACATCATCGACCAAGCCGCAGACTTTGAGACTCCTACTGCGGGCCAAAGCATGTGGAGTAGCCCGATGGAAAGGGCGGCACAGCTCAAGAGGCAGCAAAAAGTGCTTAGGGAACAGGAGTGGAATGCCAAGCCTGAGTATGAGAAGAGGAGGATGGTTGTCAGTCTTGATATAAAAGGTCGAAAGGCTGTCAGACGGATGGCGGAGGTGGAGCGACCGTCAGCCTCAGAGCATGATGAAGAGGAGGCTGCTGGTGATGATGAATCGGCACCAGCAGGAGAGGACACGAGGCGCGGCGTCTTCAGCAAGAATCCACTGATGGGCAGTCTGATAAGACCATTATGGAAGGGAAAGGAGAACGATGAGGAGATGAATGGAACAGGCGACGACAAGGAAAACAGGACGAAGACCTCGTGGCGGCGAGTACAAGATGACAATGACGACAATGAGGCGTTGTTGTTGGACGGTGGCATCTACGGGGGAAGCAGCTACGAGCGAACTCTTGGCGATGAAGAGCATGCATGTGGCTGAGCTTGCAGTGGTGTTACGATGGAGTTCGCACAGCATCAGATGGGTTTCTCTTGCTGCCGCAGGAGCCTTTTTTAGCCAATACCACTGTGACGGATATCTCCTGCCGTTTCAATGTGGCACGGCATTATTGATGTGCTACAACGTTGCTCAAGATGATGCGATGATGAGATGATGCGTCTGGTAAGCGCCGAACCAGCCGATCTTATAGAGTACATGGCGGTTGCGGGTTTCAATGCAAAGTTCTTCATTCCGAGTAGACTTTCCACACTACATAGCGACATAGAATTTTTGGAGATATTTCCACTCATCATGCCGGTCAACGAGATCGAAGTTCATACTAATCGTCCTGACTATGGACGAGATCTTGATGTCGCCATCTCGTTCATAGTCAGGTCACGAGTGAGCCTTAATCGGTTAGATCCAGGGCACAATATTAGCGGCCAACTAGCGCTGAGCAAACAGTGTAAACAAGCGTCTAATTGCAGCTGAGGACGTCTACCACATCTGACTGGTCCGCGAGACTGTTAATGCAAGCTGCAAGCCTCTCGTCACGGCCCGCAGTACTCGACGAGCAGCAAATCAGCGCTCCTACGATGCTGGACATCAAGGGGATCAATCCTCCCGCCCTGGCTTCCGCTGTCGTGATAGGACATCGACCCTAGTAGCGGCATGAGATGCGACTGGGGTTGTGCAAAGATCACATCCAATGCTTGACGAAGAGGACCATGCTGGGGAGCACGGCGTTACCAGGATGAAGAAACCTTCCCAAGCTCCCAAGCTCGAGTCCTACAGCCGAGTTCGAGATGGCCCGTTTTCATCTGGAAGGGGCAAGGTTCACGCCACTCCCATGTGCCGAGTCCTAGGGCCTCCCTCGATATGTCCGTCACGTTGCTTCAAGCGCCAATAACGGTGTGATGCACACTGCTCCACCGGCGGTTGGCCCACTCTTTCATCATGGGCCGTCTTCGACGATGCAAGGGACTTATCCTGCCAGAGCATCCGGAGACTTTCTTATCCTCCTTTGCGCAACATCCTCGACTTGCGACTGACCCCACGCCCTGGACGCTGACCACCAGATCTATTCGCATCGACACAATCGCTATCGTTATCGCCGAGGAGCTGGATTCCTTGCTTTCTTAATCCTTCCGTCGACTGGCATAGCATGGTGTTTGGGAACTGACTCCATTGGACTCCACAACTACAGCACTGAGCTAGGAAATCTGCTATAAGACACCACGCAAAAAGCACAGCTACCAGGCAAAACAATTGTGAGGGAGCTGAATAGGGAGGATACTCAGCAAATTCCGTGTCAGATCAAGCGGGGTACTATCGATATATTGGAGCCGTGCCGCAGAAGCACATTAACGGCGAGGAAACGTCGCATGGTGGCATCATAGCTACAGAACTGCTTATACAGCTGCCACTGTCTACGCGAGGGCCTCCCAACTATCGCCATGCCTTCTATACGGATACCCTTCCGAGACCTACTCACGACGACAACCCGGTCACTAGCGAAACGCATCAAGATACCAGTCACAGCATCGAGTCCACCAGGCCTCGCCGCAGCGCAAAAGCAAGACCCATGGACAAAATCAGGCAAATACGCCCTAGGTTGGGTGTATTTCTCAATCATCCTACTCATCCTCACATGCGCCGTACATTGCTATCACTGGTGGACGGACAAGATTACAAGAGCAGAATACAAGGAGGAGGTTGCGAAGTCGTCAAAGACATCATCGCCGGACACAGACTATGAAATGTCGAATCTACCGACCAACTGCTCGTCCAGAAAGTTTTTTCCGCGGATGGAAGAGGGGGCGGTGGATGGTGGGACAGAAACAGCTGACTCTTCTGCCTCGTTCAAATCATTGGATAAGGTCATTGCATTGGTGCGATGGGGCGTGTACAGGCCAATACCTATATTGCAATTCAGAAAGCGACGATTAGGATCTATGCAGATGAGGAGAAGAGAGTTCAGCTTTCCTTCATTGGGGACAGTCTTCATTGTCACGGCAGCTTTGGCCTTCGTCACCTGCTACAGCTTCGTGCCACAGCCGCTATACTATGCCAGCATCCGATTTGGCTCTCCTCCTCTGGCAATCCGGGCGGGAATGCTCGCCGTCGCTATGATGCCTTGGATTATTGCGTTGAGTATGAAGGCCAATTTCATTACCCTCTTGACCGGGATAGGCCACGAGAGGCTGAACGTACTGCATCGGTGGGCCGCCTACATTTGCCTTTTTCTCAGCCTTGTCCATACGATTCCTTTCTATGTTACACCAATATGGGATCAAGGAGGCTTGGCAGTCTTCAAGAGCTACTTCAACGGTCAGACTTACATCTACGGCACCGGTGTGGCGGCCCTGGTGCCCTTGTTGGTCCTGTGCGTGCACTCCCTGCCAATATTGAGGAGCAAGTTCTACGAGCTTTTCGTATTTATGCATGTCCCAATATCCATCGTCTACCTCGGTATGCTCTTCTGGCACTGTCATAGCTATCTGACCTCCTGGAACTACCTCGCAGCCACCGCTGGGATTTGGTTCGTCTCCTACATCTTCCGCCTCCTCTACCTCAACTGGACAAACCCTCGGAGAATGTCATGGTTGATAGGCGAAGAAGCCGCCGTGACCCTCCTCCCGGAGAACGCTGTCAAGGTCACCATCCCCACCCAGGTCAAATGGTCTCCAGGTCAGTACGTGTACCTCCGGATGCCCGGCATCTCCATCTTCGAGAATCACCCCTTCACCATCGCCTCCCTCTGCAGCGACGACTTCCCCTCAGCTTACGGCGAGCAATACCGAGACATGACCCTCGTCTTCCGGCCATTCGGCGGCTTCACCCGGAAAGTCCTCAACGCTGCCCTCGAAAAAGGGCCTTACAAGACCTACCGCGCCTTCCTTGACGGACCCTATGGCGGCATGCAGCGCGACCTCGCCTCCTTTGATACCGTCATCCTCTTCGCTGGCGGGAGCGGCATTACCGCCATCGTCTCACAACTCCTCGACCTCATCAAGAAGATGCGCGACAGCAAAGCCGTCACCAAACAAGTGCACGTCGTCTGGGCGCTTAAACGCCCCGAGACGATGGAGTGGTTCAAAGAGGAACTGCGTATCTGTCGGGAATTCGCTCCCCCAGAGACAGTCCACTGCCAATTCTTCATTACCGCTGCAAAACGCCACGGCCCTGCCAACGGGCTAGGGATACTGCCACCGTCCCCTGCTCGCCTCGTCACAGACATGGTGCACGGCAAGATCAACGACACCTTCCAAGGCATCGCATCGAAGCGGAACTCCGCACTGATCCGGGACGAAGCGCAGGGCGACCCCGAAAAAGAAGCCGCCCTGCGCGCCGAGAACGCCGATACCATCTCCGCCCTACCCCAGCCAAAGACACACCTCGCTCAACCGACCCCAACACTGCACTTCCCCCCTCCACCCACCAAGGCACATACCCGCAAACCCTCCAAACTCACAATCCCCCCGCAGTCCACCAACCCCTCCTTCGACTTCGGCTTCCCCTCCACGCCGACCATGCTCCAGAAATCCCTCATGCGCTTCGCTTTCCTGCCCTCGGTCGCCACGGCCCAGAAGAAGGAGGGTTGGAGCACGGAATACGGGAGGCCGGATATCCCGTTCATGCTGCGCGGCTTGGAGAGGGGGTTTGGGAGGAGGACGTGCGTGTTTGTGTGTGGGCCGCCGGGTATGAGAAGGGATGTGCAGAGGGTGGTGGCGGAGATGCAGAGGGGGGTGCTGAGGGGGGAGGGGGAGAGGGAGGAGGTGTTCTTGCATACGGAGAATTATGCGATCTGAGAGGGGGTGGAGGAGGTGTATATAGGGATGGTGTATATTTGCAGCTGGGGTCTGGCGGGGCATTGGAGAGCGGTTGTAAGGCGTTTAGGGGTAGGGGTGTGAGCTAGGTTTACGCTCCAGGTGTTTCGGAGCTGGGATATAGCTTTAAAGATCATCTCTATCTCGTCAAAAAATCTATCATAAGTCCTAAGGCTCTTACTTGTACACCCGCTTCAGCCCACTTCATCCAGCCATCAACGACACGTATAATATGACCCCCTCATCCTCGATATTACATTTAACGCTTACGGAATTGCGAAGCCTACAAACCAATCTACGCTATCACGACTCCAGCGAACCAATCCAAACAACCTTGGCCCACTACCAAGCCTGCCATCCTCCTTCACCGACTGTCATCCCATCACCCCGGTTTTCCTAGCGCTGGCTTTCATATATGATCGTCGACTCGACTGCACGAATTCAAGGAGGGTATATCGCTGAGGACACTTCATCTTCCCCCATGACTTTCGTGTAGGAGGATACACTATCCAAAACGCTTTGCCATTTTAGCGGCC
>JAABUQ010001760.1_pt1 | contig 45222 bp, 47 predicted proteins | sample 5560001 | NCBI WGS metagenome assembly JAABUQ01 (sample SAMN10711888, study PRJNA513371) | rock metagenome | isolation source: Antarctica rocks | place: Antarctica: Victoria Land, Finger Mt nord | collected 2015-12-18 | reverse complement strand
GTGGGCAGTGGGCAGTGGGCAGTGGGCAGTGGGCAGTGGGCAGTGGGCAGTGGGCAGTGGGCAGTGGGCAGTGGGCAGTGGGCAGTGGGCAGTGGGCAGTGGGCAGTGGGCAGTGGGCAGTGGGCAGTGGGCAGAGGGCAGTGGGCAGTGGGCAGTGGGCAGTGGGCAGTGGGCAGTGGGCAGTGGGCAGTGGGCAGTGGGCAGTGGGCAGTGGGCAGTGGGCAGTGGGCAGTGGGCAGTGGGTACTTATTATCGATGCGCCTGGTAGCAGCGAGGGATGGTACCGCGATGTTGACATGGCGACGTGCCCTGGCTATCATAGCCCTGGCCCTGCTACTCCTCTGCGCCGGGACGGCCGCGGCCATTCTGCACCGTGGCGCCGTTGCCAGTCCCTTGCTGTATCGTGTGCCGCTCGGTCCTAACCCGACGACGATCACTATGGACGAGCGCACCGGCGTCGCCTTTGTCGCGGACGACAATGGGGTGAGCGTCGTCGATGTCCATCACGGTTCGCTGCTGCGGCATATCGCCGATACGGCGCCCGGCCATAACGCTATTGTCGTCGACCCTCGCGCCGGACACGCCTTCGTCGTCGGCCCCGACGCCGCCACGCTGAGCATGCTCGATGCGCGTGATGGTCGTCTGCTCCGTACTATCGTCGTGCATCGCGACGGCTACGGCGTCCCCGACGAAACCCTGCAAAGCGTCGCCGTCGACGACCTGCATGGGCGCGTCGTCGTCGTCGGGGACGGCGCCGACACCCTGGTGTCCGTCCTCGACTCCCATAGCGGCGCCGTGCTCCACACGGTCGCCATGCCCGGTTCAGCGGACGGGGCAGCGGTCGACATGGTGCGACAGAGGGCTTTCGTGTTGGCGTTCGATTCCTTGGGTAGCAGTACGATCAACGCTATAGATATGCGCGGCGGCGCGCTCCTGCGAACGATCGTCCTCGGGGCGCCCAACGCCACGGCTCCATTGAACATCCTCGCGGATGACCGCTCTGGGATCATCATCGTCGACGATATGCGGGGCAACGTGCGCGCCTTTGACGACCGCACCCTCCACCTTGTCTCCGCTGTGAACGTGGGGCCGCTGCCAGGCGCTCTCGTCATCGACCCCCGCCACGGCTATCTCCTGGCGCCCAGTCCCATCAACGACAGCCTCAGCGTGCTCGATCCGCGTCGCGGCGTCCTGCTCCATACTATGAACATGGCGAACGCGTCGTTGTCAGGCGCGACCGGGAGTGGTAGCGGAGGGGCTAACCCCGTGGCGGCAGTGATGGCCTACGCGACCTTCGCGCGCGGCGGCCCGCAAGCCCTCACCATCGATAGCCTGACCGGCTGTGTCCTGCTCACCAGGACGCACTATGTGTACGATCCGTCGGATCACCGGCCGCTGCTGGATAGCGGCGGCATTGTGATGCTCGACGTGACGACCGGCGCCATCATACGCTCCGTTCCGACCGGGGCGGACCCTGTTGCCGTCGCGGTCGACCATGCGAGCGGCCACCTCCTCGTCGTCGACGCGGGCGGCGTCACGCTGACCCATGACCCTGACCCCTGGGGCTGGACGCCGGATTGGCTGCGGCGCCTCCTCCCCTGGCTCCCCAAGCCCGCGTCACACATCGGCGCCGTCTCTCCCGCGCTTGATGTGATCGACCTGGGACAGCGCTGATGGTGTCCAGGCGCATAACTGTCGGAGTCGCGGCCGTCCTGCTTGCCGTCGGCGCCGCCGCCGTGATGAACGCCGGTTCGGCGGGGCCGGCTATCCGTACCGCTGCCCTGAACGGTCCGCCCGGTGACATCGCCGTCGATCCGGTCTCCGGGCGCGCCTTTATCGTGCTGTCCCAGGCCGATTCGCTCTCGCAAACCGGCTCCGTCAACAGATTTATTGCGGTGGTGGATACGCGAACAGGTGCGCTGCTACGAACCCTTGATCCCGGGGTCGACGAGCAGAACCTGGAGCTTGACCCCAGAACGCACCGGCTCGTCGTCTCTGGAAACGGCCGGGCGGCGTTGCTCGACACGCGGCGCGGCATCGTCGTCTATGCCACCGGCGCGGCGCTGCCCGCCTCGTCCGTGGCCCTCGATCTCCTTCACGGTCACACCATTGTCGTCGGCGATGGCTTCCCAAACCCTGGTAATGGGCTCTACCTGACGGTGCTCGATAGTCGGACCGGGCGACCGCTGCACAAAGTACGGCTGAACTCCGATCAACCCATCGGGAACTCGCTCGCCGTCGACGACGCGGCCGGCCGCATCGTCGTCGCCTCGACCAGCCTGGTCGTCGTCAAAACGTCCGATCCCTCGGTGTCCAACATCAACGCCCTTGAACGTGTGACCACGCTCGACCTGTCAGGCCGCGTGATCCGCACGGTCGTCGTTGGACAGTTGAATGGGCCAACCAGCAACGGCGTCTCGATCGTGCCCGACCAACGCCGACGCCGCGCGCTGGTCCTCGACCCGGACACGAGCACCGTCAGCGTCCTCGACGAGCGGACCGGCGCGCTGATCCGTGCAATCTCGTTGGCTCCGAGGCGCCCAACGCGTCGCGCGATGATCTATAACTCGTACCTGGAGGCCTGGGCCGTCGACGAGTCGTCCGGCCACCTCTTCGTGGCCACGCCTCCGCCGCGGGTAACATGCTCCACCTCGCGTGGCTGCAATCCGGTTGGTCCCGGCAGCCTGGATACCTTCGACACCCAAATCGGGCGCCTGCTGCACACGACCGCCGTGCCGGACGCCAGGAGTATTGCCGTCGATCCCCACGCCGGCCGCGTCCTTATCAGCAGCAACTCTATCAGCGGTAACTCCAATACCGGTATGAGCCTCTCCATCCTCGACGCTCACAGCGGCCGCCTGCTGCGCACCATCGGACCGTCGGCGGCGCCATGGGGGCAGTGGGGCAGCGACCCGGTCGTCGACGCGGGGGCCGACCGCGCCTACGTCTGCGGCGACAATGGCTTGCTGTCCGTCCTGGACACCCACGATGGCCGCGTCATCCGCACGCTCCCACTCGGCGGCCAGTACGACCATCTGGCGCTGGACGAACAGGCCCATCGCATCGTCCTGGTCGGCGAGGCCAGTGCGCCCGCGCCAGCCGACCCCTGGGGCTGGATGCCCGGCTGGCTGCGCTCCAGGATCGCTGCCATCCCCCCGCCTCCGCATCCACCTGCCACAGCGGCGCCGCCCAGCGGCATAGTCGCCACGCTCGACATTCCCTGATGACCGCGACGATGTAGCAGCCGGCGACTCAAAACTCGTGGCGCGCCCGCATCGCCTCATTGTCCTCAGTGCCTGTTGTCCCGCCCACGCTTGCGGTCATCGTCGCAATACGCTAGTATCGCGGCAGGCAGGAGTGCCCGTGGTGACAACGCCGATTTCTCATCGAAGGGGATGGGACCGCGGAGGATCGTTATGGTGTCCAGGCGCATCGTGAGCGGGGTAGTAGGCGTCCTTCTCGTGGCAGGAGCCGGCGGCGCCGTGGCCGTCATAGACGCCGTCTCGGCGGGGCCGGAAGTCCACGTCGCCGCCTTGAACGGGGTACCGGACGACATGGTGGTCGACCCGGTCTCGGGCCACGCTTTCGTCATGCTCTCCCGGCCCAATGCGCAAGCGCCTACCGGCCCCACCGACACTGCCATCGCCATCGTCGATACCCGAACCGGTGCGATCTTGCGCATCGTCGATGCCGGTATAGGGGTCGACCTGGGGGGGCTGGACCTTGACGCGCGAACCGGTCGCCTTGTCGTCGCCGGAAACAATCAGATGACGCTACTCGACACGCGGCGCGGCAACCCGGTTAATGCTGCCAGCCTGCCATTGGCCGCCCTGTCCGTCGCCATCGACCGTCGACGCGGTCATGTCGTGGTCACGAGCGATGGCGGCCAAAGCCGTGGCGACGACGGGCCGCACCTGACTATCCTCGATATCCGCACCGGACTGCCGCTACGCGACGTACCGCTGAACGCCGCGGCCATCATGCCGAACGGGCTCGCCATCGACGATGCGGCCGGCCGCATCGTCGTCGCCTCGACCAGCCTGTCACTCGTTAGCTCGCCCGCTCAACCCACGCCCCACGTCGAGACCTTCAAGCGGGTGACCGTGCTCGACACAGCGGGCCATGTGTTACGGACAGTCACCGTCGGGCTATCTCCGGGAGCCGATAACAACGGCAACGGCCTCTTGATCGTGCTCGACCGCCGCCGACGCCATGCGTTGGTCCTTGACCTGGACACGAGCACCATCAGCGTCCTCGACGAACGAACCGGCTCACCCATCCACGCCACCTCACTGGCGCCTCCAGGCCAGAAGCATAGCGGGATGAGCTATGCCCCGTACCTGGAGTCCTGGGCTATCGACGAGCAGGCCGGTTACCTCTTCATGGCCATGCCTCCCCCCCTGGCGTGCTCCGCCTCGCGGGGCTGCAATCCGGTTGGTCCCGGCTACCTGGACACCTTCGACACCCAAACCGGGCGCCTGGTGCGCGTCACCCCCGTGCCGGACGCCAGGGGCATCGTCGTCGATTCCCACTCCGGCCGCATCCTTGTCAGCGGCAACTCTGCTGGTACCGGCATGAGCCTCTCCATTCTTGATTCCCGTACCGGTCGCTTGCTGCGCACCATCGGACCGTCGCCAGCGCCATGGGGGCGGTGGGGCAGCGACCCGGTCGTCGACGCGGGGACCGACCGCGCCTACGTCAGTGGCGGCAACGGCACGCTGTGCGTCCTGGATATCCGCGACGGCCGCGTCATCCGCACGCTCCCGCTTGGAGGCCAGTACGACCGTTTGGCGCTGGACGAACAGGCCCGCCGCATCATCCTGGTGGGCGAGCTTAGCCCATCCGCGCCAACCGACCATTGGGGCTGGATGCCCGGCTGGCTGCGCTCCAGGCTCGCCTTTGTCCCGCCTCCGCCGTCCCTGCCTCCACCCACCCCACCAACAAGCGGCAAAGTCGCCACGCTCGACATTCCTGGCTGATACCTATGCTCACGGGAGTTGCCCATGAACAACTGCCTTCGCCTCCCCTCTCCCGCGCACGGGAGAGCCGGTTGGGCTGTCGGCTCCGCAGAGCCGAGAGACCAATCCGCATGGGGTGGGGGTGAAGGTTATCCCCATGTTGCCGTTACACCCCTCAAGATGGTATAATTGTAGCACAAGTGTTCTATATAAAGCAGCGTCCTCGTCGCGCTACCGCTTCACCAATCGGCGTCTACAACAGCGCAATCAATCATCGGCGGGGGCTAACGACTAAGAACTAAGACATGGTTCATTTGGAGCCTGTTCTGCTTGACAGTCTGAACAGTCGAAAACAAAGCGGCAGCGGCCATTTCACGCCTACAGCGGGCCATTTCGCACCTATCGCCGATTTAAGACTGTCAAGTCCGATTGAACCTTGTCTAACGACTAATGACTATGGGAGGACAGCGGAGCATGGCCATGAAGGCAAACGCGGTCGCCACGGGGCAGGACTACACCGCCGACCAGATCCAGATCCTGGAGGGCCTCGACGCCGTCCGCCGCCGGCCCGGCATGTATATCGGCTCGACTGACTACCGTGGTCTGCACCACTTGCTGTGGGAAGTCACGGACAATTCTATCGACGAGTCCCTGGCCGGTTTCGGCGACCGCATCCGCATCACCCTGCACCCCGACAATTCAGTCTCCGTCACCGATTGGGGCCGCGGCTTCCCCGTCGATCGTCACAAGACCGGCAAGAGCGGCCTCGAGGTCGCCCTGACCGTGCTGCACGCCGGCGGCAAGTTCGGCTCGGGCTCCTACAAGGTCTCCGGCGGCCTGCACGGCGTCGGCATCTCCGTGGTCAACGCCCTCTCCACGCGCCTGGTGGCCGAGGTGCGCCGCAACGGCCGCCTCTATCGCCAGGAGTTCGTCGGCGGCAAGCCCAGCGCCGACGTGCGGTCGGTCGGCCGCGCCGACGACACCGGCACCACCATCACTTTCTGGCCCGATCCCCACGTCTTCGGCCACGCCGAGTGGAAGCTCGACCTGATCCACGACCGCATGCGCGAGGCCTGCTACCTCAACAGCGGCCTCACCGTGCAGGTGGTCGACGCGCGCCAGCAGCCCGAGAGCGCCTACTCGTTCTATTTCGAGGGCGGCATCGTTTCCTACGTGCGCTACCTCAACACCAACAAGACGGTGCTCCACCAGCCCATCGCCCTCTCCAAACTGGCCGGCACCACCACCATCGACATCGCCCTGCAGTACAACGACGGCTACAACGAGAGTACCTTCGCCTACGCTAACAACATCCACACCGTCGACGGCGGCACGCACCTGACCGGCTTCCGCACCGCGCTGACCCGCGTGCTCAACGACCTCGGCCGCAAGGCCGGCCTGCTCAAGGGCGACGCCGCGCTGACCGGCGAGGACGTGCGCGAAGGCCTCTCCGCCGTCATCTCGGTGCGCCTGCTCGAGCCCGAGTTCGAGGGCCAGACCAAGACCAAGCTCGGCAACGCCGAGGTGCGCTCGCAGGTCGACGCCGCGCTGGCCGAGGGGCTGGCCGCCCACTTCGACCGCTACCCCGCCGACCTCAAGCGGATCATCGAGAAGTGCTGGCTCTCCGCCCGCGCCCGCGAGGCCGCGCGCAAGGCCAAGGACCTTGTGATCCGCAAGGACCCTCTGATGGTCTCCACCCTGCCCGGTAAGCTGGCCGACTGTCAGGAGCGCGACGCCGCCAAGAGCGAGCTGTTCATCGTGGAGGGCGACTCGGCCGGCGGCTCGGCCAAGCAGGGCCGCGAGCGCCGCTTCCAGGCCATCCTGCCCCTGCGCGGCAAGATCCTCAACGTGGAGAAGGCCGCGCCGGACAAGCTGCTGGACTCCGCCGAGATCAAGGCCCTGATCACCGCGCTGGGCGCGGGCGTCGGCAACAACTTCGACGCCAGCAAGCTGCGCTACGGCACGGTGGTCATCATGACCGACGCCGACGTCGACGGCTCGCACATCTCGACCCTTCTCCTGACGCTCTTCTTCCGCCACATGCGCCCTCTGATCACCGGCGGCCACCTCTACCTGGCGCAGCCGCCGCTCTACCGCGTCGCCATTGGCAAGGATGTCCACTGGGCCTACTCCGACGCCGAGCGCGACGCCCTCGTCAAGCGCCACGCCGGCCGCAAGCGCGCCGAGATCCAGCGCTACAAGGGCCTCGGCGAGATGTCGGCGCAGCAACTCTGGGACACGACGATGGACCCCGCCACGCGCACCTTGCTGCGCGTCAACGCCGAGAACCTGATCCGCCTCGACGACACCTTCACTACCCTGATGGGCAGCAACGTCCCGCCGCGCAAGCGGTTCATCGAGACTCACGCCCATACGGTGCAGAACCTGGACGTATAATTGACAGGAGCCTGCGACTGCGGTCGCATGGCAAACCTCCGGCCGACTGCGGTCGGGTGTAGACACGCGCTGCACAGTAAGCTTCTTGATTCTGCATCAGGCAGGAGACGCACATGGCACAGACGGCGAAGGCGTCCTATACAACGGAGGAATATCTGGCCCTGGACCGGGACGCCACCGACAGGAGCGAATACTATCGGGGACAGCTCTACCTGATGGCCGGCGGCTCGGTCAACCACAGCTCGATCAGCAGCAACGTCAATGCCGAGCTCAATCTCGGGCTGAGGAGGACACCGTGCCGCACGCTGACCAGCGACATGAAGGTGCATGTGCGACGCAACGGCTTCTACGCCTATCCTGATGCTGTCGTCGTGTGTGGCGCGATCGAGACGGTACCCGGACATGACGACATCGTGACCAATCCCACTCTGCTGGTCGAGGTACTGTCGCCGTCGACGGCAAGCTACGATCGTAGCGGCAAGTTCGAACTCTACCGCGCCCTACCCACGTTCGCGCACTACCTGTTGGTCGATCAGGATCGCGTCTACGTCGAGTATTTCCGCCGCACGCCCGAGGGGTGGCTCTTGCAAACGTTCGACGACCTTGCCCAGACGATCCATCTGGCGTTACCGGGAGGCGTCATAGACCTTGCGCTCGCCGATGTTTACGACAAGGTCGCATTCGCGCCGGTCTGATGCTTTGATACAGTGATGCGGTTCATCGAGACCCACGCCCACACCGTGCGGAACCTCGACGTGTAGACAAGCGCGTGGCGGGCGGGATTATACTGATTGCAGGAGGGTCATACCATGAACTATCTTGTAGGACCTAAAGGGCAGATTGTTATCGCGAAGGATATACGCGATCAGTTGGGGATACAGCCGGGCTGGATGGCAGTGCAGCAGGTCGTCGACGACCACATCGAGGTTTATTTTGTCCCTCCGGAGCACAATAGGTCTCTTAAGGGCGCTCTATCCTCCTATAGCACGGTACGTATCCCCGACAGCGAGGCTTTTCGGCAGGCGCGAGAGGATGCATGGATGCAGGCCGTGACAGATGACGAGATGGCGTCGGCGCCGACGAGCATAGCTCCTGGTCCGTAGTATGGCAGCAAGCGGCTTTCTTGATACGAGCGTTGTCATGCGCTACCTGATGAATGATGCGCCAATGTTGGCCGACCGGGCCGCGCGCATTATCGATAGCGACATCGAGTTGGTGCTGACTGGCGGTGTGCTGGCCGAGGTCGCATTCGTGCTTACCAAGACCTACAACATCCCGCGGCTTATCGCGGTGGATCAGCTCATCGCCCTGGTTCAGAAGGAGAACATCAGGTGTGCTGGTCTGGACAAGAGCATCGTTATCCAGGCCTTACTGCTTTGTCGCCCCTCGGGGCGTGTCTCTTTCGCTGATGCCTTGCTTTGGGCGTCGGCGCGCTCAGCCGGTCAACACGTCATCTATTCGTTCGACAAACGCTTCCCCAGCATCGGGGTGACCATACGTCAGGATCCATAACGCGACGGCGATAGTCGGTTGTATAGTACGGCGGATTTTGTTACACCCCGAAAACGAACCGTCGGCGGTTAGCATCTGGAGGAACACATGGTCACGGATACCACGACGACGACCACGACCACTGTGGCAACGCCAGCGGAAGCCATCGAGCAGCGCATGGTCAAGCTGTCGTCGGAGTTGGACCGCTTCATCGAGGCCGTGGTCCCCGCGCTGCAGCCGGAGCAGATCATTGTGTTCGGCTCCTACGCTAGCGGCCAGATCCACGAGTGGAGCGACCTCGACCTCGTCGTCATCGCCGAGACGGACCTGTCGTTCCAGCAGCGGCTAAAGTTGGTATACGGTCAGGTGCGTCCGCGCGTCGGCATGGACATCATCGTCTATACGCCGCAAGAGTGGGAGCACATGAAGGCAAACCGCCTGTTCGTTAGAGAGGAGATTCTCAAAAAGGGGAAAGTTATCTATCTACGGAATGATGCATCGGTCCTGGAGAGCGGCTTTGCGCAAGCTGATGCGGAGTGGCTTTCATGGGTCCGGTAGCCTCCGTCTTGCTTCGCGAGCCGCTCACGGATGAGCAGCTTTCGACACTTCGTGGCTGGCTAGACGCTAACGGTTGCTGGGTAACAGCAAGAGCAACAGGAGGCGGATTGCTGGACTACGACCTCTCGATTGCTGAGCAAACCTTCCCAGATCTGATCGATTTGCATCGTGAAGGGCCGCGTCCGTTCAGTTTCTCAGACGAAGAACCAATAACCTACGAAGAGGAGCAGGATTCGTGGCAATCCTGTCTAGGCTACATGCCCCAGGGTGGGTTTCATATTAGCGCCGGATGCAACCAGCCTATCGACCACCTCATTCTCGGACGTCTAGCTTTGTATTGGGCCCGAGAGTTAGGTGGTGTCATAGATATGGGGGGAGCGGTCACGCCGGGCTTGCCATTACCGCCCGGACGTCATCGCTTGGATGATGGTCATATTTGGGGCTGGACGATTGACGAAGTACGGGCATTCCTGTCGACGATGCCTGGTAAGACGTTCGAGCACTGGTACGAGGTTACGCCAACAAGGCGTTTTGTCTCCCATAGCGTCGACACGGATTTCCTTGAGGCATGGTTGAAGCATCCCCAGTTCCGCATGATCAAGTAGTGGCTGCCGCTAACAAGGAGAACTTACGCTGATTACGTTCGACACCCCCATCGCACGCTTCAGCTATCGCGTCGCCGCCGTGATCTTGCGCGACGGCTGTGTGCTGCTGTGCCGTGACGGCGAACAAGGACACCTATTCCTGCCGGGCGGGCGCTGCGAGTTGCTGGAGCCTTCGACCGTGACCGTCACACGCGAGTTGCGAGAAGAGTTGGGCGTCGACGCGCAGATCGACCGCCTGCTCTACGTGGTCGAGAACTTCTTCGGCGCGGAGCATAGCATGCGGGTGCACGAGCTTGGCTTCTACTACCTGGTCGCTTTGCCCCCTGACACGACCCTGCCGGATGCCAGTGTAGGCGAGCTTTTCCAGGGCTCCGAGACCGACCTGCACCTCTACTTTTCCTGGCATCCTATCGACGACCTGGAGCATCTGCTACCATCGCTCTATCCTGAGTTCTTGCGCACAGCCCTCCAGCACATCCCCGACACCATCCAGCACATCGTCAACGTCGAACTGCCCATGCCCTAGCCCAACCAGCCACGTAACCCCACCCGACCGCAGTCGGTCCGTCGTTTGCCATGCGACCGCAGTCGCAGGCTCCATTCATTAGGAGGTACCCACCCATATGGTCGCACCCGCCAAGAACATGCAAGACATCGAGCTCGACGACCGCATGCGCTCGTCCTACCTCGACTACGCCATGAGCGTGATCGTCAGCCGCGCCCTGCCCGACGCCCGCGACGGCCTCAAGCCCGTGCAGCGCCGCGTGCTCTACGGTATGCTGGGCCTCGGCCTGCGCAACGCCGGCCCCTACCGCAAGAGCGCCACCGTCGTCGGCGAGGTCCTCGGCAAGTTTCACCCCCACGGCGACGTGGCCGTCTACGACACCCTGGTGCGCATGGCCCAGGACTTCAAGATGCGCTATCCCCTCGTCGAGGGCCAGGGCAACTTCGGCTCCGTCGACGGCGATCCCCCCGCCGCCATGCGCTACACCGAGGTCAAGCTGACCCGCCTGGCCGAGGAGCTGCTGGCCGACATCGACAAGGCCACCGTGCCCTTCGTCGACAACTTCGACGGCCGCTACCAGCAGCCGGTCGTCCTGCCCTCGCGCCTGCCCACGTTGCTGCTCAACGGCTCCGAGGGCATCGCCGTGGGCATGTCCACCAGCATCCCGCCGCACAACCTTGGCGAACTGGTCGACGCCATCACCGTGCTGATCGACAACCCCGACGCCGCCGTGGAGGAGTTCCTGGCCGTGATGCCCGGACCCGACTTCCCCACTGGCGGCATGATCATGGGCCGCGAGGGCATCGCCCAGGCCTACGCCACCGGGGCCGGCCGCGTCACTATCCGCGCCGTCACCTCGGTCGAGCGCGACCAGAAGGGCCGCGAGTCCATCATCGTGACCGAGCTGCCCTTCCAGGTCAACAAGTCGCAGCTGATCGAGCGTATCTCCGACCTGGTGCGCGAGCGCAAGGTCGAGGGCATCAGCGCCATGCGCGACGAGAGCGACCGCAGCGGCATGCGCATCGTGATCGAGGTCAAGCGCGACGCCCAGCCCAACGCCGTGCTCAACGTCCTGCTGGCCAAGACGGACCTGCAAACGACCTTCGGCATCAACATGCTGGGTCTCGTCGACGGCGCCCCGCACATGCTGCCGCTCAAGCGCGCCCTCTCCGTCTTCATCGACCACCGCAAGGACGTCATCCGCCGCCGCACCGAGTTCGACCTCGACGAGGCCAACGACCGCCGCCACGTCCTGCAGGGACTCAAGGTCGCCATCGACAACCTGGACCGCGTCATCGCTATCATCCGACAGTCCAAGAACCGCGACGCCGCCAGCGAGGGCCTCGTCGCCGCCCTCGAGCTCAGCGTCATCCAGGCCCGCGCCATCCTGGACATGCCCCTGGGCCGCCTGGCCTCCCTGGAGCAGCAGCGCATCCTGGACGAGCTGCGCGAGGTCGAGGCGCAGGTGCGCGAGCTGGAGGGCATCCTGGCCTCCAAGACCAAGCTGCAGAATATCCTCAAGCGCGAGTTGCGCGAGATGAAGGAGTCTTACGGCGACGAGCGCCGCACGCGCATCCTCGACGCGGGAGCTAAGGACGCCCCCACCCACATCGAGGACCTCGCGCCGCGCGGCCAGACCGTCGTCGCCCTGACCCTGGGCGGCTACATCAAGCGCCTCGACGGGACCGGCGGGCGCGCCGGCGGTAAGGACACGGTTATCTCCTACCTCGACGCGGGCACGCACGACACGCTGCTGCTGTTCAGCGCCAGGGGCCAGGCCTACGGTATCGCCGTGCATAAAATCGCCGTGGTGGCCAAGCGCACCGACAAGGGCGTGGCCGTGGGCTCGCTGGTCGACCTGCCCGACGACGACCGCATCGTGGCCGCCGTCGCCGTCGGCGAGACGCCGCCGCCGTACCTGGTCTTCGCTACCAAAAACGGCGAGGTCAAGCGCTCAGCCACTGCGGAGTACACGGCGGCGCGCGGCGCGGGCATCGCCGCCCTGCGCCTCGACGACGGCGACGAGTTGGCGGCCGTCGATACGACCGACGGCAAGGCGGACGTGATGCTCTCCACCCGCCAGGGCAAGACCATCCGCTTCAGGGAGGACGAGATACGGCCCACCGGCCGCGTGGCGGGCGGCATGCGCGGCATTAAACTGGACCCCGGCGATGCCGTGCTGCGCGGCCCCCTCGTGCCCCGCCTGCCCCTGGTGGTCACCTTCACCGACACCGGCTACGCCCGCCGCACCGCGCTCGACGAGTATCCGGTGCAGGGCCGCGGCGGCGGCGGCATCAGGGCCATGCGTCTCGACGGCGCGGACCGGCGGCTGGACGGCGCGCCTGGCAGCGGCTCACAGGTCAATGCCGTGCTGTTCGCCACCAGGGGCGGCGACTTCGAGTGTACCGTTAAGGGCAGCGGCGGCTACCGCGTCGAGGTCGTCGACGGCGCCGACATCCCCACCGCCGACCGCGCCAAGCTCGGCGGCCTCATCCCCAAGCTCGACGGCGCCCTCGTCGCCGCCTGCCTCAGCCTTGGCTCCGTCCGCTAACTCCACCTCGCCGTCCGCTACGACACTGGGAGCGCGGGTAGCTTGCCCGCTTAGCGCCGCTGCCGCGACGACTTGCGGGGCAGCGACGCCAAGCGGGCGCGGCCCGTGGTTAAAACCGCACGGCAGGGGCCGGACACTTAAGTGTCAAGGGTGAACTGGGCCAAGGACACACCCTCGGTTCGGTTCACCTGTCGATGCTAATTGACATCGTCAGGATCACGAGACCCGATCATACTGGTCGTACCTTGTTTCGTGACGAATAGTTGTTAGTCACTGCGTAGAATGTAGCGCCACATGCAGTACACGGAGCCGAGATTCAGGCCGCCCAGCAAGATAACCACGAACGCCTGCGGCACGCCCCGCAGCGGTAAACTCTGACCCGCGAGGAGCGTGGTGGCGAAGAGAGTGAAAAAGGCAAAGATACAGGCAAGGATTGTCCACGCGATCTGGACTGGGCGTAAGGCAGCGAAGAGTGCAATGCTGCCCAACAACGCGACAATGAACAGAGTAATCGGCCACACGATGATAATAGCACCTGCGGCAGCAAGATTTTGTTGTTCCGTGATATTATATTCGTACGGCTGCTGATACAACAACAAGGAGCCAGCGCCGATGGAGCCCCCGGCGAGAAGTAGGACGGCAGCTATACCGCACAGCCAGGCCACTACCCGTCGTCGCCACCGTCTACGGGTAGACCGAGTGTTGCTGATTGTGCTTGGCAGATCGTCGAGTCCCATCTACTACCCTCCCGCTTGCTCCAATTGAGCCTAGCGTACACGAGGGACTACTGCCGTCACCAGGGCGAGCACTGTATCAAACTGTACGGCGCCTGGTTTAGGTCGGAGGCACGATGGTTAAGCAAGTCCGTCTCGACACTAATTATCAGCGGTTTGGATTGGATGATTGACATGGCAATCCCTTGAGACACTTCAGTGTCCGTCTTTTGCCATGCGACTTGGGTCAGCAGGCCGCGCCCGCGCTCCCGAGGAGGGAAAGATTGCTATGAATTCGTTACTCACCTACCTCCAGCCCCGCCTCGACGCGTTCCTCCAGGATCTCGCCCTGCTCTCCAGTATCGACTGCGGCACGCATGACAAAGCCGGCGTCGACGCGGCGGGCCAGGCCATGCGCCAGCGGCTGGCGGCGGCCGGCCTGACCGTCGAGGTCTGTCCCGATGGGACGATGGGCGACTCGCTGGTGGCGCGCCTGGCCGGTCCCGGCCGCGCCCGCGTCCTGCTGGTCGGCCACCTCGACACCGTCTACCCCGCCGGCTGGCCCGAGGCCCATCCCTTCACTGTCGATGGCGACGTCGCGCGCGGCCCCGGTACCGCCGACATGAAGGCGGGCCTGCTGGCCGGACTCTATGCCCTCGATGCCCTACGCGCGACCGGCTTTGACCGCTTCGCCGAGCTGGCCTTCGTCCTCAACAGCGACGAGGAGATCGGCTCGCCCTCCTCCACCGCGCTGATCCGGCGCGAGGCCATGGGACGCGACGCCGTGCTGGTGCTCGAGGCCGGCCGCGCCAACGGCAACATCGTCTCCGCGCGCAAGGGCTCGGCGCACTTCGACCTCACGATTGCCGGCCGCTCCGCCCACGCCGGCGTCGAGCCGCGGAAGGGCCGCAGCGCCGTGCTGGAGTTGGCGCACCAGACGGTGGCCTTGCACGCACTCAACGGGTTGGTCCCCGGCGCCACGGTCAACGTCGGCGTCGTGGCCGGCGGCACGGCGCGCAACGTCGTGCCCGCCGAGGCGAGCGCCCAGATCGACGTGCGCGCCGTCGACCGCGCCGGCCTCGACAGCATCATCGCCGCCATCCGGGCACAGGCGGCGCAGGGCACGGTCCCCGACACCACGGCCGCGCTCCACGGCGGCATCACCCACTTGCCGATGGAGCGGACCGCGGACACGGCGCGCCTCGTCGCCTGGTGCCAGGAGGCCGCCCGCGACGCTGGCTTCGACGTCGACGAGACAGCCACTGGCGGCGGCTCGGACGGCAACACCACCGCCGCCATGGGCATCTCCACGCTCGACGGCCTTGGCCCCGTCGGAGGCGCGGCGCACAGTCCCGACGAATACGTACAGGTCTCCTCCATCGTCCCGCGCATCGCCATGCTGACTGGCCTCATCACCCGCATCTGCGAGGCATAGCTGCCTCTGCTCCCCTCTCCCGCAGTCGGGAGAGCCGGTTGGGGTGAGGGGGTGCATCTTAAAATTGTGGAATCTGACCTGCGACTGCGGTCCATAGGAGTAGGCAGGTTGTGGCATAATGTCGCGAAAAGCGTGGTCAAAGGGCGAAAAGTGCGGCCAATGCAGTCGTTTTTGGCACTGATGCAGTCCATTTACGCCCTTTCGCCCCGTCATTTGCAGTGCGATTGTCGCGCCTCTCGTACCATAACGACACATCCTGCCCACTCCTATGGACTGCGGTCGCATGGTAAACCGACGCCGACTGCGGTTGGGTGTGGTCCGCCGCCCCGTTGCTCCCAGCCCCGGTCCGACACCGCAGTGTCCGTGGTGTGCCATGCGACCGCAGTCGCAGGCCCGTTCGGCCGCATTCCACTATGTCGAGGTGCACCCTGGGATGAGGGTCGCCCGTGGGTGCACCTCGACATAGTGGTTGCCGCCTGACCATAAATGGTCATGGCAGGGCACGGACCCTGAAGGGTCTCCCCTGGCACGCACCCGGCGCGAACCTACCGTGCGGCGGACTCTCACGCCGACCTTTTAAGGTCCGTCCCCTGCCATGACCTTTCAAGGTCAGGCCGTCGGCACGCACGATCACAATCTCGGGGCACACCCGTCGCCCGTCAGGCGATATCGCAAACCTGCTACACTTCCACCCGAGAGTAGTGGCAGGGGGAGGACGACAAAGGGTATGGATACGGTCGACGAGTTACGCGCGTTGGCGTTGGATCTCCGCGAATTCCTCGTCAAATATCATCATGTGACCGATGTGCAGGGCCCGGCGCCCCTCGCGGACAGCGGGCATAAGCATCGCCAGGAGGACAGCTGGCGTCACTGGGACATCTCTTTTACCTATCGCGGCTCGCGCCGCCACTACGTCTACCACATCGAGCGCGTGGACCCCATTGCCACCATGTATCAACTCCTGCGCGCCGAGTCGAATGGGGAGATCATGGTGCGCATCCCCACCGGCCGCCTCGGCGACAAAGAGTTGCTCACCAACACGATCTACTATCCGCCGCACTAGTTGTTAGTCGTTAGTTATTAGTTGTTAGTTAGTGAGTGTGGCCACGCATCGGTGTGTGCTATGACGTGTGGACGGCATCGAAACGCTTGCGTGACAGCTGTCAAGGACCGATGACTAATAACTAACGACTAACGACTAATAACTATCTGGAGGACACGATGGAACTACCGGCATCGGTATCGGGGCTGCTGACGCCACGCATGCGTATCGGCGTGCTGTGCGATCACGCGCTCTTCAGCAAAGACGATAAGCTCAGCATCATCGGTATCTTCGACCGCATCATGGTGCCCGGCGTGCCGGTGCAGCACCCCCACTTCTTCGTCGTAGCCGTCTTCGATATGGCCCCCGGCGACTACACCGTGAGCCTGGAGTTGCTCGATCCGACTGGACATAGCGTGTTACAAGAGCAGGGCGTGGAAATCCCCATCAGTGTCGTCGGTACCGGTCAGAGCGGCAACCTCGTCGCCGAGCTCAACATGCTGCCGTTAGAGTTCGCCGGCCGCTACGACTTCAACCTCTCCATTGGCGGCGAGCGGGTCGGCGTCATCACGCTGAACGTCGAAGTCGGCGTCATGCCGGGTTTCCCAATGGGCCAGCAGCAAATGGGGCAGGCGTAACGTCATGGACGTCCCTACGCTCGCCTACGTTGACCCCAATACGGCCCTCTGGATCCAGATGGTCGTCATCATGCTCGTCTTCGCCAGCGTGTTGCTGGTCCGTCCTAAGGGACCCACGAGCTAAATCCCTCCCTCGTGTCACTGGCCTCCGTGGTACGGTTCCTGCTTTCTTGTGCTAAGTAGGTGGTCGGCAATGGAGCCGGCCTCCATCGACCGGGCAGCATATGTCCGGATAGCTCTTAGAGGAGAATAGCAATGACTGACAGCGATAAGGATCGCGCGGAAGGTCTCGGCGACCAGGTCAAGGGCAAGGTTAAGCAGGCCGTCGGCGGCTTGACGGGCGACCGCGAGACGCAAGCCGAGGGCGCGGTCGACGAGGGCAAGGGCAACGTCCAGCAGGGCGTTGGCGACCTCAAAGACAAGGTCGCCGGCGACAACCGCTAACCTGTCACAACACGCTTCTACAACCCACTCGAGGCATGAACCGATGGCCGGTATCCCACGCGGGATACCGGCCATCGGTTCGTCTATCATGCGATGCGACTCGGCCTCGCGCACCGCATCTTCGGGTGTCTGAGACCTGTCTATTTACCGGGCGCGTTGCCGTGCCTGGCGCACGATGTCGAAGTAGGAGCGTGTCTCGACCGGCGTGTCGTCCAGGCCCAGGCGTGTCCGTGTCGCAGCGATCACGGCGGGCTCGGCCTCGATCTCGGCGTAGCACTCCCCTCCATCGGCCAACACGTCGACGTCGATACGCGCGTCGCCGAGCTGCCACGAGGTACGGGTCTTCTCGTAGCGCAACGTCTCGTGTAGCCCCAGGTGCTCCAGGATCAGCAACGCATCGCCGCCCGACTCGCTGGAGAGGGGCAGCGTCACCTCCTCGCGCATCTTGAGTCGGCCCACGTCCTCGGACGTTGACGCCAGGGGCTTCTTGCTGGTGAGCGTCGTGCCAGTCCAATCCTCGCGCAAGCGCAGCGTCTGCCGCGCCGCGCGCAGCCGTCCGTCGGCAAAGTCAAACGCGCTCGTCCTGACGACTCCTTGCCCAATCAGTCGCGCGCCAGCCGCTTGCAGCGCCCGGTCCAGAGCCGAGCGGTCGGCAATAACCAGGCGTAGCTCGATCTCGCGATGTGTGTCCGACATAGTCTCCGTCCAGTTGCCAGTTGCCAGTTGCCAGTTGCCAGTTGCCAGTTGCCAGTTGCCAGTTGCCAGTTGCCAGGCGCCAGTTCTTCACTTGTAGCATATGGCATAACGGATGCTGCTGCATCCTATATCAACCACTAACCCACAGTCTATGAATTGTACAGCGCCCGCCTCGTGTGGTGTCCCGCCGGGAGCACGGATGGCGTCCACGACGGTTGGCGCGTCAATCCGTGTGGTCGCGACGGAAGCGGGCGGGTCGCCCGCGCTCCCAGTCGGCCTACAGCATCGACGACAATTCGTAGGCGCCCGCTCTCTCAGATCACTCCAGACCTTCCGCGCGCCTACGACAATGCGCAAGCCCTAACCGATAACCCGGTATACTGCACGATGCGAAGGGCTAAAAACTGACAACTGACAACTGACAACTGGCAACTGGCAACTGGCAACTATCGATGACCGATCCATTCGCCATCTTCCGGGCCGAGTGCGCCGTGCTGATCCGGTCGCGCGTCCGCGAACCCGCCGGCTACGTCTTTGAGGTTCCGCCGAAAAGGGACATGGGCCAGCTGGCCTGCAACGTGGCCTTCCAGCTCACGCGGTTGCGCAAGAACCACCCTCCCAACATCGCCAGGGACATCGTCGCCGGCATGGACCGCACGCTGTTCCGCCTGGTGCGCGATGTGCAGGTGGCTGGCCCCGGCTTCATCAACTTCTACCTCGACGAGCGCGCCTACACCCGCCTCGTCCTCGACGCCATTGCGGCCGACGGCGACCGCTACGGTCGCGGCGAACCGGACGCCGAGCGCCGCGTGCTGATCGAACAGACGTGGATCAACCCCACCCAGCCCTGGCGCATCGACCACGCCCGCGGCGCCGTACTTGGCGATACCCTGGCCCGCCTGTGTCGCTTCGCCGGACACACCGTCGACGTACACGCCTCTATCGACGACGCCGATGAGTACGATGACGACCGCGCAGCGCTGCTGGCCTGCGTCCACGCCCGACTCGACACGGTCTGGCGGCTCGGTATCTCCTACGACCTGCTGATCTGGGAGACGGACATCGCGCACTCTGGTCTGCTTGGGGAGGCGCTGAGTCTGGTGAGGGAGTCTCGCTTCGCCTACGTGGTTCAGGACGGTCACAGGAAGGGCTGCCTCGTCGTCGACCTGGGCAACAGGCTGCGCCGTCTGACCCCTCCGCCACGCGACGAGGATGACGGGACGGCTCAGGACGACCCGCATCCGTCCGAGGTGGCGCTGGTTCGCTCCGACGGACGGCCCACGGACATCGGAAGGGATATCGTCTACCGGTACTGGGCCTACGGCTTGCCGCGCGGCGACCTGCGCTACGCCGTGGATACGGTGCAGCCCGACGGCCGGACGCTGTGGACCACCACGCCCGACGGCGGTCCACGCCCGCGCGTCGCGGCCACCGAGGTCGTCGACGTCATCGACGCGCGCCAGGCCTATGCGCGACAGGTCGTCGACGTCGCACTGCGGCGCATCGGACACGTCGATCTCATCTCCCGCCACCTCGTGTACGGCTCCGTGTCGGCGCTACACGCCGGCGAGGATGTCCCTGGCGGCGATCCCGAGACGACTGTTCTCGTCGACGATGTACTCGACCGGGCCATCGGGGTCGTCCAGCTACGCCTGCGCGAGCAGCAAGAGGGCGCCCTGGACGACGGTGAGCTGAGGCTGGCGGCCAAGCGCATCGCCGCTGCCGCGCTGCGCTACGCCATGATCCGCGCTAACCCTCTCACCGACCTCGTGCTCGACCCGGCGGAGATAGTAGAGATCGAGGGCAACACCGGCGGGCGCCTGCTCCACGCCTACGCGCGCGGCAGCGCCATGCTGCGCCGGGCCGCAGACATTGGCCTCACCCCCGAGGCGTGGCGCGACTCTGATCCGGGTGCGCTGGTGGAGCGAGCCGAGACCGAGTTGATCGGAGCGCTGGGCCGCTTCCCCGACGTAGTGCGCCTGACCCAGGAGACGCTGGCCGTCAACCTGCTGGCGGAGTACGCCCACGAGGTTGCCGCCGTCTTCGACGGATTCTACGACCGCTGTCCCACCCTCAACGCCGTCCCGCCCCTCCCCGACCCGTTGGCGCACGCCCGGCTTGGCCTGGTCGCGGCCACCGTGCAGGTCATGCGCAACCTCTATGCTATCCTGGGATTGGAGTTCGTCGAACGACCATGATGTCTAACCAACAACTACCCCTCATCCTGGCCTCGGCCTCGCCGCGCCGCCGCGAGATCCTGGGCCGGCTGGGCGTCCCCTTCACCATTGAGCCCAGCGATGTCGACGAGACGCCGCGACCGCACGAAGGGCCGGAGGACCTGGCACGCCGCCTGGCCCTGGCCAAGGCACGGGATGTCGCCGCGCGTCATACCGCTGGACTCGTCATCGGCGCCGACACCGTCGTCGCGCGCGACGGCCGTCTCTTCGGCAAGCCGCGTGACGCGGACGACGCGGCCGGGATGCTGCGCCTGCTGCGCGGAGGCCTGCACCTGGTCGTGACCGGCCTCGCCGTGGTGCGCGCCTCCGACGGCGCGACGCGGACGGGGGCCGTCCCCGCCACCGTCACCATGCGGCCGTCTAGCGACGACGAGATCGCCGCCTACGTGGCGACGGGTGAGCCGCTGGACAAAGCCGGCGCCTACGGCGCCCAGGGCGAGGGCAGCCGCCTCATCGAGCGCGTCGATGGCCCCTACCTCACCGTCGTCGGCCTCCCCCTCGACGAGCTCCTGCCCCTCCTCCACGACCTCGGCTTTCCTTCGGTGTGACCTATCAGTTGCGTCATTCCTTCCATTGGTTGTGGTCAAGGTGTCAGATAGTACTCCTGGACAGGGTTCTGTAATACAAACCGCACGAAGGTGAAGATCGTGAGCAGGACGACCATACCACTGAGGAGCGCAAAGGAGCGGGTGCGGGTGCGGGCAAACGCGAAGATGGTCAGCGGATACATCCCACCGAAGACCCGTGCCGCGGAGGCGAACCCCAGCCAGATATCTGGTCCGGCTAGTAGGGCGGTCACGGCGTGTAGGAAGACGCCGCCTGCCATGACCTCGCGACGTTTCCACAGTTGAACCGCGGCAATAACGACCCCGGCAAAGACAAAGGCAATCACGGCTATCACACTGAACCAGCCGATTCTGTGGGCGCCCGAGGAGTGCAATGTTGCTTGTCCAACGGCGATGATGCCTGTAAGGGGTTGGAGCACGTGGCCCTGTGACGCTCCCATACCGGAGCGGCCAAAGGCGCGCAGCAAAACCGCCTGCCAGGCGAGGTAGGGCACGATGCAAAGCACGAGTACGGCAGCGTCCCGCCACCGGCGCGCTCCAACCTCAGCCAATGCTAACGGCGCCAGGAACAAAATCGTGACCTCACGCGTCAGGAGAGCGAGCGCGAGGACGACGGCGGCCCACCCCGTATGCCGTCGCAGGTACAACAGGACGGCAGTAAGGGCAAAGGCCGTCATCAACGGTTCAGCTAGATCCCGCTGTACCCCGATCAGTAAGCTCGGGTTGATCGCACACACCAGTGCCCACCATATGCTCACGCCGCTTCCAAGCTGCAGGATGATCAACCCGGACAGGCAGGCCACAGCCAACGCGGCGGCAAGGTTGACGGCGACCATCGCGGCAGGCTCCCATGCGCGGCGGCCGAGCGAGATGGCCCACACGATAACCGGATAGCCGATACGCTGGTAGCGAAACGCGTCGAGTGAGGTCGGCTTTTGCAAGAAAGGATTGTCGGCGATGGTGTAATAGGCCAGACCATCGTATCCGGTGGTGCGGAAAACCACGATGTGGCGCCCCAATCCCTCGTTGTGGCCTTTCAGCACCACGTCGTTGGCCCCGATCAGGCTGCTCACGTTTCCCTGATAGTGACACACACTCAGGGCAATCACGAGCGCATAGACGACGAAGACGACGAGCGTCACGATGAGAAGCACGCGCCGGTCAGACGCTGCCACCCGAGTAGAGACCACTGCTTGCGTTGACAACTGCTTGGACTCCGGAGGGTGAAAGGAGCACGTAATACGGGAGCGCCGGGCTGATGGCGATCAAACGAACGAAGGTAAAGAGCGTCAACAGGATGTTCGCGACAGTGAGCGCAGCGGCGATGAGGACGACCAAGGCTAGGATGCCCCCATAGTGTACTAAATCGCTGCGTAGCAAGTTGTACCGCGCTTCGGCGATTCCCAGGGTCTGCAAAAGATCGGCGTGGGAACGTGGCTGAGAGCGTCCCTAGGAGCGCGGGCGTCTCGCCCGTCCCCGTCGCACCCCGGGACGGGCGAGACGCCCGCGCTCCCAGGACAATCTTTTGCAGGCCGTGCGGCGATTCCACGAATGGCAGCGTGACGTTGCCTTGTCTAATATAGTACTTGTGAACCAGGAGGCAGAGAGATGATGCCTGAGAGGGAAGACCAGTTGCGCGAGATGATGCCTGAGGGGGAAGACCAGCTGCGCGAGGAACTGGCGCGCCAGCCCTACCCCATCCTTTTCGCGACGGTGAGCGGGGCGCACCTCTATGGCTTCCCCTCGCCGGACTCGGACATCGACCTGCGCGGGGTCCATCTCCTGCCGCTGCGCGACGTGGTCGGGCTGGGGGTGGGGCGCGAGACGATCGAGGGGCATAGGGTGTACGATGGGCGCGAGATTGACCTCGTGACCTATGATTTCAAGCGGTTCTGCGAGTTGCTGCTGAAAAAGAACGGCGCGCCGCTGGAGCAGGTCTACTCACCGTTGGTCGTCGCCACCTCGCCCGTGCACGCCGAACTGCGAAGACTGGCGCAGGGCTGCATCACGCGCCACCACAACCACCACTACGCCGGCTTTGCCGAGACGCAGTGGCGTCTGTTCCTCAAGGAGAGCCCGCGCCGGGTCAAGCCGCTGCTCTACGTGATCCGCGTGCTGCTGACGGGGCAGCATCTGATGCGCAGCGGCGAGGTCGAGGCCAACCTGGGACAGCTCAATGGACTCTACCAATTACCCTACGTACCCGACCTGATCGCGCGCAAGCTGGCTGGCCCGGAGCGGGCGGTCCTGGACGACGCCGACCTACCGTTCTACCAGGCCGAGTACGAACGCCTCTCCGCCGCCCTAGAGGAGGCCCACCGGACCAGCAGGCTGCCCGAGGGACCGAGCCCGGAGACCAAAAAGGCGCTCAACGACCTGTTGGTGCGTGTCCGGTTACAATACGGAGCATAGTATCCCATCCTGCCCACAAGGGGGGGATGAACCAAGGTCTGGCGCGCTTCGACGCGCCGAAAGGACACACCGATGCCCCTGCCCACCCCGCCGGTCGTCCGTCAGGGTAAGGATGTCGTGCTCAAGATCGCCGCCGACGCGCTGAGCGGCGATCTCTTCCAGCGTTTCAAGCTGAATCTGCCGCCTATCGTCGCGGCCCTGCCATCGGAGTTTCCGCAACTGGAGGTACGTACCGAGAAGGTCGACCTCGTCTTCCTGCTGGCCGACGGGAGCATTTTGCATCTGGAGTTCCAAACGCAGCAACGGTCATCGACGTTGATGCGCTTCGCCCGCTACAACCTGACCATCGCGGAACAGCACGGCCGTCTGGTGCATACCATCGTGCTCTACGGGGCAGGTATCCGAAGTGCGCCCAAGACGTTGCGGCTTGGCTCACTGACGTTCCGTGTCCAGAACATCCTGATCGGGCGGGAGAACGGCGACGCCGTGTTGCGGCGGTTGCACGCCAAGGCCGTTCGCGGCGAGGAATTCACGCCGGCCGATCGCATCGGCCTGATCTTCTCACCGTTGATGCGGCAACGTCGGGTCGTCGCCGAGGTCCTGCTTGATGCGGCGCGGCTGGCGCGAACCCTGCCGCAAGACCAGCAAAGCCTGACGATCGGGGCGTTGTTAGGGCTGGCGTATAATTACGTCAACGAGAGTGTAGTGGCAGCGATACTGGAGGACCTGAGCATGCCGAATCCATTAGCAACGTATTTTGACAAGCAGATCGCCGAGCATGCGGAGCGGTTGGCCGAACTGGAGCAACGTGAGCAGCGGTTGGTCGAACTGGAGCAACGTGAGCAGCGGCTGGCCGAACTGGAGCAACGTGAGCAGCGGTTGGCCGAACTGGAGCGACGCGAGCAGCGGTTGGCCGAACTGGAGCAACGGTTGGCCGAAGACAAGCGCGCCGATGTTCGTGCCGTCCTTCAGGCCCGTTTAGGCGCGCTACCAGCCAACATCGAGCGGAGGATCGCGGCAGCAGATGTTGAGGACCTGAACGCGTTGCTCCCGCGCGCCGCCATCGCGGAAAGCTTCGACGAGATTTATGAGGTTTAGCTGGCGCTAGCGGACGAGGCCCAGGCGGATAGCTTTGACGGCGGCCTGGGTACGGTCCGAGACCTGCAGCTTGCAGATGATGTTCTGCACGTGCTTCTTGGCGGTGTCCTCGGTGATATAGAGGTGGGCGCCGATGTCCCTGTTGGTCATGCCCTCGACGAGGAGCTTGAGCACTTCGGCTTCGCGCGCGCTAAGCGCATCGAAGCTCGCATTCGCGCCCCAGGGCTTGCCGCGGAAGTCGAGCGGGGCGCTGTCGCTGCCCTCGACGGCGCCGGCCAGCGCCTTCTGCAGCATGGTTGTCTTGATGAGCAGTCCGCCCTGGTTGACTTCGCGGATGGTGCGCCCGATCTCATCGCGCCCCGCGTTCTTCAGCAGGTACCCCGATGCGCCGGCTTTGACCGCCGCGATCACGTACTGATCGTTGTCGTAGAGCGTAAGCACGACCACCGCCGTGTGCGGCAGACGCTCCTTGATGCGGCGCGTCGCCGTCAGGCCGTCCATCACCGGCATGTGCAGGTCGATCAGCACGACCTGGGGCATGTATTCGACCACTTTGTTCAGGGCGTCTTCACCGTTCTCGGCCTCACCGACGATGTCGAGGTAAGGGTCCGTCTCCAACATCGAGCGCAAGCCCTGGCGGACCACGGGGTGATCGTCCACCAGCAACACACTGATCGTTTCCATATGATAGGTCTCCTCCGTCGGGCGCCCGCTCAGGTCCCTCCGCGGGTGTAGGGAAGGACCATCGCTCTCCAGTGTGGAGCAATGGTAGCACCAGGACAGAGGCGGTCGCAACGGCCTATCTGGGGGATAGCAGGCTGCTGTTACGAGTGCGGTCCCGATGCGGCGGACGCGACCTGCCGGTTATCCTGCTCCACCAACGCGGCCCGGACCACGATGCGCTGCGTATCGACCCAGTAGGGCGTGCAGCTGATCAGCGTCAGGATCGGCGTCCGCGGCTGGTCGGTGATGACGGCAACGTCGGTTGGGGCGACGACCTGGCTGCCCGTCACCCGGTAGACGTAGCGATGCGTCGCACCGTTGGCGGCGCGGGCGTCGATAGAAATACGGTCTCCAACTTGCATCTCGGGCAGGTAACGAAAGATTTGTCCCTGGATATCGTCGTGGCCGTAGAGCACCGCGTTGCCGGGCTGGCCTGGTCTGGCCGACCAGTAGAAGTGCGTCAGGGCATAGCCATCGGCGATGGTGGGGACGCCGTTGAGCACCCCTCCCTCGTAGATCGGCGCTTGCACCCCCAGCCGTGGGATAGAGATCGTCGTGCCGGCCATGTACAGCACGCCCGTCAATGGGGTCGGCGTTGGCAGGGGCACGGGCACGGCCGGCTGCGTCGCGGAGCCAGGCGCGCCCGCGCTCGGCGTCGGGCTCGCGTCCTCGCCAGCAGCAGTGGCGGTCGGCGATGGTCCAGCGCGTCTGGGGGCTGGCGTGGCAGTGGTGGCAGCGCCACCCGGATAAAATCTCGTCGGCGTCGTGCGATGGACGGAGAGCGGGCCATCGGACGGCTCGGGCACAGTCCTGCTACCGCTGGGCGATGCTCCCTTATGCCTATGGCGGAGAACGTGCGTGCGGCGAGCAACATGTGTATGGCGGAGAGTATGTCCGTGGCGGGGAGGTCTATGCCCTCCGGGCAGCACACGGCCGGTCGCTGACGCGGCAGAGCCGACGGCTGTCGAGATAGGCGTCGGCGTGGACGTTGGCGATAGCGCCTGGGTCGCCGCACTGGGGACCGTACCTGTCGTCCTATGGCGATGGCGCCCCGAATGGCGATGGCGCGCCGACGCCGACGCGGTCCCGGGCGTTCCGACACGATGTGACAGTCCGCTCGCCGCCGGGCGGCCCAGACCGCCCCCGATCCGCAAGACAGCGGCGCCGAGGACGCCAAGGGCGAGCAGCAAGAAGAGAAGACGCCAGACGCGCATAGGCTGTGTATGTGATCCTCCGTGCCACTATACTACCTCGTTGACCGGCTAGGGCCTATAGCCAAACTGTCTCATCCCCATCACCATTCCATCACAGCGCCGGGTGCGCTACGCTATTGATATGTTACCTCGACAACCCGACCCCGCACGGCCTGACCCCACGGAGCCTGACCGTGGGCAGCCTGACCCCGGACGACGCGGCACAGATGCGATCCGCCTGCGCGGTATGCGCTTCTACGGCTACCATGGGGCGCTGGAGGCGGAGCGTGAGTTGGGCCAGCGCTTCGAGGTCGACGTGGAGCTGGCGCTCGACCTGCGGCCGGCCGGCCAGAGCGACGACCTGGCGCGGACCGTCAACTACGCCGCGGTCTACGACGACGTGCGCCGGGTGGTGGAGGGCCCGCCGTGCCGGCTGATCGAGGCGCTGGCTGAGCGCATCGCCGCGCGCGTCCTGGCGGACTATCCGCCGGTCCTGACCGTCGGGGTCCGCGTGCGCAAGCCCGCGGCTCCTGTGGCGGGTATCCTGGAGACAGTCGAGGTGGAGATAAAGAGGAGCAGGACATCATGATGAACGCGATAAAGATGGGGATGTCCGTACACGGTAGCGACGGGGTGGCCGGCCGCGTCGACGACGTGCTGGCCCATAAGGAGACCGGTCAACCGGCCTATCTGGTGGTGAGCACAGCCGGTCTATTCGGCAACGACGTGGTGCTGCCGTTCGAGCAGGTCCGGAGCGTCGACGACGCGGGGGTGTGGCTGGGCCTGACGCGCGACGAGGTCAAGCACGCCACGCCCTACTCGCCGGATGGGTACGGCGCGGCGGCCGGACTGATTAGCCAGGCCGCCGGCCGCTATGGGGAGGACTAGACGATGCCCACGCCGCCCACGCCGCCCACGCCGCCCACGCCGCCCACGCCCACGACATCCGCGCCGTACACCCGCCGAGACGGGCGCGCGGCGGGCCAATTGCGGCCCGTCCATATCACTCCCGGCTTCTTCGCCTATGCCGAGGGCTCCGTCCTGATCGAAGCTGGCAACACGCGAGTGGCCTGCGCCGTCTCGGTCGAGGACCGGGTGCCGCCCTTCCTGCTCGGCAAAGGGCAGGGCTGGATCACCGCCGAGTACGCCATGCTGCCGCGCGCCACCAACCAGCGCACCCAGCGGGAGTCGACGCGCGGCCATCCGGGAGGGCGTACCCACGAGATCCAGCGCCTGATCGGCCGCTCGCTACGGCCCGTGGTCGACCTCAAGCGGCTGGGCGAGCGCACACTGACCGTGGACTGCGACGTGCTACAGGCCGATGGCGGGACGCGCACCGCCGCCATCACCGGCGCCTGCGCGGCGGTAATGATCGCGCTCAATCGTCTGATCGCCGACGGCAAGCTCAAGCACAATCCGCTGCGCCGGCGCGTGGCCGCCATCAGCGTGGGCATCGTGAACGGGACCCCGCTGCTCGATCTGGCCTACGACGAGGACTCGCGCGCCGAGGTCGACGCCAACGTGGTGATGACCGACAGCGGCGAGTTTATCGAGGTGCAGGGCACGGCCGAGGGCCAGCCCTTCTCGCGTGGGGGCCTGGACGCCCTGCTGGACCTGGCCACCGATGGCATCGCCGAACTGCTCGCGCTGCAGGATCAGGCGGTGCGCGACGCGCGGTGAGCATGGCCGAGCCGGATACAACGATGTCAAAGACGATGCTATACTGCCTACGACGCCGACGAGCGGCGCCATGGCGTCGCGCTGTGCGAACCGGTAGAGAGGGCGGATGGACGAACAGGGCGTCGAGCTAGGCCGGCCGGCCGGCCGCATCAAGGTCTCACCCTCGGCGATCGCCGGCGTCGTCAGCGGCGCCGTCTTGCAGTGTTACGGCGTCGTGGGCATCGCAGGGCGCCGCATCAAAGGGGGGCGCGCCGAGATGCTGAGCGAGGACCGCTACGAGCAGGGCATCGCCGTCGCGATGGAGGGCGAGACGGTCAGCATCGACGTCTACGTTGTCGTCGAGTACGGCACCCGCATCTCCGAGGTCGCGCACAATATCATCAACACCGTGGGCGCCGCCGTCCGCCGCACGCTTGGCCCGGTCCCTGTCCGCGTCAATGTCAACGTGCAGGGGCTGCGCATTAGTACGTAGTCGTTAGTTGTTAGTTATTAGTCGTTAGTTTATGGTGGTTGGATCCGTTGATCGTTGGCAAACAATGTGCGGTAGGATGGGCGTCGATCATGGCCCGGTATGGATGGCCAACGGGTACGCGCCCGCTCAACTGCCAGCCAGTGAGTAACGACTAATAACTGGAGAAGACGATGGTGAGGACCGGCAACGCGGTTACGGCCCGCTCCCTCTCTCAATGGCGCTATGGACGTTGCGTCGGCGATAGGTTGGACGCCCGGCAGGGTATGCCGGCCGCCTGGCGCGTGGGGCACATGAGGTGCGTGGGGTGCGTGAGGTACGTGGGATACATGGGGCGCGTGGGATGGCCGCGGTGAGCGAGCAAGTCTGCGATGGGCGGCGTTTGCTCGCCGCGCTCGACGCCGCCGCCACGTGGCTGGACGCCCACCGTGCCGCCGTCGACGCGCTGAACGTCTTCCCCGTCCCGGATGGGGATACCGGCGGCAACATGAGCCAGACGCTCAGCGCCGCCGCCCGTGAGGCCCACGCCTCGCCCGCGCACGAGGCCGGCGTCATCGCCGAGCGCGCGGCCTACGGCGCGTTGATGGGCGCCCGCGGCAACTCCGGCGTGATCCTGTCGCAACTCTTGCGTGGCTTTGCCCGCGCCCTGCAAGGCCGGCGCGCACTGGGACCGCACGAGTTGGCCGCGGCCCTGTCCGCGGCGGCCGAAACGGCGGGCCGGGCCGTGATGAAACCGGTCGAGGGCACCATCCTGACGGTCGCGAACGACGCCGCCCGCGTGGCCGTGGAGACGGCCGACGCCGGCGCCGACCTGCTCCCGGTGCTCGACGCGGCGCTGGCTGAGGCGCGCGCCGCCGTGGCGCGCACGCCCGACCAGCTCCCCATCCTCAAGCAAGCCGGTGTGGTCGACGCCGGGGCGCAAGGCTACGTCCTGGTGCTGGAAGGCGCGTCGCGGTACCTGCACGGCCGCCCGGTGCGGCCCGAGGGGGCAGGTCGTTCCGACGGGTCCGCCGCGTCGGCGCCGACCACGCCGGCCGCGACGCAACCGACGCGGGTGGCCCACGTGGCGCACGGCGACGACTACGGGTACTGCACCGAGTTCGTCGTGGTCGGCCCGCGCCTCGACCCCTTGCGCATGCGCGCCGACATCGCCGCCCTGGGCAACTCGCTGATCGTGGTGGGCGAGGAGGGCATCGTGCGCGTCCACGTCCACACCGAGGACCCCGGCCGCGTGCTGTCCTATGCCGGCGCGCGCGGCCAGCTGCACCGCATCAAGATCGACAACATGCAGGCCCAGCACGACCGCTTCGTCGGGCACACGGAGACGGACGCCGAACCGGCGCGAGAGGCGGACGTTACCGCCGAATCGGAGAGCCCCACATCAGCCGGGTCCGCGCCCACAGCAAGCGCGATGAGCGGTCAGGTTGGCGTGGTGGTGGTGGCGCCGGGCGCCGGGCTGGGCGACGTGTTCCGCTCGCTGGGTGCGGATGTCGTGGTACCCGGCGGCCAGACCATGAACCCGAGTACGGCGGAGCTGCTGGCGGCGATCGACGGGCTGCCTCAGGACGAGGTCTTGCTGCTGCCCAACAACAGCAACGTGCTGCTGACGGCCGGCCAGGCGCGCGACCTGTCGCGCAAGACGGTGCGGCTCGTCCCGGCCCGTACCGTGCCGCAGGGCATCGCCGCGCTGATCGCCTACTCGGCCGGGGCCGACCTTGAGCCTAACGCCACGGCCATGGAGGAGGCCGCGGCCGCGGTCCGCACGGGCGAGGTGACGGTGGCGGTGCGCGATGCCCAGCTCGACGGGCTGGCCGTGCATAGCGGCGAGGCGCTGGGGTTGCTCGACGACGAGGCGGTCACGGTCGGGCCGACGTGCGACGGCGTGGCGCTGGACCTGATGGCGCGGATGGGCGCGGGCGCGGGCGCCTTGCTCACGGTCTACTATGGCCGCGAGGTTAAGGCCGAGGCGGCCCAGGACCTGGCCGCGCGAGCTCGTCTCTGCTACGAGGGCCTCGAGGTCGAGGTGGTCGACGGAGGTCAGCCGCACTATCCCTACATCCTATCGCTGGAGGCCGAGCTGTGATCAAGGTCGTGACCGATAGCTCGGTCGACCTCCCAGAGGAGATCGCGCGCGAGTTGGACATCACTATCGTGCCCCTCACCATTCACTTCGGCGACCGCACCTACCTCGACCGGCAGGACATCGACCCCGCCACGTTCTACCGCATGCTGGCCGCCGAGCACGTCCACCCGCGCACGGCGCAACCGTCGGTCGGGTTGTTCGAGGAGGCGTTCAGAAGACTGGCGGCCGCGGGCCACGACATCCTGGTCATCACTATCGGCGCCACGTTCAGCGGCACCATGAACAGCGCCGCGCTGGCCACGCAAGGGGTCCCCGACGCGCGCGTCACTCTGATCGACAGCGGCACGGTCAGCATGGCCATGGGCAGCATGGTCATCCGCGCCGCCCGGCTGGCCCGCGAGGGCCGCGACATGGCCACGATCGAGGCCGCGGTACGCGACATGATGCCGCGCCTGCGCCTCTGCCTGCTGGCCGACACGCTGACCTACCTGCAACGCGGCGGCCGCATCGGCCGTGCCCAGGCCATGGCCGGCTCGCTGCTCAACATCAAGCCGATCCTCACCATCAGCCGGGGCGAGGTCACGCCGCTGGCGCGCGTCCGCTCACGTGCCAAGGGGCTGCACGAGATGGTCGAGTTCCTGCGCGCCGGCGCGCCGTTGGAGGAGGTCTATGTAATGCACACCGCGGCCCCCCAGTTGGGCGATGAGCTCGCCGCCCTGCTGCAGCCCGTGTTTGGCCAGACGCCGCCGGTGCTGCCCCTGGGTCCCGTCGTCGGGGTCCACCTTGGTCCGGGCTCGGCGGGCGCCATCGGCCTATCCCGGACGGGCAACCCTCACCCCTGACCCCTCGCCCGTGCGCGGGCGAGGGGAAGGCCAGGGCGATGATGCCGGCGGCGCAGGCCGCGCCCTCTCCCGTGCGCGGGCGAGGGGAAGAGGAGACCCGCGCCCCCAGCCCATGCGGATTGGTCCCACTGTCGGCTCCGCGGAGCCGGCAGTGGGACCGGCTCTCCCTGCCGCGGGAGAGAGGAGAAGGGCGAAGCCTGCGACCGCCCGGCTAGACCGGCGGACCCGCGGCTAGGGTCTGGGGGACTAGTCCGTATGTGTCGCGTGGCAAACCACCGGCCGACCGTGATCGGATAGAATTCGTAGGGGCGTATTGCATACGCCCTGCTCGCAGCGCGACGAGGATGACCGGCAAACATGAGAGGAGATGAGCAATGAGTGTCCCGGAGTTTTCCGAGTGCCCCTATTGTGGCCATGACCTGGAGCAGTGGAGCCTCCGCTTCCAGCGCAGCGACCGCCCGGCCGATGTATCCTGGCAGCCCCTCACCCTCCCGCGCCCGCTGCCTCGCGCGGAGGGCCGGCCCGGCGTCGATGTCCAGGCCCTGACCGATCTTTCGCATGGCGCGCGGGAGGGCGAGGGCCTGACCCTGCTCTCGCTGTGCCCCTCGACGCGCTGCGGCTACTACGTGCTGCGCTACCGCGACGGCCTGACGCACTGGGACCGCGACCCCGAGGCCGCGCGCCTGCTACGCACCGTGTTTGGTGACGAGTGACGAGTGACGAGTCCGTCCCCGGTCCAACACGGGGACGGGCGAGAAGTCACCATTGTCATTGGCGTCCAAACATTGTCGTACCGTGCGCGCGATGGCGGCGTTCCCGAGTACAGGCACGGTCGTTGTCGTTACCCTTACGGGCGTAGCTTGGTCACGAACGCGTCGGTGCGATCTTTGTAGACGGTCTGGTAGGCGCCCGGCGTGCGCGGGAAGTAGCCGGAGTTGGTCACGCCCGCGGCATAGACGGCATCGCGATCGTCGACGGTGATGCCGGCTCCCTCGTTAGCGCCCCCTCCCAGATAGGTGGAGTAGAGTAACCGCCGCCCGTCGGCGCTCAGTTCCGTGACGAAGGCATCGTCGTCGGAGTAGCCTGGGTTGTTGCTCGTCTTCCAGACGGTCTGGTAGGCGTCACGGGTGGTCGGGAAGCCGGCGCCGGCCGTGCCCGTCACGTAGGCGTTGCCCGCGCCGTCCGCCGCGATGGCGTCCGTATTGGCCCCGCCCTTGCCACCCAGGTAGGTCGCGTACACGAGCCTGTGTCGCGGGCTGAACCGGACGACGAAGGCATTGGCCCCGTCGCTGCCGTTGGAGAGTTGGCCGGTCCCCTCGAACCTCTCCTGGTAACCGCCGCGCGCGACGGGGAAGTCGCGCGAGAAGGTGGAACCCGTGGCATAGATTGCCCCCGATGGGTCGACCGCGATGCCGGTCCCCGCATCGTCGCTCGTCCCGCCCAACAGGGTCGAGTAGACCAGGCGATGGCCGTCGGGCGAGAGTTCCGCCACGAAGGCATCTCCGGCCGGGTTATTGACCGCGTCGTGTCCCGCCTTGTAGGCGCGCTGGTACGCATCCGGCGTGGTCGGGAAGTCGCGCGACGTGGCGATCCCCGCGATGTAGGCTCTGCCCGCGCCGTCCACGGCGATCGCCGTGCCCTTGTTGCCGCCACTCCCGCCGAGGAAGGTCGCATAGTCGAGGTGGCGGCCGTCGGGCGAGAGCTTGGCGACAAAGGTGTTCTCCCCGGTGGAGGGGTCGGCGCCGCTGCCTTTGAACGCGACCTGGTAGGCGCCCGGCGTCGTGGGGAAAGCGCGCGAGAGGGTATAGCCGGTGACGTACGCAGCCCCCGTCTTGTCGACCGCGATGGCCGCGCTTTCCTCCCCCTCCCCGTTGCCCAGGAACGTGGAGTAGATCAGTCGCCGTCCGTCGGGTGACAGCTTGGCGACAAAGATGGTCCCGGCGCCCACCTCGAGCTTGGGGCGATAGGCGCCCGGCGTCGTCGGGAAGTTAGCGGAGTAGGTGATGCCCGTCACATAGGCGGCTCCCGTCCCATCCACAGCGACCCCGCGGGCCTCGTCACCATCGTTGCCGCCCAGGAATGTGGAGTAGATCAGCCGACGGCCGTCGGGCGACAGCTTGGACACGAACGCATCGCCGAGACCCTCCCCGCCGGGCGCCCCACCGAACGCGACCTGGTACGCGTGCGGCGTGGTCGGGAACGCGGTCGACCCGGTCACGCCGGCGATGTAGGCCGCGTGCGCCCCGTCCACGGCGATGCTCTGCCCGATGGTCCTGTCGCCGAGCAAGGTGGAGTAGGCAAGGGCGAGCGTGGCCATCGGCGGAGTTGCCGCGCGGGCGATCGCCGGATGTCGGGTGAACGAGGGTTGAGGAGGTACCGATAGCGCGCAGGCCAGGAAAATGGGAGAGGCCAACACCGCGAGGCGCGGGGGGGTAGTACGCAGGTCCATCGCCGACTCCTTTGCTCCTTCCCGAACATTTTGGGGTATGTTATCTTTTGGTCAGTGTAGCATGTCAAGTCATACGAGCCGCCTCATAGATGGCAATAAGGGGTGTGCGACGAGTCATCGGATACATCGACGAGCGGTGTGGCTTGTTCCTGGCCTTCGACGCGGGGCGGCGCCTAACCACCAGTGAGCAGCGCGATGAGGGCGTGGCGGCGCGGATATGGCTGGATCGGGACAAATCTACGCTACGCAGGGTCTTCCCGCGCCCAATAGCGGGGGCCATCCCAATAGCGATGATCTTCGAAGAATGTCCCGGACGGCTCGAAGATCGGATGGGGCGGCACGACGAAGACGCCTTCGTAGCCATCGTCGCCCAGTTCCTCCGAGTAGTCTTCCACGTGGATTGAGGTCGTCTGCCCGGATACAGACGCGCCCGCAGGCGCCTGGGCATGCCGCGCAGCGCATCATCGACGTGGCAGCTAAACGGGGCAGACCTTATGCTCTCGGTCGAACCACACAACGTAGAAGATGGCATCGGTACCACCACGATATCCAAACAGGCGCATTCTCTGCGTGACACGCACCTCATGAATCTCCACATCTTCTGGCACACTATCGGGGAGTGCAGGCAAACTAGAGCGGTCTATCGGCGTCCACCCAATCCCGCCGCCACTTCCATGATGCCCTCCCGATGTGCGGATTTGAGCCCATGTCATCCTCTCCATCTTTTGCCAGGTGTTTACGAGAGAATCTAGCTCTTGTGGAGTCCACTCGTTCAAGCAATACTTGTTCTGATCGGCATGTGTAAAGCGGAAGGAGGGGGATAAATGGTCGGTGCTTTGTTGCTCGGTGGATTTGGTCGCAACGGCGCCAATCCTTCCCGTCTGGCGTGCTTGGGTGTCCGCCAGGCGGGTTTTTTGTTTTTTCGACGGCACGCAGGTTTAAGCAGGAGCTAGTTGCTGCGCGTAGTAGTCGCGCATCGCCGCTTGTGGGATAACTTCGGAACAAGAAGTCCCAGCATCATATCCGCGACGCGCGTCAAGCCATGGGATTTCACCGTGGGTCAGTTCCTCCAAATGAGTGGCACTGAACTGTCCATAGGCGCTCCACACCTCTTCAAGGATGCCGCGCGTCTCGTCATCTATCTCCGGCATGGGTGATGTGGCGGCACGATCAATAGCACGCCAGCCATTCTCCTTGAACCTGCGATATAGATGCGGAATCACTGGGCCATGCACCCACGCCTCAAAGTCGTCCTCGAATAGAGGCTCGCCCGTTAAGGCCAAGTGCCAGGCTTGAGCGTAGTAAACAAGCTTTTGGAGGCGTAGATTGGTCATCACGTCGCCCGAAGATTCATCCACGCGCAAGATGAAGTAGTCAGCAACCTGATCCGCCGTCAACATTTCTGTCCCCTCATCGCACCAATCCACAGGCTATCAACATCCCGTCCACGCAATACACTGTTATCTATTATACCATGGCTGTCAAGGAACATAGGGCAAACGTACTACTAAAGTAAAGCGCTGTCAACGACGGATGCGGTTGACAGCGGGTACGGCTAGAGCCGCGGAAGGATCGAGCCAGTCGTCCTCCAGGCCATCGCTTAGCGTCACGTCCCACTCAGCTCTCTCATCCAGTAGTTCTTGCCAGGCTTGAGGATCGGCTTTGAGGGAGGCGTAGGCCTGGTTGGTGAGTTCCAGCACGCGGGCGCGACGGTAAGCCTCGACCGCCTTGGCCAGGACATCCTCCATTGGTTCGTCCATCTCTTGCGCCAGCTTGCGCAAAGCCTCGTGCGTCTCGTCGGTCACGCGGATCGTCGCTCCCATCGTCGCCTCCTTCCTGGTTGTCTTGTATACTGACCAGTATATACCTCACCCAAAACGATAGATCGTCAACCGATGGAAGATACCTTTGTGCGCATACGTCTGAATAAGATACTGGCCGACGCGGGCGTGACCTCGCGTCGCGGGGCCGAGCGGCTGCTGGCCGAGGGGCGCGTCGCCGTCAACGGGCAGGTGGTGACCGAGCCGGGGGCGCAGGCAGACCCTGCCCAGGATACCATCACGGTCGATGGGCGCGCCATCGGCCGCACGCCCTCCGGCTACCTGTACATCATGCTCAACAAACCGCCCGGCGTGGTGACCACGGCCAGCGATCCCCAGGGCCGCCCCACGGTACTCGATCTGGTGGATCGGCCCGAGCGCCTCTTCACCGTGGGCCGCCTCGACCGCGACACGGAGGGTTTGCTGCTGCTGACCAACGACGGCGACTGGGCCAACCGCGTCGCGCACCCTGGCGGCGGGGTGGAGAAGGAGTATGAGGTCACGGTCGACGGCATCCCCGACGAGGCGGCGCTGCGGCAGTTGGCCGAGGGCGTTGCGCTGCCGGACGGGCACGTGGCCCATGGCGAGGCGCGCGTGCTCGACGCGGTGGACGGTAAGGCGCGCGTGTTGCTACTCTTACGCGAGGGCCACAAACGCCAGGCGCGCCTGATGTTCGGCGCGATCGGCCGGCCCGTGCGCCGCCTGGTGCGCGTACGCGAAGGCGGCCTGCGCCTGGGCGGACTGGCGCCGGGGACGTGGCGCGAACTCAGCCTTGCCGAGGTCGACGCGGTCCTGCGGCCACCGGCGGCGAGACCGTCGCCACGGGTCGCGGTCAGGCCGCTCCGCGCGGGGACGCGAGGGAGTGGCGCGACCGGCGCGGGCCGCACACCCGAGCGCGGGCCGCGAGTAGGCGGGCCAACAGAAGAAGGAGGATTTGGTGCAGCAGGACGAGCGGGAGTACGGCCCGGACCGGGCGGACCCGGCGCGGACGCCGGACAAGACCGAGAGCGAGGCGACGACCCAACACCGCCCCGCTATGGCCGCGACGACCGCGGACGAGACGCCGAACACGAGCCAGGCGGCCGCCCGCGAGCCGCTGGCGACGGCTCGGCCGCCTTGGGGCCTGACCATCGCGATCGACGGCCCGGCCGCCTCGGGCAAGTCGACGATCGCCCGCGCCGTGGCCGAGGCGCTGGGCCTGCTCTACCTGGACACGGGGACGATGTATCGCGCGGTGACGTGGCTGGCGCTCCAACACGACGTCGCCCCCCTCGATGAGGACGCCGTCAGCCGCCTGGCCGAGACGGCGGCCTTTGGGTTCCCGAGTCAAGGCGCGGCTGACCGCGTCAACCCGCCCATCCTGATCAACGGCGTCGACGCCACGGCCGGCCTCCGGGAGCCCATGGTCGACGCCGCCGTCTCAGGGGTCTCGGCTTTCCCACGGGTGCGCAGGGCGCTGGTGCGCGAGCAGCGCCGCCTGGCCCAAAACCAGGGCGTGGTGATGGTCGGCCGCGACATCGGGACCGTGGTGCTGCCCGACGCCTCGCTCAAGATCTACCTCGAGGCCGACGCGGCCGAGCGGGCGCGCCGCCGCTACGAGGAGCGCCGCGCCCACGGTGAGCGGGCCGACTACGTGGAGATCCTGGAGGCCATGGAGCAACGCGACCGCTTCGATGCGCAGCGCGCGGACTCGCCGCTGCGCCCGGCCGGCGATGCCGTGGCGCTCGACACCACGGGACAGGGTATCGGGCAGGTCGTCGAGCGCGTGCTGGCGCTGGCCCGCGACCGGATGCGGGACCAGGAGGGGCAGGATAGGCAAGAGGCAGCTCCATGATCGCCGGGGGCAGCGTCTACCGTTTCGTCTATCGTCCGGTGCGCCGGTTGGTTCCGCTGCTGGCCCACGTCACCATCGTTGGGGCCGAGCACATGCCGCGCGGCGGGGGCGTGCTGCTGGTCTCCAACCACCTGACCAATTTTGACGTGTTCGTCATCGGCATGTGCTTCAAGCGCATCCTCAACTTCATGGGCAAGGCTGAGCTGTTCCGCCACCCGGTCCTGGCCTGGGCTTGGCGCCAGCTCTACGGCTTCTCCATCCGCCGCGGCGAGGCCGACCGCGCGGCGCTACGCCATACCGAGGACCTGCTGCGCGCCGGCCGCGTGGTGGGGGTTTTCCCGGAAGGGCATCGCTCGGTGACCGGAGCCTTGCAGCCGGGCCAGCCTGGCATCACGCTGATCGCGCGCCGCGCCGGCGTACCCATCCTACCGGTTGCCGTGACCGGCACGCAGCACTTCCTGCCGCCGGACCTGTGGCGCTGGCGTCCCTGGCGTCGCCCGCGCATCACCGTCACCATCGGCGAGCCGTTTACCCTGCCCAGGATGACGGGGCGCGCCGCCAGCCAGCAGGCCACCGACGCCATCATGGCCCGCATCGCCGCGCTGCTCCCGCCCGCCAACCGCGGCGCCTACGCCGACAAGGTCCCTGACAAATAGCAAGTGGAGGAGGAAAATCGATGCATCATCGGGTCCGGCTCGCGCTCACGTCCGCCATCGCCGCGCTGCTCACACTCTCGTCGCTCTCATCTCTGCCGGCCTTGCCGCGCCCGGCGTCCGCCCATGCGGACGGCCCAACCACGGCGCCTTTCGGGTTCGCCGGCACGCCCACCACCAGCCCCGACGGCGTGGCCTACACCTTGTACAGCGGCAAGGCGCCGTCCTTCGACGGTCTCCCCCTGGACGCCGACGTGACGATTCCGGCCCACGCCACCTACCCCCTTCCCCTGGTGGTATTCTTCCATGGCTGGAGCAACAGCAAAACGAACTACGAGTCGACGACGATCACCAATACCACGACCTACGTCTCGCACTGGAACAACGTCTCGTTTGCCGCGCGCGGCTACGCCGTGCTCAACTACACCGATCGCGGCTTCCACCAGTCGTGTGGACCCGACGAGCGACAGGGCAACCCGACCGCCTTTGCGACCGATTGCCAGGGCCGCGGCTACTGGATCCACCTGGCGGACCCGCGCTGGGAGATCCACGACGCCCAATACCTCATCGGCACGCTCGCCGACGAGGGCATCATCGACCCGAACCGCATTGGCGTCACCGGCATGTCCTACGGCGGCGCCCATTCCTGGTGGCTGGCCGAGCTCAACGACCGCACCATGAACACCGACTCCTCGCTCTCGCCCTGGACCAGCCCGCTGAAGGGCATCCCGCTGCACATTGCCGCGGCCGTCCCGCAGTGGACGTATTCGGACCTGTGGAACGCCCTCTTCCCTAACGGGCGCGCGCTGGATACGGACGCCGGGGTCTCCACGACGCTGGAGAGCAATCCCGTCGGCATCCCCATCCAGTCGTACCAGGCGGGCCTCTATGCCGTCGGGGCCGCGACCGGCTCCTATGCCGCGCCGGGGACCGACCCGACGGCCGACCTGACCACCTGGAACGCCCGCGTCACGCGCGGCAACCCCTTCTACGACGATCCCATCAGCGACACCGTCACCTACCAGGCCCTGCGGCAGTACCGCCTGCGCTCGCCGCTCTACCAGCAGCCCGACGCCGACGTGCCGATCTACCAGGAGCAAGGGCTGACCGACCCGCTCTTCCCCCCGGTGCAGGCCATCAACATGCGCAACCACGTCCTACAATACGATCCCGCCTATCCCATCAAGAGCTATTTCGGCGACATCGGGCACTCCAACGCCAACAATCCCGCCGACGAGTGGGATTATGCCAATGCGGTCGGCAACGACTTCGTCGACTACTACCTTAAAGGCGTCGGCAGCAAGCCTACCTTCGACGTTACCGCTCAGACGACCACCTGCGTGGCGGGCCAGACGCGCCAGACCTACAGCGCGCCCGCCTGGTCCGCGTTGTCCGACGCCAGTATCACGCTCTCCTCCACACAGGCGCAGACGACGAGCAACACGGCGACCAACAGCGAGGGGCCGGCCGTCGACCCCATCGTCCACGCGGGCTGCCTCCCCACCACGCCCGCGGGCGGCGCGGGCATCGCCGCCTGGACCTTCCCGGTGGCCGCGCCCTACACGCTGCTGGGCCAGCCCACCCTGACCGTCGATGTCAATACGACGGGGACCGACGCCGAGCTCAACGCGCGGCTGTGGGACGTGTCGCCGGACGGCTCGACCGAGACGCTCGTCGGCCGCGCCGCCTACCGCTACGTCGGCGACGCGAGCACGGTCAACACGCCGCAACGCATCACCTATCAATTGAGCGGGAACGCCTGGCAGTTCCAGGCCGGGCACACGCTGCGCCTGGAAGTGCTCGGGAACGACTACCCCTATCTGCAGCAGGACAACATCCCCGCCGTGACCACGATCCTGGCGGTGAACCTCAACCTGCCGCTCCGCGCGACGGGGAGCCCAACGGCCACGGCACAGTCGGGAAGCGCGACGGCAACGCCACAGTCGGGAAGCAACACGCCCTCCACCACCGCCAGCGCGACCGGCACAACGGCCCCGACCGCGACCAGCCCGACCCCGCCCAACACAGCGATTCCCACGGCAACCGGCACAGCAGTTCCCACAGCGCCCAGCACAGCAGTTCCCACAGCGTCCAACACGGCAGTCCCGACCTCACCCAGCACAGCGGTCCCGACCTCACCCAGCACAACGGTCCCGACCGCGACTGGTACAGCGAGCCCGACTTCGCCCAGCAAAACAGTTCCCGCGGCAACTGGCACGGCAACCGGCACAACGATCCCCGCGGCGACCAACACCACGGCGCCCGCGGCGACCGGCACGGCGGTTACCATGGCGACCGGCACGGCGGTACCGCCGACCGCATCCGTCTCCACGGCACAGGCCGCGAGTGCGACGATAGCGCTGCTCCCTGCCCCCACAGCGGCGCCCGCGCTGGCCGCACCCACCCGCACGGCGGTTCTGTTCCCGCCGCGTAAGACGCCCGTACCCGGCCATTCCGCCGGTCGGCATACCCGTCCGGCGGTGACATGCAGCGTATCCTATCTCTTTCTCCATGCGCCCGTGGCTCGGGGCCGGCGGCCGCGCCCCGTCGCCATTACCGAGGGCGTACGCGCGGTTCACGGCGCCGCGTCCGCGGTCGTCTCGCGCACGGCGCTCTTCTTCGACGACGGGCGTGGCGCCACGTTCTCCTCGCGCACGAGCTACCTGCTGCCGGTCTGCAGCGCCGGCAGGCTGGAGCTGCACGGGACGGTGCGCGCGGGTAGCGCCGGGAAAGGGCGCGGCCACGGGCGCCTGAACCTGCACGGGGACGCCTTCGTGCTGACGGTGCGCGTGGAGCGTGCGCGCGCTGGGCATAATGGGCACGGTGGGCGCGTGACGACGTACACCTGGCGCATGCGTATCCCCTCCGCGCGCTACGACCGCACCTTCACTCGCCTGCCGGGCGTTGTGCGTATGGCCGGCTAAGTAGCTGTTGCGACGTTCGAGCGGTGAAGGTAAAGAGGTACAGGAGTCCCTCCTGGGAGCGCCGTCTCTCGCTGCGCTGCCAGCCGGCCCCGGTCGCCTGACGCGCCCTCGCGAGCGACGACCATGCTGGCCGCGGAGGGTTGCCGGCTGGAAGCCGGCGCTCCCAGAGGGTACGCGCGCGCCGCCAGCGCAACGACCATGAATAACTCCGGTTATGCCGCGCTGCCTGCCCGTCGTGCCGGTACAATAACACCTGTCAGAGGTGATGTAGTAACGAACCGTCAGGAGTGGTGCAGTGCCTATTTTCTTCTACAGCAACCGGGACAATCCGCACGGTTGCTTCTCCAACTTCTCGCGCCATCCCTTCGAGCTCGACGGCAAGCGCTGGCCAACCAGCGAGCACTACTTCCAGGCCCAGAAGTTCCAGGATTGGGCCGACGTCGAGGACGTGCGCCGGGCTCGCTCGCCCAAGGAGGCGGCCGACATCGGCCGCGACCGCTCCCGCGCGTTACGGCGCGACTGGGAGGCGGTCAAGGACGACGTGATGCGCCGCGCCGTGCGGCGCAAGTTCGAGACGCACGACGACATCCGCCAGATATTGCTGAACACGGGCGAGGAGCAGATCGTGGAGAACGCTCCCGGCGACTACTATTGGGGTTGCGGCGCGGACGGCAGCGGCAAGAACATGTTGGGCAATGTCCTGATGGAGGTGCGCGAGACCTTGCGTCGCCGCGCCTCCGACAAGTCGTCCGCCGAGCAACCCGGGGGTGACGTATCAGGGTGACGTATCATAACGGTAGCAGCAGGGAGATGGAGCAATGGATGAGGCGATACGCAACGATCCGGTCAAGATCGCGGCCTGGCTTGAGCAGGTCCGCAACGCCAATACAGACGAGACGGGGCCGATCAACACCCGCACAGCCGAGGAGGCGCCGAACGGGATAGACATCTCCCAACTGCGCGCGAACCTGAAGCTGACTCCTGAGCAGCGCGTGGAAAGGATGGTAGCGGCCGCGAACTTCCTGGAGTCAGTCCGTGGCGCCGCACGGCGTCGGCCGTCGCGGTGAGCGAGCGTCTGCCGTTCGATCCCTCCGCGATGGTCGCGCGCCTCATCGCTGGAGGCGTTGATTTCGTCATCATCGGTGGTTTAGCCGCCACGCTCCAGGGTGCTGAATTGCCCACTCTGGACCTGGACATCAGCTATGATCGCTCTCTTCAGAACCTGGAGCGCCTCGCTTCGGCGCTCCAAGACCTTGAGGTCCGCCTTCGTGGAGCTGAGGATGTTCCTATTCGTATCGATGCTATCCTGCTTCGAAACGGCGAGATATGGACGTTCCGGTCATCTGTCGGTAACATTGACTGCCTGGCCAATCCGACGGGCGCACCGCCCTATGCCCAGTTGAGGGAGCGAGCGGTTGAGGTTGCTCTCGGACCACATCAGGTGAAGGTCGCTAACCTGGACGATCTGATCGCGATGAAGAGGACAACCGGCCGAGACAAGGACGCTATGAAGCTTGCCGAGCTGATCCAGCTTCACAAGCTTGTCCAGGACGAACCGTCCGAATAATATATGGATGGGAATGTGCATTGTGAGATGTGAAGCGATAAAGTGACGCGATCTATCATCCTGCAATTGACGAACAATCGCTCCATCCCGCTACACTTCTACCTGGAGCCTTGGGGCGACGCACGCGAGATACCGTAGCGGGAAACAAGACGGTAATGACAGCGAAGTAAGGAGAAGATAGACACATGGCTGACGCGACAGGGACAGAGCGGGTAACGATCGGCGTGCTGGGCGGGAGCGGGCTCTACGCCATGGACGAGCTGACCGACGTGGAGGAGCGGCGCGTCTCGACGCCGTTCGGCGAGCCCTCCGACGCTATTACAATCGGGACGCTGCACGGCACGCGCGTGGCCTTCCTGCCGCGCCACGGCCGCGGCCACCGCCTGCTGCCCTCGGAAATCCCCGTGCGCGCCAACATCTACGCGCTCAAAAGCCTTGGCGTGCAGTGGCTGATCGCCGCCAGCGCCGTCGGCTCGATGCGCGAGGAGATCGAGCCGCTGCACATGGTTATCCCCGATCAGCTGATCGACCGCACCGTCGGCCGCGTGGGCACCTTCTTCGGAGGCGGGCTGGTCGGGCACGTGTCGCTGGCCCAACCCTTCTCGCCGCTGCTCTCAAGTCTGCTGGCCGACGCCGCCGAGCGCGCCGGCGCCACGGTGCATCGCGGCGGTACCTACATCTGCATCGAGGGGCCGCAGTTCTCCAGCAAGGCCGAGTCGTTGCTCTATCGTAGCTGGGGCGTCTCGGTCATCGGCATGACCGCCCTGCCCGAAGCCAGGCTGGCCCGCGAGGCCGAGATGCACTACGCCATGATCGCGCAGTCGACCGACTACGACTGCTGGCACGAGAGCGAAGAGGCCGTCAGCGCCGATCTGGTGGTGGCCAATGTGGCCCGGAATATCGCCACGGTGCGCCGTTCGCTGCTGGAGCTTGTCCCCACCATCCCGGCCACGCCGCCGGACGACGACATCACAAACGCGCTGGCCCACGCCATCCAGACCGCGCCCGACGCCATCAACCCCGAGGCCGTGGAGCGCCTGGGCATCATCTTCGAGAAATACGCGAGCGGTAGGCGGTAGGCGGTAGGCGGTAGGCGGTAGGCGGTAGGCGGTAGGCGGTAGGCGGTAGGCGGTAGGCGGTGGGCAGTGGGCGGTGGGCAGCGGGCAGCGGGCAGTGGGCAGTGGGCAGTGGGCAGCGTAAGCCTGCGACTGAAGTCCATAGGAGTGGGCAGGTTGTGGCACAATGTCGAGAAAAGCGTGTCCAAAGGGCAAAAACTGCGGCCAATGCGGTCGTTTTCGGCACTAACGCGGTCCATTTGCGCCCTTTCTCCCTGTCATTTCCGTCATTTGCAGTGCGATTGTCGCGTCCTTCGCACCATAAAGACATATCCTGCCCACTCCTATGGACTTTAGTCGCAGGCCTTCAGATTGCGTCGGTGATAAGATAGAGGCAATCGGATCTGTGGTGATCGGGCAAGGAAGCCGTGGTGCAAGAGCAAGCGTATCTCATCGACATAGACGATGACCTAGACATCGGCGCCGATATAGATGACACCGAACTCGCCGCCGCGTTCGGGCTTGAGGCGTTGCCACCGCCGCAACCGCCACGCCGGCCACCGCCGCCTATCGAAGAGGTGCTTGCGGAAATGGTGGACATCATTGTCGAGCACGTCCACCCGCTGAAGATCATTCTCTTTGGTTCGCGCGCGCGTGGCACGCACCGACCACATAGCGACGTCGACCTGCTCGTCGTCCTACCCGAGGTCACCAACGACCGCGAGGCTGCGGTAGCTATTGGCAGCCTCCTGGCGTACATGCCTGTTGCTAAAGACGTGTTTGTCACGACGCCACAGCAGATCGAGGAAGAGCGCGACATCGTCACCAGTATCCTGTACTGGGCGACACGGCAGGGGAAAGTATTGTATGACGACACGTCAGCCGCCTGAGGAGCAAGAGGGTAAACCTCCTGCTCCTGGCGGTGGAGCGCGACAACGACGCACGCTCGACTGGCTGCGGATCGCGCGGAAGGACTTACGAGCTGCCACACGTATGCTCAAGGACGGTGGATACGACCCGTATCAGGTGTGCTTCTTTGCGCAACAGGCGGCAGAGAAATCCATCAAAGCCGCGCTCACGTTCGAGGCGCGAGAGTTCGAGCCCACGCATGATCTCGATACCCTGGCTGGGCTGCTACCTTCGACCTGGAAGGTACATGGAGTCTCTGGGCGGCTGCGACAGCTAACCTCCTACGGCGTAGAGACTCGCTACCCGGCGCCACAAGCACTGCCGACAGTAGATGACGCCGACCGCGCTGTAGAGCAAGCAACATCCATCCACAGGTCGATTGTGCGCGATTTAGGGACGCGGGGCATGGTCCTGACCGCGGTCCCGCGTCAGGGAAAACGCACTGACACAGCAGTGCTACCAATGCAAGAGCACGAGCGACAGGACACGGAGCGAAAGTCGGAGGGGTGCACCCCGCGATTGTGGATGCCGACGGCCTGACCTTGAAAGGTCATGGCAGGGCACGGACCCTGAAGGGTCGCCCTTGGCCCGTCATCTTGCGCGACCCCAGCGTGCGCGGGCTCTCACGCCGACCTTTTAAGGTCCGTCCCCTGCCATGACCTTTCAAGGTCAGGC
>JAABUQ010001759.1_pt1 | contig 45223 bp, 44 predicted proteins | sample 5560001 | NCBI WGS metagenome assembly JAABUQ01 (sample SAMN10711888, study PRJNA513371) | rock metagenome | isolation source: Antarctica rocks | place: Antarctica: Victoria Land, Finger Mt nord | collected 2015-12-18 | reverse complement strand
CAATCGCTGAGTTTTTTCAGGGTGGCTTTTAATGTAACTTAATATTTCCTTCATGTTCTAGTAAGGAAAAAGCTAATTTTATACTCTTTTACCACAAAACGTTTCTATTGTGGAGATGTCTATTGGTATGGCAGTTCTTCTAGGTGGTATTGTTTCCATCCCCTTCTTAAAAGTTAAAAAACCGAGCGAGAGTGTCAAATGAACTGATTAAAGCCAACGTATCCCGAAATTGCCAGATCTGAGTACTCAAATTACAGCTTTTGCATCAAACAAAGCTCTTCTTTTCCCTTTCTTTTGTTAAGCAGCTTGAAATATCTCTCGCAATTCATTCGCTCGGATCAAAAAGCGTTCTCTTCGCTCAGATAAAGACACGAATTCTGCTATTTTCACTCTCGATCGCAAAAATTGTCTCACTTCATCATCCGCTTGACAAAATCGTTTGGCGCTCTCTTACGAAGTTCCGAGCGGAGGTTTCCTCCGCTCGGACTTCGCGCTCTCAAACGTACCAAATCCTAATGCCGGATAATACCGTTGCTTAATCCCTCGATGACTCTGTTCAATTGGATTACCTAAGCAGCTTCTCACTTCATGTTCAACCTCTGCACTTAACTCTTCTGCATAAATAGCACCACTTGCCCTTCACTCGCACATACGTCTCATCGACAAACCAGCTCTTGCCGACTTTGCTTTTACGCTTGGCTCGTAGCCGGTCAGCAAAAATGGGTGCAAAGCGTTCTTCCCAATCCCGCACTGTCTCATGTGTAAACTCAAGACCTCGCAGTAGAAAAAACTCTGCGAGGTCTCGAAAGCTCAGTTTGTAGCGCAGTCGACACAGTAACACTTGAAACACAATGTTGGTCGGCACCTCTACGAAGTTGAATGAAGTTCCAGTGCGTTCATTGAACGTGCGGCAGCACTCCTTGCACCGGAAAACCTGGCCAAGGTCAGTTACTCGTTGAAGTCGAATCGTGCGCTTAGAAGAACGGAGGGGTTCCCTGTCCTCAAATGAGTATCCAGATTTAACATTCCCCCTGCTTCAGCAGGGGGAATGTTAAATCTGCTTGAGTAAAGCACTACTATTTCCCTGAAACATTAACCAAGATAGAAAAAAGTTGCTAATAAAAATAGCAAGCATGGTAGTCACAACCGCACCTGTCGTCGATTGCCCCACTCCCTTAGCACCGCCTGTAGTCGTCAAGCCCCAGCTACAGCTAATCACTGCAATCAGCACCCCAAAGCAAAACGCTTTAATCATGGCGCTACAAATGTCCCAAAAGGTGAGTAACTTCTGGGCGGACTCAATAAACACTGTTGGTGATAGGTGATAAAAATTGACCGCAATTAGCAATCCCCCACTCATCCCACCGATCAGGAACAGAAGGTTGACAATTGGCAGCATCAAGCCACAAGCAATCACACGGGGAATAACCAAGTACTCAATTGGGTTAGTTTTGAGCATGTATAGGGCATCTATCTGTTCTGTAACGTTCATTGTGCCAATTTCTGCCGTGAACGCCGCACCGTCTCGCGCAGCCAAGACTACTCCTGTCAGCACTGGTGCCAACTCCCGTGCTAAGGTTAGTGCTAACACCCCTCCTACAGCGTTACCGCCACCAAAGTCAATCAACTGCTGCGCCACCTGAATGGTAAAGAGCATGCCTACAAACACGGCGATGATTAGAGCCACTAGCAACGAGTCTGGACCTACAACCGCCATCTGCTCAAGGGTGTTGCGCCGATGAACCTTGCTAGTAAGTATGAGTACGAGTACTTGCCCGCCTAGCAGCACAGCTGCTAGCAACCGCCGACTCCAGCGTTCCAAGCTTAAACTGGTCATAGTTTCTACTCCAGACACCCAACGGGTGCAGCACTTGGATTAAAAAATTGATAACCTAACCTTCAGAGCTATTGATAGGGAAGTAGAGGAAACAACCTGCCAATATTCATCAAAGCTCACGCCATACTCTTAAATCACTGCATTAGTAGTCAGGAGAATGCCAGTTAGAATAATGGCGAGCGCGCTGATCAGGGAAAGATTTACGGTGCCTCTTATAAGATGCCTTTGACCTACCTATAGTTATGATGGGGACGGCTTGAGCGGCAGGCAAACCCGAAAGCAGGTATCACCAGGCTGAGAAATAACGCGAACATCACCGTGATGCTGTTGCACTACAATGCGACGGGCAATATCCAGCCCCAAACCCATTCCCTCTCCTACTCCTTTGGTGCTAAAGAACGGCTCAAAAATCCGAGATTGAATTTCGGGTAAAATTCCTGGTCCGTTATCAGCAATCTCGACCAGCACGCGATCAATATCCCGCTTTGTCCGAATGGTAAGTTCTCCTTGATCTTTCATCGCGTTGATCGCATTATCAATCAAATTTGTCCACACTTGATTGAGTTCACTACCGTAAGCGCAGATATGTGGTAGTTCTAGGTCATAATTGCGGCTTACAGTAATGCCATGCTTGAGTTTGTGATGAAGGATGGTAAGCGTATTCTCCAGCCCTTCATGCACGTCAATTTCCTGGAGAGGTGCCCGATCCATATAAGAGTAGTCTTTGACCGCCTTGACCAAATCTGAGATCCGCGTAGTACTCTGCTCAACCGTATCAGCTAAGTCCGCTACCGTCAGGGTTGCTTCCAGCCAGTTTAGTGCCGCCAAGAGGGCGTTTACACTCATTGGAGTGGCGTTGGCACTGCTCCTTAGAAGCATCGCACTTAGGCATTCCTTGTCCACGCCTGCTGATACCAAGGTAGATGCCAGTTTCCAGCCATCGGAAATAGTCTGTTGCTCCAACCACTCGCTGAGAGCATCTTCACGATCGCTCTGAGTAAGTGGGTCCAAGGGAAGGGTATTTGTTCGGTAGGCGATTGCTGAGCGTTGCAACTCAGTTAAAAGCTGCCGCTGGGTTTCAGAAAAATTTTGAGTATAAAGCCCGAAGGTACAGGATTGAACTCTCTCAAGTACCTCCCGTAACTGGCTTACCGCCCGCCGACCCGCAGCTGCCGGATTATTCAGTTCATGAGCCAGTCCCGCCGATAACTTACCAAGTGCCGCCAGCTTTTCCTGCTGCCGCAGTTGAGCTTCCACATCTTGCGCCCGTGCTGCCATTGCAGCCAGAATAACGCTTGCCCCTGCCGAACATTCCGCCAGAACCTGCTTGAAGGCGTCAGGCTCAATCTCCAAAACTCGGCTAAGAACCACTGCTCGTCCAGTAACGAAGGCGGGACTGCCCATTAGCATCGAGATTTCACCTGTGAATTCGCCCGCTTGGTGGACAACCAGCACTTGCTCCTCTGTGCCAACCCGTTTTGTAATCTGGATTGTACCTTCAAGCACCACATAGAAATGGTAGGTGGGGTCACCCTCAGTAAAGAGAATATCTCCTGCATTGAACCAGAGTTTGCGACCATGCTTAGATAATCGCTGAAGTTCCTCAGCAGACAGTTTAGGAAACAGTAACTCGTGACTGGGGTCGTGGAGCATAATTATACCTAAAGTATCACAAATAGTTATAAGGATTAATAACAGCTTCTTTGAGCGCCAGTAGGATAGAGCGCCAACTGTTGATGAATTTTGCCACAGTCTCTGCAATCTATTTGCCGCAAAAATTGATTAAATTTACTCTAGGTGGCAATGCAAAAGAATTCTAGAATTAAGTTCAGTATCTCGGATTTGCTCGTTTTTGTCACTACACTAGAGTTTGTCTTGAACGTAATAAAAACAAAGCTAAAGACTAGCTTGGGGATAGGAAGATTGCCCAACTAGAAGTCAGCGAATTACTTAACTTTCGGTCAGTTGCTGTAGGGCAAAGAAAGCCAAATCCATCCCAATTCACTACAAGATTGCATCAAATCTCTTGGGAGAGGGGGAGAGGGGGTGAATTTACATCTAGATTAGGCTTTTGTAGTTTTCTTGCCATCTCCCACTCCCCCACTCCCCTCGGTGACATGTAGCATCAAAAAAGTGAAATGGTACACTCTAAGGGCTAGCAATCCCGCGCCGGAAAGCCGCAATAACTGCAGATGTGCGGTCATTCACTTCCAGCTTTGACAAAATTTTGTTGAGATGAAACTTGACGGTGCCCTCAACGACGCCGAGTGCCGTGCCAATTTCCTGATTGCTCTTGCCTTGGGCGTTGCTAAAGATTTAATGATTCAGGCAGGAAGAGGGATAATTTTGAAAGGTTAGAGTCATGCTTGCTTGACGGACAGGTGAAGTAATCCTACAGGGAACTGCTTTTTCTGCTAGCACGGGGCTACAGTTTTTTCAATTTCCTCTCCTGACTGCTGTTGGGCGAGGCCCAGTTCATAAGATTTCTGTAGGTTCAGCCATAATTCCGGTCCCGTGCCAAACCAGCGACCTAATCGCAAGGCCGTGTCAGCAGTGATAGCCCGCTTACCGTTAAGAATTTGGGTGATTCTATTGGTAGGAACGTGAAGCAGGCGTGCTAGTTGAGTAGCACTAAGTCCTAGTTCCTGGAGTTCGTCGACCAGGATTTCACCGGAATGAATAGCGGGACGCGCCATGTCCTCACTTGCCATCGACATCGGTCAAGATCGAAGCAATTGCGTCAGAGTCGAGATGAGTAGAATTGACAGTAGATTCAGATGACTTATCCGTTGCAAGCACCTGATTTTTCAGAGAAAAGTGCCGTTCCGGGTCAATACCATTGAAGGTGGGCGGGAGCCAAACTCGAACAACTAGTAGTACCGCCATAACTAGCAAGAAGGCACAGGCGGATAAGATCTGGCTCCAGTGGGCTTCCAGCACTCCTCGCACAATCACTTCTCGCAGCACGGAGACAATTGACACTTCCACCGCTACCCCAATCGAGACTCGTTGCTCCTGTAAGTAGATAATCAGCAGGCGGAATAACTCGACCAAAATCAACAGAAAGAGGATGTCTGCGGTCACAGCTTGGAAGTTAAGCGGAGGCAACAGCGAGAAGAACATGGCTCGGAGCTGGATCACCATGACGCTGAATAGACCAATACACAAGGAAATTATAATCAAGTCTTGAACGGTTTCAAGACACTGCACAAGACGACTCCGACTTAACCATTTCTGCTGATGAATTGACGGGTGCTTAAGGGACTGGTTCATTTAAGGCTCCGGCTGCGTAGGAGTTAGAAATGTGGATTCAATATTGACTACCCGATTTGCGGTGATACACTGCTGTCATCCCCCCAGGCTGTAGCACTTTGCCATTGTCCACAACCACATAAACTAACCAGTGATCGCCGCATTCTATCCGGTTGGCAACAGTGCATTCTAGATAGGCGAGAGCCTCACTGAGGATGGGACAGCCATTTTCAGCTGCTTGAGTTGCTAAACCAGCAAAGCGGTCTGCTCCGGGAGCAAAAGACTTGAGGAAGTGTCGCCGCAAGTTCATGCCTTCCTGCAAAATATTCAGGACAAATCGATCTCCAGTATGCATCAGTGGTTCAATCGCTCGGTCTTTAGCCACCGCAACCGTGAGACCGGGGGGATTGAAGCTGGCTTGGGCAACCCAGGAGGCGAGCATGGCGCTGGTGACCTCTTGGCGCTTAGCAGATACTACACACAGAGAACCAACGATCCGTCCCACGGCTTGTTCGGTTCGGTCAATTTGGGAGTCACTGAGTGGTTGCCGGGGAGTGCGAATTTTCTTCGCCTTTTTCAAAGCCTGAGCCAAATCAGTCCCGGCTTCTTTGCAATGTTGGAGGATGACATCAGTGGGTTTAAACTTGACCCGAATTGTGTCAAAGCCAAAGCAATAGCCTGCATCTTTGAGTTTGCTTTCAATCTCATCAACCGCTTCCCCGCTCCAACCATAGGAACCAAAGACACCGGCTAACTTGCTTTTGGCAGCGGTGGAAAGCACAATCCCCAAGGCAGTTTGGACTTGGGTAGGCATATGCCCCCCAAGCGTGGGAGAACCGATGATAAAGCCATCAGATCTTTCAACGGCTGCTTGAATTTCAGCTGGAGCGGTGAATTCGCAGTTAATTGATTCCACGCCAACACCAGCCTTGGTGATACCCTTGGCAAGTGCCTGTGCCAAAGTAGCCGTATTCCCGTAAGCCGACGCATAAATCAGCGCCACCGTCAAGTCTTTATCCTGCTGCTGCTGACTCCACTGCCGATAGTCGTGAGTGAGTCGGCTCTGGCTGTAGCGGACTACGGGACCATGACCGGGGGCATAGAGCTTGACTGAGAGCGGAGAAATTTTGTCAAGTGCTGCTGCCACCTGTCGAGACTGAGCAGCATGCAGGCAATCATAGTAAAATCGTCGGTCTTCGTCTAAGAGTTTCCAGCCTTCATCAAAGATTTGCTCGCTACAGATATGGGCACCAAATAGCTTATCGGTAAACAAGATGCGAGTTTGAGGATCGTAGGTCCAAAGCTCGTCTGGCCAGCGTGGGGTAGGAATCGGGATGAATTGCAGCTGATGACCCCGGCCCAAGTCCAAGATTTCTTCCCCCCGTGCCACTGAGATTTTTAACTCTCGTTCTGGGAAGGCAGTGCGCAGAGCAACGGCACCAGACTTGGAGCAAACAAAGGTGACTTGCGGCGCTAACTCTAGCAGTGCTTTGAGCGTTACGGCTCGGTTGGGATTGACATGACCCAAGATCGTGTAATCCAACTGCTGTAGGTCAATACACTGTTGCAATTCCCTTAAATAAATCTCTGTGAATGATTCCCCAGGCGGATCGAAAACAACTGTTTTTTCTGCCTGAATCAGATAAGAATTGGCAGTTGTGCCTCGTTGCAGGGAGTATTCCACTTCAAACTTGAGTCGGTCCCAAGTGCGCGAACGCAGCACGGTGGTATCAGCACCGATCAAAGCGGTCTGAACGTCGCGGGATTTAGGCTGTGTCATGGTTGAGGTGGGGTGATAAGGAGGTGGGGAGTTAGTAGTAATTGCCGACTTTGCGGTGGTGAACTGCTGTAAGGGCATCGGGTTTAGAGACGCGACCCACTTTGACAGTGCTATAAACAAGCCAGTGGTCGCCACATTCGATGCGACTGCTCACTTCGCACTCCATATAGGCAAGAGCGTCTGCCAGGATTGGGCAGCCGTTAGTCGCTGGGTAAGTCCTGACTCCCTGAAATCGATCGGCACCGGGAGGGAAGCGCTGGAGGAAATGCTTCATCAATCCCTGGTAGTTGCCTTCTTCCAGGACGTTGAGAACGAAGCGATCGCCTACATGCAGCAGGGACTCAATCGCTCGGTCACGAGCCACGGCTACTGTCACGCCTAACGGTTTGAAGCTGGCTTGCGCTACCCAAGAAGCCACCATAGCGCTGCTGAGATTACCCTGTTGAGCGGTGAGAATATACAGCCCACTGCTGAGTCGTCCTAAGGCTTTTTCCAAGTCGTTATCCAGGGCTTTGATTTGCTTAACGCTGCGTTCACGGAATAACCGCTGACCTAAGTCGGTTCCGGCTTCTTCACACAACTTGTATACAGCTGCTTTGGGTATCTCTTTAATCAAGATTGGGGGAAAGGCAGGGTTCAGACCTAAGTCTCGGAACTTAGCAAGTAGGGGATAAACTGATTCACTCTCCCCACCCCCAGACTCAAACACACCGAAAGACTGCTTAGCTTTGGCAGCCGCTAGGACGGTACTGAGCGCTGTCTGGGCAGTTACGGCATCCGGTCCTGACATTGGTGGGGTGCCAATGACCAATCCAGTGGATATACTGACCAGATCTTTTACTTCTTGGAGGTCAGCCGACTTCAAATCCATCATTTCTACGGCAATACCCGTTTTAGTAATGCCGTGGGCGATCGCCTGCGAGAGAAGGTCACTAAACCCATAATTAGAGACGTAAAAGACGGCAACTGTTGTTTCTGCCTTAGCCTGATCCTGGCTCCACTGCCGGTAGCAGTCTACCAGTTCAGTGACGTTATGATGCAGCAGAGGTCCGTGACCTGTGGCAATGGTGGTAATTGCCGGTAACTCACTCATCCGCTTCAGGGCAGACAGCACCGAGCGAGCATTTGGTCCCATCAGGCAATCGTAGTAATACCGGAAGTCTGCTTCAATCAGGTCTAAATCTTCATCAAACATGTGATCGTCGCAATAGTGCATCCCAAACGCATCACAGGTGTATAAAATCTGCGTTTTGACATCATAGGTGAATATCGTATCCGGCCAGTGCAGATTGGGCGCGATGACAAATTCTAGGACATGCCCGTTCCCCAAATCCAGGCGATCGCCATTTTTCACAATCCGTTGTTTAAACGGTTGATGGACCCAATTTTCAAGAAACTGGATGGCAACTTTTGAACCGACAACGGTGACATTGGGAGCTAGTGCCAACACATCTTTAACCAATCCGCTGTGGTCAGGTTCAGTATGGCTGATAATCAGGTAATCCAGATGAGTCGGATCGATTAGCCCCGTGAGAATGTCTAAGTACAATTGGCGAAACTTCTCATGGGAAGTATCGATTAAGGCTGTTTGTTCGCCTCGAATTAAGAATGAGTTGTAGGTCGTGCCATTTTGAAGTCCAAATTCGATGTCAAAGCGATCGCGGTCCCAGTCTAGAGAGCGAATAGCCGTTGTTTCAGATCCAATCTCGACAGATTGCGTCGTCAACCTGTGTTTACCTACTTCAGCAAGTGCTACCATCAGGAGCCTCCTTGTAATTTATTTACGACTGTGTTTGTATCTAATACCGACCAGAATGCTATCACCCCATTAGGAGTACCGTATCAATCACATGAATGACGCCATTATCAGCCTCAATATCTGGTGATATGACGGTTGAATTCTTGACTTCAAAACCATTAGAGGTATCGAGCTTTATATCTGAACCCTCAACTGAAGTCAGTGAATTGCACTTGGCAAGATCCGCCGCCATTAACTTGCCAGGAACGACATGGTACGTCAATATTCTCGTTAGCTGGGGAATATTCTGTACCAGGGTTTGTACAGTTCCTGGTGGCAACTTGGCAAAGGCATCGTCGTTTGGGGCAAAGACGGTAAAGGGACCTGGACCTTTGAGCGTGTCCACCAAACCTGCAGCCTGGACAGCCGTCACAAGCGTCTGGAAAGAACCCGCACCAACTGCAATATCAACAATGTCCGCCATATGTTTCACCTCACTACTGAAATCGGTTCTGTTTAAGGGCAAGCAGCCATTATCTGTAGTCTTGTGACTGAATATTGCGCAGGCGAGCTTCAGGGCGCTTGAATCGGTCGAGCTGGGCTTCAAAGAAAGCCCGGTTTGCCTGGAGATGCTTTGGGTTAGGGTCATCTAACGGATAGAGTAGGGCTGCCCGCAACGCTTGAATTACAGCAGAAGTGACAACGTACATCGAGCGTTGGAAGCTGACTCCTAGTTGGATCAGCATGTCATCTTCGCCCCGGCAATGCTGGTGGTAGTAATCCACAAGATATGGTGGCAGGAAGTGGAGCATATCTTGCATCAGCAGTGTCGGTGGAATGCCCGCCGTACCTACCGGGAACACGTCAGCATAGAGAATCCCGTAGTGGAAGTCCTTCTGGTCATCGGGAACCTGTTTTGCCTGTGCATTATAGGATTTTGTTCCCCGGAAGGGAGCTGTGCGATAGAAAACGGCTTCCACATAAGGTAGCGCCGCTTCGTACAGCCACATGAAGCCCTTTGATTTTGGGATGATCTCGTAAACTTTGCCTCGGATACGAACGTGGTGATAGATCGGACGACCCGCTATGGCAAAGATGCCGTTGACGAGAAAGTTCATCGCTTCCGGGACGGTTTTGATATCCCCTTCGTCATAGCGATCGCTCATTTCAAAGAAAACTGGAGCCATCACCTCCCAAAACAAGCCCAGATTACTGTAGTAAGACAGTTGCCGCACCTGTTCAATAAACATGTCTGGGAACAGCTTGTAGAGTCCCAGCATCACTGGGTTGCCTTGGAAGTAAGCCTTAATCGCCCGATCTGCCGCTGTTTTATATTCAGGAGTGTCCAGATAGGGGTCAAACTTTCCGCCCATCCCTCTGTGCCAAAGCATGGCTTGCATGCAGGCTTCCGCAAACTCCATATTGACACGATCGTGCCATAAGTGATGTAGCAATTTGGGCATTTTGAAGGTTTCACCCTTCTCCATAAATGCCAAAAGTTCAGGATGGGCAGTCGCTTCCCCACGCCAGATTCGCAAATCGGCATCGTCTCCTGCGTAATGGTTATGCAGGTCTAAATACTCTTTTGGTAAAAAGTATTTAAAGAAGGGAAACGGGTTCAAAAAGACTCGCTCAGCAATGTAAAGCAGGTCTCGCCAGTAGAAATCCATCGGCACGGCATAGGCTTTGTACAAGCCAATGATTTGCATGAGATTTTCCGGGGTATCCGGTAGCATTGCACCACCTGCTTCCAGGCGATGAATAACTTCGGCAAATCCATGGCTGGAAGGGGGTAACTTAATTGCAGGATTAATTGGAGCTTGTACCATCTGAGTTTCCTCCGATTAAATGCTTTCTGACTAGAAAAGTAGTTTTACCTTTTTGCTTTTCACCTTTCGATAGCTGGTGGTTCGATTGTGGCTAGGTGCTGTTCGCTATTGGTTTGCACGGTGACAACCATTGCCGCAACTGTTTTCTCACTCCAACGCACTAGCCAAGTGGGTTGTATTCCCAAAAAGAAGATGACGGCAGCTAAGACTAAGGCTGGGATTGTCTCTGGCAACTTAACTGGGGGATAGTATGCTGTGTCATTGTCTAGTTTGCCGAAACAAGTGCGATTGAGCAGAATTACGAAGTAAACTGCCGTTAAGCCAGTACAAACCACACAGACGAGTGTCGGTAATGGAAAAACGGAGTACGAGCCTAGAAGCACTAAAATTTCAGCGACGAAGCCTGCCATACCGGGGATACCAGCACTAGCCATTCCCCCTAAAACGAGGAGGGTACTTGTCAGCGGCAAACCTCGAACGGGACTCATCAAACCGTTAAGGACATCCAATTCACGGGTGCCAACTTTAGTTTCAATGATGCCCACAAGATGAAAGAGGATTGCCAGGATCAGACCGTGAGCCACCATTTGGGAGACTGCCCCGATCAAGCTCAGTTCGGTGGCAGCGGCAGCTCCCAACAGCACATAGCCCATATGTCCTATCGAACTGTAGGCAACCATGCGTTTAATATCTTTTTGCGCGATCGCTGTCAGTGCCCCATATACAGCACTAATTGCTCCTAAGATTGCCAAGCCTGGGGCCACAAGCGCCCAGGTTTCAGGAAACAGCCCTAAACCGAACCGCACTAAGCCATAAGTTCCTAACTTTGCCAGTATCCCACCTAAGAGAATTGCTACTGGTGGGGAAGCCTCAACATAGGCATCAGGTAACCAGGTATGCAAAGGAACTAAGGGGATTTTGATGCCGAAACCCACCAGCAACATTGTTAGCAGAATCAGCTGCGCTGTTAAGGGTAATCCGGCGGTGATTATTGACTTGTAATCAAATGTGGAGGAACCACTAAGCCAGGTTAAGCCCAAGAATGCTGCTAGAATTAGAATCCCAGAAACAGCCGTATATATGAGGAACTTCATGGCTGCGTAACCACGCTGAGGTGTTCCACCCCAAATGGCAATCAACAGATAAAAGGGAATCAGTTCTAACTCATAAAACAGGACAAACAGCAGCAAGTTTTGAGCCAGGAATCCGCCGAAAACCCCAGCATTTACTAGCAGTATCAAAGCATAGTAAAGTCGGGGACGTGCCACAAATTCACTACTGCTATAGATGGCAATCCAAGTCAGTATCCCAGTTAAAGCCAGCAGTGGCAAAGACAGACCATCAACACCAAGACAATAGTTCAATCCAAGGGTGTCAATCCAGGGGACAAGCTCAGAAAACTGCATCCCCGCATTGCTGATGTCAAACTGACTTAGTAGTACGACTGTCCATACTACGAGGCTACTGGCAACAGCCAAGGCTAGAAAACGCACCCGACTAGCAGATATCAGACCTGGCCAGAACCCGATAAGAGCGGCACCTAAAACAGGCATCCAAATTAATACACTCAGCATAGAGATTGATTAACGACGCTTATAAGTATTGAAGAGCGAGGAGCCAAGAGAAATTTTGGCTTCTAATGTATCGATTCAGGGAGAAATATTGAGCGAAAGATGAGACAAAAATGGCCAGCCTAACATCATTCCCAACACACCTATACCGCATAGGACAGTGAAGACATAAAATTGGGATTGTCCAGAGTTACTGTACTTCAAGCTCTCTCCACCGAACACGGAAGCCAAACCGACAAGGTTAACCAGACCATCCACCAAGTAGCGGTCAACGAGTGCAACAATGTTGGAAACTAGACCAACCCCAAAAACAATAGTTAGGCGATAAAGTTTGGGTGTGTAAAGGTCATAGGCAAAAAAGTCTTGCAGGGGCTTCCAGAGAATTTGGACGGGTTTGGATACCGTCCCACCCAGATAGATAATACTTGCGATGCTGCAACCAAAAATGGTGGACCAAATTAGCAGTAGACCAACATCTTTGTTCACTGTGGTCCAGTCTGGTAGCAGTGACACGCTCTGCAACACCAGAGGAACATGAAGGGTGATACCCAACAAGACCATCATTGGCAAAATCATCGGCCAGTGAACTTCGGGCGATCGCACAGTCATCTGTTTGGCTTGATTGCCAAAAATTAAACAGAACACTCTGGTTAAACTGAAAGCTGTCAAAGCGTTAACTACTAGCAAGACTCCGACTAGCCAGGGTCGCGTGTCCCACAAACCGTCGGCTAGCTTGAGCAACGCCCAAAAGCTACCCAAGGGTGGAAAAGCCAGCAATCCAGCCGCACCAACCAAAAACGCTAACCCCGATATCGGGCGGCGGGACCACAGACCCCCCATCTGGGTTAAGTCCTGAGTGATGTTGTTCCAAACGATTGCACCAATGCTCATGACGAGAAGGCCGATCGCCACAGCATGAGTGAATACCAATAACAGAGCGGCATCGCTATGCCCTGTTCCTACTGCAATAAACACCAATCCCATGTAGGCACTAACGGAATAGGACAAGGCACGCTTTACGTCAATTTGGGCGATCGCAATCAAACTCGCACCCACTGCTGTTACAGACCCGACACATACTATCGTCGCCATAACCACGGGTGAAAGCGTTAAAACGGGTTCCAGCTTAACCAATACCCAAGCTCCAGTTGCAACCACCACTGAGTTCCGCAAGATCGTGCTGGGAATTGGTCCTTCCATTGCCTCATCTAACCATAAATGCAAAGGAAACTGGGCGCACTTACCCATCGGTCCAGCTACCATAGCCAAACCTACTAGAGCCATAAGCTTCGGGTCTACGTTAGCAGTAGTTGCCCACTGCGCTAGCTCAGTAAAGTTCCAGGTTCCTGCGATCGGATACAGGGCAAGTACTCCCATCAGTAGCAGTAAGTCTCCTACCCGCTTAGTTAAGAAAGCATCTCTGGCACCCGTCACTACCAAAGGCTGACTGAACCACAGCCCCACGAGTAGATAAGTTCCTAGGGTAAGGATTTCTAGAATGATATAGCTGAAAAACAACGAGTTGCAGAGGACCAAGGCACACATACCAGCTTCAAACAGTGCCAATAAGGCATAAAAGCGTGCCCAGCCCCAGTCCATCTCCATATACCCAATCGCGTAGGTCTGCGCCAGCAGGTTGATCCCTGCTACTAGAACTGTGGCAGCGATGGTGACTGAAGAGATTTCCACAGGGAAAGAAAGATCTAGATTCGCTACCGAAAGCCAAGGAATCAGCAACTGTTGTGGAAGCTGGTTCCAGCTAGCGAAGAGCGCAACTAAGCCGTGGAGGAAAGCCAACAAGGTCATTAACAAGTTTACGTAAGCAGAAGGTCGTGGTCCCGTGCGACGAATAATTCCAGGAACCCAAGCGATGCTCAAAGTCGCACCCACCAATGCATAGCAGGGAACTAACCAAATAGTTTGGAGTAGGAAATGAACCATCAGTTTCTATCTATCTTGCCTCTTGACCTGATGATATTCCAAAAGTTCTATAGTGGAAAGCACTTATTTTTAATGCTTACTATAGAATTATTCTATAGCCATTGATCTTCTTAAGGAGCAGGGAAAGTGAAGCACTTCACTCTTCATCAGCTGCAAGTCTTCGAAGCGATCGCCCGCTCCGGTAGCTTTACCCGTGCAGCAGAGGAACTATGTCTGACCCAACCTACTGTTTCCCAACAGATGAAGCAACTCACGAAAGCCGTTGGTCTGCCGTTGTTTGAACAGATAGGTAAGCGTCTCTATCTAACGAACGCTGGTCAGGAAGTCCTAACGGTGTGTCGGGATATTTCCGAGCGGCTGTCCCAGTTGGACATGACACTGGCAGAGCTTAAAGGTCTAAAGCAGGGAAATCTGCGGCTGGCGGTGACGACAACTGCCAAATACTTTGTCCCGCGTTTGTTAGGACCATTTCGTCAACGTTATCCAGGAATCAAGATTTCTCTCAAAGTCACAAACCGTCAACGCCTACTAGAGCGTCTGAGTGAAAATCTTGACGACCTCTATGTTTTGGGACAACCACCAGAAAATCTTGATATCACCCTGCGTCCGTTTCTAGAGAATCCCTTGGTTGTCGTAGCACCACACAACCACCCGCTAGCGCAAGAGAAAAACATCCCCCTACAGCGCATCGCCGAAGAGCCGTTTATTATGCGTGAACCTGGCTCTGGGACTAGGATGGCAGTGGAGCGTTTCTTCGCTGAGAACAGGGCTTCGATCAACGTTGAAATGGAAATTGGCAGTAATGAGGCTATTAAGCAGGTGATTGCGGGCGGCTTAGGGGTATCGATCTTGTCGCGCTATGCTTTGGCCCTCGAAGGGACAAAAGGTCCACTCACTATTCTGGATGTGGAGGGATTTCCACTGCAACTGCATTGGTACGTCCTTTACCCCTCCGGCAAACAGCTGTCCGTTGTTGCTCGCACCTTCCTGGAGTATCTACTCGATGACGGCAAGCGCCTTGCGGCTCAGGTAGATTTAGCACTTTCATCAAGGTCGTAATCAAACAAAAGCATTTATCTGGCTCGACTAGAGCGGTCCTTCAGGGCAAACTTGCCTAGATACTTTGGTACACCTATGCTGAAGTAAACCATAGCCGAAGTCTATTGCAACCATCAAATAAATTGTATCCTCTCTATAATCTTTCAAGTTATCAGGCTGAACCTCGAACCGCTGAAACTACTACTCCAACTACCTTACGGCAATGGGCTGAGACAGTCATGCTGCCTATCCTGAGTAAGCTTTAAGGATCGCCGCTCAGGCACTTAGATAAAAAGCTGAATCACACCCGTAATGTTGTCACTACCATATCCTTTCGCGATCGCGGCTTGGTAAATATCATGAATCGCAGTCGATGCTGGAATCGGAGCTTCCACAGATTGAGCAGTTTCCATCACATAGCGGAAATCCTTCTCGACCAAATCGATTGGAAACATCGGTGCATAGCTGTGTGTCAGCATCAAATCGCCCGCGTTCTTGGCGGCTGGACTGATCACAGGCAACTCACCCAGACATTCCATTGCTTTTGCACCGGTCACCCCGTTCTTGGTCAGCATTCCGATGATTTCTGCCAATACTGCAACCTGAATGCCAAACAGGGCATTGACCGCCAGTTTCATCGCCATTCCCTGACCACAGTCTCCGACAGGATGAATAGTTGAACCGCCTGCAGATAGCAAAATCGGTTGCACTTGCGTCAGTGTTTCTGCGCTGCCGCCCACCAGATAAATCAGCTTTCCAGCATCCGCTTGGGGACGAGAACCCACCACTGGCGCATCGAGAAAAGCCGCTCCACAGTGCTGGATGGCTACTGCCAGTTCCCTTGTCCAATCTACAGTCAGCGTGCTGGACTCGATTGCAACCTTAGTTTCATCTAGACCTGCGATCGCCCCGGTTTCTGGAGTCAGCCAGATGGTTCGGGATGCCGCATTGTCCGTAACCATGCTAATGACAACATCGGCTTGCTCGGCAGCTTCTCGTGGGGTTGCCGCATAGACGGCTCCTTGATTAACTAACGGTGTGACCTTATCCGCCGTGCGACTATACACTACCACTGCATGATTAGCGCTCAGCAGGTTCCGTGCCATGCGCGATCCCATCGCGCCTGCTCCCAGCATTGCAATTCGGCTCATAATGTCTCCTCTGAATGAATTTCTAGACTGGATAACCCAATGCCTCGCGGGCGTAGCTATCAAACGCATCTAACAAGCGATCGCGCCAGTGATAAACTGGATCGTCTTGAGCCAGCAACTGGATTGGACAGACCGACCTTGCCCACTGAAACTGGGCAAATACAACATAGTCGGCAAAATAAGGTAGATCGCCGCTGAGATAGGGCTGACGGTTTAAAACTTCCCGCATTGGCGATAATGCGGTTTGCAATGCGGCAATGGTTGCTTCATTCGGTGCAGCAATTTCTTCCAACGTCATGCCAATCATCTTTTCTCGGCTCTCGCGGAAGTATGCTTTGTCTTTTTCATGCAAATGCTGAAATAGATTAGGAAGGATAATCCGAAAGAGGGGTGGATTGATAGTTTGGAGACACCAATACTTGATGAATAACGCTCCTGATTCGCCCATCGTCCCGCCAAATAGACTGGGGCGATCGCCATAGGTGGCTTCCAGGTAACGGACAATTTCCCAGCTATCCGTCACCGTTTTATCACCATCCACCAGGACGGGCACCTTGCCTTGCCCGGAAAACGCGATCGCCTCTTTCTCAGTAAACCGCCAGGGAATTTCTTCGGCATCCAGTCCTTTGTGCTTCAGCGCCATCTTGACCTGCCAGCACGGGGGACTAAAGCGGCGTTCATCCTCTACTCCCGCTAAATCGTAAAGTTTAATCGTCATCCGGTTTCTCCTCAATCTGGATGGGCTTGTCAACAGCTTGGTCATCAGCACACGAGCGTGGGGCTGATAGCCAGTTTTGTGATAGAGACGCTGAGCATCAGGGTTGGCAAAATCTGCTTCTAGATGAAGCGCTTGCACACCCAATCTCTGGCAAGCATCCTCTACAAACGTTAACGTCTGGGTTCCAATTCCTTGCTGCCGATAGAGGGGGCGGAGGTAAAACTCATCAATAAAGACATCTCGTCCCCGGTATTCAAGGCTATAACCGAACGTTATCAGGATATAGCCAATTACGTCGCTCTCTAACTGAATCAGCCATAATCGCCCTAAAGCTGGATCAACTAAGAAATTCGTGAGAACCTCGCAATCAATGGTTTCATCAAAAGGCAACCGCTCTGTTTCATGGAACTCCTGCACCAGTTTCAACAGGATGGTGAGATCCGCGATCGCAGCCACTCGATAGTTAATCGTCACCTAATATCCTCTCAACAAAGTAAGCATTCAGCGCGCTGTACTGGTAACTTACCAAACATCAGGGCCAGCATCCCGATGACGTGGCAGTTGATCGACCGTATCAAACCAAGAAATTTGGCTTTGAGTCCAGATATGATACTCCGGTTTGAGCATCGCGGGCGCATCTAAACTAGCAATTGTGACATCGATGCTGATGGCATTCTCGATTTTTCACAAATCTCTGATCGCCTCTAAAGGATTGATGTCGCGGGCTGTGGCATAGACCTTCTTTGCACCAGCTTGCAATAATGCTTTAACGAGTTCACCCCCAATCCCGCGATTTGCGCCAGTCACCAGTGCCGTTGCATTTTGAATTTTCATGATCCTGCGTCCTCTCGTAGGTAACATGACCCAACTATAGTCGCTGCAAATTAGGCAATAAATATTAATTCACGCATTATTGTCGTGCGTTTTCTACATAAATGCGAACGACTACTTCTCGCTTCCTACCTTCTTATCCCTGACATTGTCAAGCTTTTTTATCAGGCAAAACTGAGAGCGCCACTGCTGCAAAGGATTCGAGTGTTTTGCGATCGGATTGTACGCGTGTAAGAACTAAAAGTCCCTGAAAGCTCGTCAGTAGGTGTGTTGCCAACAAGTGTGCATCCTCTGCCGATAAAACGCCTACGCGAGCAACGAGATTGCTGAAACCGTCCTGAGTAAGTTCAAAGCCTCGACGAACTTTAGCAGCGATCTCCGGATTGGCTAAGCCAATTTCGATCGCGGTGTTGGTAAGGATGCAGGCACGTCCATCTTGCAACGAATAATCAATGGCAGAGTGGAAGAACCACCGGATGCCATCTTCCGGAGATTCAATTCCACAGGCGGTTGTAATTCGAGATTCAACGACGGAAGCAATGTAGTGATCAAGCACTTTGAGGAACAAACCATGCTTGCTGCTAAAACTGTGGTACAGGCTGCCTGGACGTAAGCCTGTTGCCACCTCGATATCCTTCAGAGAGGTACCACCGTACCCTTTGTCCCAAAAGATATTCATAGCTCGATCAAGTGCTTCATCTTCCGAAACAAGCCTGTTGCGACTCATAACTACTTTTCCAGAATAAGACAGGATGCAGTATTTCTCATTTTGTAATATTGGTCTGGAAATGAGTTTTGAACATTTCCGTTAGCTTCATCCGCTAAGACTGTGAAAATTCTTCTCATAATGAGAGTGGTTAACAACAATTTGAGTGATTGCTCAAATTGTGCTACTCTTGCCGTGAAGTGTTCCTAAAGCTGGCTATACGGAGGTAACAATGGACAGTAAACATCAAGAAACTTGGCTGACTTATGCAAAATCCTGGTCGGAGGTGGATATTGACAAGAGGTTGCAGATGCTTCAACAAAGTGTTAGCCCGGATTTCGTATATACTGACCCTCACATACAGATAGCAACAGGCTATGATGCACTATCTGATTACATGTCGGAGTTCCAAAGGAACACTCCTGGCGGAAGGTTCGATACTACAAATTTCGAGGAGCACCATAAGCAGAGTCTTGCAAAATGGAACATGGTAAATGGAGAAGGTAATATTTTAGGTCCTGGTGCCAGCTTTGCCAGATATGGTGCCGATGGTAGATTGATTCAGATGACAGGGTTCTTTTAGACAACAGTCATTTGAGCTTCCGCACTTCAGATGGTTCAATATATTTCTGACTTGAACCTGCTCTCAATTACATTTGCCTACGAACCGCTATTGAGTCGATGGACAACTTACCAGTTCAACAATGGACGTATCGGTGCTGCAACTCTTTGTGGAGGTCATGAGGCAGGGCAGTTTTGTCGCTGTTGCCCGCGATCGCAATCTCGATCCCTCCTCTGTCTCACGAGCGATCGCGGGGTTGGAGGAAGAATTAGGGATTCGTCTCTTCCAACGAACAACCCGCCAACTGTCACCCACTGAGGCAGGGATGACTTATTTTGAGCGCATCGAGCCACTGGTTAAGGAAATGCAGCAGGCGATCGACCTTGCAACAGACGTTTCTGGACAGCCCAAGGGAACACTCCGGATCACGGCGTCAAATTCCTTCGGTCCCAAGTGCATCGTGCCGCTATTGCCCGATTTCAGCAGGCTGTATCCCGACCTCACAGTCGATCTGTTGCTCACCGATGCGATCATCGATTTGTTCGCTGGGCGCATAGATCTTGCCGTTCGTCTAGGACGACTCCCAGACTCAACCTTGATTGCCCAGCAACTCATGCAGACCCGCTATTGTGTCTGTGCTAGCCCTCAGTATTTGCAGCAATCGGGAATACCCCAAAAACCGAGTGACCTAGAGCATCACAACTGTCTGCTCTTTCCTCTACCAGGCTTCCGATCCAGATGGATATTTCGGGATCGGAATGGGAAACTAAGCGAAACACCTGTCCAAGGGCGCACTATTATCTCTAGCGCGATCGCCCTTCAACAGTGCGCGATCGCGGGCATGGGTCTGGCACTGCTCGCCCACTGGCTAATTAACGACGATTTGCAGACGGGCACCCTCATCAATGTGTTTCCAGAGTACGATGTGACCGCAACGGATTTCAGCACCGCTGCTTGGCTGGTCTATCCGTCTCGTGCGTATGCACCGCTCAAGGTGCGGGTGTTCATCGATTTCGTGAAGCAGCATATTTCGAGTTAGCTCTGTCAACTCTCGTTTCATGACTAACCTGTTCTATGGTGCGATCGCCGATTTCCCTTAAATTCGGTTGAGTATGCAAACCCAGCATCCCCAAGTGCTTTCAACCGCTCATATTCCCCATACTGTTGGTTACTTGGTGCTGAGTGCTGAAGTGATGCTAAAGCTGATTTCAGGTTTCAACTTAACCGAGGAGATCTGCAATCGCACTGTTGTCAGGATTGTCGCACACCTGCCAGGATTAGCGCGATTGCTTCTTGGGTGTGTTGCTCTAGCATCGCTTTGCTCAACAGTTGCTTGTCTTGGGGAAACTGCTGAATGTTTCCCGCACCAATAAAGTAGAACAAGCAGTCTCCCATGCCGGACTCAGGTTTGCCTGATTTTCCCTGTCCACGACGGGTTAATCCTAGTACATGAAAGCGGTCAGTGAATTTGGGTGCCAAATTATCAAAGTCGTCTGCGGCACTGAAACCACCTGTGAGGAAGAGTATCGTCTCACCTTTACCGCCCCAGTCTTTGTAATGAAGCTTGACACCATTAACATCAACAAAACCGACATTGCACAGTCTTCATAATGAAGGGGAAAACAGAAGACATCTTCGAGATTTTCAAATAACGTGTTAGCAGATACACGAGTATTGATAAAGTTTCCAAGTACACGTTAAGTGTAGCGACCCCTGCAGCTTAAACCAAGTAGAAAGCAGCTGTTTCAATACTACCATTCCTAGTGAAGGCTATCGCACAATTCAAGCAGGCACGGCAGTGCCATTTGAGCTAGTTGAGAATCCGTTTGGTGCCACAGCCCGAAACATTCAAGTAATCAGAGAGCAAGATGAATTGGGAAGAAGTTCTGGTTCATATCACTGCCTATTCATACACAGAATCAGCAACGCTGCGTCGATTTGGGATTACTGGAGTTGCTTGGGGCGATCGCCCAGCTAAAAGACTTAACTAAGTTTCCGAAGACGGAAATAATGTCCCTCAGGAGGTGGCAATGCGTTAGAATTCCAAAGTCTTAACGACTTAAAGCGTTTCTGGATCAATCCCTCGTTGTCGCAGCCGCGTTAACAAATCTTCAAATCTCTGCTCTGATTGGTTGGCGCGTTCCCGTTCAGCTTCTTCGGGCAAGGGGAACAGGTTGCCTTCGAGATCGTAGAAGCGCAGCCAGTGACAAGTTCCCATGGGCGGCTCTTGGTCAATCGTGCCTTCCCAAGTCCCCGACCCACAGATCCAACACTTCACACCACAGCCAGCCCCGCTCATCCCGCTGTAACGGCTTATAGTGCCCACCATCTAGTCGCCAGCCAGCCAGATTCGGATTAAATGGGTCAAAGATAAAATAGTTCTGGGTTTTAAAAACTCTCTCGTAGAGGGTTTTCTTGATCCCGCGATCCTTGTCAGCAGTACTGTCAGATAGTAGTTCCACAATCACATCAGGATAGTGCCCCCCCTCCTCCCAAACCACCCATCCTTGGCGCTCGCGCTGTTTATCCACGCCTAACGCCACAAAGAAATCAGGCCCCCGAAAATCTTTGTTCATGGCCTGATCGCGGCTGTAGTAGACAAACATATTACCCCCAATGAAGCAGTCCGATCGCTCTGCCAGAGCTTGTTGTGCCGAGCGAATCAGAGTATTCATGGCAATGCGGTGACGGTTACTTTCCAATGGCTCTCCACCATCAAAAATTAGATCAGTGGGGGGAGGTGTCGGTTCCCACCAATCCAACCGGGTTGGGGATACGGAGATGGCTTCTGGTGGTGCATCAAATTCCATTGTCTGGCTCCAGTCGGCTTTTGCCTACTTTGCTCGGTTTGCGACGAGGGCAATTTTGGCAAAAACCACCGACTCTCGCTAAGGGGCAGATAGTGAACCTATCTTAACGTGAGTTCGATGACTTAAAAGATAGCCAGAGGCAAAGCAGGTAAGCCCTTGGGCTGAAGATCCAGGGAGGGCAACTTGGGCTGATAGGTGATAAGTGACTAATCGTTAACCTGAAGCAAGCGCGAAGTCAGCAGCCGCCCCATCCACTTCTCCAAATAGACTCGATTCGCTTTCTGCTCATCTGTGTTTTGCGTATCTAACGGGTAGGGCATCAGTCCCAAAATCACTGCCGTGGTCACACAGAACATCGATTTTTGGAAACTTATGCAAATTTGCACCCGTAAGTCATCTTCTCCCCGACGGCTGCAACGGCGATAAACCTCGTGCAGATACTCCGGCAGGAAGTGCCGCATATCCTGCATCAGCAAGGAAGGTGGAATCCCGGCACCACCAATCGGCAAGGGGTCAGCATATAATGCGCCGTAGTTGAACCGACTTTGGTCTGGAGAAATTTGATGAGCTTTGGCGTTATACGAGACAGTGCCAGGAAAAGGCGTTCCTCGGAAGAAAATTGCCTCCACATAGGGCACCGCTGTATCTGCCAGGAAAGTCAAATCAGCGGTTGGCGGAATGATGTCATATGTCTTCTGACCCTGAAGCTTCACCGCGTAGGTAATTGGCAATCGGGCTGCTGCAACCAAACCCGCCTGGATATGCTCTACCACTTGGGGAATCGATTTGATTTCCCCTTGGTCATAGCGGTCAGACAGGCTGAGGAACATATCGCTCATCACCCGCCAGAATTGACCCAAAGCACTGTAGTAACATAAGACCCGCACTTGTTCCGGCAAAAACTCCGGAAATAGCTGGTTCAGCCCCAACACAACTGGATTCCCCTTAAATTTGGCCTGGATAGCCGCTGTGGCTCGCTCTTTAAATTCCGGTGAATCTACATAGGTATCCAACCCGCCACCACCATGCCAGAACATCGCTTTCATGCAGTACTCGGCATATTCAAAATTAATCCGGTCATGCCACCAGTGGCGCAGTAATTTAGCTAGAGATATTTTCCCGTTAAAGTACTTAAAGAATGGGAAAAATACTAAAAATTGATTCTCAGCAATGTAGATGAGGTTGCGTGAGTAGGCATCCAGAACCACACCATAGCTTTTGAGAATGCCGACCACTTCCACCACATTCTCTGCTGAATCAGGCAGTAAGGCTTGCCCAGCTTCCAGACGCTTAATATATGCGGCTAAGGGATGGGTGGTATAAGGCTTGCTCGTAGTGCTTACCATTGGCGGTTCTCTTTATCGGGTGTTGAGGATTGTCTGTTAAGAAAGGCGAGAGGCGTTTGCTTTAGAGCCAGCAAGAAGTTCTCTTGCCTCTGGCTAGTTGCCATCACCGGAAAACTTGTACTTATTATTGTTGTCGTCGACTCACTCCAGCGCACCAACCAACTGGGTTGTATTCCCAAAATGACGATCAGGACAGCTAAAATAGCAGCCGGAGCGCGCTCTGCCCATTGCACTCGCGGCAAGTTCACAACTTGTTCAGATAGACGACCAAAAAAGGCTTGGTTCATGAGATTTAAAAAGTAAACAGCTGTTAAGGCGGTACCGACCATACTCAACAGTGTTTGAGTGGGAAAGACTGGGAAGCTGCCCCGGTAGACTAAAAATTCAGAAATAAAACCTACCATACCAGGAGTACCAGCACTAGCCATCACCCCCAAAACCATCAAGCTACCAATGAGTGGCAAGCCTCGTTCTGGGTTGAGGAGACCTCTAAGGACGTCTAAATCACGACTTCCGGTCTTCTCATAGACGATGCCTACCAGCAGAAACAGTAGCGCTGATATCAGCCCGTGGCTAACCATTTGGAGGACTGTTCCCAAAATGCTTAAAGGCGTGCCAGCGGCAGCGGCTAAAAGCACGTAGCCCATATGACCAATTGAGCTAAAGGCGACCATTTTTTTCATGTCTTTTTGGGCGATCGCTGTGAAACAACCATACAGCACACTCACCACCGCCCAAGTCGCTAACCATGGAGCCAAAGTAGTCCAAGCCTCTGGAAACAAACCCATCCCAAACCGAATTAGACCATAAGTTCCCAACTTCAAAAGCACTCCAGCCAGCAGCACGGAAACTGGTGTCGAAGCCTCAACGTGGGCATCGGGCAACCAAGTGTGGAAGGGAACCAGGGGAATTTTGATCCCGAAGCCAACTAAGAGCGGAACCAGCAGCAAAATTTGCGTGGCGATGGGTAGCGCTTGAGTTTTACTAGGTTCATAAGCAAAGCTAGAAGCACCACTCAGCCAAACCAAGCCCAGGAAACTTGCCAGAATCAAAATTCCGGAAATGGCGGTGTAGAGCAGGAACTTCGTAGCTGCATAGCCGCGTCGCTGACCTCCCCAAATCGCAATTAACAGATACAGCGGCATCAGCTCCAACTCATAGAACAGGAAAAACAGTAGCAAATTCTGTGCCAGGAACGCACCGGCAACCCCAGCACTTAACAGCAATACCAAAGCGTAGTAAAATCGGGGGCGCTGGATCGCTTCATTACTACTGTAGAGAGCAATGCAGGTCAACAGACCATTCAAAACTAGTAAAGGTAAAGATAGACCATCAACTCCAAGGTGATAGTTCAAGCCCAAAGCGTCAATCCAGGGGATGAACTCTGAGAACTGTTGGCTCGCATCACCAGGGTTAAACTGACTCGAGAGTACAACTGTCCAAAAGAAAGCGATACTGGCAACTACCAAAGCCACAACACGAGAGCGACTTGGGGTCATTGCTTGGGGCCAGAACCCCACAAGAGCGGCACCCAATACTGGTATCCAGATCAAAGCACTCAGCATAGTCATTTTAAATTTGGGATTAAATCCCAGAACGGCCGACTCAACATAATTCCTAAGAGACCTACCCCCAGCAGCACCGTCAGCGCGTAAAACTGCGTTTGTCCAGAGGTGCTGTATTTTAAGCTCTCCCCGCCGAAAATAGAGGCCAAACCAACAAAGTTAACCATTCCATCAACCACGTAGCGATCGAACCAGGCTGAAATTTTGGACATCAAGGCAACTGCGCCAACCACAGTTACCCGGTAGAGTCGGTCAATGTAAAAGTTATAGCCCAACAAGTCCTGCACAATTCTCCAGGACAATTGCATCGATCTGGACCAAGCCTTGTGCAGATAAATGGTAGACCCAATACCTAGCCCCAATAAACTAGATGCCATAAGCAGCAATACCGCCGACCAATTGAGGGTTTCCCAAGGCGGCAGCAATTGCCACTGCTGTAGCATTAGTGGAACTAGAAGAGTCATCACCGTTAGAGTCACCATTGGCCAAGCCATTGGCCAGGCAACTTCCGGTGCTCGACGGGTCTTTGCCTGGGGTTGACCCCAGAAAACCAACCTAAACACGCGTGTAAGATTCAGCGTGGTCAAGCCATTGACCAATACTAAGACCCCGATCGTCCAGGAGCTAGTTGTCCAAAAGCCGTTAGCCCATTGCAGCATTGCCCAAAAGCTTCCCAATGGTAGCAGTGTCACCATCCCAGCTGCACCCACCACATAGGCAACGGTCGTTGCTGGCATCCGTGACCAGAGCCCACCCATTTCGGTTAAGTCTTGGGTATTGGTTGTCAGAATGACTGAGCCAGCACTCATGAACAATAGTGCCTTGGCGATCGCATGAGTAAACAGCAACATCAGAGCAATGCCACCTTGCTGCTGACCCACAGCGATAAACACCAATCCCATATAAGCACTGGTTGAATGAGATAGAACCCGCTTAATGTCAATTTGAGCAATCGACACTAGAGTCGCACCCACTGCCGTTACTGTGCCCATAACTACCAAAGCAGTCAAAGCTACTGGCGACAGCGCCAACACTGGCTGAAGTTTAAACAGCACATAAGCGCCGCCAGCTACCACCATTGAGTTACGCAACACAGAGGCTGGGTTAGGTCCTTCCATCGCCTCATCCAACCAAAGATGGAGCGGAAATTGCGCGCATTTTCCGGCAGGCCCGGCAATCAATGCCAAGCCCAACAAAGTTGACGTTACCGGCCCTAAGCTAGCCGTCTGTGCCCACTGATTCAGGTTAGAAAAGTTCAAACTGCCTGCCAAGGTCGAAAGCGTCACAACACCCATCAGCAGCAACAGGTCTCCCACCCGCTTGGTTAAAAACGCATCGCGGGCCGCCGTCACCACCAGTGGCTGAGCATACCAAAAACCCACCAGCAAGTAAGTGGAAAGGGTGAGCAGCTCCAAAAGTACATAGCTCAGAAACAAGGAGTCACTCAAGGCTAGACCACTTAGCGCCGCTTCAAAAAACCCCATCAGGGCAAAGAAACGTGCCAAAGCCCAGTCCTTTTCCATGTATCCCAGAGCATAAACTTGCGCCAATAGACTTAACCCAGTAATCAAAACTGTCGCGCCCACACTGACTGGCGAGACGTCTAAGGCAAACGACAAGTCCAAATCCGTAGTTTTTAACCAGGTAATCAGAAAACTTTGCGGTTCCTGATTCCAGATGTTTCCTAAGACAATTGAGCTATGGACAAAACCCACAACGGTCATCAAAAGGTTAAAATATGCCGCCGGTCGAGGGCCTGTGCGACGGACCATTCCACTTGCCCAAGGTATAGTCAAAACCGCGCTGATTAAGCCATAGAAAGGCACCCACCAACTCGTTATGACTAAAATCTGACTCAGTTCAATTCCTTGAAAACTCAACATTAACTTAAACCTTTCGCATCGTACTCTAGAATGTTTTTCAGTAAGCCAAAAGATTTGTGCGTTAAGCAATAAAAATGCAGCTAATCCTTAATAATTGGATTCTAACCATGGATTAAACAGTAAAAATTGGGAAATAGAAAATAATGCTTGGCAACCCTAAAATTAGAATTCATGCTTCATAAACTTCATAAAACATAATTTTATCTCCCTTATTTGAAAAACTTATATCACTTTGATCAAGGTTTCCTTTGTCTCAACAGCCAACCTTCAAAATAGCTCCAGGCAGCTATAGCAAGCATCTTGTCATGCCTTCCCAGATGGACGTTCCTTCCGATTACGAATCTGCCTGACTCCAAAAGTAATAAAGAAATTATAAAACAGACGTAACTCCTCTAGAAACGGGTGAACCTTGATTGAATACATATCTTAACCAAATCTGTTAAGTTTTATTAAAGTCTCACATTATAAAATATAATAATGATTTATATTGTCAAAGGAGCAAAACTTTCCTACTATTAATTTAGAAGTGCTTTTGTAGCTCTACAATCGACTTTCCCGTCAAATTTTTCTGTCAAAGACTGATTTGCAGTAGTTATTGTACTCATCCTGTAGGAGTTCTTAGATGCCAATTGCAGTTGGAATGATCGAGACAAAAGGCTTTCCAGCAGTAGTAGAAGCAGCAGATGCAATGGTTAAAGCTGCCCGCGTCACCTTGGTAGGGTACGAAAAGATCGGCAGCGCTCGCGTAAGTGTTATTGTCCGGGGAGATGTCTCCGAAGTACAAGCCTCGGTTTCGGCTGGGGTTGAGGCAGCTAAACGGGTAAATGGCGGTGAAGTCTTATCGACTCACATCATTGCTCGTCCCCACGAAAACCTGGAATATGTACTGCCGATTCGTTACACCGAAGCCGTTGAACAGTTTCGCATGTAGCTGGGTCAAACGAGTTAGTTGACCTCGATTTTCCTGAAGTGCTTCACTTGTGTCCATTTTCACTATATAAGGAGTAAAACCGATGTCAATTGCCGTCGGAATGGTAGAAACGCTAGGCTTCCCAGCAGTAGTGGAAGCAGCCGATGCGATGGTCAAAGCCGCTCGTGTCACCCTCGTGGGCTATGAAAAAATTGGCAGCGGTCGCGTAACGGTCATTGTCCGAGGGGATGTGTCCGAGGTCCAAGCCTCAGTAGCCGCTGGGGTTGAAAACGTTAAGCGAGTAAATGGCGGTCAAGTCTTATCGACTCACATCATTGCTCGTCCCCACGAAAACCTGGAATACGTGCTGCCGATTCGTTACACCGAGGACGTCCAGCAGTTCCGAGAGAGTACCAATGCCATTCGCCCCTACGGAAACCGACCCTAACACGCAATGCAAATTGCCAAGGTTCGCGGCACGGTTGTTAGTAGTCAAAAAGAGCCGAGTCTTAGAGGAGCCAAACTACTCCTGTTGCAACTTGTAGATGAAGAGGGACGTCTGCTGCCAAAATACGAAGTGGCAGCAGATAATGTGGGTGCAGGAGTAGATGAGTGGGTACTCGTTAGTCTTGGCAGTGCCGCTCGTCAAGTTCCTGGCAACGAACAGCGTCCACTCGACGCGGCGGTGGTGGCGATCATTGACAGTGTCCGTGTTGGAGATCGCCTGATTTACGGCAAAAGAGACCAATATACATTAGATAGCGGTTAGCGGTTAGCGAAAAAAACTATGGAATTACAACGATAGTCAAAATGCTGATAGCCGACCGCGAAAAGTTGAAGTTAGGAGGAATTTCCCGATGGTAGTCCGCAGCTTCGCGGCCCCCCCAACCCCCTGGTCAAAAAATCTGGCCGAGCCAAAGATCCATGAAACCGCTTACGTCCACTCCTTCTCCAACATAATTGGGGATGTTGAGATTGGTGCGAATGTTATGGTTTCCCCAGGAACATCTATCCGTGCGGATGAAGGGAGCCCTTTTCATATTGGTGAAGGCACCAATATGCAAGATGGTGTGGTGATTCATGGTCTAGAGCAAGGTCGGGTCGTGGGGGATGACCAAAAAAAATATTCTGTATGGATTGGGAAGAACGTTTCCATTACCCATATGGCTTTAATTCACGGCCCAGCATACATTGGGGACGGATGCTTCATTGGCTTTCGCTCCACAGTGTTTAACGCCAGAGTGGGTCAGGGTTGCATTGTCATGATGCATGCGTTGATCCAGGATGTGGAAATCCCCGCTGGTAAATATGTGCCTTCAGGGATGGTAATTACTAACCAACAGCAGGCTGACCGCTTGGCCGATGTGCAAGCAGAGGATATAGCATTTGCCCACCATGTGGTGGGAATTAATGATGCCTTACGAGCCGGTTATCAATGTGCTGAGAATCAGGCTTGTATCACACCGATCCGGAATGAGCTAACCCCGTCTTATGGCTCTAACGGGTCTAATGGCTCAAAGGGTGCTTCACCCAGCTTGAGTTCAGAAACGGTGGAGCAGCTAAGACAGCTCTTAGCTCAAGGGTACAAGGTTGGTACAGAACACGTGGACGAGCGACGGTTCCGCACTGGTTCCTGGCAAAGTTGTAGCCCAATTCCCACGAATAATGAGTCAGAAGCACTCACAGCTCTAGAGGCTTGTCTAGCCAACCATGAAGGGGAGTATGTCCGGCTGATTGGCATTGAGCCCAAGGCAAAACGGCGGGTGTTGGAAACCATTATCCAGCGACCGGATAGTAAGGCTCCACAAGCCTCCAAGACGAGTGATCGGTCGAGCAATCCTAGCACTGCACGCTCCTCTGGCAAATTTGCCAGTTCGGGGTCGAGTTCTCAACTCAGTTCAGAAACGGTGGAGCAGCTAAGACAGCTCTTAGCTCAAGGGTACAAGGTTGGTACAGAACACGTGGACGAGCGGCGGTTCCGCACTGGTTCCTGGCAAAGTTGTAGCCCAATTCCCACGAATAATGAGTCAGAAGCACTCACAGCTCTAGAGGCTTGTCTAGCCAACCATGAAGGGGAGTATGTCCGGCTGATTGGCATTGAGCCCAAGGCAAAACGGCGGGTGTTGGAAACCATTATCCAGCGACCGGATAGTAAGGCTCCACAAGCTTCCACCGCTAGTCAGGAGTCTAGCCGCAACGAGCGGGTACAAAATACCACCGGCTTACAGTCAGAGGTAGTGGATCAGCTGCGCCAGCTCTTAGCTCAGGGATACCGAATTAGTGCAGAGCATGTAGATGAGCGCCGTTTCCGCACGGGGTCATGGCAAAGTTGTGGTCAGATCGAGACGACTCAGGTGTCGGAAGCGATCGCCAAGCTGGAGTCTTATCTAACAGAATCGGAAGGGGAATATGTACGCTTGATTGGCATTGACCCCAAGGCGAAGCGACGGGTGTTGGAAACAATTATTCAACGACCTAGTTAGCCAGCCCTGAGTCGGTAAAAACCCCTCTGAGTTTTCGTTAGACTGGTGGATATGTACCCCAAATAGCCCAATCAAATCTCCTCCGGACCCAAAGGTTCCAATTTAAATGCATGCGTGGCTACAGCACCCCAGCAACAACTTTGATGCCTATATCAGTGGCGAGGTGATGATTGCTCCCAGCGCGGCGATCGCGGCAGGGGTGCTACTTCAAGCAAGTCCCAACGGCCGGATTGTCATCGGTGCAGGAGTCTGTATCGGTATGGGGGCAATTCTTCACGCCTATGAAGGTACCCTGGAAGTAGAGGCAGGAGCGAATTTAGGGGCTGGTGTTTTGATAGTTGGCAGGGGCAAGATTGGGGTAAATGCTTGCATTGGTGCAACAACAACGATTCTGAATCGTTCGATTGAGCCAGGGCAAGTGGTAGCAGCGGGTTCCTTGATTGGAGACGAGAGCCGTCGAGTTGCTTCTGCTCTAGCGGAGGCGGTTGGCGGTGTGAACGGTGATGCCGCCACTCCACCTGCAGTGACGACCAGCGCTGCTAGCACTCAAACGACCTCCGAGCCAACCGAGTCCGTGCCTGAATTGCCTGAGGCTGCCGGACCTACAGTCTATGGACAAGCTCACCTGAATCGAATGCTGTCAACCATGTTTCCCCACCGTCAATCCTTGAGCCGCCCACTCCAAGATGATCGGTCTCCTTCTGATCGGACTTAGGTCGGTTATCCCGCGTGTTTTAGTGGAGGTTTAAGATGGAGACAGCAAAGCCAGGTTTTGTCGCCCTTGAGCGGTCAAGTCAACGAGACGAGATTACAGAAAGTGCCTTGGGTTTAATCTCGACCCAGAGTTTTCCTGTAATCGTTCAAATCGCTGATAAGGTCCTAAAGTCAGCTGGGGTGATTTTGATCGGGTTTGAAAAAATTGGCAATGGTCACTGTACCGCCATTGTGCGAGGCCGGTTTGCTGATATCCGCATGGCAGTGGAAGTGGGCAGACAAACTGCCGAAGAGTTTGATCAGATAGTTTCCACGGTGGTGATTCCGCGACCGCTACCCAACCTAGAAGCAGTGTTGCCGATCGGCAGTCGGATGTATGAGTTGGCTCGGGCAAACCATGACAAGCGTACAAGTAATCAAGCCATTGGACTGATCGAAACCCGAGGGTTTCCAGCGATGGTTGGGGCAGCTGATGCCATGCTCAAAGCCGCCGAGGTTCAGCTAACTTCCTATGAAAAGACTGGGGCGGGTTTGTGTACAGCCATTATCCGAGGTGCTGTAGCAGACGTGCTGGTAGCACTGGAGGTAGGTGTGCAGGAAGCTGAGCGGATCGGCGAATTGAACGCTGTCACAGTTATTCCCCGGCCTTTAGAAGATCTGGAGCAAAGCTTGCCTGTGGCCAGTTGTTCGCTGGAAGAGCAACCCCAACCCTTGTTGTTGCCGTTAACGATCAAGGAACCGGAAGCAGAGCTGGTAGAACTGCCAAATTTGGCAACGTTGCCCGCTCAGATTAAAAACGAATCATAATTGTCAGCATCATTTTTTAGCAGATCCGATTACAATGACAAGCAATTAACGCCATCGTCACCATAAGCTGCATAGTTTAACTAGCTAGACCAGAGGCTGAGGCATGAAAATCCGCTTCTACCAAGAGCCTACGCGGGGACGCCAAAACCAATGCATGATCTGTGGCAGTATTTACAGCCTTAGGAAAGCAAGAGCTTCTGTGTATAGTCAGCAGGGCATAGCGTATGGTGATGTTTGCCCAGAGTGCTTGGAATCAGGCGCTGAGGGGATAAAGGCGCGGCTGTTGGATAATATCCAGCGGCTACGAGAATTTGCAGATGAGCTGGAAGCGTTGTCCTGTGAGCCGATACAGCTACCTGGCTTGGAAGCTGAATTTAAAGCTTTTCGGAATCGAGCAACGTAAGTAAAATTTGCGACACCTTGATCAAGTATCTAGCTGTGGATTGTACCGTCGGGCAAGATTGCCCCAGCCAAGTTGGCTCCGGTTAGTTTTACCAGAAGTCGGTTTCCTGAACCGACCTTGGCACCCCTTAAGTCGGCTCCACTTAAATCGGCTCCACTTAAATCGGCTCCAATTAAATTAGTCTCCCGTAAATTGGCTTGGCTCAGGTTTGCCTCAAGCAGATTGGCTCTGAACAGATTCGCTCTTTCCAGGTTCGCTCCCTGAAGATTAACTTTATGCAGAAAGGCATCGGTCAAGTTAGCATGACTCAGATTGGCATTGCTCAGGTTTCTTCCTGAGAGATCTTTTTCTTTCAGGAACGCTCCCCTCATATCTGCCCCACTCAGATCGGGGCGCTCCTTTGCTTGGTAGTGAGATTGAGAGCGCGGTTGAGAATAGGATTGCGGAGGCTTTTCGTGCTGGCGTGGGGGTGTTGGCTTTGGTGATGGTTGCGGCTGAGCGTTTTTGTTCTGAACACTCGCTCGAATTGACCGCAGTTGCTCGCGGGCCTGATTAATCTCCTTCAGCTTCTCTTGGGCTTTCTGTTGTAGTCGGGGATTATCTTGAGGAATCCGGTCTGGGTGCCAAATGAACGCTAAGTCTTTGTAAGCTTGATTCACTTCCTCAACTGTTGCTCCAGGCTCCAGACCAAGAACTCTGTAGTATTGATCGTCAGCACTCATCTATTTATTTCACTATAGGGACTTTAGGGAGCATCGTCTTCTCAACTCTCACCAATCTGAACTATAGCAATCCGTGCAGGAGTTGTGAAATCTTGTGTGGAGCCAGGAGCCAGGAGGAGCCAGTACGTTGCGGAGGGCAACGCCGTGGGCGGGTCTCCCGACTTGAGGCGACTGCCCGTAGGGGTTCCCGAGCCAGCGAGAAAGGGAGGGTTTCCCTCCGCAGGCGACTGGCATCCCCGTTGAAGCAACTGGCGTTCAGGAGGAGCCAGTCCCGTGGCGGGGTTCCCCCGCTTGAAGCAACTGGCGTTCAGGAGGAAAGCTTGTTCTTTTGGCTTCTGACCGGAGTTCCGGAGGCTCCGGCTCTTAAAACCAGAAACCATTTTACAAATTAAATAGGATTGCTATAGCTGTGCCGGAAACCTGTTTCCATTATTCTAAAGATATTAGAACACTCAAAGCCCTTAAAGGTAGATTTAAAAATTTACCAACAGCCATCCAAGATAAGGAAATTATCTGTGAAATCATCGTCCCTCCCGGCAAAGGTTCTAGTTGTGTTGAACGGAAAGGGAGGAGTTGGGAAGACTACCACAGCGATCAATCTAACTGCAGCCTTCTCGGAGAAAAACCGTGTCCTCTTGGTTGATGCTGACCCTCAAGGTTCCGCAACTTGGTGGACCAAGCAGAGTCAGAAAAGCGTGGGCTTTGACCTGGCTCAGGAGACAAATCCAGAACTTTTAGGAGATTTACGAAAGGTCATAGGCTACGAGTTGGTTGTTGTAGATACACCTCCAGCGCTAAACTCTAAAGCATTGGCAGCAGTGGTGCGTGCGGCTGACTATCTGATTTTGCCTACACCGCCAGCACCATTAGACTTGGCTGTCCTGATTGAGACAATTAAGGAAGTTGTCATGCCAAGAGGGGTAGCCCATCGAGTACTGCTAACGCGGGTGGACCCACGTAGTTTGGGGGAAGCACGGGAGGCTCAAAAAACCCTCATGGAACTGGGAATCCCTACTTACAATGCGTTTGTGCGGGCTTATAAAGCGCACGAACGAGCAGCCTTAGATGGGATGCCGATTACTCAGTGGCGGGGGAAGCAGGCAAGGGAGGCTGAGGCGGACTACCGCCGAGTGATACATGAAATACAGCAGGATTGGAGGAAATGATGACTAAGAAACGTCTAGCAGACTTGTTACGGGAGGAGGCCCAGCAGTCCCCGGAGCTAGAAATGGAAGCAATTCAAGAAACAGCCCCAGGCCAACCTCTGGAACTAGATACAACTCTGTCTGAGACGGAGCCGCTTGACGAAACTACAGCAGAGCCGTCCCCAGTTAACATGTCTGCAGCCGCTCGTGCTAAGCGCTTAGGTCCACCAACCAAAGCTGACCTAGAGACGACGGTAGCAGAGTTGAGCGAAGCACTGCAATCAGCTCACGGTAGAGAAAATTCTCTGCAGCAACAACTTGCTAATTTGCAATTGGACTTACAGGAGCAGAAAAGATTGGTCCAAAATCTCCAAGCAGCTCTGGAGCAAGCCGAGCAACTCAAAGTCGAGTTTGAGCAGGCAAAAGAAGTGATCTTAAAACTAACGGAAGCTAACTCCAAAAAGTCTCCAGAAGTTAAGACTGCTAGACAAGAGGATCAGGGCTTCAAGCCACAAAATTCGGGATTGAAGACAATACCTTACCATTCAATTCAGCAAAGTGCCCCATCCACTAAGCTTTCTAACGCAGACGTTGGCTGGGTTGATTGAAGCTAGTTCTAGCAGATTAGCTCAATCGGGATTCCAGGGAGCTAAATTCAGTCGCTCGAATTTTCACGCTTGGCGATCGCTAAGTGAAACAAAGACCGCCGACAGTATGAAGGAGGGTGGTAGACGAATGTCAAGGAACTCTGACGTTCCTACGGTCTAGCTGGGTAGAGTTCGTTGGTATTACATAAGAGAAACTTATGATATTGTGGATAAGATTTGATGCTTGATCTATTGAACTCGGAAATCATCGTATATTAGAGTCTATAGTGAGTTAAAACGTAGATGCTGAACGAGCCTGGTTCGAATTAGTTCTGCCCTGTCTCAAGCACAGGGGGAAGACTTTGTGTGGATTGACGGCTGCAAAAAGCTCCGCTGCGCTTCAGATGCAAAAGGCGGCCTAATAAGAATTGGAAGTATCAGCCAAGATTAAGCGATTACAGGAAGAAACACATGTCATATTCGCAAACGAAAACTCAATCGAAAGCCGGATACCAGGCTGGGGTTAAAGATTACAAGCTGACTTATTACACCCCAGATTACACCCCCAAAGATACGGACGTTCTGGCGGCTTTTCGGGTGACACCCCAACCAGGTGTTCCTCCTGAAGAGGCTGGAGCGGCAGTGGCTGCTGAATCCTCCACGGGGACCTGGACAACAGTTTGGACCGACCTGCTGACTGATTTGGATCGCTACAAAGGTCGTTGCTACGACATCGAGCCAGTTCGTGGTGAAGACAATCAGTACATCTGCTACGTTGCCTATCCTCTGGATTTGTTTGAAGAAGGTTCAGTCACCAACATGTTCACCTCCATTGTTGGGAACGTGTTTGGATTTAAAGCCCTGCGGGCACTGCGCCTAGAAGACTTACGAGTCCCAGTTGCCTACCTCAAGACCTTCCAAGGTCCTCCGCATGGCATCCAAGTGGAGCGGGACAAGCTCAACAAGTACGGGCGGCCACTGCTGGGCTGCACAATTAAACCCAAGCTAGGTCTATCGGCGAAGAACTACGGTCGCGCCGTCTACGAGTGTCTGCGCGGCGGTCTCGACTTCACCAAAGACGACGAAAACATCAACTCAGCACCATTCCAGCGGTGGCGCGATCGGTTCCTATTTGTCGCCGAAGCGATCAACAAAGCCCAAGCTGAGACCGGCGAAATCAAAGGGCACTACCTGAACTGCACCGCCCCCACCTGCGAAGAGATGCTGAAGCGGGCCGAGTTTGCTAAAGAACTCAAAATGCCGATCATCATGCACGACTACCTGACTGCGGGCTTCACCGCCAACACCACGCTGGCAAGATGGTGCCGCGACAATGGTATATTGCTGCACATCCACCGGGCGATGCATGCCGTGATCGACCGGCAGAAGAACCACGGCATTCACTTCCGCGTGCTAGCCAAGGCATTGCGGATGTCTGGTGGGGACCACATCCACACCGGCACCGTGGTTGGGAAGCTGGAAGGTGAGCGTGGAATCACGATGGGCTTTGTGGATCTGCTGCGGGAAAACTACATCGAGCAAGACATGTCGCGCGGGATTTACTTCACCCAAGACTGGGCTTCTATGCCCGGTGTTATGGCTGTGGCTTCTGGCGGAATTCACGTCTGGCACATGCCCGCACTAGTAGAAATCTTTGGTGACGACTCAGTGCTGCAGTTTGGTGGTGGGACCTTGGGTCACCCCTGGGGGAACGCACCTGGTGCCACAGCCAACCGGGTAGCTCTGGAAGCCTGCATCGAGGCGCGCAACGAAGGCCGTGACCTGGCGCGTGAAGGTGTCGACATCCTCCGTGCCGCCGCCAAGTGGTCTCCGGAATTGGCGATCGCTTGCGAAACTTGGAAAGAAATCAAGTTCGAATTTCAGGCTATGGATACCATCTGAGCCATACCAAGTGGCTTGGAGCTGTCAGCATACAGATGCTGCGTCTCAGGCTGGCAGTTCCAAGCCGTAACAGCTTCTCGGTGGGGGTCAACTATGGACTTAAAGCAAGTTGCGAAAGATACGGCCAAGGTGCTGACCAGTTACCTGACCTATCAAGCAGTGCGGATAGTGGTGGCGCAATTGAGTGAAACCAATCCGAGCTTAGCGATCTGGCTCAACGGCTTCTCTTCCACGGGTAAAATCCAGGATGGGGAAGCATACCTCCAAGAGTTACTCCGGGAGCATCAGGAATTGGCGTTTCGGCTGATGACGGTGCGAGAGCATTTGGCAGCCGAAGTGACAGATTTTCTCCCGGAAATGACTCGATCTGGGATTGCCCAAGCCAATATGGCATACCGTCGTCAACAGCTGGAGCGCCTGACACAGTTGCAGTTGCCACCAATCACCGATAGTGCCGCCCCAACAGAAGCAGTGCCAGAGAAGTTGAGCGACTCAGAATCTAACCCAGACAACCTCCGCAGTTAGTGTCTAATGCTAAACGGCTGCAATTCACTGGCTCAGTGGCGTCAGACTGACATGAGAGATAACCCAAGGAAAACATGAAAACATTACCCAAAGAACGTCATTACGAAACCCTTTCCTACCTGCCGCCCCTAACGGACGCCCAGATCGCCAAGCAGATTCAGTACATCCTGGACAAAGGCTATATTCCAGCGATCGAGTTCAACGAAAGCTCGGAGCCGACGATTCGGTTCTGGACCCTGTGGAAACTGCCGCTGTTCGGTGCCAGAAGCACGCAAGAAGTGCTGAGTGAAGTGCAGGCTTGCCGTTCTGAGTACCCCGACTCCTTTGTGCGGGTCGTCGGTTTTGATAACGTGAAACAGTGTCAGATTCTCAGCTTTATTGTGCACAAGCCAGGCGCGAGACGGTTCTAGCCGCTCTAGAAAATCTCAGTGGGGGGAGGTAGATAGCTCTACCTTCCCCTGTCTTTCTATGCCTTCACCCCTGAGCCGCAGACGCTTGACAAATTTATGAACGACTACATTTCCCCTCGTTTTTTGGACAAACTCGCAGTTTTCATCACCAAAAACTTTCTCAATCTTCCTGGTTTGCGAGTGCCTCTGATTCTGGGAATCCACGGACGTAAAGGGGAGGGCAAGTCATTTCAATGTGAGTTAGTTTTCCAACTCATGGGGATTGAGCCAGTGCGAATGTCGGCTGGGGAACTGGAAAGCCCTGATGCCGGAGATCCAGTGCGGTTGCTGCGCACTCGCTATCGAGAGGCTGCCGAACTGATCAAAGTCAGGGGTAAGATGTGCGTGCTGCTAATTAATGACTTAGATGCCGGTGCCGGTCGAGTTGATACATCCACCCAATACACGGTCAATACCCAATTGGTCAATGGCACGCTGATGAACATTGCCGACAATCCTACAGATGTGCAGTTGCCTGGGAGCTATGATACGCAGCCAATCCATAGGGTTCCGGTCATTGTCACTGGGAATGACTTTTCGACGTTATACGCTCCCTTGATCCGAGATGGTCGGATGGAGAAGTTTTATTGGGAACCGAGCCGGGAAGATCGAATTGGCATTGTGAGCGGGATTTTTGCAGAAGATAGTCTTTCCCAAACTGAGGTTGAGCAACTTGTGGAGAAATTCCCCAGCCAATCAATTGACTTTTTTGGTGCTTTACGCTCACGGGTTTACGACGAGCAAGTGCGCAATTTTATCCACCAAGTCGGTCTCAACAAAGTATCCGTCCAGTTGGTAAATAACCCAGAGTCGACAATCCGGTTACACAAATCTGAGTTTGGGATAGCTCACTTGATCGAACTGGGCAATCTCATAGTTCACGAGCAGCAACAGGTGCAAACCAGGCGTTTGGCCCAAGAGTATGTCACAGGCGTGGTTAACCAGGAGCGACGAGGGGAGGCAGCAGTCTATCAATCTGCACCTGCTTACAAGCCATCGCAGGCCAGCTCGATGGGTTTGCTGGAAGCACCAGCGACCTCTAATAATGGTGGGTCAAGCTACTTTCACTCCAATGGAAGTTTACCTAATGGGATGGCTTTTACTGAAATAGAGCGACTTTTGGAGCAAGGCATTCGCCAAGGAGGTCGTCTCAGTCTTGAGGTTGCAAATTCCCGTGAAAAATCTGGAAATAGCTGGCGGAGTTGGAGATGGAAGAATCCGCCTGAAAATGCTGCTAGGGCAATGGCAGAGATCGAGGAGTGCCTGAATGAAAATCCTGGCTGCTTTATAAAGTTGGTGGGCTATAACCCCAAAACCCAAACCCGGACGTTAGAAGAGATCGTTGTCCGCCCATAATTGTCGGCTGTTTTCCAGCTTTTGAAGCAAGTGCCCTTGACAAAATTGCGCGGGGAAGCACCAAGGGCTGAGAGTGCGAAGCAATTTGAGCTTGCTTAATGCCGCCGCCGGAGCTGCCTCCAGCGGAACATTGAGTTAGTAAGCTAATGCTCCTTTAGAAAGGGTTGGATGATGTCGGCAACATCCGCTGCATTTTCCTCATGCAGTCCCAATGAACCCGGAAGCCTACGAATCTCGACTCCAGGTACTTCTGCTAAAAGTTCCATTTCAGCTTTCGACTTGGGAGGCGATTGTTCACCGATGACTACCATAACCGGGATGGATAGCGACTGAAACCAGGCGAGAAATTGTGATCGGTCATTGACCGGATCTAGTGCTCCCGTGACAAAGGCAGCGGGAGCGAACCGCGCTCCCGGTTGTTGCGTAATCTGATACTTGCCTTCAACAAACTCCGCGCTGACTCTGGCAGCATTTACATAAACGTGACGACGATACATGAGGCTGAGGAAAGACGGTCGGGTGTTGAGATAGTAAAGCGCCTGACCCAGCAGAGGCGATCGCACAACCTGTCTGACAGTGCCTGCTAACTGGGGATTAGCTCCCATTGTTGGCAAAGGACCACGCCAGGTAGGAGCCACCAAGACGATCTGTGACCAAGCCGCAGATTGAGATAGCGCCAACTGCATCACATATCCGGCAGCATGACCAGCAGCAACAACGGCGAGCGGGCGAGCGAAGGTTGCCCTGACAAAATCTTGCAACAGCCGACGATACAATTCCGGCTGGTAGTCCAAAGCGGGACGGGCAGATTGTCCAAACCCCAACCAGTCAAGTGCGACAACCTGAAACTGAGAGGCTAACCGTTCTGCCAATCCCCGCATTTCTGAGCGGGTAGAAACGGTACTAAAGGCCGGTAACAGCAAGACGGGGGCACCCTGCCCCAGGATTTCATAAACTACTGGAAATTGCTGCCCCTGATATTGCCACAAGTACTCCTGCACAGAACCTCCAATCCCAGGAGTCACACGAGTCAATGCAAGAGTCGTTAGTTGCCGGGTTGTGACCATAGCCAATTTAGATTCCCCAACGAAAAAATTTCCAGCAAACCAAAGCGACTCAAACGCGGACATCTACCTGAGACAGGTTTCAGATTGGATGCAGGAATCTCTATTGTATCGCGCCCTTGTTAATGACCTTTCAGTTCGCTCATTTCACCCCAACCAACCACCAAGAGTTTGACTCACTCTGAATTGTCCATGTGTCCCTTGAATCAAAACAAACAAGTGTACTACAATCAATTAAATACAGTTATTGTGGAGCAATGGATCTTTATTCACTAGCGTTGGATTTTTTGGAGAAAGTAGCTACTTTTGTAGTAGCTGGAGTTATAGGTTCAAAAATCTCCTAGCCATTGGGCAATCAAAAAAAAGTTACTAAATCTCTTTTAGGGATTGAAACTCTTTAAGATCCGCATAAACTAGTCTAAGAACCTTGCACAGTTAGGCTCTCAATAGATCGCAGTTGGCGCTAGTAGAGTGGACGTTATCCGGCTTTGTGATATGAAAATCTTTACTGCTATCGTCGAAAGAGATCCTGACACCAAGCTCTACATCGGCTATGTCCCTGGCTTTCCTGGAGGGCATTCTCAAGGAGAAACCTTAGATGAGTTGCAGGAAAATCTGCGTGAAGTGATTGAGATGCTTTTAGAGGATGAGGATCTGGTGTTCGAGACGGAGTTTGTGGGCACACAACAGATTGTGGTTCAGTAGAGCGTGAGTAACGTTCCTATTCTGAAACCACAAGAAGTTGTACGAATATTGGAGAAGCTTGGGTTTGTAGAGGTACGTCAGAAAGGTTCACACAAACAGTTTCGTCACGAAGATGGACGAGGAACAACAGTCCCATTTCACAAAGGTCGAGACATATCACCAAGATTACTACGGCAGATTGCGAGTGATATTGGTTTGACGGTTGAAGAGATGCTGAAGTGGTGGTGAGGTCTAACAATGCATTGCCGCCGACCGCATCAAGGTTAGCGGTTGAGATCGAGAGGCTATCTCTGCGGCGGTTGAAAGCCGTTAACCTTCGGGTGATCGGTAGGGCGTTAGCCTGAAGCTAGTCCGTCAGAGTTCAAAATCTAGGGATTGTAGGGTTATTTGCGAAGCAATGCTGTGACGTTGTTGGCAAGGCTAACACTCTAGGCGCTGGCACATTTTATAGGCTAAATCTATAACACTACCCTCAAAGGATGTTACGAGGCAGGATAAATCCGTGCCTCTCCACCCTTCTTCTTGCTTCTATGACTCTTAACTAGACCGGAGGCGGAGCGCGGAGCCGGAGGTGCTCCGCCTCCGCTGTTACCAGTCCCCGCTACTACCGTCTCCACAAGCATTATATAAGCCCACGATGCGCCCCACCGCTCTTCCCACCACGATTTCTAATCACTTGAGCCGCTGCAACATCTCTGCTCGTTATATATCCACATTTAGGACAAGAATGAATTCTATCGCTGAGTTCTTTCTTTCCGGTGTGAGCATCGCACATCGGGCAAGTTTGCGAAGTGTAATCCTTATTGACTTTGATAAAATACACTCCGCGTTTCCAGCACACCCATTGCAGAATCGCCAAAAATTGACCAAATCCAGCATCTAGAGTCTGTTTGCCCAACATGCCTTTAGCCCATGTCCGAAAATCAATATCTTCAGCGAACATCATTCCTGCTTGGTCGCAGAGTTGATGCGCTAACTTGAAGTGAAAATCTTTCCTGGTGTCATTGTTTCGTTGATGCAATCGAGCAATCTTCAAACCTTGCTTACGTCGATTCTTAGAGGCTTTGACTTTATGCTTCAGTCCGCGTTGCGCGGCAATAAGAAAGCCTGGAAAGCAATGTATGTAGACTCTACCCTAGTCTTGCCCTCATCCAGCGCCCTCTTAGCCGCGACTTTGATGTGCGCTGGAGTCTCGAAATCTGGTTCTCCAGCGCTGAAATTACACGCTTCTATCCCCTCTGCCCTCATCGCCTTGGCCTTCGCCGCGATCGCTAATGTGATTGAAGGGGGTACCTGAACGACTCGTGCTGCCAGCTTCATGCTCACTTCATCCGGCAAACTGCTAATTCATCTAGGATATCTCAGACGCTTAACATCTGGAGCGCTTGCTCACACCACGTCAGCCAACTTGTTTCGTAACCAATGCCTCTACACAAAGTCAGGTAGCGGAACTTTGCTTCTAGAGGCAGTTCTTGAGGATTTTGAAAGTAACGCTGCTCCAAAGCTTGGAAAACAGACAACTTTTCCTGGTGAGCTTGACGATGGTGCTCTAGCTCCTCCACAATCAACTGACGCGGCACCAGATACCCAGCAAAGATTTTGACCAACAACTCCTCTTTGAGTGGGGTGGGTTCAGAGGGTTGAGCGATCCACTCCAACAGATGCTGCTGTCCGAGTTCTGTTGGCGAGAAGAGCTTTTTATCTGGGCGACCTGCTTGGCGAATTGTCTCGGCAGTTATCCAACCCTCAGCCTCCAGTTTGCTCAGCTCCCGATAAATCTGCTGATGGCTAGCCTTCCAGAAAAAGCCGACTGTACCATCGAACTGCTTTGCCAAGTCATACCCGCTACAGGGTTGCTCAATTATCGAAGCCAAAAGCGCATGAGCTAAAGACATTGCGATCACCTATTGACATATTAACTTAGTTGAATATACACTGTTTTGTATATTTAACTAAGTTAATAATTACTTAGTTGCATAAAACATCCTAACGTATTCTCAGGAGAAGTGTAGTGGTGATTACAACTCAACCAACTCAAGGGTTCGCCGGAGGCAGCTCCGGCGGCGCACGCCCGCAAGCTCAAGTCAATAGCTGGGCAAAAGCACTCGCTCACCCACCTACAGAATTTGGCCCAGTGTCACTGCGCGTCCTAACCGGCGCTATTCCCGCCGGGTTGCGTGGTTCTTTGTACCGCAATGGTCCGGCACGGCTAGAGCGTGGAGCCGAGAGAGTCGGACATTGGTTCGACGGCGATGGAGCGATTCTAGGCGTCCATTTCACAGATGCCGGAGTCACTGGGGTCTATCGTTACGTGCAAACAGAGGGATACCAAGCAGAAGAAAAAGTTGGAAAGCTGCTCTTCAGGGGCTACGGTATGACACCACCAGGCCCTATCTGGCAACGATTGGGTAAAGCAGCGAAGAATACAGCGAACACCTCAGTCTTAGCTTTACCCGATAAGCTTTTGGCGCTATGGGAAGGAGGCAAACCCCATGCCCTCGATCGAAAGACGCTAGATACCTTTGGACTTGATAACTTGGAAGGGCTAGCAGCCGGTCAGCCTTATTCTGCTCACCCGAAACGGGACCCCAAGACAGGAGAGATTTTCAACTTTGGGGTGAGCCACGGGAAAAAGGGTGTGTTGCATCTCTACCGTAGCGATCGCACTGGAAGAATTCAGCAGCAAGCATCAGTCGAACTTGATGGCCTACCGATGATTCATGATTTTGTCCTCGCTGGCCAATATCTGGTATTTTTCATCTCTCCTGTCCGGCTGAACCCGCTGCCATTTCTAGCAAGGCTCAAAAGCTACAGTGACTCGCTTGCCTGGCAGCCAGAACAGGGAACGCAGATCTTAGTTATTGATCGGCACACCCTGAAAGTAGTCAGTCGGGGCGAAGCCGAACCTTGGTATCAGTGGCATTTTGGCAACGGTTCCACTGACACCAGTGGGTCTGTAGTGATGGACTTCGCCCGGTATGAGGATTTTCAGACGAATCAGTACTTAAAGGAAGTAGCAACGGGTCAAACGCACACACCTGCTAAAGCAACGCTCTGGCAGGTTCGCCTCGATCCGCAATCGGGAAAGGTCACCCAATTGCACCAAGTGCTTGACCGAGGCTGCGAGTTCCCGACGGTTGCTCCTAGCGAGGTGGGACAAGCATGGCGCTTTACCTATTTGTCAATGTATCGGTCAGGGAGCGATATCAGGCAGGAATATTTTGGCGCGATCGCCCGTTTCGACCATCAAACCGGCACCTTCACGGAAACAGATCTGGGTGAAAATCGCTATCCAATGGAACCCCTCTATGCACCTGATGCCCAAAATCCTCAACAAGGTTGGATTTTGACTGTAGTATTTGACGGTAACAAGGATAGCAGTGAAGTCTGGATATTGGACGCTGCTCATCTTGATGCCGGACCTATTTGCCAGATGGAACTACCTAGCGTAGTTCCCTTTGGGTTTCATGGCACCTAAGAGTGAGGAGTGAGAGAAGAGAGCAGGGGGAGCTCCCCTGCTCCCCCTGCTCTCTTCTTCCTACAAAAATTATTTTGTTAATCTTTAAAGGGCTGGTCCTAGGCTTTATTCTTAAAGGTTGATACTTCTACATCTTGAACCAGTCGAGCATCAAACACAGAGGCCGGGTCTACGGTTTTTTTGAGCAACCCTTTCTCCGATAGGAAGTTGGGCAACCGTTTGAGCGCTGTGAGAGCTGCAACATCTGTTTTTCCTAAAATCTTTTGGTTCTCCTCGACGTCGGGAATGCGAACCCCACTTAACGACTTCAGAAACGCGTCTGGCGCCAGTCCTTCGTGTGCAGCCATGCGACGTGCTGCATCTTGAGGGTGTTTCTGCAAGTAATCGAGGGCACGAAACCAGCCAGTCGTTAGAGCATTTGCCGCCTTTGGCTGCTGAGTAATCGCACTCTCTCGCATGGCAACGACATCCACGACTTCACCAGGAATTTGTTTGCTGCTCCAGAGCAATTTTCCACCGATCGCCCGTAGCTTGGATAGTGTCGGCTCATACGTTACGACCGCATCGACACTGCCATCCTTAAATGCCCGTTCGTCATCAGAAATTAGCAAGGAGACAATTTGCACATCCTGAGTAGTCATCCCAACTTGCTCTAAGGCTCGACTTAGCTCAAACGCCCCCAGCGCCGGAGACTCTACACCAAGCCGTTTTCCTTTGAGGTCTTGCAACTTTTTAATGGCTGGTCTCCCGATAATTGCATCCCCACCGTTAGAGATATCCTGAATCGTTACAATACGCACATCTGGAGCAGTTTCTGCGAGTGTTAAACACTCGTCTAGTGTGATGGTAATGGCCTCAAGCTCCCCGTTACGGTAAGACCGCATCAATTCTGCATCTGAGGGATAGTCCAGCATTTTAATTGGAGTGTTTTTGTAGTAACCTAAGTCACGCGCCAGATACATACTTTCGCTACCTGGCCACACAACGAAGCCGACTCGTAGTGGCGGTTTTGGCGCCTGAGTACAACTGCCTAAGGCGAGTAACAATATGACACCAGCCGCGACACTGAGGGTAAAACCCTTTCGCAATATCCTTCTCAGTCTTCTACCAAGCTTGGGAGCCAGAAGGAACTTCGATCCCCACTTATTAAGCTTCATGCATCCACCTCTGTAACTAGACTGACTTTGACGCAGTCAACGCCGCCCCTGCCGTCGCGCGTAGCAGGAGACCGTTGACGAATTATGTTGGCGTATAGAGTTAACTCTCTAAGTAGAGTGTTCCCCTACCGTCCATCCTTGACAAGTTAAGAAGATGGGACAAAAGTCAAGTGGGGTTTGGGAAATGGTGATAAGTCAAGCAGGGGTTCTTTTTTACGGATCTTGACAACTCTCAAATCTTGATTTTGAGGTGCGGCG
>JAABUQ010001758.1_pt1 | contig 45241 bp, 14 predicted proteins | sample 5560001 | NCBI WGS metagenome assembly JAABUQ01 (sample SAMN10711888, study PRJNA513371) | rock metagenome | isolation source: Antarctica rocks | place: Antarctica: Victoria Land, Finger Mt nord | collected 2015-12-18 | reverse complement strand
CGAAGTGCGGAATCTTGTAGCCAGCGTCTCGGGCATTCCAGCCGAGGAGATGGAGCTCGACGCAGATATGGCCGACTTTGGTATTGACTCGTTGATGGGCATGGAGTTGGCACGGGAGGTCGAAAAGACTTTCAAGTGCACGCTAGACGAGGTTGAGCAGATGGAAGCAACGACTGTGCGCAAGTTCGTCTTGTGTGTAGGACATGCGCTATTTGGGGCTGATGCAGATGTGCCTCTCGCTGAACCTGCCGGCGACGACGACGACGACGATGACGATGACGAAGATTCCTCTGATGAGGGATCGGAATCTTCGTCGTTGGTCGTTGTCGCGACCGACGATGAATCTGCTACCACGACGTGGTCCCATTCGGAGCCCAGTCTTGTCAAGACGCCAGCTACCAGCCAGACGCCGCTTCCTGCGAAACATCTACAACCGATGAACGTGACGACAGCACAGGCGTTGCCCCCAGCCCATAGCAACCTAACCTTGTCACCATCGGACGTTCTTGAGTCTTTTGGCGAGGTGAAGATGGGGACCGACGATCTCTTACGCGAGTACCAGATCGATGACACTGAAAAGACTATCCTGGCGGGCAGTAACCGACTCTGTGCTGCATTGGTGGTCGAGGCCTTTGACGAGCTAGGCTCTCCCCTCCGCACCGCAGCTGCGGGACAGCCACTTGATCGCGTGCCTTATTTGCCCCAGCATGACCGCCTGATGCAGCTCGAGCTCACGAAAGCCTAGACGTAGCGAGACTGGAAAGCGCTTCCGCGAGTGATTTCAAGGACGAAGTTGTTAGGCTTCGTCAATTTCAGAGCAGGACATGGGTTAACTCAAAGATGAAATCGCTAGGCGTAGTCACCAGCTACAGACACTGAAGCACGAAAAGGATCAGCTCATCCAAACACTGATAACATTGGAACAACAGCCTGAGACTTTGACTGGCACCAAAGTCACTCATCTACAGGCACAATTAGACCGAGTGCTTAGGGAGAAGATAAAGCTACAAGACGGCATGCAGAGCGTCAAGGTTGAAGGCATTCCCCCCAGCACAATGATAGCTGATCTCAAGGCCCAAGTTGTCGAAATTGAAAATATTCTCATGGATGAACAAGCCGCTCGTGAGAAGGGACTTGCTGGCACAGACGTCACCTTGAATGCACTTCTCCCGAAGGCCGGAGTCCAAGCCGCGACTGGCGTCACACGGGCAAGGCCTCTGCACAGTACTTCAGGAGCCTCCAAACGCTCGAACCCCATTCCAAGCAGCCTTGCATCCAGCCAAGTACGGTTGCAACATATCTGGAGTCCAGACTGTTGAATCTTCCTCGGAGTCTAGCAACGCCGTAGTCGACTGCTTGATCCGAGAGACGAAAGCAAGTACTTTTATTTCCAGAGCAATCTTACCCTCTGCAGTGGCTGCGAAGGTGGACGGATGGATTTTGTATTTGGACGCACTGGGTGCCAATACAATCACTACACCTGGCTCAAGTCCGGACACAAGGACAGCAACACTTTTGCCGCAATGGAGCTCCGGAGATCTACATCTGTGTGGAAGGACAGTAACAGCGATCGCGCATGCCTTGAATGTATTTGCCGGCAACAACCTTTCATCGTGGTTTGTGTAGACGGTCCAGTCTCGCATCCACATTTCGATCATCATCAAGGCTCACCTTCAACTACAAACTACCGAGTACCATACCGTGCAATCCATATCAGCTACAATTCCACCGCTTGCATTTTAGACATCTATCCAGCATGTCTTATACCCAGAAAACGGCATCATCGAAGGAGGAGACCATGAATGGCTTGGTGTGACGGGCAGTAGCTGTTGCATCGTAGTCTGTAATCCCGACTAGTCCGCAGTCATGAGCCTGCTTCTGCCGACACAATCAATTACTCTACATCTCGCCCTTTATCCGATACTCAAGGACATCCCATTGCGGCCTGAAAAGTACTCTGTGACTATTATCCATCACCTCTGCGACCTCCGCATCAAAATCAATATGCCTGGAGCGAGGGGCAGAGGCAAAATACATGGCCGGAAACAAGTCACTTCGTGAGTCCTTCCTGCATGATCTCTGGCCTTTGTGTTTCCATCTTCGCATCTCAGGGCTCAGGTTGCTTGCATAGCGGACATATTCATTCTAGACACTCAACCCGAGCTGGATTGATCTTTCCCGTCGGCCGCACACGGCGTCTCATGCAGCCGTACATGAAGAAGAATCAGCGTGTTGCGGCCGGTAAGTCATACCTTGCCTCGATGAGGCGTTCGAGATGTCTAATTGATTTGGCAGTCGCGCCAGTCTACCTCGCCGCAGTCATTGAGTAGCTTACGTCCGAACTGCTGGATCTGGCGGGTAGAATCGCCCAACAAGAGAACAAGAAGTGCATAATCCCCCGCCATCTATTCCTTTCTGTTCGCGGCGACGACGACTTCAATAAGCTCCTCAGGAACGTCCTAATCCCCGGTGGCGGTGTCGTACCCAAAATCAATGCAGGTTAGTCGTGTTCGCTATCCCCAATCCTATTCCTCTTCTTTATCCCTGAACTGCTAGAACACTTCCAATCCCCTAGCGAAGGGGTATAAGGATTTAGATTCGTCGATGACACTAACCTGGTAGCATGGGGTCCATCTGCAAAGGATAACTGCCGCAAGCTCTCAGCAGCCCATGATATTTACCTGGATTGGGCACGTCAAAACAGCGCTACCTTTGCCCCAGAGAAGTACCAGCTGATTCATTTCACAAGGTATAGGCGGCACAACCGAGCGGACCTCGTATCTACCGTGATGGTGGGAAACCATCAGATCGAGGTACAGGGTAAGGCTATCCGCGTGCTAGGGGTCTGGCTAGATCCATCACTCACATGGAAGGAACACATATCGCAGGTAGCCCGCAAGGGGCAGGCAGCTGCTGAAGCACTGGGAAGGCTGGCAGCCTAAACCTGGGGACCATCAGTGAGACACTCACGGCTCCTCTATACAGCGGCAGTCCGATCAATCATCATCTACGGGGCGCCGATCTGGAGCGCGCGCCTTAACGGCAGGCCACTACCCATAACGTCACTCGCCCCCCTCCAAAGAGTACAGAATGAGTGCCTCCAGAGGATAACGGGAGCCTACCGCCGTACGCCACAAGCCGCGTTAGAGCGGGAAACAGCTATTATGCCGTTAGACCTCTACCTTAAGACGACACGCTACCAGCAGGCAGATAAAACGAGGGTTTACCCGGTGGAGGTGAATATCCAGCACCTAGCGAACGAGGTTCAGCGCCAGCTACAGCCCCCTAGAGCGCGGATAAGCCGCGCACGCCCGTGCACCAGCCGAGAGATATCTACCTACATGGTGGAGTAGAAGGCTCACGAGATTAAAGAATGGCGCGAGGCAGCTCATGAACGGCGCCGCAGGCGGAGGGATATTAGCGCACAGAGATCTCGGAGAAGGAGCCCTGACCACGCAAGCCCGAGCGGCCCAAGGCCGCTTAGCAACCAGCTACTCCTTAAATTATGGGGCAGCCTCATCTGGCGGAGGCGATGGGAGCAGGCAGCCTCGGGCAGGAGGCAGGCGACCTGCCGAACACCATGGACGCAGAACCCCTGTCAGCCATATACAGGCCTAAATAAGGCAGAGGCCATAGCGCTCTTCTTAATGAGAACAGAGGTTATCGGCCTGAACGCCTGGCTGTCACGGAGATCCGAGTCCCGGATATCCTGCCGAGCTGCCTATGCGGCTGGCATGCTCAGACCGTACAGCACGTGCTTCTATCCTGCCCCCGACATGACAGAACAGACCTGATCATCAAATGCGGAACAGAGAGGATAGAGGAGATCCTCCAGCGGCCAGCCAGCGCGGCGCACGCGGCTCGCTGGCTAGTACAGTCAGGGGTTATGGAACAGTTTAGGGTTGCTGCAGAGATAGCAAAAGAGACGATAGGGGACCCTGTCCCGTGTGAAGATGCGGAGTGGTGGTAGGAGGAGAGCCCCTCTAAGATTGGAGGAAAAGGGCTAAAAGGAAGCCAGGATTGAAAGGTGTCAGCGATACGCAGGAGAGCTCTAGGAGAGGTGTAGGCCTCTCTAATATCACCTGTGATAAGCAGCGAGGCGAGGCAAGAGGTTTTCTATAGTTATAGTTTTTCCTTTGTATGTAGCCAGTCTGCATGGCCCACTAGGGACCGCAACAGACGTTAAACAAGATAAATCTATCCATCTATGTATACGGTAATTACCTTAGTATACGTACACGCGTAGGGTAATAGCTGCTCAGTATCACGAACAGTGCCAAGACCCCTTTTGCTTAACAATGATCTCAATCTTTGGTGACGGTAAGAGGGAGGCGAGTAATCATGGGCCAGGTCCTCCGTCCTCCGATCACGAGGTCCGTAGCTCGGTTCGAACCGAGTTGAGCACCAAGCATTAGCACGTGATCGGAGAATGGCTCTAAGCCGAAAGCATGCAAGCGCATATACGGAGTCCGTCCGCCGGAGTATCTCCAGGACTTCAGCAGAAACATCAGGAGCCCGCGTTTCAAGCAACATCAGTCTGAAGATCCTATCCTTCGGAATCCAGGAGTAAGGTTCAATGGCCAGGGTATGTGGCCATCGCCAGGTACTGTTGACCTGCAAAATCCGCCTCTCCGGAGCGCCTGGGATGCGCCACCAACATGTGTGACGAAAGATAGGAGTTTGGTCTCACCCCCACTCTGCTCGGTGGCAGGGTCAAGCAGGTAAGACGGTAAGACGGATCAAGGCTGACAGCATGGACAGCAGCGCGAGAATGCCCAAAAGCCAGACCAAGTATGATCGAGGCGGCTCCCAGAGGACCTCAACAATACCGAGGCCAGCTTCAGAGGTCAAGACCCCCTTGGGAATACTGTTCAACACAAACCGGACTGAATGTCATGATTGAGTTGCCTCTTCATCCAAACATACTCGGCATCTGTCCTGTTCCTTCGTGGTCGATCTCCCAGACGTTCCTGTCGACCCCGATTGCGAAATCATCGCCATTCGTTGATCTTGTTGCATACTTACCTGGCGTACGCGGCGCAAGGCAGCAAGCCCCGATCCAAACAACGTCGACACGATAGGGAGCATGGACAACACCCCCTCGCACCCAGAATGGGCTACCGAGCCCATCGCTATCATTGGCCTGAGCTGCAAGTTCGCCGGCGACGCTAGTAATGCCGAGAATCTATGGACGATGCTGGCAGAGGGGCGCAACGCCTGGTCAGAGCTTCCGGAGTCACGATTTAATTCCAAGGGAGCCTATCATCCCAGTAGTGAGAAGCTGAGCACGGTGAGTTATGAGCACCGGATCTAGAGCAAAGGGCAATGCTGACGGATGATATGCTCGGTTAGACGCACGTCAAAGGAGCGCATTTCATTCAAGAGGACGTGGGCCTGTTTGACGCTGCCTTTTTCAACTTTCCAGGCGAGCTTGCGGCGGTAAGATTCATGGCGGATCCTGTTGCAAGAAAGTCAAATTGAAAAGAACATTACGAGGCTGATGATCTTCACCAGGCTGTGGATCCACAATATCGGTTTCAACTCGAGTCTACTTACGAGGCGCTCGAAAATGCCGGCCTGCCGCTCTCCAAAGTGGCCGGGTCCAACACATCAGTATACGCAGGTGTCTTTACGCACGACTACCATGATGGCCTTATGCGCGATGGGGACAAGCTGCCGCGCTTCCTCCCCATTGGGACGCTCTCCGCCATGGCATCCAACCGGATTTCACACTTCTTCGACCTGAAAGCCGCTAGCATGACCGTTGACACGGGCTGCTCAACAGCGCTCGTGGCGTTGCATCAAGCAGTGCTGGGTCTCCGCGCGCGAGAGGCGGACATGTCCATAGTCAGTGGGTGCAATCTAATGCTAGCACCTGACCTATTCAAGGTATTTTCGTCGCTAGGAATGCTTTCACCCGATGGCAAGTCGTACGCCTTTGATTCGCGAGCGAATGGCTATGGCCGTGGCGAAGGCGTCGCAACCATTGTTATCAAGCGTCTCAGGTATGTCTCTTTGGGTCTATTGACCTGCCAAGGCTTACCAAAAGACAGCGACGCTCTCGAGGCAGGCGACCCGGTTCGTGCCGTCATTCGCGAAACCTATCTGAATCAGGACGGTAAGACGGAGACAATCACGTCACCTTCGCAGCCAGCGCAGGTTGAGCTTATGCGTGAATGCTACCGAAGGGCAGGCCTCAGCCCAAATGGTACTCAGTATTTCGAAGCCCACGGCACGGGTACGCCCACGGGTGATCCTATTGAAGCGCGCTCCATCGCAGCCGTATTTGGGCCTCATACCAACAGGACAGAACCACTGCGTATTGGATCGGTGAAAAGCAACATCGGCCATACGGAGGCGGCTTCCGGATTGGCGGGTCTGATCAAAGCAGTCTTGGCCATGGAGAAGGGCCAAATTCCGCCCAGCATCAACTACAAGAAGCCCAATCCCAAGATTCGACTCGACGAATGGGGACTCAAGGTGGCTACCGAGCTGGAGGCATGGCCGACAACGGGCAACGAGCCGCGCCGTGCTTCTAACAACAATTTCGGATACGGAGGAACCAACAGCCATGTCATCCTAGAGGATGCAACGCCGTACCTACCTGGGTCGGAGAGAATGAGGATCACCAACGGTGTCAACGGTGTCAACGGCCACAGTTCAGCCGAGGAGAGAAAAAGTGAGGTGCTTGTATTCTCCGGCCGTGATGAGCAGGCCTGCCAGCGTATGGTCTCTGGAGTCGGAGAATACCTGCAGAGGCACCGCAGGACCGAAACCCCAGCCAAGTTGATGCAGGACCTTGGCTGGACCCTCAGGCAGCACCGTACAAGGTTCTCCTCGGGCTGGATGTCGGCACATGTGGTGCAGTACAGCGAATCAGATCTGACTGTCGCCATCCAAAGCTTAGAGGCGTCTCCGTTCAAGCCAACACGCCTACCGTCGACGGCGCCGCGTATAGGCATGGTGTTCACGGGACAAGGAGCTCAGTGGCACGCTATGGCACGCGAACTCATCGCGCCATTTCCGGTTTTCCAGGCGTCACTCGAAGAGGCCGCCGGTTATCTGAGGGAGTTCGGAGCCGATTGGTCTCTGACTGAAGAGCTGATGCGCGATGCAGCCACAACACGAGTGAATACCACGGCACTGAGCATTCCCATCTGCGTTGCTGTGCAGATTGGGCTTGTACGTTTGCTCGAGACCTGGGGCATCAAGCCAACCGCCGTCACGAGCCATTCCTCGGGAGAGATTGCGGCGGCGTACGCGGTCGGGGCACTGAGTCTGCGCCAGGCCATGGCAGCGAGTTACTACCGTGCTACTATGGCTGCCGACATGAGCCTGCGAAAAGAGAGTCACAAGGGCGCCATGGTGGCTGTCGGTGTTGGAAGGAATGGGGCACAGGCCTATCTAGACAGACTGTCTAGTGAGAGCGGTAGAGCAGTGGCGGCATGCATCAACAGCCCGAGTAGCGTCACTATCGCCGGCGATGAAAAGGCTGTGCAGGCTGTCTTGGACATGGCGAATGAGGATGGCGTGTTTGCACGTCGTCTCAAGGTGGACACCGCTTACCACTCACATCATATGATGCCTATCGCCGAGCCATATCGACAAGCTCTCCATGTCGCATTTGCAAACGGAGCTGGAATCGAGAAAAACAAGAAGCTCGATGTGGTATTCTCATCGCCTGTCACGGGGGGCCGCATCACGCACTCCAAGCAACTTGCGGATCCAGAGCATTGGGTCGGCAGCTTGCTCCAACCCGTGCAATTCGTCGACGCCTTCACCGACATGGTGCTTGGGAATCCGGACGAGTCGGGCAGCAACATTGACATGGTTCTCGAGGTTGGTCCTCACACCGCGCTTGGCGGTCCGATCAAAGAAGTCCTTTCCCAGCCTGATTTTGGGAGCCTGGACGTGCCATACGTTGGCTGCCTGATCCGCAATGAGGATTCCCGCGACTGCATGCTATTAATGGAAGCCACTCTCATCCGCAAGGGCTACCAGGTCGACCTAGCTCATCTCAGAAGCTCTGCTCCGGGCTACAAGCAACGCGCCTTGACCGATCTACCATCCTACCCATGGAATCACAGCATCAAGCATTGGTCCGAGTCGCGCCACAGCGTGGCCTATCGTCAGAGAGATCAGGAGCCTCATCACCTTCTCGGAATGCCTGTACCAGGCGCGAACCCAGATGCGGCCACATGGAGGCAGATAGTACGCGTCTCTGAGACCCCATGGCTGAGAGACCATGTCGTACAGGGTAACATTCTGTACCCCGGTGCCGGCTATCTATGTCTGGCCATCGAGGCCATGAAGCAGCTTGCGAACCAAAATAACGAGACACCGGCCACTGGGTTTAGGCTGCGCGACGTCGAGATAAGCCAAGCATTGGTGGTGCCTGACACTGCAGACGGCATCGAGTTGCAGACGGTACTCTCTTCAGTCAGCAAGAAGGAGATCGGCATTCGTGGCTGGAAAAAATTTGAAGTTTCATCTGTGACTGCCGACAGCCGCTGGACGCAGCATGCCGAAGGGGTAAGTGTTCAAGTCCTTTAAGCAGGACTGAGACGAAGAACTTTCAGATTGCTGACTGTTGGATTTTTAGCTCATCACGGCCGACTTTGATATGTCCGATAATGAGATCGCAACCACTCCATTGGAAGAGTCAGGCTACAGACGGCGCATCGACCCGGAAGACATGTGGTCCAGTCTGCGCTCACTTGGCCTTAATCACGGGCCCCTGTTCCAAAACACGACGAGTATCGTGCAGGACGGTGGCGCGAAAGATACCAGGCGCTGCGTGACGGAAATCCAGGTTGCCGACTGCGATTCCCAAGAAGAACACGTCCTGCACCCAACTACGCTAGACTCGGTTTTCATTTCGTCATACGCAACCCTGCCAGGCGCCGGCGCCGAAGACGACGGTCCCAGGGTACCACGATCTATCCAAAAGCTCTGGATCTCGTCTGACATGGCCACTCGGCCCGGTCACGCATTTGTCTGCAATACCAAAATGCCACATATTGACGCTCAGACCTACCTGGCCAATATCACTGTCGCCAATGGCTCTAAGGGCAGCAAGCCCGTTCTCACGATGGAGGGCCTTGTATGTCAGTCTTTGGGCCGTAGCGCCATGGCTTCCCAACAAGAGAAAGAGCAGCCGTGGAACAAGGAGCTGTGTGCCGATATTCGATGGGCGCCTGACTTAGGGCTCTCGATGGGCTTGCCCGGCGCGTCGCGAGCAGTAAAGGAAAAGCTCAGCCCCGCACAGGAAATGACTTCCGACGACATAGATGTGCTTATGGGTCTGAGGCGCGTGTGCGTCTACTTTTGCCACGACACGCTGCAAGCCTTGACTGACCAAGATGTTGCCAACCTTGAGTGGCACCATGTCAAGTTCCACGGGTGGATGAAGGACACGATTGACCTCGCTGCGTCGCGCCGCCTGGGCCCTGACAGCGACACATGGGCGTGCGACTCGCCGCAGGAACGGGAGAGAAACATAGCCTTGGCCGCCGGACAAAGCGTTGACGGCGAACTGATCTGTCTTTTGGGCCCCAGGCTCCTACAGATTCTCCGAGGCGAGCAACCGCCGCTACAGGTCATGATGGAAAATCGGCTGTTGTACAAATATTACGCCAATGCCCTCCGCTTGGGTCGCGCTTTTGCACAATTCCAGTCGCTGATGCGTGCCGTTGCGCACAAGAACCCCCGCGCCCGTGTCCTCGAAATCGGTGCAGGTACGGGAGGAGCCACCCGGTACGCTATGCAGACGCTGGGAAGCCAAGAGGAAGGGGGTCCATTCATCGATAGCTGGCACTTTACGGACATATCATCTGGATTCTTCGAAGCGGCGCGGTCCGAGTTCCCTGCCCATAGCAGCTTCCTGGACATGCGCTTTGACAAGTTCGATGTTGAGCAGGATCCCACAGCACAGGGTTTCAAGCTGGAGAGTTATGATGTCGTCGTAGCCTGTCAGGTGCTGCATGCAACCAAGAGCATGGATCGCACAATGTCGCACGTACGCAGCTTGATGAAACCCGGCGCCTCCCTCTTGCTGATGGAAACTACACAAGATTGTGTGGATCTCCAATTCATCTTTGGCCTGGTCCCCGGATGGTGGCTGAGTGAAGAGCCTGAGCGCAAGTCCAGCCCTTCTCTGTCGCCTCCCATGTGGCAAAGAGTCCTCAAGGGCGCCGGCTTCAATGGAATCGACGTGGAGCTCCGCGACTATGAGAGCCGGGAAGACTTGTACTCGATCAGCAACATGCTGTCGTCAGTTCCTACCCAACCATCGAAGCTAGCTGGGGATAACATTGTCGTTGTCATCAGCAACAAGGCCCCTCCTCCGACCGTCTGGCTCGACTTCCTGCGAGAATCTATCGCAAATGCTGTCGGTGGACCCCTCCCCGACGTCCAAACGTTGACGTTTGCCACCAGGCCATACAATAACCAACTGTGCATCTTTGTGGGAGAATTAGACCAACCCTTACTCCACAACCTCGAATCCACGGCTCTCAAGGGCATCAAAGCCATGGCGACCAATTGTCGCGGACTGCTGTGGGTCACACGGGGCGGCGCCGTCGAGTGCACAAATCCCGAAATGGCTCTGGTTTCCGGATTCTTGCGTGTCCTTCGGAGCGAGTACGTGGGCCGCAGCTTCCTCACGCTGGATCTTGATCCCAAGGAGCCTGTATGGTCCCAATACGGTGCCTTGGGGATCGTCCACGTCATGAAGAACGGTTTTGGTAGTCGTGAAGGCACCGCTTCCACGGTCGCGGACAGTGAATTTGCACTACGTGATGGCCTCATCCATGTTCCACGTATCTACAAGGACGTCTCCCGGAACAAAATGCTTTCACCCGACGCCACGCAATGGGCAGATCCCGAGTCAATTCCCAAGGCAACTCTGTTCCAGCCACAACGCCCGCTTCGCCTGCAGGTTGGCATTCCCGATCTTCTGGACACACTGGCGTTCGATGACGACGAGCACTACGAGGACTATGCCGATGCCGATACGGTCGAGATCGAACCCCACGCGTACGGCCTCAATTTCCGTGACGTTATGGTGGCCATGGGCCAGCTACGCGAGCGCGTCATGGGGCTGGAGTGCGCCGGCGTTGTCACGCGTGTCGGCGACGAGGCTTCGGCACAGGGTTTCGCCGTGGGTGATTGTGTCATGGCTCTCATCCTAGGGCCTTTTGGCAATCGTGCTCGCGTTCACTGGCAGGGTGTCGCTCACGTCCCAGAGGGAATGGGACTCAATGACGCTGCGTCGCTCCCTATGATCTTCAGCACCGCCTACGTCAGCCTCATCGATATCGTGCGACTCCGCCCTGGCCAGTCGGTCCTGATTCATGCTGCTGCTGGAGGCGTTGGCCAGGCGGCCATCATGTTGGCCAAGGACTACCTGGGTGCCGAAGTTTACGTTACCGTGGGGTCCCAGGAGAAACGCGAGCTGCTTATGAGGGAGTACAACATCCCATCCGACCGAATCTTCTCCAGCCGTGACGCATCCTTCGCACCAGCCATTCTGGCTGCCACAGGCGGGCGCGGCGTCGATATGGTGCTTAATTCTCTCGCCGGTCCATTGCTACAGGCTAGCTTTGACGTGCTCGCGACCTTCGGCCATCTTGTCGAAATCGGCAAGCGAGACCTGAAAGGCAATAGTCTGCTTGACATGGGTACCTTCTCACGCGTTGCTTCCTATACGTCCGTAGACATGATGTCACTTCTCCGAGAGCGTGCATCGGACGCTAATCGAGTCCTCAATGAGGTAGCCCGGCTCGCCGAGCAAGGTGTCATCCGACCTATCCACCCAGTACATGTGTACCCGATGCATCAGGTCTCCAAGGCTTTCCGCCTTCTGCAGACGGGCAAGCAGACCGGAAAGATCGTGCTCTCCATTCTGCCCGGGGAAGAAGTGAAGGTGCTCCCGCGGGTCCCAAGACCGAAGCTGAAGTCTGACGCGTCGTACCTACTCGTCGGCGGCGTGGGCGGGATTGGCCGCTCGATCGCGCATTGGATGGTGGACCATGGCGCTCGCAATCTCATCCTCCTCTCCCGGGGTGCCGGTAATATGCAAAAGACCGGACCTTTCATAGCTTGGTTACGTAAGGCCGGCTGCCGTGTTGTGGCCATCAGCTGCGATGTCTCCAGTAACGACGACCTCGCGCGGGCCTTACGCACCTGCGAGGTCCAGGAGCAGCTTCCAGCTATCCGCGGTATCGTGCAAGGCGCCATGGTGCTGCAAGACTCTATCATCGAGCAGATGACTCTGGACGACTGGCAAACGGCTATCGGACCCAAGGTCACGGCCTCGTGGAACCTCCACTCGCACTTCTCGCAGCGGGACACGCTTGACTTCTTTGTAATGCTCTCGTCGCTCTCGGGCATCTCCGGCTGGGCCAGCCAAGCGAACTACGCCGCAGGCGGGTCCTACCAGGACGCCCTGGCGCGCTGGCGATGCTCCCAAGGCCTGCCGGCGGTCTCGCTCGACCTGGGTATGGTCAAGGGTGTCGGCTATGTGGCCGAGGACCTCGCCGTGCTGAACCGCGTCCGCAAATCTGGCCAGTCGCTAGCCCTCTCTGACGACGACGTGATGAATGCCGTCGGCACCGCCATCCTGCACCCTCTCGGACAGGGCCAGGTCCTGCTCGGTCTGAACTCGGGTCCCGGCCCGCAATGGGACCCAGCCACCACCATGGGCCGCGACGCCCGCTTCACGCCACTCCGCTACCGCCAGCCTACCGGGGCCTCGGGGCCGGCCACGCACGGGGACCATGCCGACGCCCACGAACAGCCGCTCGCGATCCGGCTCCAGCAGGCTGGGTCCGTGGACGAGGCGGGCCACTTGGTCGGCGACGCCATCGCCCGCACCCTCGCGGACATCTTTATGATTCCGGCCGCGGAGATCGACCTGGCCAAGCCGTCCGCCCTGTACGGCGTCGACTCGCTCGTGGCGGTGGAGCTGCGGAACATGCTCATGCTGCAGGCCGCTGCGGACGTGTCGATCTTCACTATCCTCCAGAGCGTGTCGTTGGCAGCGCTGGCGGGAGATGCGGTCGCGAAGAGTGCACATGTTGTCTCGAATGGGGAGGTGGCGGTTCAGTAGAATCTTGAGTTCCTCTTGTCCTTGTTTTGGGGCTCGGGAGGAGGGCGAAGAGTGGGAGAAGAATACATGTATGGGGCGGGGGGGGGGAGAGGAGGGGAGAGATGGGGGGCACATACACTAGATGGGAAAGGATTCAAGAATTGAATAGCAATTTTTTAGACCGACCATAGTTGTAGCAAATCTGTTTTCGCGGATACTATCGTCGATGAGAAATTACTTATCGCAAGTCTCTTAGAATTTTTACCATATTGGTTTTTCTTAAAGATAAAGTACCAGCTCCAAGTAAAAATTATAGAAAACCTCTCGCGTCGTCTCGCGAATTATCGCTCTTAACGAACACATAGATCGCGTTGTATTCTGTTCCGTTTCCATAACAATTAAAAGAGATTCTTTCTCTTTCAAGAATTAAATATATCACGAGCTTCCAACTCGTCGTTGGAACTATTTTCTCTCGTCGAATATAGATTAGAACTTGAGCTCTTGTTGTAGCAAGCAAGATAAAGCTAACACTAAAATATATATTGGTTGTCGCGATTGATGCACGCGTTATTTCTAAAATTGTTTCGAATTCGACATTACTTTAACTTAGTTAGAGATTAGAGCTTAGAGCGAACTAGAGCAAGATCTAATTCGAAGAATTTTTTATATTGTTTAAGAGATTGATTCTAATAGCTTTGCAACACGAATGTCGATATAAAAGATCAAGCTATTACTTGCCAAATACTATATAACATAAATACAAAAATATACAACTATGCGTTTAAATAATATCAATTGCAATAAGAGAACTATTGTGAAGTCTACACAAAATATCTCGAAATAGTCGAAACGTCTTTCTATTTATGCGATTGAAAACAAACAATATAAATAAACAAGCAAAAGCGCAAAGCAATAAGAAAAAAAGAGAGAAATAAGTTAATTATATACTAAATATTATGCAAAGAATTCAATTATATCTTTTAATCTTTGTATTCTTGACACTAGCTTGTCTATTTTGCAAGTTTCTACTACTACTTGCTAAATACTATATAATATAAATACACAAATGTACAAATATGTATTTGAATAATATCGATTGCAAGAAGAGAACTATTACAAAGTCTATACAAAATACTTTAAAATTTCAAAATAAATTGTTGTTGCAAACGTCAAAGATAGTATTGACAAAATAGCAATTTAGAAAAAGTATTATATAAGTATATAAGATTACAAAAACAAACAAAATAACATATACAAAAACGAAAAGCAATAAGAAAGAAAGAAAAAAACAAGTTAATTATATACTAAATAGTATACAAACGATTTAATTATATTTTTTAATCTTTGTATTCTTGACACTAGTTTATTTATCTTATTTATCTTTTAAGTTATATTTGTTTTATCTAATATAATAATCGAGATATAATAATACTTTGTTTTAATATTTTAATAATAATATTAATAATACTTTAAAAACTTAAATCAAATATTAAAATTGTTTAATTTCTATTATAGCAAAGTTCTTTTTCCAATTATTCTATTGTTACTCGATTCAAGAACAAGATCAAACTTGTATAATACTTTATCGCTTGCAAGATATATTGTTGTTATATTAAAGTTCGACAAAAATTGTTACAAACTATAAGTCAAGTTAAAGTTTTCGAACAAATAATAGCTTGTTGTTATTAATGCGCAATAGATTCTCTAATATGTTAATAGAATTATTTCTTTTAAATAACAAATTATTTGAAATTTATAAACTATGAACTTTATTATTTAATATTTATTATAGATTTAATTTCTATATTTTCAAAATTTCTATTAATTATTATAATTATTTATACTTTCTATTAAATATAAATTATTTATAAAATAATATTACTATTATTAATAGTAAGAAACTTCTAGTTATAGATTCTATAATATTATTTAATAAAAATTAATATTAAAGATTACTATTAGTGTAATCGATAGATCGAATCGAATATTTTTTTTCTTAACTCGATTTACTTGTTCAAGTTTTGTAGAGTCAAAACTAAATTTAGAGTTAAATTCGATTTTAGAGTTGAATTTTTTCAAGTTAATATTAAGAATTTAAACTAACTTTGTCGCATTAGCTTTCGCTTATCTAATCTAATCTAATATATAGTCTAATTCGATTAAATTAGCAAGTCTAGTTATATTAATCGAATTAAACTAATATAAACTCTAAACTAGTCTAATTGAATTAGCGCGTTATATAATATTTTATAATCGAATCGAACTAAATCGCATTAAATTGACTTTTCGAATTCGATTTCGTGTTCGATCTATTCGATCGAACTAAAACTTTTATTCGATTTTAGAATTCGAGTTAAGCAAATCAATTTGCTCGAATTAAAATTCAATTTGTTATTTAGACTAATTAATATACTATAAATTATTAATAGTTTAATTTATTTATTTATAAAAGAATTTTTATATATATAAAATTAAGATATCTAGTTAAAATACTAAAGTAAAAAAGTTTTAATAAATTCCTAAATAAAAATATAAAGTATATTAATAGAATATACTTAATAATTATTTGCTTCTAATTATAGTTGTATATATTAGTTGTAATATTAAATGTACAATATTTGTATAGAAACTAATTAAAATCGATTTTACTTATTTTTAATTTAATAAGAAATAAATTGTGCAATTTGTAACAATCGATATATAGTTATATATACTTATAAATAACAACAAAAGCAATCTTTCAAAACTTTATATTGCTTTTATTTAAAGATTATTGACAATATTATTTTTTTCAAATCTTATTCTAAATTAGAGTCTTTTTAGCGACGAGTTTATATATTATCTTTATCTCGCGAAAAAGAAAAAAATTGTTAATTTTGTTGACAATTTTGTTTGTTACTTTATTGTTTTTTATACTTTTATAATTGAATATCTAATATAGTTTCAATATTGCGACTTATTATTGTATAGTTTTGTATACGACTTGTATTTATTTTAATCGAATCTAATTCGATATTAATTTTATTTTTTTGATTACTTTAATTGATAGTTAACTATCAAAGTATATCTTGTAGATTCTATTCTTTAAATTAGTAAATATCTTGCAATACTTTACGAACTTTTTTGCAATTTTAATAAAATTAAGATTTTGAGTTTAATTTAAACTATTTTATAACTTTAAATTATTAACAAAGAAAGTAATAGTAATATTATTAATTTTCAATATATTCTTTGCAAATTTTGTTGTTTTATATCGATTAGCTTTTGTAAAAGATAAATTTTAAATTTGTATATTAATTATTAATTAAAGAATCTTTATCAATAATTATAAATTAACGTACTAGATAATAATTTAAATTATAATATTTATCGAAGAATTAAAAAATACAAATAAATATTAATAAAAGTTATTATAAAAGCAAACAATCTTATTATCGAAAAAAATATCTTAATTATAAATATCTTGCAAGAACTTATCATAAGAGAAAGAAGAAAATATTCTTATTAATATATAAATATAACAATAAAGACTTATTACAATATACATATAAATCGTACTATATAATCTAATAATACTATAAATAGCTAAAAATCTAAGATTTAAGAAGAAGAAAGCTATCTATGTATAGCAAATAAAAGATCGAAAACAACTAGTTTCGATAATAGATCTTTTTAGAATACTATTATAATATTTTCTAATTATTCGATTTTATATATTCTTTCTTTTCTTAGTAATTGTTTTATAATTACTAGAATAATAATTTTTGTTTCGAAAGAAATCGCTAGTAAATTAGAAAAATACTACTTATCTATTGTATTTATTACTTTCTTTATCGATTTGTTCTTATTTTATAAAATTAGAGTTTAGTCCTTCTTATACAAGTTGTTAGAATTATTGCAAAACAATTTGCGACGCAATCTTGTAAAAGTTTGCTCAATTTACAAACTTTGTTTTGTTTCTATTAAAAATAGATTGAAAAACAAATTTTAATATTGCATTTCTCGCAAATTTGTTTAAAAAACTTATATTGTTTTAAATAGTGGAAACAAAAATCTTTATATCGATAAAAACAATTTAAAAAATTCGTAAATATTTGATTTGCTTGATAATTTTGATTAATTTTGATATGATTCTTCTAACAATAAAGATGATTGTTTTCTTCTTAATATTTGTCTAATTTCAAATTTATTTGATAAAATATTTTCTTTGTATTTCGAACAAATTAAAAAGAAAATAAATTTATTAGATTTCTTTTTATAGAATTTAAACAATGAATTCTTATTATAATAAATATTGTCTTGATTATTTGCTCGAGTTTGCAATTCTTTATTTGCTAGAAATTTCTTTTAAAAGTTTTTTCGAAATATTAGATATTTTATCTCTTATATATAAATTTAAATATCTAATATCAATTAAAGTGCCCGAATTTGTATTGTTTCGATTAATCTCGAAAATATTATTAAAGAGTATTTGTAGCTCTCGAATTATTATTGCAAATTTTTACAATTTACAATTTATAATTGCATTGTTTATAATCGAAATAGAAAAAAATTTAATTGCAATTTTAAAATTGTAGAGAACTTCGATCTCGAAAGAAAATAATATTATTATATCTTGATAAGTTTTGATAATCAAGTTTGCTATTTTTATTTTTGTATTTTTAAGAATCTTATTGTTATTTAATATTATAATATAAATCGAATATATTTCAATTTTAATATTGATTTTTCTTTTGAGCTTTTTGTAAAATATTTAAAATTGTAGTATTTGTATATCTTCTATTATATATAATATCGATTTTCAATTAAGATTTCAAATATCAAGATTTTTCTTTGTTAGATCAATATTTATAATATTAATGCTATTCTTCTATTCTCGAAACAATATTCGAAAATATTACTTAATATAATAACAATAAAAGTTATTGATTAAATATTTTTTGTTTATTCTATTATTTTAATATTCGAAGAATATAACGAATTAAAGCTATTAAAACTTATTGTATGAATTTTCATTAATACTTAAATTAAAAATACGTGCAAAGATTTATTCTTGTATTTTATATATTAAAGAATAAAATAGAGCTATTAACTTGTGTTATGAATGACTATCTTGCTATCTCTTATCGCGATTATCTATTATCTAATTATTTTCTTTCGACTAGCAATTTAAATGACTAGTACTAGATGGAACTAATGTAGTTGACTCGTATATAGACAAATTCCTCTACATAGTTAATCATTATCTTTCTATTAATTTATTTATAACAATAATAGCATTAACAAGTGTCTATCTTGCAATTATCGCGATTTAGTTTCGATAGATTATTAAGTCGAGCAATCGTTTGTCGATAACAATCGATTGTCTTCTTTAGTTATCGTTTGTCTACTTGCATAGACAATCGACTATCTTCTTATCTTTTGTTATCGTCTATTATCTTACGATAGCATTTAAATTCTCGATATCGATTGCTTTCTTATCTTTAGTTCTTGTTCGTTTGCTTCTACTAAATTTTCTGCTATTGTCGATTACTTTACGATTATCGAAGCATCTAGATTCTTGATTCGTTATCTTTTGTTGTTTTTCTTATTTTCTATCTTAACTATCGAAGCATCGCGACTCTTGATCAAGCAATAATTAAGCTAACTTCAATTATAGTCTTGTCAAACGACGTTGTCGATACTATTTTCTCGCTAGACGTCTTTTATAGAAACGATTATCAATACATCATTATCGATTTTCTTCTATTCAAGAAGATTATTCACATTTTTCAATTTATAGTGATAACTATCTTGTTCAAATTAATACGATCTCTTAGTCAACAACAAACAAGAAACTTCTTATAAAATTCGACTTCGTATTCGAACAACTAAATCATAGATAGAAACTTATTTAAGAAAACGATCGAGAACTTCTACAATCTTATTATCGATTATCGAAACACTTCTATCTACAAGAGCTTTCTTTAATCTTAATCGACAATTGACAATTTATCGTTATTCGAAGCATTTATTTCTAATTAGATACTCGTTGTCTCAACAACTTTACAACTCAAGATCAAATTTCTTAACGTTGACGATATTTCGATTCACGATCGAAATCGAAGAACTACAAGCTCGTTAGACACATCTAACAATAAGATCACTATCAATAAAACATCTACAAAAGAGATTATCTACGAAAAATCTATAGAACTTTTATCGTCGTTATCTAAATTATAGCAATCAACATTATCGATTTAACAAAATCTTACTAATAATATTATAATTAGCTTCATGACGAAACAACAACGCATTATCGCAAAAATAGTATAACAAGTTTTAACTATTTAGTTTGCATTATCTAATTTATCAAGATTAATCGAATTAAAAGATTTGTTAGATTATAATAACTTTAAGACTAATGATCGCTAAAACTTAATAAATCTAAATTTCTTCGATTTATATTACGATGACAAAACTCTCAATAATAACGAAATCTTTATAAATTATGTCGATAAAGACATTTACTTTCGCAACGTTTATTTATTTCTTACTAAAGCAAAGAAAATAATTATTACGAAAAATAATTAGCTAGTACGAGACAATCTATAAATAAATTTTCGCAATTTTGTTCTTAAGTGATAAATCGACGAGCTTATTAACATCGAACGTCGTATAATGCGTATAATTATAAACGAGAAAAACAATTTAACGAAATAAACTAATTTTATGTTAATACGATTTAAGAAATCTAGCAATATAACTTTACAAAATTTATTTACGCAATACTATATCAATCGTAATGCAATTAATTATCGCGAGTCTCGCAAATATATATAAAAGATTGTACGCATTGCTAAAAATGCAAACATAAATTTATAAAATTAACTCGATCTCATATATAACGATATTGATGTCAAGATATATATTGATAATCTATGTCGATTACGAACGAACATAATCTTGAATAAGCTTTTTACAAAGTTTAATAAGTTCAAGTTCGACTAATAAATTAAGAGTAGATTGCTACGAGATAACAATTAGAATCAAGATATAACTTAAGATAATTGCGAAGTCTCGCAACGAGAATTACGTTACGAAAGCATCAATTAGTTCGATCAATATACAAATCGATAACGTTCTTTTTCAAATTCTAATTATAACAACAATTGATTTCGTTATCAAAACAATATTTATTCGTACAATTAGTTCTCACAATAGTCTCGTCAAACTTATTAAAGTTAACAATTAGACAATCAAGATTATTAAGACAATTAAGATCGTTATATTTAGTAGAATTGCGATTTATACTTAAACGACGTCTTATTTTCTACGTCGAGTCGACTTTAAATTATAATAGATTCGACAAACGTCGACGCATTATTTTTCAATTAAACGTTCTAGTTACGATAATCTTTTAAATCTTTGAATAATAATTAGTTTCAAGATATCGACTATTCAAGAACGCAACGAACATATTAGATTAGCGTTAACAAAGATATTGAAAACAAAAACGATTATTCGAAGTCTAGCTCTAGCTTGCAAAACGTTTAGCAAAGCATATATTACAATAATTGCGTCGATTTCTACGATTATAACAACGAGAAATCAAACTATAATCGAAAGAAATACATAGATTATAACGTTAACTTTCTTATCAATTTATTGTCTAAACATTATTATATCGTATGCGAGAGCAACTTTATATCGTATAATTAGCTACGCAAACATTAATGTCAAGATATCAAAAAGACTTTTAATGTCTTAATAATTTCTTCGACATCGTCGTCGATATCGATATTCGCGTTTTCGTTATTATTAAGAGTGATTACGTTCGAAATCAATTTAGCTTAGTTCAATAAAGATTCGAAATATGTATTTCGCAATTGACAATATGCGAAGATTAAAATAGAAATTGACAATATTAAGATAAATATATGTGCTAACTCGAAATGTTTAGTTAATATAAATAATCGAGAATTTCTACGCAAGTTATTGTCACATATTTTATATCAAAAGATAACGTCTTCGATATCGATATGCGAAATAAAAGAAAAGGTTATCAATATAAATAGCTAGATAATAGTCAAGCTTGTCTTTTATAACAAGATAAATAATACGTACGTTAAGAAGATTATAATCGTTAAAATACACATTATTGATAATTTCGTTGTTAATCTTTTTCTTAATAACGACGTACTATGTTTGAAAAGAATAATTCTTGATTTGAATTAAAGAAAGCTTATCATAAACAATTGTAAGAGTATAAAATTGTTTTTATAAATAAAAGAAAAAATCAATCTTTACGTTAATCAAACTATTAAAGCTCGTCGAATTCTTATTATTATATTAGAAAAGTTGACGAAGATTCTCGTTATCTATTATAATAGTCTTTCGAATAATCGAGATTTTCTATTTGAGTTAAACTACTTTTACTATTTGAATTAGAATAATAACGTTTACGCACATATAGTAGATATCGATTTCGACAAAGTTCTTATTCGAAACATCTTAATCACTTCGATCAATTTAGTTAAACGTGTTTAGCTAGATATCGTAACGAAATATAATTAGATAGAATGCTATTTTGTTATATCGAACGAAATTCACAAGATCGTCGACGATTGAATGTCAAAGCGTACATAAAAGCGTCAAATAAAGATAGATCTAATTGTTGTCGCAACAATTTACTTCGTTATAATAGTATTCTCTATAACAAATATCACGAACGTTCGAGATAATGCGTCAAGCATCTTTGTTGTTGCTTTATCGTCTTTATAATTCAAATCAATTGCATTAATATTTATTATTTCGCAAATTAATTTTGATCTTGAGCATATTTTATATAACGACGTTGACGTCTACGATAGTATTAACGTCGCAACTAATTATGCGACTCTAATGCATAATTATTAAAACATCTTTATCGACTTAAACGATATTGTCAACGTTTTTGAAAAAAAGTAAATACTTATAAATCTTAAATTAGATGTAATGTTTAAATCAAGTAAGACATATTCTCTAGAGTCTAGAAACAAGATCTTTCTAGATAAAATCTTTGATAAGTTGTATTATTAGAGTAAACTACATTGAATCACTCAACTTATTATCTTAAGCTATTCGACGTTCGTAATATAACGCGAGATTATCGAAGATTCAAAGAGACAAATAACTATTAATATATAAGATCTTATCGTTATTACGAAGATAAATAGTTATTCGTTATCGTTTTAATTAAACATAATAGTTGCGATAATAGAATACGAATACATATTTATAGTTGACGTCGTTGCATAGTTTTATCAATTCAATATAAAGCGAGCAAATCGTTATAAGTTTATTATTGTCTTTTATCAAGAACAGAACAAATCGAATGTTACTTTTATAAAGTATAAAGAATTATCGTTGTATATGCAATAATAGATAGACAAATTGTTACGTAAACATAAGAGATTCGCTAAAGTCTACGTCGATAACATTATTATATTTTCGCACATTTTGAAAAAGCACTTGCAACATTTGCAAATTATCTTTCACTTATATCGTCAAAAGAGAATAAGTTTGACATTTATCAAGTTATATCTAGACTATTCGTTAGTCAATTTATTAGAACAACGAATTGATAGTCTTGATATATTAATAACAATCGAAAAGATAGTTGTTATAAGCTCGTTGCGATTCTTATACATCTTGCGCAATCTAGAAAGATTTTTTGAATTAATCAATTATTTTCGATCGTTAGTGTTATATTACGCATAGAAAGTACTATTATTGCAACAAAGAAAAACTGTCTTGACAAGAAACTTATCAAGTAATATTAAAGAGATTATTGTCTTCGATTCGTTAAGAAAGCGAATAATCATTAAAAGTCGCTATAACTCTAAAAAAAAAGATATGTCTTTCGCGATATTCAATTCGTCTTCGAATCTTTTACATTTCTTATTTACTCCAACAAATTACGTCGTCTATATATAAATCTTGACGTTTTTAAGAAATAGAGCTTTGCGATCATAATATATTACGTTCGAAATAATTTATAAAACAATACGATAGTTATTTTACGTACGTCGATAGAGTTTATTATGTTTCTTAGCAAATGTCTTAATAAAACAAAACAAAACTATTAATTTATTGAACTCAAGATAATAGAACTTGTATAAATTATACGCAAGATAAGACACATGATAAAATCTATCGAAATGTCTTTAGTAATAATGTACATCGATTATAGCGTTGTTGTTTCGATATCGCGTTAAACTACGTTAATAACGTTCAATATAAACAAGTTGAATTTACGTCTTGTTAAAGCGTCACAATATTTGTTTAGCTTTAATCTCTTCGTAAGATACAAAATCGAAAAGACTAATATTGTGCTTAACGCTCTATTTAGACTTCAAAAAGTAAATGTATTTTATACTAACAAGATCGAAATACTCAAGTCACTTTACGAAAGCATTATATAATTTTATTATAAAGATGTCGTCGCTATAAATGCATCTACTATCTTATTAGAGCAAAAGCTTAACTATTATATTATCTTGATCGAAATAAAGAATAATCTAAAGATTAGACTTCGTACGACAAACGTCGCGAACTCTTATTAAATCAAAATTATAAATCTTGTTAAGAATACGTCTACTATCGAAGATATTTCAATTGACAATATCGACAACGTCGATCGATCAAAACTTCGATTTATCTATCGAAACGACTTGATTTACTTCACTTTCGAGAACAAAAGAGAACGTTTATATATATTCGCATTCTTGAAGTAGAACGTCTTTATTATAGTATACGATTAAACTTATTACGATAACTTTTATCGTATATACGATCGTATTGTTTTATTGATCTATATTAGATAATTGAGCAAACGTTTTCGTATTTACATAGTTTATTGTTTCGATTGTTAATTGAATTAGACTAAGCGTTATTCTACGTACGAAGAGCTCACGTTTATTATAACATCTATTATATTATTTGACATTATTATTATAAATTAAATAGTAGTCTTATCAATTACAACGATCGATTACAACTTATTACTAATTATAATATGCAAGTTTATTAAGTGCGTTTTTCTATTATTTTATTAACAATTCGAAAGCATTATCTATTAGTACTATTGATAACTAAGAATCAAAATAGCAATTTAGTCGATGTGCTTGCTCTAGAGAACAATTAGCAAGATTAGATTATAATTAGCAAAATTAGCAAGCGCACAATTGTTACGCACGTTACTCACGTTATCTTGTACGTCGTCAAGATTCGCACGAGCGCAATTTACGAGTGCAATTTACAAGCGCAATGCGCAACATTATTACGTACGTTATAAAGAATTTTTCACATGAATATCACTTTCGCGTACAAATCTTTCGAATTGTTCGATTCTATTATATAAATTACTATAATGTAAACGAGTGACGAGTAGAAATGTAAGCGAAGCATCGCGAGAGTTCGTACGTATTTCGAATATTAAAAGTGAACTTTTATCAAGCATTTGCGTTACGAAATGAATTTCGAATTAACTAATAGTTAAATTAGCAATATTAGCAACTAGCACTTTCTAAGTAGAAGTTTTCGAATTGTTCATATTGATAAGAATATCTAAAACGTTGTCAAGTAAGTTAAGATTATTATTACGAGTCTCGTTAAGCATAACTAAAATATATTAAGATCAATTATTAGCGATCAAGATAACACATTTATATCGAAGTTTTGAACGATTATTTTTACGAAGATAAATGTCGACATGTTAACATCAATTGTTTATTACTTTTAAACAAACGAACAATTAAAATACATTAATTAAATTATTGAGATTGCGTTTAGATTTTATCTTATTGCGTATTCTTTAAATAATTGATTAAACGTTCTTTTTTTCTTATAAGTAAAAAACAATAACGTTAAGCAACTTAGCATCGACTACGTCTTTAACGAGTTTGTTTATAAATTCAAGATTAATGACTTTGTTAATATGCTCGTTAATTTATTTTCGAAGTAATATTAACAATTAAGATAAATTAAGCGAGAGAACGTTAAGATTGCAATAACGTTTGTTAATGTTATTAGTAAGATTCGTTACGATTATACTTATCGTACTATCGCAACATTTATTAAATCGAATTTAATAATCTATTTACGCTTACATCAAGAATACACTATATTAGAGCTAGCTAACAAAAAGTTATCGTATTAGCGAGTTTAATCTTTTCGCATTATCGAAATTGTCGACAAGAATATGCAAAAATAACGATTAAATTTATCTTTAATAATGCGCATTTATCTCGTTATATTTATTGCTTAATTGAAATCAACTATATTAAACGACGATTCTTACGATAAAATTATTATCGCTTTTTGTATAATATCGAAAATAATAAATATATTTTTACTAATTGTTGGTTTATTATTCTTAATATCTCGATTTCTATTATTTATTTTCTAGTTTTTATCTTAACTTGCAAATTCTTCTAATACAAATATTTCTTTGATTTTCTAAGATTGCGATTTGAAATTAAAAATTGATATAAATAATATTGTAGTTATTCTAGTAGTTCTATAATAAGTTTTAATCTTATTTTCTATTATTTGTATAAATTCTATTTTTTCAAATCGATTTTGTAAATTAATATTGGTTAATTACTTTATATTTAATCTCGCTAAGTTTATAAATTGTTTATTTTCGACTCTATTGTAATTATTAGCAATATAATTCGCTATTAATTTTACTTCTTAAATACTATTCTAAATTTGTTTTACTATTGCGCAATTTAGTTTTATAAATACTTTCAATATATTTCTTCGCTTTTTTGCTAGTTTTAGCAAAATATCGATTATAAACTGCTCGACACTCTTTGTAATAACATTTACTGTTTCTAATAATTACAATCTATATAGTTATATAATATTATTTTGCTTTTTCTTTATTTTGTTCTTTTTAATACTTTTGATTGTAATTTTTAATTCTATTTATAAGATTTTTTTAATTAATATTAAAATATTATTCTATATAATCTTTCAGAATTAATAAATTCAATTTTCTATTATATTCAAAATATTCAAAATTATATTGCGAACGTTTTCTAGTCGCTCTTATTATTTCTAATCTTTAACAATATAATATTATTTTGTTAAATCTTGTATTCGATTGTATATAGAACTTTCGATTTAAAATCGATTTGCAATAAAACAAATTATAATTTCTTTTTATTTTAGTTGTATTATAGAAGAAAACGAAATTTGCGCTTTTAGAGTTGTAAAAAGAGATAATAAAGAATTTAATAATAATAATTGTTTAGCAAGAATTGTTTAACTTTGTAGTTTATACGTCGATATTATCGATATTGATTAAATTTTTCGAAATAACTAATTTCTTGTCTATAATACTTCTCTAATTAATTGCCATTCTCTGAACAAATTTTTTCTTGTCAATAATTGTCTTTTGTTAATATTTTGATTTTCCTTTAATATAATTGATAAGTATATAACAAGAGATAAATGAAAATTAAAAAACTTGTCTCGAAAACATATATATAACTATTATAAAATATTCAAATATAAGAAGCTTTACTTATAGACTTGCTCGCTATAATTGCTCTTTATCTATATTGTAACATCGAGTAATAAAATTGTAATTTATTTCGATATTATTTTGTAAGTATAGTAATATTTGTCGTAAATGTTATGTAATATCGTTTTTCTTATTTATTCTTAAATTGTTTATAATAACTAATTTGGAAACTATTTTTATAACTTGTTTATAATTTGATATAAATAGAAAAGTTCGCGTAATAATTTTTTAATATATACTTTTATTACAAATTCTATAGTTAATTTCTAATTAATTAGACTTTAATAAATAGATGCTAAGATTGCTCGTCAAAGTTTGATTAATTAGATTTTATTAAGATTGTAATTTTTTGTATTTCTACTCTTTTTTTTTCTATTTTAACTATTTGTAATTATTAAAAAATACATAGATTAATAAATAATTTTATTTTAGCTAAATATAAATCGACAATAAAGTTAGTAAGCTCTTGTGTTCGAATCTAATATAAATATTACAATTTTTTTTTATTTTTTTTTTCACTTTTGTATAATCAATATAATTATAACTTAATAGCGATAATATAATTATAGCAAAAAATCTATTTGCAAATTGTATTTTTGCGACTCTTTCTATCAAGTTAATAATATTGTTTTCTTTCTCGTTATTCAATCTTGCGCTAATTTGCTAATAATTATAATATTTAATAATTTTTTTGATTTAATTGTCTAAATAGATACTCTTGAATCTTGTATTATCTATCTCTTTGAAATATAAAAACTCTTAATCTAATTCTTTTTTCTTATTTTAAAAGAGTCTAATTATTTGAACAATAGCTATATATTGTATTTCTTGTTCAATTTAATATTATATAGCAAAATCAAGTTTCTTACTTAAAAGAAATAAAGCAATAATTAATAATTATTGTCAAAAAGATTCTTGTTTCTCTCTTGCAAGCAATAAAAACAAAATACAATCTTTTCGAGATTCTTATTTCTTTTTTTCAATTGTCGAATTCTTAGAGTCAATAGATTTGTTATAATTTATATCTTTCTTCAATTTGTAATATATTATATCGAAAACTTTATCTTAATTGATAGAATAGCTTTATATTCGAATTCAAGACAAAAAAAAGTCTTTTCGATCGATTTTCTAATAATTGTTCGATCTATTCAAAGAATAGAATACAAGTACTTAAATTAATTAGTAGAGAAATCTTTTGTAAATTTCGAAAGCGTATTTATAATCGATTTATATTTTCTTTTAATTATATTATTTTCTTGAAAATAATATATCAATATAATTACTTTCGTAATATTATACTTATTTAGAAATTTTGTTATTATTTTTATTTTATTTTCGAAATTATCGTCTATATAATAATCTTCTTTATATAATTATAATGACAAAAGATATCTTTTTACAAAAATTTAACAATTGTCGATACTTTCAAATTAACAATAATTTTTGTCTCTATTCAATTAATAAAATTGTTTCAAGCGATTACTAAAATAAGATAATTCGATAGTAAATATATATACATAGTTTACAACATTTTTTTTTAAAGATCTAAAATATATATAAAATATAAGATCTCTTTTTATCTAATAGAAGCTTTTCGTTGATACTTATTACAACTAACAATATATTTCTTGCAAAAATTAAAGAAATTAGATTATTAGTAGCAATTTGCAATACAACAATAGATATTTTTTCTTTCTTTATAATTGTTGTTGTTATAAAGTTTTTTTACAATCTAATTCTTATTCTCTATACAATCTATTACTTTTTGCAAAAATAAATTCTTATTAGCTTTTCGAAATAGACAATCTTCTCGAATTAGAAAATACAAACTCTTGTTCTTAAACTTGCAAAAATTCTCTTAACTTATATTAGATTGTCGCAAAGATATAAAATATTGTACAATTTATTTAAACTTTTCTAAATAATTCTTTTTTAGAATTCTATTACTCTTAGCAAGTATAGATACTCTTATTAAATATATTCTAACACAATTTAGCTAACTATCGATGAAGTTATTTATATTCTTCTTGTTTGTCTTGTTTATATTATTGAAAGATTCTCTCGATTTTCTAAAGAGTTTGTTTGTTAAAATATACTTTCTATCAAATATATAACGCATATCGAAATCGAAAACACAAATTCAAACTAGCTATTGTGTAATTAAGATATCTAATAAATTTGTTGCAAAGCAATTAAGCTATATTACTAAATTATCTATATTAATCTTAATAACAAAATATATATTATATAATTAAAATCGAACTTTCTTCAAAACTTTCATAAGACTTTAACACTTTCGCTTTTTAATATTGTATTTAATTTTTATTTTATTTTCAAGTTCGCTCTTATATCGAGAAAAATATCTTTTGTTAATTATAATATTTATTTGCTACAATATAAATTTTTATTCTTTTTCGCTTACGTCGACATTCAAGATCATTTTCTCTATAAATATAAAATAGTTTAAAAAATATATTGCATATACAATTGTCAAGATATATTTCAACTTATCTATAATTTTCTATTATTTATATTTTTATTTAAAAATATATTCAAGTTTAAATATATAATAAATCGATTTTGCAACAATAACAAATTCAAATATTTAAATTCAATAGTAAATATATATATCTATATAAATTCGAGTTTCTAAAATATCTTGATATAATTGTTATTCAACAATTTTGATAATTTTAATATTATTGAAAAACTGTTTATTAGAATTACAAACAAATTCAACAATCTTAATATCGAATTTGCAAAATTGAAATTTTTTGTCTAATATAATATATTTGAATAGTTTGATATTAATTAATACAATATTTAGTTATTAAATATACTTTAGAATAAACAATTTAATATCTAAAATTGCTTTCTTATTATTATATCTTGTTCGAAAATCTTTTATATTTATATTATTTATAAAGAGATAGCACTTGTTAAATAGATTTTTAAAAATTCGAGTTACAATTTATACAAATTAAGTTACTAAATTAGTTGTATTTTGCAATAATCGAATTATTTGTAATAATTCAAAAAAGATCATAAAAGTAATAAAATCTTTGCTCTTTAATATAAGACTTATCTAATTATATTTCGAAAAGAAATCGATTAAAAATACAATTATTATATTCGCAAATTCTTTAACAAATTTCTCAATATTACAAAATATATTAATATTGCAAATAATTATTGTATTAATATTTATAACAATATTAACTATTTTGTATTTTTTCTTTTCTTTCTTGTTTATTAAAAATTACAAATTTTGATAGAAATTATAATAGTACTTTAGCAATTCTACTTGCAAATATTTTTTTAGTATTTTGATTATTACAAAGTTCAATATTTATAATACAAAGAATTTGATTACTTGTTATATCTTGTATTTTATTAATCAAATCTCTTATTTAAAAGCAACTTCAAATTTAATTTTGTTAATTTTCGTAAAATTTTACGTTATTGCAATTTTTCGATTAATTAGTATTTCGATTAAGAATTCTTTTTCTTGCAAAAACAATTTCGATTTTATAATTAATTTCTAACTATATTCTTTTGTAAAACAAGATTTTTATACTATATTTGAGAATTTTAATAGTAGAAAAGAGTTATACTTTTTGTTAAGTTTCTTTTAGAAATCTTCAATAATAAAAAACTCTAATATCTTTTTTTAGTTTATATTATTATTCGAAATAGATTTATTTAATATGTTGATATTAATCGAATTTATTATCTAAACTTTTTATTTATATATTATGTTTATTCTAATTAAGACGCGAAATACAATTTTAGATTAATATAAAATATCAAATTTTTATAATAATCGAATTGTAAAGATTTTCTTTATAGTAAACAATCGAAAAACTTATATTATAGATAGTTTTAAAGATATACAAAATATTGCGTTTAGTCGAGATTTTGTTCAAATTAAATCTTTCAATTAATTAATTTTTAATAAATAGACGCTAAGATTGCTTGTCGAAATTTAATTAATCAAATTTTATAATAATTTTCTTTCGATTTTATTGTATAACGCAATTATTCTAATAATTTTAATCTTTGCTTTCGAAAGTTTTTTGCAATTAGTTTTATACAATTGAATAATTATATTAAGCGAATAATTGTTTAAAGATTTAAAAATTTCTCGAAAAATATAATATTTTTATTCTTGTTGTTTGAATACTTAGCAAATATTTTTAGAATATTAATTTGTTTTGCTTTATCTACAAAGTAAATAATCAATTTAAAAGAGTTATTTTTTATATTAAGAAAAAATATACAAGTACTTTGCCAAAAAGATTATTTTACAATAATCTTGTAATTTGATCGAGTAATAACAGAGATAGAAATATATATTATAATTTCTTTAATAGTTATCTCTATATTCTCTATTACTTCTTCGAAACGAGTTTTTATTTCGATAATTTCGATTAATAATATAAAAAGTCTCTAATATATAAATAGATTAGCTCTATCTACAAGAATCTTGCTAATACAATTGATTTTCGTACTATTATCGAATATAATTTTTACTTTAATATTATTTAGTTATATTTATACAATAGAGCAAACAACTAAATAAAAAATTCGAAAAAAATTATTTCTAGTTACAATATTCTCTAAGTGTATATTCTCTAATTTCTTAAAATTAATAGATTTTACTAATACTATTGTTTTCTTTTTCTTGCAAGCTATTTTTTTTAAAAGATTTTTTTTGGTTATAATAATTTCAAATTTCTTATTAGATAAAATACAAAAGAAAAAATTACTCAAGTTAGACCAAAGATTAAGAAAATTTATTAACTTTGTTTCTATCTTTATAATAAGAATAATATAAAATAATATTTTCGAATTAGTTTAATTTTGCATTACTTATATCATTCTTTTATATTGTTTTGCGTATTAAATATATTTTGCAAATATATTTTGCTTTTTTGTAATTCTAATAGCTTAATACTTAATAATTTGCGCAATAAAGTTAATCTTAGAAGATTTGTTCTTTATAAAAAAATTGTTTACAACATTTTCTATTACTTGTTTTATTACTCGCTTTATTATTTTCTTTACTATATATTTTAACCTATTAAAGTTTTCAATTATCTTAGAATAATTGTTAAATCTAATATTCTTGATTCTCGAAAAAAAAAATCTTTTCGAATTCTTTATTTGATTATTTTAATTGACTACTCTATTAGAGATTTCTATAATACTTGCTATTTAAAAGAATTTCTATCGAATCGAGTTTCTCTAATTTTTACTATTGTTTGATCTATTTAATTATTCTTATTATTTTTTAATAAAAAATCGAAAATCAATTGTAATATTGTTGTTTTTTTTTTGTTTATATTCGATACAACATCTTTGAGAATCTATGCGAAACTATTTATTTCAAGATTCAATTCTAATTAATTATAGATTTGACGAATAACGTTAGCGCTTGTTCGTCAAAGTCTAATTAATTAAAATTTTGAATTTCTTTTTTTTTCGCATTATTTCGCTTTGACGTCGTCTTGACTATGTTTCGACTTCGTTTCAATTTTGCAATATCTTTCATATCTTTATCATAATAATTAATACAAGAAAATTCTTCGTACAAAAAGTTTATAAATCTAAAAAGAGAAAGAATTTAAGCATCTTTAACAATATTGTTGTTTAAAATTGTTTTAGCAAATTAATAAATAATATTATTCGAATTGTTGCGATAATTATTTTTGTTTTATCTAGTAAACGTCTTGAATTCGTAACGTTAATTTCTCTTCGCATTTTTGTTTTTTCTAATTGTTATGTAAAATATATTAATAGATCGTATTTAATAATTATGCGATTTTGAGTATAATCGTATATATTTATTATAACGTTGAATATACAATGTTCGCATAAAAATTAATTGAAATTAATTTCATCTATTTTCAATTAAACGAGAAACATATTATGTAATTTAAAACGATTTATATGCAATTGCATATGTTTATGCGTAACGATAAAAGTAATTTTTCGAAATTTTATATTTCGAAATTATTTGCGTTATTATTTCTTTTGAATTATGTCTTGAATAAAAATCTTTTTCGCAAATAACTTATACGTTACTTGTTTTGCAAAAGAAAAAATTTATTCGTATACTTTGTTCGCTATTTTGTTTATAATTTTATTACTTTTAATCTCTTTATAATTAAAAACTTAATGTAACTTTAATATTGCGTTTCGTTGTTATATTGTTTCGTATGCGATTTGCGTTCGTTTTAAACGAATTTGATTTATAATTAATTTTATTTTCTTTTTTGTTTTAATCGAAATTTAATTATTAAAATAAATTTTGTAAATTTTATTCTTCAAGTTAATAGAAGCTTAATAATATTTTGCGAGCTTTTTCGAAATTTTTGTAAAACTCTCGAGCTCATCGTAATGCGTAAACGTCACTTTAACGTCTTTAAAACGTTTATTTATGTTTTAATTTTTATTAATCGAAATAACGATAACGTTCTTATTGCATTCGCTATTATTAAAGATAATTACTAGTCGAACATTATCTTACTTCTCTCGAATATCACTTCTACTTTGCTTGAACATTACTCTCTCTTATTAAGTTTGTTTGAGTAAGATCAAGAGGTTATTGTCTCGTAAACAAAGAAGATCAAAGAGAGAATACATAGTATTGCGTCTGTTTATCACCAATTTCTATGTAGTTTCTCAAGAATTTATCGATGCACATTTAGATCTAATATATATCTTTTCGCATACTTAGAATCAATCTCTATTTGTATCTCTAATTATATTTGAAAATTGCTCATGTAGATAATTGAAATATCTAAAATTTGTCTCTCGATTATTGTCTCTCTTGCATCTTCTTCTCTATCTTGTCGACGACTTTCTCGTTCATCTTGTTATCTTTGTATAGATAATTGACTATTAGGCATTTAACTAAAGAGTAGATTCGAAATCAACTTAAAGATAGACGACGTTGTAACTACGAAGACGTCGCTTATGTCTTGTTTTATAAGTCTTGCGAGCGATCTTTTGACTTGACAACGACAAACTCCTGCACGCATAGTCTAAATAGATAATAATGCAATAAATGCAAAAGATAAAGTAGATAACGACGACAACGACGACGAACTAAACAAATTGAACTCTTGATCTTATTCAATTAAACTTAGTGAAAAAGAATAATGTTTGAGCAAAGTAAAGATGATGTTCGAGAGAAGTAGAATAATGTTCGACTAGTAATTATCTTATTAAAATAAACTCGTCAATACAAATTGAAACAATCTACGTCGTATTTTTTCTTAACTATTCTTTTATTGCAAATAATAATTATAATTAACGATTCGATTTACGAAAAGACAATATATAACTTTTATCGCAATATCGTTGCTAATTCTAATACAATTCGCATTTACTTTCTTTTAAATTGTAATAATGTCGTTTTTAATTTTGATTAACGTTTTTTTCTTAATATTAGATTATTGCGTATGCGAAGCATTATCGCATTAACAATTTTATTGAATTTATTTATAATAGTAATTGATTTTTGTATAAGTTTATTTAAATAAACGTTAATAAAGAATACATTAGTTTTTATTTGCAAAATCTTGATAAACATCGTTTTATATACGTTAATTACGCAACGCAAATTGCGTCTCTATATCGAACGTAACTTCGTAATTACTTCTTTCTTTATTTTTTTTATTATCGTCAAAATGTATTACGTCGCAATATTGTGTGCAATTATTAATTTTTTTATCGTTATATGTTTGCGCTTTTTTGCATTTATAATTGTTTTATGCACGAAGTTCTCAATTATCGAAATTTTCTTATACTTGATTATTAATTTTGTCTTTATCTATCGAAAGTAAATCTTTTATTTAAACTTGAAATTCAATTATACTTTTAATACTTTTATGTTTGTTTTAATAAACATCTTATATTCTATTAACGTAATATTTATTATTATATCGTAACTTTTAAAAATACGCAAAAAATAAATTAATTTGTGTTTTTTTTTTTCCGAATTTAAAGTCGTAAGTTCGTATTTATTATTCGCATTTATTGTATATTTAATTTAATACTTTATAATTACGCTTTATTAACTTGTTATATATTAATGTATTGACGTTATTTACGAAGTTTATAACGTTAATTCGTAATCTAATATTGTCGCATTATCCTAATAGACTCGCATTATAAAAAAGATATAATATTAACAATAAAAGAAAATTTTGCGATATATTAACATTTGTTTCGCGTTTCTTTGTCGTATAACTTTCGATAATCAATATAATACGTCTTTTCTTTAAGAAATTCTTTATTCAATTTAAAAATTTGATAAAAACTTTTCTTTTTCGCATATTATATAAAAGTCGAATATGCGAAACGTTGTCGAAAACGTCAAATACGTCAAGACTTAATAGCGATATTACTTTTCTCTTTTAATTGTTTTATATAATATGCATTTTTTTAATAATTAATTATAATATTATATTTATTGAACGCTATTTTTTAATTTTTATTTAAGTGTTTAACAAAGTATTGTACGTCTTTACGACGTAGCGAAAACGCTTCAATATTATCGATTTTAAGATTTTATCTAACATATTAAGTAACGCAATAGATTTAAAGAATAAAAACTCAAAATAGTTTTTTTTATTCGATTTTCGCAATATTATAATAACGATCTTCTTAAAATAAGAAAATTATACTTTTTTTAAATGCATTTATTGAAAAGAAATGCATTTATTTTGAAATAATGCGTACAAATTGTTTAAGCGTTCTATTAATTATTTCGTTAATATTGAACGCTTTGTTTAATGCTATTTTATACATTGTTCTTTTTATTTTACGTTCGAATATTATTTCGTCATTTTCTATTAAAGAAAAATAAAAAAAGTCTTTTATATTGTCGATAGAAATTATTTAAAAAAAAATGTGCAAAATATTGTTTGCGTTTTATTTTTTATTTTCGTTATTATTTTTGCATTTATTTTGAACGACGAAATCGTTAACTCGAAAAATGTGTTTGTTATTGCATTTTTAACTTATTTAATTATATTGAATAATTTTTTAATAATTTTTTGAAAGACTTGCATTTAATTATAAAATTTGTCTCTTTTATATCTTTTAAAAATCTTGTCTTTTCTATTATACGCTTAAATATATATTTTTCATTTGCGAAAAATGCGATATTAATGTTGTAATCTTTTGATTTTCTTAATTACGTTAATGCACTTTTACGTTTATTCTAATTTGATTTTTTTATACAAGATTGTTTACGAAATCGATTTTTCGATTGTTTTCTTTATAACTTTTATTAACGTAATGATATGCGTATTAATATTGTTTTGCTTAATTATTTCGTTCGATAAAGACTTTAATAACAATTCTTATAATATGTTATTAAACTTTTCGATATTTATAACCTTTTAGTTGCGTTTAAAGCGACAAATAAACTTCTTTTACGCTTTAAGATTTAAAATCGTTTTAATTAACAAGTAATTAGACGAATTTTTAATCTCTTGATTTATGTCGCAATATATAAGACGATTTAATAATTCTTTTATAATAAAGAATAAATTAATTATAATTTGTGTCTCTTGATAATTTCGAGTTATAGTATTTCTTGATAAAGCGAACGTAAAGTCGATTATACGCATAATATTTAATAGATTATTAAATAAAAAATGCTATCTTAAGTACAATAAATCTTTTCAAAAGAAATAATGCAAATTAGAATTATTTATCATAACGCTCTCTTCTCGCATTGTCAATGTCTTTTCGATTATTTTTAAATTGTTTTTATTTATCGTATCGTTATAACTATTAAAAGACAAATTATATATTTTATAAACGTTTATTGAATCAAGAACGTTCATTGAATCAAAAGCGTTTATTAAATTTTACGTTAAAATATCGCTTTTCGAATACAATTATATTATAATAATTTTTACGTTTTCGCTATGTCACGTATTATATTAGTTGTTTTTATTAATTTGTTTGTTAACATAAAAACATGTACGTTCTTTATTATTTACAAACGTAAATCTCGCACATTTAAGATTGCACGTTTTCGTTTCGACGTAATATTGTTACGATTTTTATATTATTAATATATTGTACTTTTTTATCTTTTTCTATTATAGCAACGCAATTATTATTTTGCTTCTTAACTTGTAAACATTATATTGCAATATGCGAAGCTCGTTTTGTATCTTTATTATAGTTCTTTTTTGACGCTTATATTTATTTTTATTAAACTCTTTATCTTTTAAGTAAAAAACATGTTCGATAAAAGAAAAGAAAAGTGGGAAAAAAAAGAAGACGTTGCGATTTTCTTGTTGTTGCGTCTTATCAATATTAATTAACTCTTAATAAACTTGTTAAAGCGTTGATTTTTAATTAATTATTAAATTACGCTTTATTCAATTGTTACGAGCATACTTTGCATAACGTTTACTTGCGATAAACGTTTTATTATTAATTTCTTTCGCTTTATTGTTTTTTTTAAAGTTTGTACGAATATAATTGCGCTTTTTAAAATTATCAAAATAAAATGGAATAATTTATTCGACGTAATCGCTCTAATCGCATAATATAAAAACTTCGTTTACGTTATTCTTTTAATTTTAATTTTTTGTCTTTATTTTCTAAAATAATTAAAATTGAATGTCTTGTGAATCTCTTTACATAATTCGCATTTTTATTAAACTTTGTTACTCTAATATAAATAGTGTTCGAAGTGATAATTTTGCGCATAATGTGCGTATCTTTGCTAATTCTTATCTTCGTATATAAAATGTTCATATTCTTAACACTTTATGCATTATTTTATTTTGTATTTTATATTATAATATTTTATTATTTTATATTTGTTTCGTAAATTACTCTCAATTGTATTAAGATGTTTATTATTTTCGCATTATTTACTTATATTACAATAAAGACGTACTTCTTCTTATCGCTTTTTTTTGATAAGAGAGAAAAAAAGCGAGAAAGAAAAAAAGACGTCGCAATTTCTTCGTTGCTACGTTTTATTAATATAAATTGATTTTTAATAAACTCATTAAAGCATTGCTTTTTAATTAACTATTAAATTATTTTTATTCGATTGTTATAAATATATTTTGTATAACGCTTATTTGCAACAAGTATTTTATTGTCGATCTCTTTCGCTTTATTATTTTTTCTAAAATTTGTATAAATATAATTGCGCTTTCTAAAGTTATCGAAATAGAATCGAATAATTTGTTCGAGATTATTGCTTTAATCGCATAATATAAAGACTTTATTTATGTTACTTTCTTAATTATTATCTTTTTCTTTTGTTTTTTAAAGCAATTAGAGTCGAATATTTTGTAAATCTCTTTATATAATTTGTATTTTTATTAAAGTTTATTATTCTAATATAAGCAATATTCGAAGCAATAGTTCTACGCGCAATATATATATCTTTGCTAATTCTTGTATTTGTATATAAAATACTCGTATTTCTAATACTTTATATATTATTTTATTTTATATTTTATATTATATTATTTTACTATTTTTGTATCTATTTCGTAAATTACTTTTAATTGTATTAGAGTATTTACTATTTTTGCACTATTTACTTATATTACAATAAAAATATATTTTTGTTTTATCGCTCTTTTTAGTCAATTAAGTTATTTTCTTAATTTTTATTTCTTAATGCAATATTTTGCAAATCTTTTTTATAATTTTTGTTTTCTTTTTCTTTTTCTTTTTCGATATACTTTTAATTTTAATTTTGTATATTATTATTTTTATGCGTTTGCGATATAAAATTGTTGTATTAAATATCTTTTTAATTCAAAAATCGTTTATTTCGAGAATCTTTTTATTATTTTTGTTAATTATTCGAAAAACAATTATATTCTTAAATTTTCTTATTTCTTTTATATTTCTTTACGCAAACAATATTTCGATTGTATCGAAATTGCACGTTAGTATTATTATCTCTATAACACTTATTTTTTATATCTTTTCTATTTCTTGTTTTTTGTTAATCTATATTATTATCTTTATCTCTTGTATCGATCTTCGCTAGATTGATCGTCGAGTTAGGTTTCGATACCAACATTCTAGCCCAACCCAAATACTCGATACCAATCTCTTGACCCAACTCGAAATCGACTCTAGGTCAACGATTTCTTGACTCGACTCGATCGACTCGCCAAGCAATCGAAAATGACGTCAAAATGCCAAGATTTTCTATTTTTAAAAAAATTCGCATTATTCGAATTACTAAAAATAGTTTAAAAACAATAACGCACAAATAACGTACAAATGCATTACCTAAATGCATTACTATATAATATTATAAACAAATTAATTAAATTAATTAACTTGATTAAGTTGATTAATACACTTTTTCAAAAATAATCTAAATTTTTCGAGTCTTGGCGAGTTGGGCCAAGTTATACGCTAAGTACTTCATATCTACCCTTTGACTTGACCCAAATTGGGTTTTGGCGAGCCAGGAACCTGGCTCGAACTCGATGACTCGACTCGACGCGACCAGTCTAATCTTCGCGTCAAGAATATCTAAAAAACGTTTATTTTGTTTATTGATTGTTTTGTTATCGACAAGCTTCTTATTATTGTAATTTATATAGTCTTTTCTTATATATTTCTCTTTACTTTTTTTATCTTTTTTATTTTATCAATTGTTTTTTCTAATCTTTTCAAAACTATTGTTATATTAATAAGTTTATTTTTTGCAAAAAAATTGTACGATTATTTGCTAATTTTTTTTACAAAGAAAAAGAGCTTTGTTAATATATGAAAGATACGATTTTAAATATATTTTTCTTTTTAAATTCATAGAGTCTTCTTATAATATTTGTTTTTATCTTTATTTTCTTTACAATTTGTAAATCTTCGCATTAATATATCTTGATAACGTTTCGATTGCTTATCAATATTGCGTCGATTATATTTATTAGATCTTATTAATTTAAATAAATTGTAAACTTATTTGTTAGCGAATTTATCTCTTAATCTTCTATCGTATAATATAGTATTATAATATTTGATTTTCGTAGATTTTAACTTTCAATAAAGTTATATTTAGAGAATAAATAATATGAATAAATTTCAAATTCTATTATTAAAGTAGTATTGTCAATATATTATATTTTTATATTTTTTTTAATTTTTTTGTACTAATATATATTATAATGAAAATAATAATTTTATTTTTATTGCAAAGTTAATAATATATATAACTTTACAAACGTATTTATTTCGTGCGCAATTATATATATATTGAATATTTTTTTTAATATTATCTATAGTCTCGAAATAGGCAAAAAAGATAAGATTTTCGAAGTTTAATCAATTGCTATAAGAAAAAACTTGCAAATTACAATAATAAAAACTTATTATTATTAAATATTTTGTAATTAAATATATTTCTAAATTTATTGTTCAAATCAATATTATTATTAAATATATTGTTTAAGTCGAGATTTTCTCGCAACGCAATTTGAGAAAAAGAAAAAAAAAAGAAAAAAAAACTATTATAAACAATCAAATCGATAAGTAAATTGTATAGATATCGAAATGAAAACAAATAGAAAGACAAATTAAAAAGATTAAGAAATTAAAGAAAAATGTTATTTTAATTGTAAGAAATCAAGTTTACTTTACGAAACAAATAGAATAATATTTAATAAATACGAATCGATTCAATTCGAATTTCGAATTCGATTCGAATTAAGACTATTCTTAAATTTGATTCAAACAAAGAAATCGAATATTTCTAGAATTAAGACACTAAATTTATATATAAAGCTTGTTTTTTTACAAATTCGAATCGAATTCGAATTCGAATTAGATTCGATTGCTAGTAATCTTTCTAAATACTTAATTCGAATTTCGTATATCGCAATTTGATTCGATTCGATTTATTTCGCAAAGTAATCAAGTTTTAGTTCTTGTTTTATATTGTTGCAATTTACAAATAGCATTTGTATTTCAAAAAAATCTTGATTATTAGCGAAAGAAGTTATATCAAACAAAAAGTATTTAAGAATAAATATTTAAATAACAATATAAATAGCGTAATTATTAACACAATTGCTACTCTCGAATATGTTATAAAAAATAGTAATATTTTTTGCACATTGTTGTGCAATTGCAATACAAAAGCTTTTACTATTAATTTCTAAATTGAAGATAAAAATATTTTATTTTGAAAAAGATATATTGACAATAATAATATTAAATATATAAATACAATAAGAAAGAATTAGAAATATAAATAACAAGATTGTAAACAAAGATTTGCAATACAATAAACAAAATTTACAAATAAAGTTATTTTCGAACGCAATAGAAAATACAAATCTTAAATCGAGTATAGCTTTGTTAATACTAAACAAAACAAAATAAATATAAACTTTAGAAAAAGAATTTATTGTATTTTATAATACAATAAAGTTGTAATATATTATATACGTAAATGCATAAATTGCGTAAATTACAAATTAATATTCTTTTATTGTAATTAAAGCTTTGAATTTGTATATAGAAGATATTTGAAAGAGCAATATATTAAATGCAATATAACGTTTACAATATTGTATAAAATAAAGTAATAATAAACTCTATAAAATATACTAAGTAAGTTTTATCAACAAGTCAAGTTTGAATTAATAGTATTTATAGATATACAAACAAATACAATTGTAAGATATAATTCTTTCGATTTATTAATTTTTATTAGCTTATCTCTATCTTTCTAATTGAGTAACGTTTCTTCAATTGGCGCCAATAATATATTCGACTATTTTGATCAATTAAAGTTAAACGAATGCTAACAAAGTCGTCAAGCAAAGTCGAATAATATTTTATTAGAAGAAGATAGTATAATTCTTTACGATTTTTCTAGTTTTTAAAATTTGAATCTAGGTATATTTAGTATATACTTTGTCGAGTTTAGCGACTTCAACATGTATTAACTTGGGGCCTTTCGCAAGCTTTCATAGATAGAGATGCCTTTCATGATCTCGAGTTATTGTCGAGACGAACAAAGGAGATAAGACTTTTAAGCTAGAGATTCTTAGCAAAGATTCAAGCACAACAACGTAGCAGCTCGCAGTGTCTAGATCGAGAGTTGCATGCTTTGAAGTCGTCATTTTGAACGTGACTCATATCGCTTTCGCTATCATTTTGAGATTTAAACAATCAATATCGTCTAGGATTATCCTAAGCACTAATTGGATCTTTCGACATCGAGAGCAAAGAATATTTCTTATCATTCTTAACAATCGCTATCATACAAAAGCGATCTTTGTTTTTCAACCTTTCCACTTGCCAATTCATTCCCATCTCTCAACCCCAAAGATCTCATCATCACTCCAAGATTCTCGACCTCAATATCATTTCTACCATCCCAAGAAACCAATGCCTCCACTTTTCACTCCTCGTCACGCTTTGACTCGCCAACCCATTCGCAATCGTGTATATCGTGGCTTCAAACATGCCCCATCCTAGCGTCTCCTAGCTCTCTATAAAATAAGTCGCGAACGTCGCGCAAGCTACGCTGAGCTTCTTGGACTCGTAGACTAGTACTAATTTATCGATCAATTTTTTCATTGTAGTCTTGAGAGTCGAGGGGGGAGCGAGACGTGGAAGGCAAGAGGCGGGGGAAGTGCCAAAGAGAGAGAGCGACTCGAGGTCGAAAGAGGGCGTTGAGGTCGACACAAAAAGGGATGGCGAAAAGGAGGACGACGATGTGGGCGAGATAGGGGCGCGAGCAATTGGAGAAGGAGGGGATTGCGTTCATGATTGAATGGGGAAGGATTTGAAGAAGGAAAAATCGAGACGACGTCGATTGAGAGGAGTAGAGACGAAGAAGAGAATAGATTGAGCTTTTAAAAACGTCGAGTCGCGCGAGATACAAGATTTGGCGAGGGAGAACTTTGGCTACGAAGATCGATAAGACTACAAAGGTAGAAATTCTAGGACATGGGATTTTAGTATCAATCAAATAGTTCGCGAGTGAATAAATAGTTCGTTCGAACTTCGAAGGCAAGTGTAGGTTGATCGCTAAGCTTCTTCGAGAAAAGTCGACGTTCGAGCTAATAGTATTTCGAGTATGTTCGTTTGGCGCGATTCATCAATTTCAATTTGTTTCTTTGAACATCATGCCTTTCGCATGTGACATAGCGCTCGAACAAGAATGTTGATTCTCGCTCGTGTCTCACTTATCATGAGCGTGGAGCGACTAATAGGCTTGGCAAGAGTATTACGTGACACAGGGTTCAAGGAATCGTGCGCATCATGATGTATAGGGCCAATTGCATTCCTCGACTTTTAGAAATTTAGTTAGAAATTCTACTATGATAGCTTGATCATCAATTGAAACTACAAGCGTTCCTTCTCGTCAACAAGAGCGATACAAGCATCGAATTCCACAATCTTCTATTTGATTCTTCATACTCGTCCTATTAGAGATGCCAAAGAGAGAAAAAGAATCAACTTATCTTTCGACGATTTTATCAACTCTCATCGTTTCGTCAACAAAACGATGTCGAATTCTCGTCGCATCGTCTTGATCATAGATTGCTTCGACGACGATCTTGATGCTACTCTCGCGCTCTTCTTTTGTCGCGTCGACCTTCACGTGTACGCAACAACTCGAGATACGTCTAAGATAACGAATATGAAGAAAGCTAACATTAAGACTCTCTCCCTCGACGTTCTCTCTTAAACGTCAATTCATGCCTATGTTTTCAAGCTCTTCCACCTCGATATCCTTGTCAATAATGTCGACGACGACCTGCTCATGTCTATCTTTGATCTTGATATCTCCTAGGTTAGAAACTTGTTCGAGTTAAATGTTTGGGCATTCATCGTCGTTACTTAGGCGTTCCTGCCACTATTGCTCAAATCAAAGGGGATGGTAGTCAATAATACGTTAGTATCGTCAACGATGAAACTATCGTTCTAGAGCATCTATAGCGTCTCTAAAGTTGCTACAGTCATGTTTTTGAATGCGCTTCGACTTGAAATGCAACCTTTTGATGTCACGATCATCGACCTAAAAACAAGCGTCGTACAATTAAACTTCTTTGAGAATCACAAAAAGTAGATTGGATCTAGCTTGCCAAAGAACTTAATCTACGCGTCGACGAAAGCAACGACGAAAAAAGTCTTGATCGATGATGCGATGAACGACACAGGCATGCCATCCCACTTGTGGGCGAATTAGGTGATCAAGAATCTCTTAAAGAAGAAGTTGTCACCAAAGATTTAGAGAGAGAACTCGACGATGTTATCGTGGCTTAAAACATGATTGCCATTTAGAATGATAAATGAGAAGATCAAGAAGACGATCGAATTCGATGTCGTAGAAAAGAAGTTGTTGCGAAAACAAGAAAAGAAGCGTTAAGCATTAAAGATCTCGTACGTTCGACAAGACAACGCGACGAATGTCGTGTCGCGTGATGATAGTACATTAGTTTTAGGCAAGCGATACTTTTACACTACATTTATTGTTTTCACACTACTTTCATTAATTCGATGCCACCAAATTTTCTGTTTAGGCTCGACAAAGATTTTGAAAATCTCGAATAGATATAGCGCGACAATTCGAAACATCAAAATAGCGATTATGATTCAACAACGATCGAGTTCCTTCTTTGGTCGACGACATCTTTAGAAGGTCGATTTTCAAATTCTATAGCATTTCCACTATTTTCGCGTAATAAATTATCTTTGTCTAGAGTTAATTAGTTACGCCCAAGTAGATTTCTAGATTCTTCAAAGTTTTCGAGAAGCGAAGTTTCTCTAGAGTAGTCAATTTCTCTTCGAACGTCCACATTTCAAGAATATTCACACGCTATCAAGCAAGATGATTGACAAATATTCTATATAGAACTTCTTTAATTAATTGTGCATACGTCGTTGTAGCAATACAAGTATTTTGTCAATCTATCACATTTTTATATTAGTTTTGTTTTGTTTAAACTATAGCTTTTTGCATCGCTCTTAATCTCTAGATTCTCGTCGCGAAAATATTGAGAGTGCTAGTAAATAAATAAACGATTAGAAAGACTATTTGTTTGCAATTAATTGTCTAAATTAGTGAAGTAGCAATAGAGACAAGTTGCGATAGAATTCAATGCAAATTCGATCATGTTGGCGTCGTCTTCGTCAATAGAGATAGAATAAATATTTCATGTTTTGATAAGACACAAAGCGAAGGCGTACGAAGACTTTCTTCTCTTTGTGATAAGATGTCTTGTGATAAGATGAGCAAGTTTGAGTGTTTTTGCGAGATGAGATCGAGCTAGAAAGAGAATTATCTTTGATCGAGATTCGAGTTCAAATTCTATAGAACGATGAATAGATATGCAAAGACTTAGAGATAAACGCAAATGAACTATGAAGAATATGATAGCGCGAGTGAAAGCTACGATCTAGAAAAGAGTGTTTTTGCATTTGATGACAAGTCATGTATTGCTATGAGTTAAGAAAGAAACTATCGAAAGCGAGTTGCAAAATTGGTTGTAGAGAATCTTGGCAAACATTATGCTAGCTAGAAACACGAGAATCTTGAAAGTGTTGCTATCAAT